>WNFZ01001885.1_pt1 | contig 20045 bp, 16 predicted proteins | sample 5400081 | NCBI WGS metagenome assembly WNFZ01 (sample SAMN13153365, study PRJNA577476) | soil metagenome | isolation source: 80 cm soil or saprolite under grassland replicate 1 | place: USA:California | collected 2016-06-15
TAGGCCAAAGCGCTGCCAGGCCAGCGCACTCCAAATTAGGATCACATTTGCCAGGCGTCGCGTGCCTGGAGTGCGGCGGCCCGGCGCCGCTTTGGCCTGTTTCTCCTTGCCACTCAACTTCGAATCAAGGTATTTGCCTGCGAAGGGATTTCGCCCCCAGGAGGACCGTCGCGAACGTAGGCCAAAGCGCTGCCAGGCCAGCGCACTCCAAATTAGGATCACATTTGCCAGGCGTCGCGTACCCATGCAACGATTCTGTTAAACGCAATGGTCAGCATACTTAGAGAGCCCTGTCACGAGGGAATTATTCGCTCTGGAAAGGCCGACGCTCCCTGTACCGAAAAGCAGGGGCCTTGGATTCTTGCCGCGACAATCCTTGCTTCGAGCATGGCCTTCATCGATGGCACCGTCGTCAACGTCGCGCTCCCTTCGCTCCAGCGAGAACTCCACGCAACTGTTATCGGAGTGCAGTGGGTTGTTGAATCCTACTCGCTGTTCCTTTCGGCTCTTCTATTGGTTGGTGGCGCGCTTGGCGATTTGTATGGCCGCAAAAAGATCTTTCTGATCGGAGTCACACTTTTCGCTCTGGCCTCCGCGGCGTGCGGTATGGCTCTGAACATCAATCAATTGATCCTGGCTCGCGCTGTGCAGGGAGTCGGCGGCGCGTTACTCGTACCCGGCAGTCTTGCGATCATCAGTGCTTCATTTCCTCCCGATCGTCGGGGTCGCGCCATCGGCACGTGGTCGGGTTTTTCCGCGATCACCACTGCGATCGGACCGGTCCTTGGTGGTTGGTTAGTTGAACATGTTTCCTGGCGAGCAGTTTTCTATTTGAATCTTCCTCTCGCTGTGGCAGTGCTTATTATTTCGTTTTGGCGCGTGCCTGAGAGTCGAGCGGAAGACTCATCGGTCCCGCTCGACTGGCCAGGCGCAGGTTTGGCTACTATTGGGTTGGCAGGCATTGTCTTCGGACTGATCGAATCTTCGCGATCGGGTTTTAATCAAGTCCCTGTGGTTGCTGCGTTGGTCGCCGGAACTATTTCACTCGTGACGTTTGTCTTTGTTGAGTCGCGAGCGAGAAATCCGATGCTCCCGCTTAGTCTGTTTCGATCGCGAGATTTTGCCGGCGCAAACCTTTTGACAATCCTGCTTTATGCGGCTCTTGGCGGAACGCTGTTTTTTCTGACTCTAAATCTGATACAGGTGCAAGGATACTTGGCCACGGCGGCCGGCGCTGCGTTTCTGCCCTTTGTGATCATCATGTTCACGCTTTCGCGCTGGTCCGGCGGGCTCGTAGATCGATACGGACCGCGACGCCCCTTGATCATTGGACCAATCATCGCTGCCGTGGGCTTTGCTCTATTCACGTTGCCGGGAACAAATGTAAACTACTGGACCGATATTCTTCCCGCAGTGATAGTACTTGGGGTGGGGATGGCTATCACTGTGGCCCCATTAACTACAACTGTTATGAGTTCCGTGAAAGCAGAGTTGTCAGGAGTCGCCTCGGGAGTCAACAACGCTGTTGCCCGCACAGCCGGGCTGCTTGCCATTGCGGTATTTGGGGTCGTGATCTTGCACGCGTTCAGTCGCAATTTGGACTCGCGACTGGAGAACCTGGATATACCTGAAACTACTCGTCGGGTGATTTATGACCAGCGGATAAAACTGGCAGGCCTTGAGCTGCCAGCTGATTTGACGGTGGAACAACAAGCGCAGGTTCGACGGGCGGTCGCTGATTCGTTTGTATCAGGCCATCGTTTGATCATGCTTATCGCTGCGTGTCTGGCGGTGTCCGGAGCGGGTTGCAGTTGGCTGTTTATTGGGAAGCAACAGAATAGCCACAGATTAACGCGGAGGACATAGATCAAAACCGATTAATCACATTCGTTGGCTTTTTAACTTCTTATTGTTCTGATCCGCGTTATCCGCGTTAATCTGTGGCCAGGTTTCTTTTTTTCACAACTTCTGCCGTGGGTGGGATTTCGGAGTTTTCACAGTCTCTTCAGCCGGGTGTGCGAGCTTCTAACGTTCCGACGCTGTAAGCAATTCTTTCAGATACTGTTGCCAAATTAGGGGCACCGAATGGGTGCCGTGGCCGCGTGTTTGGTCGCTGATGGGAATCAAGATATAGCGGCCGTGCTTGACCCGCTTGATTTCACGATCAATCAAACCCAGTTCGGGCGGATTGATCAGATCATCGGCGGAATTTATGGCTACGAGTGCCGCCTGGATGCTTTCCAGTTTGGTAGACGGATTGTACTCACGCGAGGCGTCGAATTGATAAAGCATGTCGTTAGCGTCCGTGCGCGCCAGCGACGCTCGCATGCGCTCCTCATAAAACTTATCTGCGGCGTCACGTGTCGGCGCCTGTTTCTGCCATTGCAAAGGCGCACTGCCCATCAACAAGAGAATATTTATCGCCGAGGTGAGTCCCATTTGCGGTTGGGTCTTGTATTCCCCGTTGTTCCTCGGATCGCTCTTAATGGCATCCATGATCATCCGGCGCATCATACGATTCCGACCGGCGATCTCTACCGGAAGGCTCGCCAGCGGCATCAGTGCATCCATAAAGTCCGGATCGGTTTCTCCCCATACCCAAGTTTGCATCCCACCCATTGAGGTACCCATCACTAATCGCAAGTGGTTGACAGCGAGTTTGCCTGTTATCAACTGGTATTGCGCCGCCACCATGTCGTCGTAGGTGTAGTGCGGAAAGTGCGCATGAAGGCCGTCGCTTGGTTTGCTTGATTTTCCGTGGCCGATACCGTCGGGCAGAATTATGAAATAGCGTGTTGCGTCTAACAATTGTCCAGGGCCAAATAACACGGGTAATGTAGGCGTGTCCCTCTGTGGGCACCCCTCGTTGCGGTGACGAGCCGTGCCCCCATGGAGGGATACGCCTCGATCATAATTACATATTAACTGGCCACGCTTGACACGATCTTTCCCTCCAGCGCGACCCAGCGTGCCCACGGAGGGACGCCCCTACAGGACTTATCTGGCTTGGTAGTAAACGCCAGCATAGATGTATCATACTTTTGCTTCAACAACTCCAGAACAACTACAAATCAAAAAAACCATGCGACTATCGGCCCGATTTCTTTGTCGTTCCGCCCTCGTAGTAACAGTATTATTTGTTGGCCTCGCCACTGCTCAGATCCGGGAGCCGCGCGGCATCACACCCGAAGACTATTACTCATTCGAGTTCCTGAGCGATCCACAGATCTCGCCGGATGGAAAACTCGTGGCTTATGTCGTTGCGAAAATTGATCGCGCGCAGAACCGCCGCCTCTCTTCGATCTGGATGGTCTCAAGTGACGGCAGCCGTGCGCCCTGGCAGTTTACAACGAGTCCGCAATCAACCACTTCGCCACGCTGGAGTCCCGATGGGAAGCGGCTGGCGTTCTTGTCATCGCGGCCCACTGGTGAGCCGACACCGCTACCATCGCCATCTCCGGGCGCCGCCTCTCCGCCTTCCGAGCAGTCTCGCAATCAGATCTATCTGCTTTCGATGAATGGTGGCGAAGCAAAACGCCTAACCAACTTGAAAAACGGGGTGAGCACATTTCGCTGGTCGCCCGATGGCACTCGACTGGTTGTCGTCAGTCGGATGGGCCCGAGTGATAGTCGCACTGATAACCGAGACCGCAGCGATGTGCGGCATTACAAAAACAGCTCGTACAAGTTTAATGACACCGGATGGTTCGATGATCGCCGAACGCATCTCTGGGTGGTGGATGCAACGTCAGGCGAGGCAAAACAGATCACGGAAGGTAACGACTGGAATGACAGCGACCCACAATGGTCACCCGACGGCTCCAGGATAGCTTTCGTCTCGAATCGGACCGGAAAGGAATATGACGAAAATCGGAACACTGACGTCTGGTTAGTTTCCGCAGCGGGTGGAACACTGACAAAGATCTCCGATCATGACGAGGCGGATAACAGCCCGCGCTGGTCCCCTGACGGCAAGACAATAGCGTTCACCGGGGAAATACATGACCGGGACCATCCTAAGATTTGGCTGGCATCAGCGTCTGGCGGAACGCCTTCTGTGCCGGCTGCGAATGACCTTGATCTGATTCCGTCGGATCTCGATTGGTCAGAAGATGGAAAGTCGCTCTATTTCCAGGCGGGTATCAAAGGCGAAACCCATCTCTTTCGCGTTGACCTCAACAGGAAATCGATCGAGCAAGTCACTTCAGGCCCGCGATCCATTCACGGAGTGGATTTCAACTGGCCCACTAAATCGATTGTCTATACGGCTAACGACTTCAAGCGCCTTGACAATCTACACATTGCGGATCTCAGCGGACGCAGGGAGCGCCAACTCACCAATCTTAACCAGATGCTCTGGAAGCAACTGCAACTCGCCGACGTGGAACGCTTCACTTACAAGAGCGCCGATGACTGGGACATCGATGGCTTTCTCGTCAAACCGGTGGGCTGGCAGCCGGAAAAGAAGTATCCGTTAATCTTGAGTGTTCACGGGGGCCCGGCGGGAATGTATGGAGTCGACTGGTATCACGAATTTCAGGTCTATGCGGCCAAAGGTTATGCGGTCGTGTTTACGAACCCTCGCGGCTCGACGGGCTATGGTCAAAAGTTTGAACGCGGCATCGTGAATGAATGGGGTGGCAAGGATTATCAGGACGTCATGAACGGACTGGACGCCGCGCTGAGAAAATACAGTTGGCTCGATGCTGATCGGATGGGTGTGACGGGTGGGAGCTACGGTGGTTTTATGACGAATTGGATCGTGGGCCATACGGATCGCTTCAAGGCAGCAGTGACGCTCCGCAGCGTTTCGAACTTTATTTCCGACGAAGGGACCCGCGACGGTTCATACGGTCACACGCCGGATTTCAAGGGCGACTTATTCGATAGATTTGATTTTTATTGGGAACGATCGCCGCTGAAGTATGCAAAGAACGTCAAGACGCCGACGCTAATATTACATTCCGACAACGACTTTCGCGTGCCGCTGGAGCAGGGCGAGCAATGGTTTCGCGCTCTCAAGCACTTTGGTGTGACGACGGAAATCGTGATGTTTCCGCGCGAGAACCATAACCTTACCCGCACCGGCGAGCCAAAACATCTGGTCGAGAGCTTGAACTGGCAGCTTTACTGGTTTGACAGATTCGTGCTGGGGAATAACAATGCGGTTCCTCCGAATCTGAAGTAGTTGTGAAGAGTAGAGGAGAACAGCAATGACGCAATCGAGTGTGACGTTCTTCCGATGGGATGATATGCCCAGAGAAAAAGTGACCGACATGCTGGAGCGGCGTTTAATCACCGGCGACCGCATAATGTTGACCCATGTCTATCTCAAGAAGGGCGCCATCGTTCCGCAGCACAACCATCACAACGAACAGTTGACTTACATTTTGGAAGGCAGCCTGCGATTTTGGATTGGCGACGATGAGTCGGAAATGATTGATGTGCGAGCCGGTGAAGTGTTGCTCATTCCTTCTCTGGTGAAACACAAGGCCGTAGCGTTAGAGGATACTCTCGATGTAGATATCTTCAGCCCGCCCCGGCAGGACTGGTTGGACAAGACGGACGACTACCTGAGAAGGTGATTTCACATTGCCAATTGCCGATTGCCGATTTGACGCGTGCGCAGTTGGTACATTATTACTTCGTCGAGAGTAAAACGCGAGGTGAACAAGACGCAATCGGCAATTGACAATCGGCAATAACTTATGGATCTCGGACTCAAAGGAAGGATCGCTCTGGTGGCGGCATCGAGCACGGGACTCGGGCGCGCTGTTGCTGATGAACTGGCAGCCGAAGGAGCTGGCTTGGTGTTGTGCGCTCGCGGCCCCAAAGCGTTGAACGCCGCGCGCGAGGAGATTACGAAATCCACCGGTGCAACCGTGGTTGCTGTGGTCGCAGATCTCACCAAACCTGAGGATGCCGCGCGAGTCGTTCAAGCAGGACTGGAACAGTTCGGCCGCATTGACATTCTTGTCACCAACAACGGTGGTCCACCAACCGGCCAATTTGAAAGCCTGACTCAAGAGCAATGGGAAGCCGCCACTCGTCTCACTCTTTACAGCGCGCTGGAATTAACCCGGCAGGTACTGCCGGGAATGAAAGAACGCAACTGGGGTCGAATCCTCAACATCACTTCCATCGCGGTAAAGCAGCCGGTAGAAAATCTCATGCTCTCAAACAGTCTCCGCGCAGCAGTGACCGGTTTTGCGCGCACGTTGGCCAGTGAAGTAGCGACGCTTGGAATTACCGTCAACAACATTATGCCGGGTTACACACGCACCGAGCGTCTGGAAGACCTGGCACAAATGTTGGCCGACAAAGAGGGAGTCACTCGCGCTGAGTTTGCTTCGCGATGGGCGACAGAGATTCCGATGCGCCGTTTGGGCGAGCCACGCGAGTTAGCGGCCCTGGCAGCTTTTTTGGTTTCAGAACGTGCGAGTTACATCACGGGACAATCGATCGCAGTGGATGGCGGATGGATAAGGTCATTGCTCTGAATGCCCGGTCGGTCTCAAGTCTGGAACCTGAATACTGTAGGGGCCGGGTTTGCCATCCTGGATTGATTCTGTCCAGCAATAACCCTTCACCGGCGCCGATCGGGTAAAACGCAACTCTCCTACAGCACCCACATGCCGCTTGTGTCGCCTCGAGACGGATTCCACGTATCAAGAACTTTTGATCTTGACTTTAGTAGAGAGCCATTGGAAAAAGCCAAACTTCGGATTCATTGCGATATCTGACTGAAAGAGGTGATTCATGATTCTCCGTTGCAACCTTCTGCTTCTGACGCTACTCCTGTCTGTACCTGCGGCCGAAACTGCACTAGCGCAAAGATCGCAAAGGCCCGGAACTATTCCCCAGCGCGTGCGGAAGTATCACTTGGACGAACCCAGAACACGACTGGAAGAATTTCAAGATCGTCTGGAACAGGTGATCTATAAGGGTTTCATTACCATAGGAGCGGTCAACGGACGCAACGGCTCGGCTGAGGTTGCGGCGGTTGAGCTGAGAAGCACAGCGGAACCGACGCGCGCGACGGGGCTGGCCATTCAGTTATCCGCGTTATCCCAACCGAACGGTGAGATCCAATCCTTCATCGACTATGAGGAGATTGATCCTTTGATTAAGGGACTAGATGCAGTAGCGCGTGCCGACGATACTATTACCAAAATGCCTAACTTCTCAGCCAGCTACCGCACTATTGATGATTTTGGGATCATTGTTTTCAGACAAACTCGGAGCGGAATCGCAGTCAAACTTGAGAACAGCGCGATGAATGGTACCGGCGGAATCGATCGAGCCACTATCTACATCACACTTGACGAACTCAACAGGCTGCGCGGCATGATTCTCGAAGCGAAGCAACGACTCGACGAACTGAAGTGATTTCTAATTTGTGAGCTGAACATTAGCCACCGATTAACGCGCATAACACAGCGCCGGCCGCAAACCAGGTTAGTTTCACGCAAAGACGGAAAGGGGGCAAAGACGCAAAGAAGAATACGTGCCAGTCTTTGCGTCTTTGCTTCCTTTGCATCTTTGCGTGAAATTCTTGGTCCGAAAACAAGGTTCTGCATTCTTGTTTCACAGATCAATGCAGTCAGCTGAATCTTGACTACACTCGAAGGATCAAAAACAGGCAGTTCCAGATTTCCGGCGATCCGAACCTCCAGCGTCGGAGGGGCGCACCGGATTGTTTACAAATGGCTGCCTGACAACAAATGGGTATTAGCAATAGTTTTGTTGATACTAATGGAAGCTCCGCTTTTCGTGAATTACGTGGGAGTTATTGGTTGGGATGACTTCAACCTGATCGATTATCCGGCCTTCTCAATCGTTTCACTCTTTCTCTGTTATTTGGTCGCGATTGCTGTCTTCAATAGGACCACGACAACGGTCACTGACACAACATTCTCGGTTATTCGCGGTCCAATTCCGTGCCTGTGGCCGGGCAATCACCAGCGCAGTGTTCAGGACGCGCAACGAGTAAGCTATGCTCGCCAACCAGGGATCGTCGTCTCTGGTAACCTACTTTGCTACGTGTTCATTGTCTTCAAAGACGGTAAACAGGCAAGTCTTTTCAAAATCATCAATGACGAAGAGTTTGCAATGGAGCTAGCCACCAGGGTGCAAGACTGGATCTCGGAACGGCAACGAGGAAAGAGTGTTCCGTTGCCGGCTGGAGGGCACAGCGGAATTAGAGAAAGCGCGACTTTTCCTCCCGATCGTGCCCAACGGCTCAGGATCGTTGCCTGCATTCTGGCAGTTCTTGTTGCGCTCGCAGGCATGATTGGTTCGGCTGAATACTTAGCGGCAAAATACCGGCCGGTGCGTCAAGCGAAACGACACGAGCAACAATTTGCCACGCTGCTAGTCGCCCTGCGATCGCCGGAAAACTACGCCGTCGCAATTCCCAACCGTTGGCACACTTTTGCGCATCCTGGGAAACCCTCTCTTGATGTGGTTTATGAAGGTAAGAAAGGATTGCTGAACCCTCGCATGTCAGAGATCTTCGAGGCGGCAAACGGCCGCATTCGCCTGGAGGTTAAGGGAATGGACACGGAGTATGTTTCGGGAACGCCGTGTGGAACCGCGGACTATGTGGTCTTTCCCATCGATAAGAGCGCACTAAGGAAAGAATCTTCTGGGATGGCATCAGTGGACACCTGGACTTTTAAGACATCCACCTTTCAGCCGCGCCTAGTGCAGAGAGGGGATACCGCAGAGTGGCTCTGTTTTGGTGAGAACTTCACCATACGCTAGGATCGGTTTTGGAATGATGCTGTAGGGCCGTCCCTCCGTAGGCGCCCTGTTGACGCGACTCGGGGGCGCCCACGGAGGGACGTATTTTGCTGAGAAGTTTTTTCTCGAAGAGTATTTCAACCGCCGAAGATGATCATTAACGCCGACTAGACAAATGGCTCAATAGAGCGGAGCCGCGGAATCAATCAGGGACGTGTTCTCCGGTCCTCCCTGGGCGCGACGCGAGTAACGCCCTTTGGCAACACATTGGAAAGAGCCGCAGCGACGTTGTCAGCCAGGCCGGCGTTCAATGGGCGGAGAATTCTTTCTTCCTTCTGCGCCCCTCCACGATCTCCGATTCCGATGTAGGCCAACGCCAGTCCATAGTGAGCCTCGGCGGACCCGGGACCGAGCTTCGTGGCCTGCTTCAATTCTCTAATCGCGTCGCTAAAACTCTCCATGTTGTAGTATGCGAGGCCGAGACCGAAATATAGATCGGCAAGTGACGGAAATCGCTGGGACTGGTTCGAACTACTGTCAACCACTTCAGCTCGCTTAGCGTATAGCGCTTGCTTGTAAGCTTTCAACGCTTCCGAGTTTTTTCCTGTTGCTAAGTATGCCTCAGCCAGCCTGTAGTTAGCTTCCGGATCCACGACCTCCGGCTTGATACCAAGCGCCAGTTTGAATGCGGCGATGGCCTCTTTATGCTGGCCCAAAGCGGAATATGCTAGACCGAGCTTTGCATAGGCGAGGGCGTCTTCAGGATTGAGAAAGACGGCTTGCTTCAGCGCCTCAACTGCCTCGCCGTTCTTGCCGGATTTCAGATAAGACAATCCTCGCTCGTAAAACGAGGTTGCATCCTCAGAAGACTTGCGCGGTGCTGGTGTCGTCACGGGGCTATTCGACGTGCGATTGCTTGTGTTTGGCGTCTCCAAAGGCTTCACTGGCGGAGCTACGGGTTGACCAGGATTATTCTTGACGGTCTCCGACGTGATTGGGTTTGCAGGTGTACGGCTGGTTTCGTTTGGAGATTCGGAAATCGCAACTGGCGTAGGGACAGGTTGAGCGGGATTATTCTTGACCGCCTCCGGCGTCATTGAGTTTGTAGTTGTACGGCTGCTGGTTTCGTTTGGAGATTCGGGAGTTGCCACCGGCGTAGGGAGAGGTTGAGCAGGATTTTTCTTGACCGTCTCTGTCGTCACTGGATTAGTAGCATTTCCCGAGACCGGAATCCCTGCTGCTCGTTCCTGAGTTACAACCGGCGCCTTTGGTTTGGCGGTATCCTCCTTTTTTGGAACGGATCGGTTTGAAGTGGTTCGTGACGGTGAAGGGGCATTCGCTCCTGCCGCTAGCTTGTCGATGGCCTGGCTGTAGAAGTAGGTGATTGTTCGGTACGTGACCTCCATCGGCTCAAAGCCTAACTGTCCGTTCTCGTACACCGCTACGGACGTGATCATCTTCTTCCAGTTTCCCAGTTCGTCAAATTCGTATTGATAGGTCTCTTTGCCGAGAATGGATCCATCATCGCCGCGCACAACCATTTCAATTATGTTGCCCTTGTCGTCGTACCGATACTGCTGTTTTCCGATCAAAGTGCTGTTCTCACCTGGGTACGCAACAGTATCAATTCTCCGTCCCTCAACATCATAAGTGGTTATTCCGCGCACCACTCTTGGCCCTTCAACGGGCTTTCCATCCTTAACCTCGATCTTGGCGATCTCGACGCGGACTCGTCGTACGGACCCATTCAAACCGTCTTGCTCTCGCTCGCTACTCATTGCGCCGATGGAAGCGGGCCTCCGGACATTCGGTTCCTGTGGGTGCACGGACAGCGTGGAACTGAAGAAAGTCACACAAAGCAAGCTGACTAACTTAAAGTTTTTCATAGGCACTTCTTCCTGCCGCTCGCAGGTAACTCTTTTAACTGCCAATACACGCTGAATACTCGGATACTCTTAACACCCTCGCTTTATGAGTTCTCTACGGAAAATGGCCAGGCAAGACGGAAATAACAGGAAGGGGAATCGATTGGCGGGTGCGAATCGGTACGCGTTAGGTGCAAGCGCCGATCTCATAAAAACCCCACATCTGAACGGTTTGTTTAACCGACGGAAAGTAGACTTACCCGGACAACAACGCGGGATAACTCTTCCAACTTGTGTTGTGACTTATATCCTCGCTCAACGGCGGCTGTCAACCGAAGATCCGCTATGGGATAAGATAACTTGAGATGCGACCCTAATGGGTCCGCTTGAGATTACGAGCAAGGCTTTTACTGGGACCCCGGGCGTCTCGCCCGCCGCGAACGCGAAGCGCGTGCAAACCTGCCGGCACACAATATCCGGCAAACAATATGAGGATGAACAAGATTAGAGCGTGCTATCTATGACTCTGAGTCACCTACATGTATAACTTCCATCGCATGTTGGAGCACAACTATCCGCGCTGGCTTGCTGTGGTCGTGCACCGCCCCTTAACTTTTTTGACTCGGTGTCAGTCAGATCTTTGACGGTTTCCCGGTTCAACTTCAGCTTGCCGACTTTCACTTTCCCTTGCTTCTTCGCGGTTTTGACTTTGGATTTGGTGACCATTATGGCTTCCTTTCTTGTGATTACCGTGTTGATAAGGTCTTCTTCGCGCCTGCGCTTCTGGATTTCGTGACCAATGTTTGCCTCCTTCGGCCGTTAAGTGGCGAGGGTATACATCACAAGTTATGACTCAGTCAACGCTTTCGGATGGTTTGCAGATAGCTCGAAAAATCGTAATGGCTTTCTGTTGTTCTCACATCAGGCGGCAAAGCGAGTTACATTCAAAAGAAATGTTTCCCACCTGTATACGGTCGCCGCTTTAGACGAGCTGGAGAACTCCTATGCTGAAAGCCGCAATATAGATTCGCGATCGATCGTCGCGTATCAGAATGAATCTGCTTAACCGGTGAATTTGTATCCCAATCCATGAATGCTAAGGATAAACTGTGGAAGCTGATCAACTAAAACTATTGACAACACACTTTATCGAGACATAGGCTACCCAGCATCCCACATCGATAAGGAGTTTGTATGGCTAAAGGTAAAGCTAACACGACCGCTAACATCACCCGAAAGGGCGGAACTGTTCGCATGACACTATCCGCCAAGGTTGCCAACGACCTGGGCGCGCTTCAGCGCTCGCTTAAGTTGGTAGCCGAACGGCTTGGTCACCCCAACTGCGCTACCGGCTGCGACATCCTGCACCTGACGCTCGAAGAGGAATTCACGTTGGGCGGCGCCGGCGACGCCGTCGCTCTCAATCCGCAGCCATTGCCTCCTCGCAGTTTAAGAAGCCTGGAACAAAGGCTGAACACAATCACCGTGACGATTCCAGACAAGGTGAATGGCAACATCGACGCACTGACCCGGGCCGTGGGCGTTGTCGTGGGCAAGCTCGGGTGTTCACCTTGCTGCTCAGGGTTCGATATTCTGTTTCGCCGTGAGATAAACACGATCGCCCTTGACGACAAGGGAGGGGTAGCACGTTTTGGCGGCGTGGCCTGAGATCCCCGTACTCGGGATCGGCGCGACGTATTCTGAGGCCATCGAACCCTTGATCGAACGCCATCCCGAGCTTTTTGATGTGCTCGAGATTGAGCCGCAGACTACCTGGATCAGGACCAAAGATCAGGAGCGACCCTTCCAAGTAGAAGACGAGGTGCTGGATCATCTGGCGCGACTGCCTGGACGCAAGATCATCCACAGCGTTGGTCTACCGGTTGGGGGGACCAGGGCTCCCGAAGCAGATGAACTTTGTCTGCTCAGGGATGCGGTCCGGTATTTTGACTCGCCCTGGGCCAGCGATCACCTGAGCTTCAATCAAACCAGCGAATTCGCCACGGGCTTCTTCCTGCCTCCGCGCCAGACGCTCGCAGGCGTCCAGACGGCCGCCGCTGCCATCAATCGCCTGCAGGATGCGCTGCTAGTCCCAATTGCCGTTGAAACAGGCGTGAACTACCTGCGGCCTCGCCACGATGAGTTGCCGGATGGGGAGTTTGTGGCGCGGGTCGTCGAGACGGCGAACTGCGGTTTGTTACTGGATCTCCACAACGTTTACTGCAACAGCGTGAACGGACGCCAACCGCTGAAGGATTTCCTGGACCAGTTACCGCTTGAGCGTGTGTGGGAACTCCATCTTGCCGGAGGCTTTGAGCTCGATGGCTTTTACCTCGACGCGCACTCGGGCGCGATTCCTGGACCACTCCATGAGGTGGTTGAACAAGTCATTCCACGTCTGCCAAATCTGAAGGCAATAGTCTTCGAGATTTTCCCATCGTTCGTGGCGGAGGTTGGCCTGGATCTTGTACGAGACCAGCTCGAGTGGTTGCATGGCACGTGGGCGCGACGGTCGCGCGGGGAGAGGATTGACGCAACACCTATTCACTGGCGATCTGAAACTGACGGACGTGATCTCGTTTCGCCTGAAATGTGGGAACGTGCGCTCGGACGGCTGGTGGTTGGCCGGAGCACCAACGACGAGATCGGCGTGGAACTCGCGCACGATCCCGGCGTGCGTCTCATTGAACGCTTGATTCACGAATTCCGCGCATCGATGATTGTGCGGGTGTTGCGACTTACATCGAGGTTCCTCATGCTGGCATTGGGTCCAGCCGCGTTTCGCACGATACTGGCAGACTACTGGTCCAACGTAACGCCTCAGATGTACGCCTCGCTGGAAGCGGACGCGTTTGCCCATTATCTGGAGAAGCTAAACTTGCAGGTGCCTCACCTCGGCAAGATCCTTGAATTTGAGCAGGCTATCACCGCCACAATTATCGACGGCTCGACTCGCATTGTGTATTTCGATTTCGAACCGCTGCCGCTTCTTCGAGCCATCGCGGAAGGACGACTGCCCGAAGAGCCGCCGCAACAGGGTGATTTCGAGATCGAGCTCACTCCAGACGGTTCGAACAGTCCCGACCTGGAAGCTGTCCGGCAGTCAGTCCGCTTTCACTAGATGTTGACCAGAAGCGTTGTGGTCGGCATTCGGGCGTTGCTGTGAGTTCGCACCGCTGAGTTATCCACAGATTCAGCAGATTAGAAAAGAGTAAGTTGGGCAGAAAGCATACCCAAACAAAAGCGACTCTTAAAAACCTAAAGGGGATACTCGATGAACTATCCGCTCCAACTGTCCTTCGAGATCATATCCATAGCCCGAAAGCTCTCTGTCATCGACGCCGCGGGAAACTTGAGTTTCTTTGTGAAGCAGAAAGCCTTTAAGCTGAAAGAATCGGTCACCGTTTTCGCTGATGTGGACCAAACAATTCCCTTGTATGAACTGAACGCTGATCGAGTACTCGACTTCTCTGCAAGCTACCATTTTACCGACACCAAGGGAGCGCACATTGGTACCGTGAGGCGGAAAGGGATGAGGTCTTTATGGCGGGCACGTTACGACATAGTCAATGGTGATGGTCCAGCCCTGACAATTCAGGAGGGAAATCCCTGGACCAAGGTTTTTGATGCGCTGTTTTGTGAAATCCCTCTCCTGGGAATATTCAGCGGATATGTTTTTCACCCGGAGTACATCGTTGCGCGACAGGATGGCACGCCTCTCATGCGTCTGAAGAAAGAGCCGGCGTTTTTCCAGGGCAAGTTTAGTATTGAAAAGCTCGCAGCCCTGAACGAGAAAGAAGAGACTCGTATATTGCTAAGCCTGATAATGATGGTTCTGTTGGAGAGGCAGCGGGGATAGTAGGCGTCGATTGATTCTGTTTTTCCGACAGACCCCTATGAACAGGGCGCCCATAGCCGCAACCAAAACGAGACGAACCACGAAATAACACGAAATGCGAGATAGGCGTTCACCCCGCTAGGCGTATGATGTCTATAGCTTTGGCCGTCTTTCCCAAATCTACTCCCGTCGGCTATATTGTTTCGTCGCAAGCTTAGCCTTGAGTCGAAGTAGTTTCTCGCCGATGCCGGCATGAGCTTCATCAGTTTCAAGCTGTTAATGCCAGGTGCCATTGTAGGAAACCATGGTGCGGAAGAATCTCTGGCGAATGCTCATCTTTTTGTGCCCGCTCGTTTGCGTGGTTCTCTTCCTGCTTGACCGCGCGCAGAGTGCCGATGCTCCGCCTCAAACTCCGCCCCAGACAGATGCCACATTCGAAAAAGCAGTTCAGCCTTTTTTCGCGAACAATTGTTATGCGTGTCACAACGACGAGCGCCAGACAGGCGATCTGAGCCTCGAGCCTTTCAAGACGGCGACTTCACTCAGCAGAGATCGAGTAACGATGAAGCTGATTCTCAACAAGCTTAATGCGGGGGCAATGCCGCCGCCGAAAATGCCTCGCCCAAAGCCCGAAGACGTGACCGCGGTTACTCAATGGCTCTCTCATCAACTGGCCGCGGAACCAGAAAAGCGCGCTGCACCTGGTGACGCCGCAAAATCGGCGGAATTGAATTCCGGTCATGTGACCGCGCGCCGCCTGAACCGGATCGAGTACGACAACACCGTGCGTGATCTGCTCGGAGTCGATCTTCATTCCTCAGATGATTTTCCACAGGACGATTCAGGCTACGGCTTTGACAACATCGGGGATGTGCTTTCGCTTTCTCCGGTGTTGATGGAAAAGTATTTGGCGGCGGCCGAAAAGATCTCGCGCACCGCCATCTTCGGCGTCGAGCCGCTGAAGCCTACGCTTGTGCGCTTGCGTTCGCCCGAACGAAGCCAGGCGCCCCAGTCGACCCCGTTGACCGACTACGACCTGACAGGCTTGAGCCTGCCGAACGCAATCCACAACACTTATCGTTTTCCTGTCGATGGTGAGTACGTGATCAGGGCCAGCCTCGGCGGCGTGCGTCCCGCGGGATCAGAGCCGATCCAGCTTGCCCTGTGGCTTGATGGCCGACAGATCCAAATAGTCCAGTTCGATCCGGCGAAAGTCGCATCGTTTACCAACGCCAACGAGCGACAAGAACTCGGCGGGATGACGCAGGAATTCAGGACGAAGGTTGCGGCGGGCGATCACTGGCTGGCAGTTTCGATTCCGCACCTGTACGAGGGCTTACCCGCCAGTTACAAAGGACCGAATCCATCAAAGCTGCCGGTGCCGCCGCTGCCGGCATTTAAACCGCCTCCAGATCTCACGCCGCAACAGATCGAGGCACGCCGAAAAGAGTTGGACAAGCGCCGAGCGGAGAAGATCCCAGCAAACAGCCCGCGAATCAGATCGCTGGAACTTGGTGGGCCATACGCTGTGACCCAGGGACCACTGAGCGAAAGTCTGAAGAAGATCTACGCTTGCGGACATTTGGACGGTCATCACACGAAGGGCTGCGCGCGGCTAATAGTTGAACACCTGGCGCGCCGCGCATATCGGCGTCCGGTCACGCCGAAAGAAGTCACTCAGTTGACCAGTCTGATCGCTGACGTGCAAAGGGATGGCGGAGCGTTTGAGGAAGGACTCGCGACCGCGATACAGGCAATGCTGCTGTCGCCACACTTTCTCTTCCGCATCGAGCGAGCTCCGGCGACGCCGCTAACTATTGCTTCTGCGCGTTCGCTTAGCCAACACGAGTTGGCTTCGCGGCTTTCTTATTTTCTGTGGAGTAGCATGCCGGACGATGCGCTGCTGGCCGCGGCGGATCGGGGAAAGTTGGCCCAACCCAGGACGCTCGTGGCGCAGGTGCGGCGGATGCTGCTCGATCCAAAATCGCACGCTCTGATTGAGAACTTCGGCGGACAGTGGCTGCAAGTGCGCAAGCTCGAATCAGTGAAACCGGATCGCAAGCGATTTCCCGAATTCGACGAATATCTCCGCTTGTCGATGCGGCGAGAAACGGAAATGTTTTTTGAAAGCATTGTGCGCGAGGATCGCAGCATCCTGGATTTCATCGAAGCCAACTACACCTATCTGAACGAGCGCCTGGCACGTTTCTACAAGGTCCCTAATGTTCAGGGGACTGAGTTTCGCAAAGTCTTGTTTGCCACTGACGCTCATCGCGGCGGCCTGCTGAGCCAAGCCAGCGTGCTTACGATTTCTTCGTACGCCAACCGCACGTCGCCGGTGCTGCGCGGCAAGTGGGTACTCGAGAATCTAGTTGGCGCGCCGCCGCCACCTCCACCACCTGACGTTCCGAATCTTGACGAAACCAGGATTGGCACGTCTTCGACAATGCGCGAACAATTGGAACAGCATCGCAAGAACGCCGTCTGCGCTTCCTGTCATACGCGCATGGATCCATTGGGATTCGGGCTGGAAAACTTTGACGCCATCGGCGCCTGGCGCACAAAGGACGGGCAGTTTCCGATCAACGCATCAGGTACGCTGCCGGACGGAAGATCATTCGACGGTCTACAAGGACTGGAATCAATCTTGAAAGCGCAGCCCGATGCCTTTGCTGAATGCCTGACCCGGAAGCTGCTGGTCTACGCGTTGGGTCGAGGCCTCGAGCCTGATGATGATCCCGCAGTTAAGAAAATCGTGACGAGCGTGGGGACGGACAATTATCGCTTCTCGAGTTTGGTTCTGGGGATCGTGAAAAGCGAGCTATTTCAAAAGCGAAGACGAGAAAACACGCGATGACCATTACAGGGAAACGACTGCCGAGACGAACCTTTCTCCGGGGATTGGGGACTATTGTTGCATTGCCCATGCTGGACGCAATGGTGCCGGCCTTTGCTCGCCGGCATAGTTTGGATTTGAAACCTCCAGTGCGAATGGCTTTTGCTTACGTGCCTAACGGCATCGTCATGAAGGACTGGACACCGAAAGCGGTAGGCAAAGACTACGAATTCACCCGCATCTTGAAGCCGCTCGAAGCTTTACGAGAGGACATCTTCGTCCTCTCAAATTTGGATTCTCACACCGGCAACGCCCTGGGCGACGGACCGGGAGACCACGCGCGGGCCGGCGCATCGTTTCTTACTGGCGTTCATTGCCGCAAGACCGCAGGCGCTGACATTCGGGGTGGAGTCTCTGTGGACCAGATCGCCGCGGCTAAGCTGGCGGGCGCCACGCGATACTCTTCACTTGAACTCGGTTGCGAAGATTCGCGCACGGTCGGTGATTGCGATTCCGGTTACAGTTGTGCTTACACCAATAGTCTCTCGTGGCGCACGCCGCAGACTCCTATGCCTCCGGAGGTCAACCCGCGTGCGGCCTTCGAGCGTTTGTTCGGGACCGAAGATCTCAGTCTCGATCCACAAACCCGTGCCCGGCGCGCAAAATACCGCAAGAGCATTTTGGATATGGTGAGCGAGGATACGCGGAATCTCGTCAAGACTCTCGGGCCGGCGGACCGCCGTAAGATGGATGAGTATCTGTTTTCAGTCCGTCAGATCGAGCAACGGATCGAGAGCGCCGAAAAAGATCCGCGTCAGCTTAGTCCCGCCATCGATAAGCCTTCGGGAATCCCCTTCGAGTTTCCCGAGTATTTAAAGCTCATGTGTGACCTGGAGGTCCTGGCGTTCCAGTCAGATCTCACTCGCGTGGTCACTTTGGTAATCGGACGGGAGGGCAGTAATCGAGTCTATCCGGAGATTGGCATCAGCGATCCACACCATCCCCTCACGCATCATCGGAACAACCCTGAATGGATCGAGAAGGTCACGCGCATCAACAGCCTGCACACGGAGTTGTTCGCTTATCTCCTGCAAAAGCTCAAGTCCACTGCGGACGGAGACGGCACGTTATTGGATCACTCAATGCTCGTTTACGGCAGCGGTCTGGCCGACGGCAACAGGCACACTCATGAAGCTCTGCCCGTCTTGCTCGCGGGTCGTGGTGGCGGTAGCTTGAAACCAGGGAGACATCTCATCTATTCAGCCGGAACTCCCATAACTAACCTGTACCTGTCGCTGCTCGATCGCATGGGCGTGCCTCAAGAAAGCATCGGCGACAGCACCGGCGAACTTAACCAACTGGACTGTCTGTGAAACAAGAATGCAGGATGAAGAACAAACTTGTATTCCTGCGAATTCTGTTCGTGTCGCTGCTTTTATCCGTCACCGTTTTCAGCGCGGATCAAGCAAAAGAGATTCCGCTTTGGCCGAGCGGCGCGCCCGGCTCGGAGGGCAGGACCGGGAAAGAGACGGTAAGGGTAACGCCGGACGGAGAGCACGTCATCTCGAACGTCCACAACCCTTCACTGACTCCCTATCTTCCGGCTGGAGATAAGACCAAGACTCTTCGCGCGGCGGTGATTGTCATTCCGGGTGGGGGGCATAAGGAATTATGGGTGGACCATGAAGGCAACAATCTCGCGCAGTGGTTGAGTGCGCGTGGCATTGCGGCGTTCGTGCTCAAGTATCGCCTCGCGCGCGAACCCAATTCGACCTATACCGTGGATGACCATGCGCTGGCCGATACCAAACGCGCGATCCGCCTCGTGCGCAGCCGGGCGCAGGAGTGGGGCATCGCTCCGTCGAGTGTTGGAGTGATCGGCTTCTCCGCGGGCGGAGAGTTGGCCGCGCTTTCGGGGATGCGCTTCGACAGTGGCAACAAAGACGCTACTGATCCGATAGAGCGCGAAAACTCGCGGCCCGATTTCCAGGCGCTAATATATCCAGGAAGCACGGGCAGGATTGTCGTGACGAAGGACTCACCGCCCGCGTTTCTCGTGTGCGGCTACAAAGACCGGCCAGACATCTCGCAAGGTTTGGCCGAAGTGTACTTGAAATTTAAGGCGGCCGGCGTGCCGGCTGAGTTACACATTTACGCCAGCGCCAGTCACGGATTTGGCGTGCGCGATAAAAATCACCAGGCCTTTGGCACCTGGCCCGCGCGATTTCAGGAATGGCTGTCTGACTCCGGCTTTTTGCCGGAACGGTAATATAAGCAACGCGTCAATCTATGACACCCCATTCCAAGTACGGCTTGGATATTTTCTTTATCACATCCTCATTCGCCTCTACGAGCGTTACTCTCCCTTCGCCATCTCTCGGAGGTCGCCCAACTGGCTCAAACTCAACATCAACTTTAATGTACTGGCATTCACGATAGACATATGTGCGATTGAGACCAGCAGATAAACCGCCCTCCGTAGTAAAGACCTTAAGCAAGTCCGCTCGGGTCATACCTGACATCACCTACCCCAATTCAAAAAAAGCCTTAATGATCGCTAATCCACCGGTGAAATAGGCGAGCAGATAAAGCACCCCTCCTCCGACAAACGGCAACGACTGAAACGTCAAGCTCCATCTCTTTTTATACAGGGCGAGGACAGCAACGCGGATGAAGATGCCTGCGCTACAGATCAACCAAAGCCAGATTGCTAACACCAATACTGCTACAACAGTATGATCCGATAAGTTGTAAAGGAAAG
>WNFZ01004733.1_pt1 | contig 20033 bp, 11 predicted proteins | sample 5400081 | NCBI WGS metagenome assembly WNFZ01 (sample SAMN13153365, study PRJNA577476) | soil metagenome | isolation source: 80 cm soil or saprolite under grassland replicate 1 | place: USA:California | collected 2016-06-15
CAAAGGAAAACCAGCATGATCAAAGCGTAACCATAGTGAAGGACTTCAGAACTTACCAGCCAGGGGAAAAACAGACCCAGAAAACCTCCCGCTTTCGGGCGCGGCCAACCCAACACATATATCTGCACGGCTTGCATCAGATGCTCCGCCCAATGCGCGAGCACGATAACCATGAAGAGCTGAAGCGAGCGCTTGTGCCAGGTTGTGTTTAGCTTATCGAACAAGCTCGGTTCACATGCCGCTGGCAAGTGAGCACTATCTAAACTTGATGCAGCCATGAAAAACCTCTCTGTCCTTTTTCATCACGCACTGACAGCCAGAACGATCACTTCAGACTCGGACTTCGGTAACGCCACCCGTCTTGCGCTTCATCCTGTGCTACTAAAAGCCATCTGGCACTGATCTTATGGCAGCCTGCACGAAAATCAAAGCCTTCTCTTAACTCGATGAGACCGAGTTACTTCTGTTTAATGAGCGGCGAAACAGATCTAGAAAGAAACCCGCACGCCAAGCTGAAAATGAACCCTGGAAGAAGGAATATGAGCAACGGGAACGGCAGACTAACAGGAGATGTTGCCTTTGTAATGCCCCAGAGGTTGGGCTTTGGCGCCAAACTTTTGATGGAGATCGACTGAATGTCGGACGAAGCTTAGTCAAATCGTTAATCAGAGTTTTAGAGTCGCCAGGATACTAGTGCAGATGGACCAACCCACGCTGCAAGGCTGTAGTGGCGGCTTGCGTCCGGTCGTTGACGCCAAGCTTACTGAGGATGTTGTTGACGTGACTCTTGACAGTTGCCTCGCTGATTTTCAGTGTGACCCCTATTTCCTTGTTGCTTTGGCCCTTCACAATCAACTCGAGCACTTCCCGTTCTCTGTTGGTCAATTCAGAGCTGGCCATTCTCTCAGCAAGCCTTTCGGCTATGGCCGCGGGAATGCGGCGTGCTCCGGCGTATACCGTCCGGATCGTGGTTTCTAATTCCTCGAAGAAGACGTCCTTCAACAGATATCCTTTGGCTCCTGCTTGCAGCGATCGATAGATGTCTTCATCGCCATCGTAGGTGGTGAGAACGATCAAGCGAGCATCAGGAAATTCTCGACGAATTACGGTTATCGCTTCGACGCCGCCGACCACGGGCATACGCAGATCGATGAGCGTGACGTCTGGTTTGTGTTGGCGATAAAGATCGATGGCTTGCTGTCCGTGAATTCCTTCGGCGATCACTTCCATATCAGCCACGGTGTTGATTAAGGCGACGAAGCCCTGCCGGACGACCGCCTGGTCGTCGATTACCATGATGCTAATCTTTTGGTGACTCACGATTCTTGGCGCCGTCCTATTTTTTTCACACGCTTGATAACGTCTTTTAGAGGCCCTTTCCTTGTTGTTTGGCTTGCACGAAAGCTAATACGTGTGCCCTTAGCCGCTGATCGGCACGTCAACTACAATCTCAGTGCCTGAACCGTTCCGGCTGTGGATCGACAAGGTACCACCAATCTGTTCCGCGCGCTCGCGCATGCCCACCAGCCCAAAATGACCCGCCGTTAGCTGGTCGGTTGCTTGACCATTAAAACCGCGCCCGTCATCTCGCACACTGAGCTGTACGCGTCGGGCATCGAAAACAAGGTTGACAAAAATATGTTTGGGGGCTGCGTGTCTCACTGCATTGTTGATTGCCTCCTGGCCGATGCGCAACAGATTACCTTCAACCAATCTCGTCAACGGGCGGAACGTACCGCTGACCTCGACTTGAATCTCGACCGCGGTTTCCGCGGTCAACCGTCGCGCCGTCTCGCTCAAGGCTGCTGGCAGATCCTTATTTTCGAGAGCCTGTGAGCGCAAGTCCCAAACATAGCGGCGTGCTTCGGCGATGCCATGACGAACAAGTAAGCGCACGCGGTCCAAATGTGTCCTGGCGATTTCGGCCGTAGGCGGCAACGTGCGCGCGACTACTTCCAATTGCACTGAGATGCCCAACATCTCCTGCGCCAGGTTGTCATGAATCTCGCGGGCAATCCGTGTTCGTTCAGCCAGCACTGCGCCAAATTGTGCCTCTATCCGGCGGACGCGCAAGCGATAGAGTAGCCAGGCCAGCAAAGCCAGGCTTAGGACGCATAGCATGTAAAACCAGTAGGTCTGATAGAAAAAGGGTTTTAGGTAAAGACCGAAAGAGGCACCCGTCCGGTTCCAGACACCATCGTTATTGCACGCGATTACCTGGAACTGATAGGTACCCGGCCGCAAATTCGTGTAGTAAGCAATGCGGCGCGTCCCAACGTCAACCCAGTCCCGGTCAAACCCTTCCAGCTTGTATTTGAAGCGGACTTTCTCGGCCGCTACGAAGCTCGGCGCGCTGTAATAAAAGTCAAATCGCGACTTGCCGGGAGGTAACTCAATCTTCTCGCCTGCTGCGATCGACTGATCATCGATGCGGATTTCCTCAATCACAACTGGCGGAGGCTGTTCGTTTATTTTGATTCGTTGCGGGTCGATTATAGCAACGCCTCTAATGGTAGCGAACCAGAGCTTGCCGTCGCTGCTTCTCCATCCCGCCGGATCGCCGCCGCCGCTACACTCGCGCGTCATCATGCCGTCTGCTGTGCCATAAGCAATCGGCGTGATCGAGGAAATTGTTCCGCTGGCAAGTTCATCGAGCTCCTTCTTGCTAATGTGGAAGATGCCCTGCCGGCAACTTAGCCATAGATTATTACTGCTATCTTCCAGGACTCGATAGACAACATCGTCAAGTAACCCATGGCGCGTGGTGTAGGCGGTTAGTCGCCCATCTTTCAGCCGATTAAGACCTCCGCCGCTGGTACCGATCCAAAGTGTCCCGACCGCGTCTTCATACAACGAGTTGATGGAGTCGCTCCCGAGACCATCTTTGGTGGTAAACGTCGTGAACTCTTCGTTCTTGAATCTGCTCAGACCCCCGAGCGTTCCAATCCATAGATCTCCGCTAGTGTCCGGTAAAATTGCAGTGACAAAATCGTTGGCAAGGCCGTCGGCCTCGGTGTAGGTTTTGAAAACTCCATCCTTGAATCGCGTCAAGCCGCCGCGCGTGCCCACCCAGAGATTGCCGGCGTGATCGCCATTGATTGACCTTACAAAACCAGTTGCCAATCCATCAGCAGATGTGTAAGTCGTCAACCTGCCGTTTCGGAAGCGGCTTAGTCCCTCTGGGGTGCCGACCCAGAGATTACCGTCCGCATCGCCGAACAATGCTAAGACGGAGTTGCTGGCTAGGCCGTCCCGGGTTGTGTAATTTGTAAATCTTCCATCTTTCAATAGGTTCAGGCCACCGCCATCAGTGCCGATCCACACACTGCCGCTGTGGTCCTCGTAAACCGACTTAACGAAATCGCTTGAAAGCCCGTTTCTTATTGTGTAGGTCGTAAACTTTGTATCCTTTAATAGATTGACTCCGGCAGACTCGGTACCAATCCAAAGGTTCCCTTCGCGATCTTCAAGCAGCGAAAGGACGGTGTTGGTTGCCAGGCTATCTCCGGCATTGAACCCCTGGAAGCGGTTGTCCTTGAACCGGCTCAGACCATTGGCAGTGCCAATCAATAGACTGCCTTCCCTGTCCGCGCACAGCGCCATAATTCTGTCGCTGGGGAGCCCGTCTCGCGTTGTGTAGTTAGTGAAGCGCCCGCCGCTGAATGAGCTCAGACCAGAGAGAGTGCCGAACCACAGCCGACCGTTCCGGTCCTGTTGGATCGACCGCACGCCGTTACTGCCGAGCCCATCTCGGACAGTGTAGTTCACGAATTTTCCGTCCTTCAGCCGCCCTAACCCATACGGCGTGCAGATCCAAAGCGCACCTTCGTTATCTTCGAACAGCGCCTGAATGCTGCCACCGATCAATCTCTCTTTCGTCGTGAACGTAGTAACGGTTCCGTCCCTGAAAAGGCCTAATCCTGTAGCCGTGGCGACCCACAGGTTCCCCTGGCGATCTTCGTAGATTGCCTGAATGGTGTTGCTGGGAAGGCCCTCATTAGTAGTAAAGGACGTGAACTTTCCTGCAAACAATCGGACTAGACCCTCGGCTGTGCCAATCCAAAGAGCGCCTCGCCGGTCTGCCAACAGGGTGCGAATATAATTGCTCTTGAGCTGTTGAGTATTCTGCTTGTTAAAGATAGTAAATTTCAGGCCATCAAAGCGAGCCAGTCCTTCCTCTGTGCCTATCCATATGTACCCGTCAGTGGTTTGTGCTATTGAGTGAACCGTGTTTTGCGGCAAGCCGTTCTCCGTAAGCCACACTTCATGCCTAAACTGAGAAAGCTCTCTGCTCGAATCCAGACTAAGAGCAGTTCCGCACCACAGCAGCAGCAGACAGAGAGAACTAAGCCGGCGAAACGTCGGTTCGTGAACACAGCTTGAGGAGCGCATAGATTTGCTGAAGAACATCCTCACGAAAACCCTCTGATGGCCTGCTTGCCAAATACTGTAGCATTCTCTACTGGCCTTGTAATCATATCGGCAAAAGCCCTGGCGGCCTCAAATTACCCTTGAACAATAGCCGGGAATAAAAGAGAATGGGGCCACAGTTTCCTTCAGCCAAGATTCCGTTAGGGCATAACTAACCATGAAAACCACAGCGATCGCCTTGGTAGGAATAATATGCGCGCAGATCTTTTGTATGCGAGTACAACAAACCTTACCCGCGATAATACCCAACGCGTTGAAGCCCTGCTGGCGCGCATGACAGTTGAAGAAAAAGTCGGACAGATGACGCAGCTGGCTATCGGTTTCATTTCGACTGGCGACGGTGACAACCTTCAATTGGATCAAGCGAAGCTCGAGAAAGCAGTTGTTAAGTATGGAGCCGGATCAATCTTGAACGTCAGGGATCAGGCGCTGACCGTCGAGAAGTGGCGCGAGATTATTGGCCAGCTTCAGGCCGCGAGCCAAAAGACCCGGCTCAAGATCCCGATCCTCTACGGCATCGACTCGATTCACGGCGGCACGTACGTACGCGGGGCGACGCTTTCGCCGCAAGAGATCGGAATGGCCGCGACGTGGAATCCTGCGTTAATGCAGCGAGTCTCGGAAATTGCCGCTTCTGAGACACGCGCCGCAGGCATTCCCTGGACCTTTTCGCCGGTCCTCGACCTTGGCCGTCAGCCATTGTGGCCGCGCTTCTACGAAACGTTTGGTGAAGATCCATACCTGGCGACCATTATGGGAGTCGCTTTCGTACGCGGTTTCGAAGGTGACGATATTTCCTCACCCGATCACGTTGCAACTTCCTTGAAGCACTACGTTGGTTACAGCTTTCCGTTGAACGGCAGGGATCGTACGCCGGCGTGGATACCCGAAAACTACTTGCGGGAATATTTTCTCCCTCCGTTTGCCGCCGCAGTACAGGCGGGCGCGCGCACCGTGATGGTCAACTCTGCTGAAATCAACGGCACGCCCGGTCATTTGAATCACCATCTGTTGACCGAGGTGCTGCGCGGCGAGTTGGGTTTTAAAGGATTCGTGGTTTCTGACTGGGAAGATATCAAGAAACTCGTCAGCACGTGGCGGGCGGCGCCAGATGAAAAAGAAGCAACGCGCCTGGCAGTGATGGCCGGCATCGATATGAGCATGGTGCCCCAGGACTACAGCTTCAGCGATCTGCTGGTCGAATTGATCAAGGAAGGCAAAGTACCGATGTCACGCATCGACGAAGCGGTGGGCCGCATCCTGCGAGTCAAATTCGATCTTGGGCTGTTTGAAAACCCGATGCCCAATCCGAAGACGGGTTTCGCGACCGCGGAGTCGCGCCAGGTGGTTTTGGAAGCAGCACGCGAATCGCTGACGTTGCTGAAGAATGAGAATGGCATCCTGCCGCTCTCGAAGCACAGCAAAGTCCTGGTAACGGGGCCGACGGCTGACTCTTTAATCCCGCTTAACAATGGTTGGACCTATGTCTGGCAGGGTAACAATGCCGCGCTCTATCCAAAAGATCGACCAACGATCTTGAAGGCGATTCAGGAAAAGTCGGGAGGCAATGTGACCTATGTCCCCGGAGTCACGTTCGATAAGGAGATCGATATCGCAGCCGCCGTCCGCGCCGCTCAGGACGCGGAGCTCACCGTTGTTTGTCTCGGTGAAAGCTCTTATGCCGAGACGCCTGGAAATATTACCGACCTGACGTTGAATGGGCCGCAAGTAAAATTGGCGGAGGCAATCGAAGCTACTGGCAAACCCGTCCTGCTCGTGCTCGTCGAAGGTCGGCCGCGCGTAATCAATCGAATCGCCGATGGGGCAAAGGGAATTCTGCTGGCGCTCAATCCCGGCAACGAAGGGGGCGCCGCGGTTGCTGACGTTTTGTTTGGAGACTACAACCCGAACGGCAAACTTCCATTCACTTATCCGCGCACCCCGAACAGCTACCTCACTTACGATCACAAATTATTTGAAACCGAAGAGACGGCCTTTGGCAATGAAGCATTCAAGCCCCAATTCGAATTTGGCAGTGGCTTGAGCTACACGACCTTCACGTACAGCAATTTGCAAGTGAGCCCGAAGACCGTGCCCCTGAATGGTCAGCTCAACATCAGCGTGACGATAAAAAACAGTGGCCAGCGAGCAGGCAAGGAAGCAGTCATTGTTTACCTGCGCGATCAGGTGGCATCCCTAACGCCGCCCGGTAGGCGAGTCAAACGCTTCGCTAAGATTTCTCTGGATCCTGGTCAAAGCCGGACTTTGAGCTTCACTCTCGGACGCGATGATTTCTCTTTTATCGGCGCCGATAACAAACCGATCGTCGAGCCGGGAGATTTTGCGGTGATGGTTGGTAAGCTGTCAGACGAATTCAGTCTGCAAGCGAAATAGTAATCATCGGTGATTATTCGGTTCGCTCTTTTAATGTCGGTGGCTACGGCGTGCGGCGCCCAAGTCGTATCGAATAGGAGAAGATTCCCATGAAGACTTTGACTTCTATGTTTGCGTTCTTTGTTCTGGCTTTGTCGGCGATCTTCTTTCCCAGGGCAGCGCACTCTTCAACGAACGTTGCCGCTACCCAGGCAAGCGGCCAACTCGTCTACGCGGACTTTGAAAAGATGCAGGACAACCGACCCGTGAGCGCGCGCGGTGGGCGGATTGAATTGCAGAACAATCAGGAGAACCCAGGCACTCAAGCCAAGTTCACGGGAATGCAGGGAACTAACAACGCGCCTGAGTTGGTCCATTTGAAGCCGAATGATCCCAACAAGGCTGCCATGTTTACGTATGAGCTGCCATCGCCGAATCAGTACGCTTCGGTCACGCTGAGTATTCACGGACTGCCGGACAAGGATGGCAAGCTGGTGCCAGACGACGTCAGTGCTTTCAGCAATATTTCGCTTCAGGTCTATGCGAAGGGTGTTCCTGGTCCAACCGGTGTCCAGGCGATGCGAGTGGAATTGATCAGTCATGGCCAGGGCATCAACCTTCAGTGGGGCTTTCCACAAAAAAACTTTAAGCTCAGCGCCGCTGGCTTCAACACCTACAAGATACCTTTGAAAACACTGTCCCAGCCACGATACGCGCCAGACCGCGTCGACGCGAAGGAAGTGCTGAAGAAGCTAACGGAGGTGCAAATCAGCGTGTACTGCGAAGGGGGATGCTCTCCGATCAACGGAACTGTGGTTATAGACAATGTCATCTTTTCGAACGATTGAAACTTGGCACGGCGCCGCCCTTTCGAGAAAGCTCTGGAGAATGACCTAATGAAAGCTAGCCAGGTTCTAGAAGGCTCGCGCAAGGGCGCAAAGTCCTTCTCTCGTCGGTCTGAGGTGAAGCCTCGCCGGGAGTGCTCAGGATGAATCGAACCAGCTGCTTGCGGTGGTTTCGTGCCTGCTGTTGCGTGGCGTTTATCGCATGGTTGTCGGCGGGCGAATTGCGCGCCCTCGACAATGGGTTGGCCAAAATTCCGCCGATGGGTTGGAACAGTTGGAACAAGTTTGCCTGCAACGTAAATGAGGATTTAATCAAAAAGATGGCCGACGCTCTCATCAGCACTGGGATGAGAGATGCTGGCTATAAATATGTCGTCATCGACGATTGTTGGCAGGTGGACCGCGACATCCAGGGCAACATCGTTCCCGATTCGAAGCGATTTCCATCGGGCATGAAGGCGTTGGCTGATTACATCCACGCTAAAGGACTCAAGTTTGGACTCTACTCCGATGCCGGCACACTCACCTGTCAGAAACGACCCGGCAGCAGAGGCTATGAATTTCAGGACGCGCGGCAATACGCAGCCTGGGGTGTCGATTATTTGAAATACGATTGGTGCTCAACCAGCACCCAGAATCAGCAGGCGTCTTATTCGATCATGCGCGATGCGCTGGTGAAATCGGAACGTCCGATAGTCTTCAGTTTATGCGAATGGGGGTCGTCAAAACCCTGGCTCTGGGCGCGAGACGTGGGTAACCTCTGGCGCACCACTGGTGATATTCAGGACTGCTGGGATTGCAAGCGAGAATGGGGCGGCATGGGCTTTGTTCATATTCTCGATTTACAAGACGGACTCGAAGCTTATGCCGGTCCTGGCCATTGGAATGATCCCGACATGTTGGAAGTCGGCAACGGCGGAATGACGACTACCGAATACCGATCGCATTTCAGTCTCTGGTGCATTCTGGCAGCGCCACTGATGGCGGGCAATGACATCCGTGGCATGTCACGGGAGATCGCTGAGATTCTGACGAACAAAGAAGTAATTGCCGTTGATCAGGACCAACAAGGATTACAAGGTCGCAGGGTTTGGCGCGAGCGTGACGTTGAAGTTTGGGCAAAGCAACTGGCTGACGGTAGCCGCGCCGTCGCCCTGCTGAACCGTGGTGCCGACGAAAGCGAGATAACCGTCAAGTGGACCGATATTGGGTACCCGGAGAATCTACCAGCTTTTGTTCGTGACCTTTGGGCCAGAAAGAATCTGGGAAAGCGCACCGGGCTTTTTTCCGCGAAAGTTGTGAGTCATGGTGTCGTGATGGTAACGATCAAGCCTTAGCGATCACATCAGCGTTACCTGGAAATATTAACGCGAAAAGATTAACGCCAGGTTCAGAATGCGGACTTGTCTGCCGCGCAGGTCACGAGTGCCCAATCCAAACGAGCACGATTGATTTTTTGCACAATTACCCGATCATCTCTAACGAAATGCAGCATGGTTGATTTCCGGCACAATGCTCAATCTTAGGAACAAACGTTCGATTCTCGGCGAAGGGGCGAATATTGCTTGATGGCGGATAAAACATTGACATCGCAGCTTTTCGAAGACGTGCACCTCTCTCGGACGGTTGCCATTATCGCTTTGCTCGTAACCTCTCTGGTGGCTTGCGCTGCTGTCGCGAAGGCTCAGGTGCTCGGCGATCCAGTGGATGTCAGCCAGGACTTTCAGAAGATGGAGAATATTTACTTCGTTGGCAGCAAAGTGGTGGACTTCAATTCGGCAACCGGTCAGGGCACGCTCGAATGGGACCGGTACATCAGGAGCACGACACTTTCATTCAACAAGATCGATGTCACTTTCGCGCGCGGCCGATCAACCGAATTCCCGGGGACCGAATATGATCAGGATCCGAAATTACCTTTCTCCATTACCTTCGTCAGCCCGCGCACCATAAGGCTGCGGTTCAGTACGCGTTCCGCACCGTTCAATGACGGATCTTCGTTGATGCTTGCCGGCCCGGTGCCGAAGGATAAGTCCTGGAAAGTTGAACAGACTGACCAGGCGATCAGCTACACCAGCGCGTTTGGCCAAGTGCGCATTATCAAACAGCCCTGGCACATAGAGTTCTACGACAAGACTGGCCACTTGTTGACGCGCACGCAGAACATCGGTGATCCCAATACCTTCATTACGCCAATCCCTTTTTCCTTCGTGCGACGTGCAAGCGACCTGGGCCGCCGTATTGCGGCAACGTTTCAACTTCAGCACGACGAGAAGCTCTTTGGCTGCGGCGAGTCCTTCACAGGCTTGAACAAGCGCGGGCAACACATCGTCGAGTTCGCGCGCGACGGCATGGGCACCCAGAATGAGTACATGTACAAGCCGATCCCTTTCTTTCTCAGCAGCAACGGCTATGGCATGTTCGTGCATACCAGCGCGCCCGTGACGTTCGACTTCGGCAAATTCTATGACGCGCACAACGTCATCTATTCCGGCGACGAGAACCTGGACCTCTTTGTCTTCCTCGGGGAGCCAAAAGATATCCTTTCTGAGTACACTGCACTGACCGGTCGCAGTCCAGTGCCGCCGCTGTGGTCGTTCGGGTTCTGGATGAGTCGCATCACCTACAAATCGGAAGATGAAGTGCGCGATGTGGCAATAAAGCTTCGACAGCATAAAGTGCCGGCGGATGTCATTCACCTTGATACAGGTTGGTTTGAAACCGACTGGCGCAGCAACTATCAGTTTTCAACTTCGCGATTCCGCGATCCGGCAAAGATGATCGCCGACCTAAAGCAACAGGGTTTTCATATCAGCCTCTGGCAGTACACCTACTTCACCAGCAAGAACGAACTATTCAAAGAACTGGTTGACAAGGGCTATGAGGTGAAGAACGAAGGCGGCGCGCTGCCCTTCGAAGACGCCGTTGTCGATATGAGCAATCCCGAAGCAGTGAAATGGTATCAGGGTAAACTAGCGAACCTGCTCAAGCTGGGCGTGGGCGCGATCAAGGCGGACTTTGGTGAAGGATCGCCGCTCACTGGACAGTACGCTTCAGGCCGCACGGGCTGGTACGAGCACAACCTTTATCCGCTGCGTTACAACAAGGCCGTCGCGGACATAACCAGAGAAATAAGTGGCGAAAACGTCATCTGGGCTCGTAGCGCGTGGGCCGGCAGCCAACGTTATCCACTGCACTGGGGTGGCGATGCCGAGAATACGAATTCAGCGATGGCTGCGGAACTCAGGGGCGGACTGTCATTTGGGATGTCGGGCTTCACCTACTGGAGCCATGACGTGGGCGGGTTCGTCGAGCGCGCACCCCGAGATCTTTATCGCCGCTGGCTCGCCTGGGGGGTGCTGACCTCACACACCCGCGCACACGGTGCGCCTCCACGCGAGCCCTGGGAATATGACGAGGCCCTGACCGAAGACTTTCGTCGTGCGTTGGGACTCAAATACTCGCTCATGCCTTACATCATTGCGCAGGCAAAGGAATCTTCGGCGCACGGTTTCCCCATGCTGCGAACACTCTTCTTCGAGTATCCGACTGATCGCACGTCATGGACGATTGATGATGAGTACATGTTCGGTTCGAGCCTGCTGGTGGCTCCTATGTTTGACGAGGCTGCGACTCGAAAAGTTTATCTACCGCCCGGGGCCTGGATCGATTATCAAACCGGCAAGGTGTATCAGGGCTCGCAATGGCACGACATCGCGTCTGGCCAGATTCCGGTTGTGCTGCTGGTTAAGGATCATTCTGTCATACCACACATCAAGGTGGCCCAGAGCACCTCGGAGATGGATTGGACCAATGTCGAGCTGCGAGTCTTCAGCACCGATAACTCAGCCGTTTCCGGACTGTTTGCGCTGCCCAACGCAGATCTGATAACGCTTAAGGTGGGTTCCGACCCGAGCGGTTTTACGCTTTATAACCTTCCGGTCGTCGGCAACGTTAAGTGGAAGGTTACTCTCGTACCGGTGAAGTAAGGTTGGGATCAACAGCGAGCTATAACGCACGTATCTGGCGTGGTTCTGTCTTTCAGGTCCGAAGGACCGGTAGTAAGTAGCCACGTCCGTAAGGGCGTGGGGGCAGCGCCAACCATTGTCTTGAGCGCCGAAGGTGCGTCACAACTTGTACCGGCCCTACGGGCCTCCGACCATCGATGCTGCATATCCCCGCCCTCACAGGACGGGGCTATTAACTACCGGTCCTTCGGACCTAAGTCGTAGTTAAGTGCGGAGGATCGTTTGCGGACAGCTCCTGTACCGAGATCAATGCGATGTCCATAACCAGACGAGACGCGATCAAGCTGATGGCCGGAGCGGTTCCCGCTCTTAAAGCGGCGCAGGCCTTTGCCGGACAACAAACCGAGCAGCGCATTGAATCAGGGCCGTTCAAAGCGACGCGCGAATCGCTAAAGGCTTATCGCATACCGGACTGGTACCGCGATGCGAAGTTCGGCATCTGGGCGCACTGGGGACCGCAGTCAGCCGCGGAGTACGGCGACTGGTACGCGCGAGGCATGTATCTGGAAGGTGAATGGCAATACAAACATCACGTCCAAACCTACGGCCATCCGTCGAAGTTTGGGTTCAAAGATGTGATCCAAACCTGGAAAGCTGACAAGTTTGACCCTGACTATCTCGTGGGACTCTACAAACAGGCGGGCGCGAAATATTTTGTCAGCATGGGCGTGCATCATGACAACTTCTGCCTCTGGAACTCCAAACACACGCGCTGGAACTCGGTCCGAATGGGACCGAAGAAAGACATCGTGGGACTGTTTCGGAAAGCGGCGCAGAAGCATGGACTGCGGTTTGGCGTGACCGAACATCTCTGGATCACTTACAAGTGGTTCTCCGTAAGTCACGGTGCCGATAAGTTGGGCGAGTATGCCGGCGTGCCCTATGACGGGGCCGATCCGAAATATGCCGACCTCTATCTCGATTGCCCTAAGATCTACAAAGATTTGCCCTGGGATGAAGAAGGCATTCCGGAATCGTGGAAGCGCACCTGGTTCCTGCGGATCAAGGATCTGATTGACCAGCATCAACCGGACTTTCTCTACAGTGATGGCTCATTGCCTTTTCAGCAATGGGGGCTGGATATGGTTACGCATTATTACAATCAGAACGCGCGGCGTCATAAGGGCAGAGTAGAAGGGGTTTACACGAGCAAACGTCCGGAGGACTGCGCGATCGGCACCTGCGCGCTGGATGTCGAGCGAGGAGTCGTGCAGAACATCTGGCCCAATCCCTGGCAGACGGATACCTGCATCGGCAACTGGCACTACCAGAAGGGAATTACTTACAAGTCGCCGAAGATCATCATTGATCTGCTGGTTGATGTTGTCAGCCGCAATGGGAATCTATTGCTGAATTTTCCTCTGCCAAACAACGGCATGTTGGATGCTGAGGAATTGAAAATCCTTGCGGAGATCACTAAATGGATGGCCACGAACGGCACGGCCATCTACGCTAGCCGGCCCTGGAAGATTTACGGCGCGGGCCCTGGCACGCAATCAACAACCGCCGACACCAGCTTCAACGAGAACAAGCGCAAGGAACTGACGGCGGAAGATGTCAGGTTTACAACCAGGGGGCCGACGCTCTATGCGTTCATCATGGGATGGCCGCAAAAGCAAGCTGTGATTATGCCGCTCGCTACAAAAGGCCAACATGTAGCCGGCAAGGTGCATAACGTGGAGTTGCTGGGCTTTCAGGGGAGGCTACAGTGGACGCAGGACGATTCAGGGCTGAAGATCCAGGTGCCGAATGAGAAGCCCGGCGCGCATGCGTTTGCGTTCAAGATAGACGGGCTTGACCTGCGATAGATCGCTGAGTCGGGCATTTGCAGGTTAGCCTGGCTTTGCATAAAAACGCATCGTTTAGATCCGGTTCCAGAGGAGCAAAGTCCTGTCAGAACCGCCTGTGTTAGCGACCGTGTGAAAACTCTGCAACGGTTTGGCGATGGGTTTTCGACGCTACGTGTCGAAGAAGTGAGCAGTGGTTACTTTGGACTTTCCACACAGTCTCGTTAGCGGGGGGCTCAGGGCGATGTCCTCTGGAGCTGCAATCCAATGTGCACCAATAAATGAGAGTTGCTGAGAAAAAATTATGACGAAGAAAATCAATCGCCGACATTTCATCGGGTCTTCCGCCCTCGCCGCCAGCGCCAGCATGTTCGCGCCGGCGATAATTGAAGCGTTGGGCAAGCGGCCTATAACTGCGATGGCAAACCCCGCTGTTCAGCAACCACTTTCTTCTTACGATGGGAAAGTTCGCGAGCTGCTTTCCCGGATGACTCTTGAAGAAAAGATCGGCCAGATGACCCAGGCCGAACAGGACGCGCTTAAAGATATAAACGATATTGAAAAATACTCTCTGGGGTCGCTACTGAGCGGCGGCGATTCTGACCCGAAAGCCGGCAACAGTCTTGAGGCCTGGACTGACATGTACGACGGCTACCAGGCACGCGCGCTAAAGACTCGCCTGGCTATTCCCATCCTCTACGGCGCAGATGCAGTACACGGGCATAACAACGTGCTGGGCGCGGTAATCTTCCCGCACAACGTAGGCCTCGGTTGCACTCGCAATGCCAGGCTAGTGGAGAGCGCCGCACGTGTTACGTCGGAAGAAGTGCGGGCCACCGGCATCAATTGGACGTTTGCTCCCTGCGTCACGGTTCCTCGCGATGAAAGATGGGGCAGAACCTATGAAGGTTTCGGCGAAGCACCAGAGTTGGCGCGAAGCCTTGGAGAGGCAGCTGTCAGAGGTTTGCAGCGCAACAATCTGAGTGATCCTTTGAGCGTCCTGGCCTGCGCCAAGCACTACGTTGGTGACGGCGGCACTATCTTTGGGACCGCGAGTTTTCTTAATCCCGACAAAAAGCGCCTGCTTGACCAGGGCGACACGCAACTGAGCGAAGCTAAACTGAGAGAGATTCACCTGCAAGGCTATATCAGTACGGTTAAAGCCGGAGTGGGTTCCATCATGCCCTCGTACAACAGTTGGAATGGCGTGAAGGTCTCAGGCATCAAGAGGCTGCTCACTGACGTCTTGAAGCAGGAGCTTGGTTTCGAAGGTTTCCTGATATCTGACTACGCGGCAGTAGATCAGATAACCAAAGACTACAAGAGCGCGATCGAGGAATCGATCAATGCCGGAATGGATATGGTCATGGTGCCTCGCAAGTATGAAGAGTTCTTCAATCTGTTGCGCGAACTGGTCAGGGAAGGGAAGGTGCCAATGTCGCGGATAGATGATGCCGTCACGCGCATTATGCGAGTCAAATTGGCTATGGGACTGATGGACAGGAGCCGGTCGCCATTGGCTGACAGGCGTTTGCATAAGACGTTTGGTTCTGCTGAACATCGGCAGGTGGCCCGCGAGTGTGTGCGCCAATCATTGGTACTCCTCAAAAACGAAAAGAAGACGCTGCCGCTCTCAAAGAAACTCGCGCATATTCATGTGGCAGGGAAAAACGCCGACGATATCGGCAATCAATGCGGTGGCTGGACCATCAAGTGGCAAGGCCAGAGCGGGAACGTCACACCGGGCGGGACTACCATTCTCAAGGCCATTCAAAATACAGTTTCGCAGGCAACGAAGGTTACGTTTTCCAGGGATGGCACCGGCGCCGGCGGGGCGTCTGTCGGCATCGTAGTGATCGGTGAAACACCATATGCCGAAGGCATGGGGGACCGGGAGGACCTCGCGCTCGCCGCGGAGGATGTGGCGGCCGTCAACACCATGAAGCAGGCAGGCATTCCGGTGGTGGTGGTGCTGCTCTCCGGCCGCCCGATGATCATCAACGACGCGTTGGAGCGGTGCGATGCTTTTGTCGCCGCGTGGCTGCCGGGAACCGAGGGCCAGGGCGTCGCGGACGTGCTTTTCGGCGATTACAAACCAACAGGCAAACTCTCGTTTTCGTGGCCTCGGTCCATGGCGCAGATTCCGATTAATGTCGGCGACAAGAATTACGATCCACTTTTTAAGTACGGCTTCGGATTGACGTTCGATTAGGATCACGATCGCCCGGGGCATGATGTAGAGCAATACCGCTCACTGCAGAGTCTCGAAATCTATGGTGGCCTGCACCCAGTCCGTGCGCCACAAGTTCCGCAGGATCCGCTGATGAGACGTTCAATTCGTTTCGCTGTTGTTGTCTCTTTCGTTGTTGGTTTCTTGCCCAACACCCTGGTTGCGCAGGAGCAGCAGTTTGCACGGCTCGGCGATTTCAAGTTAGAGAGTGGCGAAGTTATTCGCGACTGCCGCATCGGTTATCGCACCTTTGGCAAGCTCAACGATGACAAGTCGAACGCGATTCTTTTTCCCACCTGGGCCGGCGGCACAAGCGAGCAAGCCAAATCCAACTTTGGTCCGGGCAAGCTGATTGATACCGACAAATACTATGTCATTGCAGTGGATGCCCTGAGCAATGGCGTCTCTTCCTCACCATCAAACAGCAGGCTGCAGCCACACATGAGCTTTCCCAAGTTTACCTTTAGTGATCTGGTGAATACACAGCGCGATCTCCTGACCCGGGTACTTCACCTAAATCACCTCAAGGCAGTGATGGGGATCTCGATGGGAGGTATGCAGACTTTCCAGTGGATGGTTTCTTATCCGGATTTCATGGAGAAAGCTATTCCGATTGTCGGGTCGCCGCAGCTCGCGTCCTACGATCTCGTCCTTTGGCAAGCGCAGATAGATGCGATCATGAATGATGTTGGGTGGAATAGCGGCAATTATGAAAAGAACCCTGCGCGCGCGGCAGAATTTGAATTTGGCGCGCTGTTGTTGACTACGCCCGACAACTACAACAAGACAAAGACGCGCCTGCAAACCTTTGAAGATCTGGCCAGGGCAAACAAGACCGGCGGGTCCGACGCCAACGACAAGATCCGCCAGGCCCAGGCAATGATGGCGCTTGACGTGTCGCTGCCGTTCCGCGGATCGATGGAACGCGCCGCGGCGACAGTCAAAGCGAAGGTGCTCGTCGTCGTCGCTCGTCTGGATCACACCGTAACACCTGGCCCGGCGTCAGACTTTGCCCACTTGCTGCATGCTGATCTGCTCGAATTGGAAAGCGATTGCGGACATGGCGCACCGTTTTGCGAGATTCATAAAGTAGGTGGCGCAGTGGCGGAGTTTCTTGCGCGGTGAGGTCGACACCCTGTACAGAACCGGGAGCGGTAGCGGGTGGGTCCTGGCAATCAAGTTGGACTTTACTCGTAGCGATTAGATTAGGAACAAACTCGGTTCGGTTATCCAAGTTGATCTTGAGACCCATTCGCTACCGAGGCTGTTTGAAAACTAAAAGTTGATCAGCATCGAAAGAAGCCTTCAGACTGATCATTACGTCCAGTGCGTTTAAGACAAACGATGAATCAATCAATGGACCGCAGGAACTTCATAAAGGATCTGGCAATCTCGTGCGCAGGCGGAACACTGGCTGTAAATACAGCTCTGGGCGCGAAAACGTTCTCGCCCATTGTCGCCGATGACATCAATGCCAGTCGCATTCCTCGTTGGCGGGGATTCAATCTGCAGGGCCGCTTTGCCGGACCGGGACGTACGCAATCCGGCCCGGCATTTGATGAATTCGACTTTGCCACGATGGCCGAGTGGCGGTTCGACTTTGCCCGCCTGCCGCTTTCATATTGGGTCTGGGGCCGCAAAGATGACTGGTCGGTCATTAATGATGAGCCCTTGAAAGAGATCGATCGCGCGGTTGACTTGGGCCGCCAGTATGGCCTCCATATCAACATCAATTTTCATCGCATACCCGGATACTGCATCAATAATCGTGAGTTGGAGCCGGCTGACCTTTTCTCGGGAACAAAAGCCCAACGGGACAAAGCCCTGAACGCCGCAGTCTTTCATTGGAAAGCCTTCGCCAGCCGGTATAAAGGCATTCCCAATCGCCGCCTGAGTTTCGATCTAATCAACGAGCCGCCAAAAATGAGATCGTACGAAGGCTATCTCGAGGAACGCTACGTGGAAATTGTGAAGGCGCTGGTCGCTGGGATACACGAAGTTGATCCTCACCGCCTAATCGTTGCTGACGGCATCAACATCGGTCAGGCGCCGGTTATGGGAATAGCTGATCTGGGTTTGGTGCAAAGTACGCGCGGTTATTTACCAAAGGCGGTGAGTCACTATACGGCCACTTGGGTTCCCAAAGATGAATTCGAGAGTTTCAATCTTCCCACATGGCCGCTCAAGGACGACAAAGGAACAGTCTGGGACCGCGCGCGCCTGAAAAGCGAAAACATCGATCCATACAAACCATTGGTAGCGAAAGGCGTTCAAATACACGTCGGCGAATGGGGCTGCTTTAACAAGACTCCGCACGACGTAGCACTGGCGTGGATGGAAGACTGCCTCTCGCTTTGGAAAGAGGCGGGTTGGGGATCTTCGATGTGGAATTTGCGCGGTTCATTCGGCGTCATGAACAGTGAACGCCAGGACGTTCAATACGAAGACTTCAAAGGGCAGAAGCTCGATCGGAAGATGCTGGAACTGTTGAAGCGGTATTAGCTATTTCTGCGAAGGGCGAAGAGATCCTTGCGCTGTGGCGAGGGACCGTGTTGCTCATCAACATCTCTTAGGCCCGAAGGCCGGCATTTATTAGCCACGTCCGTGAGGGCGTGGATCAAAGACCTCTAAAACGATGAGCGCCGAAGGTGGGGAACAATCGTTGGCGCAAAGGAAATGTCGGCCCTTCGGGCCCCAGGTGATGGTGGGGACTCTTCCACGCCCTCACGAGCATAGCTATCGAATACCGGCCCGTTCAGACCTAAGAGGAGATCAATACTAATGAGTGATGTTCGAACGGTCTTGAAGAAACGTCCGCAGTTGCTGGCATTGATAACTGCGTCGGTGTTCTCTTTTACGGTCCTTCTGCCCGGGAGCTACGTTCGGGCACAAGCTGGCGGAACATTTGAAGCAGTGTTGGTGCTTCACGCCGATCAGTCTAAAGGCACGATCAATCGCAATCTTTACGGCCAATTTGCAGAGCACCTCGGACGAGTGATCTACGACGGCATCTGGGTCGGTGAAGACTCGCCAATTCCGAACACACGCGGTATCCGCAATGACATCATCGTCGCGCTGAAGAAACTAAATATCCCCGTTTTGCGTTGGCCGGGCGGCTGCTTCGCGGACGAGTACCACTGGCGTGACGGCGTCGGCCCACGCGACAAACGCCCCAAGCGGGTCAATACCTGGTGGGGCAACGTCATCGAGACGAACGCCTTTGGCACGCACGAGTTCATGGACTTGTGCGAACTGATCGGCGCAGACGCTTATGTGGGTGGCAACGTAGCCAGCGGCACGCCTCAGGAGATGGAAGAGTGGATTGAATATATGACGTCCGACTCCAATTCCACCCTGGCCAACCTCCGCCGCCAGAACGGTCGAGAAAAGCCGTGGAAGCTGCCTTACTTCGCGGTTGGCAATGAGAACTGGGGCTGCGGCGGGAATATGCGGCCTGAGTATTACGCTGACGTGTACAAGCGCTACTCCACTTTCATCAAGGAATACTCTGGCAACCACATTACCAGGATTGCCAGCGGCGCCAGCGACAGTAATTACGCCTGGACGGAAGTAATGATGTCACAGGCCGCAAAACACATGCAGGGTCTATCACTGCATTACTACACGTTACCGACTGGCGATTGGAGCAAGAAAGGGTCGGCCACGCAGTTTGGAGAAGATGCGTGGCACTCGACAATGGCGCGCACACTGCAGATGGATGAGTTCATTCAGAAGCACAGCGCAATTATGGATAAATACGATCCGCAAAAGCGCGTCGGGTTAATGGTGGACGAGTGGGGTACGTGGTATGACTCGGAGCCGGGCACAAACCCTGGGATGCTGTACCAGCAGAATAGTATGCGAGACGCAATCGTTGCCGGCATCAATCTGAACATCTTTAACCAGCACTCAGACCGCGTGCAGATGGCCAACATTGCTCAGATGGTCAACGTGCTGCAATCAATGATCCTGACCAATAAGGAGAAGATGATCCTCACGCCAACTTACCATGTTTTCGAGATGTACAAAGTCCATCAGGGGGCAACGCTGATACCGCTGGACGTGACTGCGCCGGAGTATACCTTCTCTGGAACGTCGTCAGGGGCATCCGTTCCTTCCGTGCATGCATCGGCGTCGCGCGATAAGGCCGGGAAACTTCATATCTCAATAGTGAACCTCGACCCGAATCGCTCGGCCCGGATCTCAATTAGAATAACCGGCCCGGCGGTGGCGAACGTCACGGGCCGCATTCTGACTGCGCCGGCAATGAACACAGTGAACACTTTTGACAATCCTGATGCGGTCAGTCCAGCGCCATTACGCGACCTCAAGGTTCAGA
>WNFZ01001888.1_pt1 | contig 20022 bp, 20 predicted proteins | sample 5400081 | NCBI WGS metagenome assembly WNFZ01 (sample SAMN13153365, study PRJNA577476) | soil metagenome | isolation source: 80 cm soil or saprolite under grassland replicate 1 | place: USA:California | collected 2016-06-15
GGCGGGCATCCACCAGTCGGCGCGCGGCTACCGCGACGGCGAGCTGGCCATCAGCCTCGACCTGCAGATGTACGTGGGGGCGGAGTCGCCGCGGGACCACGTGCTGGTGGACGGCGATCCCCCGATCGACGCCACCATCGCGGGGGGAGTGGCGGGGGACGTCGCGACCGCCGCCATGGTGGTGAACGTCATCCCCAAGGTCCTGGCTTCGCCGCCGGGCGTCCTCACCATGAAGGACCTCCCGCTCGTCCACCGGTTCAACATCCTCGAGCTGAAATCGCTCCCCGTCCGCAAACGCTGACCCGAGGACGGCCGGCGCGCCTTTGGCCGGCCGCGCTATACTGGCCCGATCTCTCCGGATAGAAGAGCGTGACCGCGAACATGAACGGAATTCTCGAGGAAGGCGTTCTCCCCGGGCTCATGCGGGACCTGTACGTCGGCCGCAAGACCGGCATCCTGCACTTCGCCCGCGCAGAGCAGCGCTACAGCGTCCGCTTCCAGCGCGGCCACCTGGTCAACGCCACCACCAACGTGACCGAGGACCGCCTGGGGGAGATGCTGGTGCGGGAGCGCCTGCTCAGCAAGGACAACTTCGTAAAGGCCACCGTGATGGTGATCCGGGAGAAGAAGCGGCTCGGCCAGGCGCTCCTGGAGCTCGAGGCCTTCGACCAGGATGGCCTGGAGAAGGCGATCGCCCGGCACATCCACGAGCTGCTGACCCGGGTCTTCGCCTGGAACGAGGGAACCTGGGAGTTCGCGGAGGAGCCGGAGGCGGCGGTCAGCACCGACGAGATCACCCTCAAGCTCTCCACCGGCGACGTGATCCTGGAGGCGGTGCACGGCACCCACGATCCCGACGTGATCCGCTACGCGCTGGGGGACATCGACCGTGTGCTGGCCCTGTCCACCGACCCTCTGCTGCGCTTCCAGAACATCACCTTGACCCCGACCGACGGCTTCGTCCTCTCGCGGGTCGACGGCACGCTGTCCGCGCGCGAGATCATCCAGCTCGCGGGCCTCTCGCCGGAGGAGACCCGGAAGAGCCTCTTCGGCTTGCTGTGCACGGGGGTCGTGGCGTGGACGGGCGGAGTGAGGAAACCGAAAGCGGCGCCTCAACGGCCGGCCGCCAGCCCGATCCCGCCCTCCGCCGTGGTTCCCGCTGCCCCCGCCGTGGCTCCCGCTGCCCCCGCCGTGGCTCCGCCGCCTTCGCCGAATCCACCGGCCGCCCCGGCCGCCCCTTCGACCCCCATCGAAGAAGGCGCGGCCCAACGCCGGAAGGAGATCCTGGACGCCTACGAGGGTCTCAAGAAGCGGAACCACTTCGAAGTGCTCGGACTGGCCCGCTCCGCCACCGAGGTCCAGGTCAAGGAAGCCTACTTCCGGCTGGCCAGAACCTTCCACCCCGACGTCCATCACGGGGCGTCGCTGGGCGACCTGCGCGACAAGCTGGAAGCCGTCTTCATAAGGCTGGGCGAGGCCTACGAGGTCCTCCGCAGCGCCACCAGCCGCGCGTCCTACGAAGCGCGGCTCGGGTTCGCCCAGGCCCCGGGGGCGGTCCCGCAGGCGCCGGAGCCGCCGGCGCCCCCCCCGGACCCCGCCGAAGAGGCGCGCAAGGCCGAGGAGGCGATACGCCAGGCCGAGAAGCTCTACGAGAAGGAGAAGTACTGGGACGCCATCCAGCAGCTCGAGCCCGCGGTCCCGGTCGTCCAGGGGAGGATGAAGCAGCGCGGCCACATCGCCCTTGCGCGTTGCTACCTCAAGAACCCGATGTGGGCCAAGCGGGCCGAGGAGGAGCTTCTGGCCGCGGCCCGGGAGGACCCGAAGAGCGTCGACGCCCACTTCATCCTGGGGACCATCTACAAAGAGCGCGGCCTGAGCTCGCGGGCCCTCTCGATGTTCCGCAAGGTCCTGGAGCTGAAGCCCGACCACGAGGAGGCCCTGGTGCTGGTGGCCAGCGCCGCTCCCCCCACCCCGCCACCCGAGGAGGGCGGGGGCCTCATCAAACGCCTCTTCAACAAGCGGTCCTGATGACGCGCCGCCTCGCCGCGGGCCTGCTCGCGCTCGCCCTCCCCGCCGCCGCCGACCAGGTCGTCCTGACCAACGGCGACCGCGTCACCGGCCAGGTGGTGGCGAAGGGAACCCAACGCCTGCGCATACAGACGCCGTACGGGCTGCTGGTGATCCCGCTGGACAAGGTCGGCCGCATCCGGAAGGACGACGGCAGCGAGGAGGTGCTGAGCGCGCCGACGCCGGTCCCTACTCCCGTGCCCACGCCAACCCCCACCCCGAAGCCCCCCCTGCGGCTCGAGCTCGTGGTCAGCGGCCACAGCTTCTGGCAGGCCTGGGATCCGAGGTCGGCGCCGTCGGATCCCTCGCTCCGCTTCGAGGTCCAGCTCGACGGGATCATCATCGGCGCCTACCGGGACTCCCTCCTCGATCCGAAGGACCTGCCGAAGGCAACCGTGAACACGTTCGCGTTCCTTCCGGACGCGGCGGCTCGCCAGGGCGCGCCCGGGATGACGGTGCTGCCGCCGGAGACGAAGGAGGGCGGCACCCACCTGGCCTTCGAGCTGCCCCCCGAAGAGGCGGGAACGCACAAGCTGCGCGTCGTGTACCAGGCCAACGAAGGCCCGTTCGACGAGCCGAGGTGGACGGACCTCGCGGAGGCGGCGTTCGACCTGGAGGTCCGGCCCGGACCCCCCACCACGGTGCGCCTCGAGCAATCCCGCGGCACCATGCAGTTCATGAGGAAGCACATGCAGGGGGTCGAGACTTTCCTGCTGCGTCTTGACACCCCTCCCCCCGAGCCCTAGGCTCGATCCATGGAGTGGTCGCCGCTCGTCGAGCTCCTTCCTGCCCTGGCTCTCGGGGTGGCGCTGGCCGCCTGTGCCGGCCTGCGGGCCTTCTTCCCCCTCCTGCTGGCGGGGATCCTCGCCCGGGCGGGCTGGCTCGACCTCGGCCCCTCGTTCCAGTTCCTGGCTTCCAACCGGGCCCTCGTCCTGTTCGGCGTGGCGAGCCTGGTCGAGATCCTGGGCGACAAGATCCCGGTGGTCGACCACGCCCTCGATGCGCTCGGCACCCCCCTGCGGCCCGCCGCGGGGGCCCTGCTCGCGGCCTCCGTCCTGGGGAAGGTCTCCGACCCGCTGATTGCCCTCGCCCTCGGCGCCGCGGTGGGCGCTCCGGCCGCCCTCGTTCCCCATGCGGCCAAGTCCGCCCTGCGCGCGGCGTCCACGACCTTCACGGGGGGCATCGCGAACCCGATCCTGAGCCTGATCGAGGACGCCGCCTCGCTCGTCCTCTTCGTGCTGGCGGTCCTGGTCCCTGTCGTGGTGGTGGCCCTGCTCGCGATCGCCTTCGTCCTCGTCTCCCGGACCCTGCGCCGCCGGGCCGCGGTCACCACCGCGTGAGGCGGCGCCTGGCGCTGCTCCTGGCCCTCGGGGGGGCCATCTTCTCGGGGTCGGTTTATCCATCGAGCCCCCACCCCATCCCTCCGATACATCGGAATGCGTCGGAGTTGGCCGTGACTCGACCGGCACTGCTTCATTCCGATGTATCGCCCCACGTAGGGGGAGGGGAACGCTGCTGCACGTCTGGCTCCGATACCTCGGCAGCTCCCCAAGCCGAGCAGAAGCCGTTCACCCTCGAGGTGGACGTGAACGTGGTGTCGGTCACCGCGGTGGTCTTCGACAAGGCCGGGCACTTCATCCGCGGCCTGGGCCCGGCGGACATCCAGCTCTTCGAGGACGGAGTGCGCCAGGACGTCTCGTACTTCCGGGAGGCCTCCAGCCTGGGCGAGGAGCGGATCCCGCTCTCGGTCGTTCTCGTGCTCGACAACAGCGGGAGCATGGGCCCGAACATGCGCTTCCTCCAGGAGGCGGTCCTGAACTTCGTCTACAAGCTGGAGGAGGTGGACCAGGCGCTGGTGGTGAGCTTCAACGAGAGCGTCAAGGGGAGCGCGGACTTCACGGGCGACACGGACCGTCTCGAGCGCTTCGTGGAAGGGATGCAGGCCTGGGGTGGAACGAGCCTCTACGACGCCGTCCAGTACAGCCTGGGCCGGATCAAGGACCAGCCGGGGCGGAAGGCGCTGGTGGTGTTCACCGACGGCGACGACAACACGAGCTCGACCCCGGAGCGGGAGGTGATCGACTACGCGCGGTCGGTGGAGGCGACCGTCTACAGCATCGGCTTCAAGGGCCAGCCGGGCCTGTTCGGGGGCGGCTCCCGCGGCTTCATGAAGAAGATCGCCGAGGAGACGGGTGGGGCCTTCTTCTTCCCGGACAAGGTGGGCGACCTCATCCGGATCTTCCAGTCGATCTCCGAGGAGCTCAAGAACCACTACCTCCTCTCCTACACCCCCAAGCGGGACCCCGACGGGAGCTGGCGCGCGATCACCCTCAAGGTGACGAGCCGCGCCGACGCCCAGGTGCGGGTGCGCAAGGGCTACTTCGCGGTGAAGCGGCGGCGGCCCCCCGCGCGCCCCGCCCCGAAGCCGTAAGCGGCCGGCGCCCCGGTCAGAGCTTCGCCAGCTCTCCCATCGCGAGCGCGCCCGCGGCGGCGCTCACCAGCCAGGCCAGCCAGCCCGCGGCCTGGAGCGCGGCCGGGTGGCGGTACGCGCCCATCAGGTCGCGCCGGCGCCCCGCCACCAGGACGACCCCCAGGGTGCCCGGCAGGATCAGGCCGTTCAGGGCCCCGGCCAGGATCAGAAGGCGCACCGGCCGGCCGACGACCAGGTAGACGGCCAGCGACACCGCGATGAACCCGGCCAGGGCCTCCCGCGAGCGGCGCGCGAGCAGAGGGGAGAGGGTTTGCACGAACGAGAGCGACGTGTAGGAGCAACCGACCACCGACGTTATGGAGGCGGACCACAGGACGATCCCGAAGACCCGGTAGCCCACCTCGCCCGCCCCCAGCCGGAAGGCGCTGGCGGGAGGGTTGGACGGGTCGAGCGCACCCGCCCGGGCCACCACGCCGAGCACGGCCAGGAACAGGAGAACGCGCATGAGGCCGGTCACGACGATTCCGACCGCGGCGGCGCGGCCGAGCCGCGACACATCCTCGGGCCCTCCGATGCCCGCGTCGAGCAGCCGGTGCACCCCGGAGAACGTGATGTAGCCGCCCACCGTCCCCCCCACGATCGTGACGATGGGCAGGAAGGCCACCTGCCCGGGCCAGACCGCGGCGCGCAGGGCCGCGGCATAGTCGGGCCGGGCGGCCGCGACCACCCCGGCGGTGAGCAGGATCATCACCGCGCCCAGGGCCTTCGCGAAGCGGTCCATGGCCCGGCCGGCCTCGGGCAGCACGAGCAACAGGATGGCCACCACCGCCGACAGCGTCGCGCCCGCGTGAGCCGGAACGCCCAGCACGTCCAGCCCGAGGCCGCAGCCCGCCAGGTTCCCGATATTGAAGGCGAGGCCGCCTCCCGCCACGAGCAGGGCCAGAACGGTCCCCAGCCCGGGCAGCACCATGGAGGCCAGCTCCTGGCCCCGCCTGCGCGCGACGCCCAGCACCCGCCAGACGTTGACCTGCACCGCGAGGTCCACCAGCACGGAGGCCAGGATCGCGAACGCGAAGTCCGCCCCGAGCACGCTCGTGAAGACCGCGGTCTGGGTGAGGAAGCCGGGTCCGATCGCCGAGGTGGCCATCAGGAAGGCGGCGCCGGTGGTGGCGCTCGAGTCGGGGGACGGGCGCGCTGCGGTGGGCATGGGTTGACGCAGAGTCTAACCGACGGATCCGGGGCGACGTTGTAGAATCCCTCCCGGATCCCGCATGCCCGAGATCAGCATCCAGACCGCCGACGGCGCCCGGGAGCGCTACCCGATCGCCAAGACCCGGGTGAGCATCGGCCGCTCGCGGGAGAGCGACATCTTCCTCCCCGACCAGTGGCTCTCCCGCCACCACGCCGAGATCGTCCAGCGTCCGGACGGCTACTACGTGGCCGACCTGCAGAGCAAGAACGGGACGCTCCTGAACGGCGCGCCCGTGAAGGAGGAGCGGCGCCTGCGGGAGGGCGACGTCATCACCCTGGGCGAGCACACCCTCACCTTCGTGGGCGACGAGGGGGGCGCCGAGGAGGAGTTCGAGCCGGAGGGAACGCGGGTCTTCTCGGTCCGCGAGCTGTCCGACATCAACACCAAGCCCGCCATCGACCCCGCCGAGCTGCAGCGCCAGAACCGGGTGCTGGCCACCCTCAGCAAGGCGGCCAGCGAGCTGGTGGTGCATCGCCCGCTGGACGAGCTCTTCGACAAGATCCTGGACCTGCTCTTCGAGGCGGTGACCGCCGAACGGGGGGCCATCCTGCTCCTGGAAGGGGACCCGGCGCAGCCCCGGATCAGGGCCTCGAAGAGCACGCGAGGGGAGCCCCTGACCAGGGTGAGCCGCTCCATCGGCCGGCGGGTCATGGAGGACCGGGTCGCCCTCCTGCTGCCGAACGTCCTCGAGGACGCGCGCTTCAAGGCCGAGGCCAGCATCCTCTCCTCCGGCATCCGCTCCGCGATGTGCGCGCCCCTGTGGTTCAACCCCGGGGGCGGACGGAGCGACGAGGTCCTCGGCCTCGTCTACCTCGACTCCCTCCAGCGCTCGCACTCCTTCGGCGAGGAGGACCTGCGCATCCTCACCGCCCTCGCGAACGTGGCCGCGGCCAAGATCGAGAACGTGCGCCTGCTGGAGGAGAGCCTGCGGATGCGCGTCCTCGAGGAGGACATGAGGGTGGCGGCGGAGATCCAGACCGGCCTCCTCCCCCGCGGCGCCCCCCAGGTGCCGGGCTACGGGCTCGTAGGCTGCAACCTTCCCTGCCGGACGGTGGGGGGCGACTACTACGACTTCGACTTCGAGGAGGGCCGGCTGCGACTCGCCCTCGGCGACGTCTCGGGCAAGGGGACGGGGGCGGCCCTGATCATGACCGTCCTGCGCGCGGCCGTGCACGACCACTGGACGGAGCCTCTCCTCGCGGACGCGGTGGCCCGGATCAACCGGACGGTCTGCCAGAACATCCCCTCGAACAAGTACGTGACGTTCTTCATCGCCACTCTCGACCCGCCCTCGGGCCGCCTTGCCTACCTCAACGCCGGCCACAACCCGCCCCTTCTCGTCCGCGCGGACGGCTCGGTGGAGACCCTGCGGGAGGGGGGCATGGTGCTGGGCATGTTCGACTCCGTCCCCTACGCGGACGGCGCGGTCGACCTCCGCCCGGGGGACACCCTGGTCGTCTACTCCGACGGGGTGACCGAGACCTGGAACCCCGCGGGGGACGAGTTCGGCGAGGGGGGGCTCACTGCGCTGGCCGTGCGCTCCCGCGCCCTCGACCCCGCCGGCCTGCAGGAGGAGATCCTGCGCGAGCTGGAGCGCTTCGCGGCCGGGGCCAAGGCCACCGACGACAGGACGCTGATCGTCCTCAAGCGGTACTGAAGAGAGTGCTCGCGGGCTCCGCTCGCCAGCGCCCCTCCCTTCCGAGGGTCCCTCTCCGAACTGCAGCCAGATTCTACGCAGCGTCCGGCCGACCGGCTGTGACGCGGCAGGTCGGCCTATCACGGACAGGACTCCCGGCAGGAAGCGGTCAATCTCTTGACATCCCTAAGCTTTGCTCTCCACACTCCCTTACCGGGCCGGCAGTGCTAGGCCGACCAGGCGGCCGTGCTAGGCTGGTCGGCCTATGTTCGACGGACACTCCGCGATGCGACAAGGCGACACGGCCTGGCCGGTAGATGGTGAAGAGGATCCTCCGCTGGACGGATGTCGTCGCGTGCGTGATGCTGGTGGCGCTTGCAATTCGCTTTGGCCCGCGCACTTCGGTCTGGTACGCGGGTCTACTCGTCACCGCCGTATCGTTCCCCTTGTGGGTCATCGCAAGGCAGCAATTGGGCATCGCGTTCTCGGCCAGGCCAGTGGCGCGTCATCTGGTGACTCGGGGTCTCTACGCGAAGATTCGGCATCCCATCTACGTCTTCGGCACCCTCGCGTACTTTGGCAGCCTGCTGGCCTTGCAGGTCTGGCCGATTCTGGTGGCCTGGCTAGCGCTCACTCCGATCGAAGTCGTTCGTGCCAGGCGAGAAGACCGAGTCCTCGCTGACGCCTTCGGTGCGGAGTACGCAGACTACCGGAGCAGGACGTGGTTCTGATTCGGAGTCCGAGGTACCATGCCGTCGAACAATGAGATGCAGGCATGAGAGAAATGGCGGTCGCTTTCGCGAGCTTGGTGCTGGCGAGCGGGACGCTGGGTCTCAGAGTGCCTGGTGGTCGAGCGAACGACGGCCCTTCGACGGCGCGAGGATGCGTGGGAGTGGCATGGACGTCTTCGCCGCGATCGACCCAGACTCTGGCGCGGGCGGGCTCCCCCCAAGCTGTCGCCGTTGCCTTGGAGGTGCGCATGGTGCGAACGACGATGGTTGCTCTCGCGATAACGCTGCTGCTGGCGGGTCACGCGTCACCTGCCGGGCTTTCCGACGCGGACACTCGTGCACTCAACGAGGTAACGAAGCGATATGTGGAAACGGCTCTTGCCTCCAACTGGGACGCGTGGGCTAGCTTGCTGACAGAGGATGCCGTTTTCTTGCCGTCTGGGGGGCCGGCTGTCGAAGGTCGCGCCGCACTTCGGGCTTGGGTCGTGGGGTTTACGGGGCTCGCAACGCTCACTGAAACACCTGAGGAATTTGCAGGGCGTGATGGGCTTGCCTACGGGCGCGGCAAGTATGCGTACGCGATGGGTCCGACGGCCCGTGCTCAGGGCGCTGATGCTGGTGGCTGGATAAAGATATACGAGAAACAGCGTGACGGCACATGGCGTATCAAGCGTAACATCTGGAACTCGGGTCACTCGCAACCCCAGAAGTAGCGTGGGACGCCGTCGAACAAGGGGTTGGAGCTGACGAGCCACTGCCGTGAACTCGATCGGTAGGGGAGGCTCGCAGCTCAACCCCGGTGTTCTGCAGACTCAGGCGGGTGCGAACGATGACCTCGGGAGTGCCAGCATGAATCCTTCAAGCTCGATCCAGGAAGGCGGCTGCACAACTCGGCCTCGCATCACGGTTTCGAAGCTGCGCGACGAACACGTCCTGCCTCTGCTTGCACTGCTCTCGCCCATCGGCGCGGTGGCAATGTCGTGGGCGGCCTCACATCTGGCTGGCCACGGAATCGAAGCTATGTCGCTCGCAATGCGCGTCGGCGCCGCGGCGTTGGTCTTGGCCATCGTGCTGTGTGGCCTCTCGATCTGGCGTGTGAGGGACCGTGAGAGTCGAACCTTAGGCACAATTGGCCTGGCGGGTAATGTCCTGTTGCTGCTCTGCACCGTTCTGTATCTCGCGCTGCGGTAGACTGGTGGCCCAGCCGAGACGGTCGACGATATTGCCCGCCATTGAACGAGCTGCAGAACAATGAGATGCAGCGGACGAGCCACGGCCAGAATGGAGGCTCGCCGCTGATCTCGGTGTTCGGTAGACAACGATGACTACTACTGCCGCCCACGTGGCCCTTCTAGCGCCGGTGCCACTCGAGCATCTTGTGAGCGGGTGGGCCGTGGCGCGATCGGAAGGAAAGGTCGCTTTTGGCACCCGCGCCTGGAAGGTCTTTCGCGACCTCGACGAGCTACGTGAAAGGATGCCGGTCGATGCCTATCTCTACGCGTCCCAAACGACGCAGTCGCGGGCACTCGAGGTATCGTGGCAAGCCGTGTACGTCGGACAGATAGAAAGTATCGGTGGCGCTCACCCTGATGGCATGCGGTACCGGCCGAGCTCAACGGCCAAGTATGCTAACGATAGCGTCGGCAAGTGGGCGGTCTTTTGGGAGGTGCGTGACCTGCGAGAGATCACGCCGAAAAAGCGACTCGCCCTGGCTTGCTTGAGCGGCTTCGGGAAGAAGAGAGCCTACGGTCCTGCATTCTGGCCAGAAGGACCCCTTCTGATCGAGCATCCTTGATGGAGTCACAAGCTGCCGAACAATGAGATGCAGCGGGCGAAGCACGGCCCGAATGAAGCTTCGCCGCTGATCTCAGTGTTCGGCGGACAATGAGGCGAAGCAGCGACAGGGAGCAGGGCTTGGGTGCCGAGGCAGGGGGAGGTAGCGATGAATGCGAGGGCTACTGCGACCGCCGCGATGCTGTCATTTCTGGGACAACCCTTCGCGCTCGCCGCGGGACCTCCGCCTTTCGTCTCTACCATAGGGTATCTACGCGCGGCCGGTGAGGCGAACGCGATCACCGGTCAATGTGCTGGTGAGCCACCCTACGATCGCGTTACCTGTAGTCTTCCAGATTCTGGGCTCCCTTCGCGTCTTTCCAGACAACCTGCCGCGCCGGGTGCTTGGGTGGTCTGGGGCTGTCGGGCTTCTTGTAGTGGCGGCGGTCGCGTTTGTCGTGGCTCAGGTCTTCGTTGCCAACATAGGCAGGCGACAGTTCTAATCGCTACAAGCTGCGCAACTACACGCCTGGAGGCCCCTTTCCGGCGGCAACCGTTGAGGAGAAGGAGGAGCTTCTCAGGGCTGGTGTGCTCTACGATGTGGTTCCGCGCGCAGGCGAATCGGCTGCCGCGTTCGCCTCACGACTGAGCAGGAGGGTGGATCAGCTTGGCGCGAAGCACCGTGGCAAAGTCACCAAGCCCAGCGAGCGCGCTCGCAGCTGGGAATGAGCGGGGCCGCCCAACAAGGGGATGAAGCTGACAAGGCCCGGTCAACTTCGGAGCCTTGCAGCTTATCCCCAGTGTTCTACGCACCTTGAGGAGAGCCACCATCGGTGAGGGTGCCAGGAGCGGATCGGGTCCGGATTGATGAACGGAAGATCCGCGGATACCTGCTTTCCCCAACCCACCCGGTGGGCCGATTCAAGGCTCGTGTTTTTGCGGCCTTGGGTTTCGACGAAACGAACGCGGAGGCCTTCGTCGCGGAGGTACGCCGCATTGCCGCGACGGGCGAAGTCTCGGAGGTTCAAGACACGGAGTTCGGCCCGAAGTACACTGTTCCTGGCGATCTGAACGGTCCCGCTGGTACAGCCCTGGTCATAACGGTCTGGATCCACGAGGCCGGGCAGGCGGAGGTCAGGCTCGTGACCGTGCGCCCGAGGTGATCATGAAGTTCGCCCTGCTCGATACCGTGGTACTGAATCGTGACCTACCCCAGCATGGTCTCCGCGCCGGGGATCTAGGCGCAGTGGTCGAGCTCTATGGAACCGACGGAGTCGAAGTCGAATTTGTCCAGGCCTCGGGCAACACCAGGGCCCTGGTCACCCTCCGGACCACCGATCTGCGCTCGGTCGCCGAGAGCGATATCCTCGCCGTTCGCAGCGCGTAGAGGGACGAGGGCGTAGAACAACCAGATGCAGCGGACGGGCGCAGCGCAAGCGATGGACGCCCGCCGCTGATCTGGGTGTTCGGCGGACCTTGGGGCACACAGACTGGTTAGCTGATGCGCGATCCGGAGCTGCAGTCCGCCATGGAGCCGCTGTTGCTGTGCGCGGGGGCGGGCTTAGTCGACTGTCAGCGTCTCGAGTATGGCCTCGGGTTGCTGCTGCTCTACCTCGCGAGGCTGGGCGTGCCCGGCATCTCCGCCGACGGAATGCGCGCGGTCCTCGAAGGCGAAAAGAAGCTCACGGCCGGACAGCTCGCCCACTTGCTCGCTGAGAAGGCGGACGTAAGTCCTGAGCTGGAGACGCTCCTGGCGGATGGGCTTCAGGGCCGGAACACGCTGATTCATGGTTTCCTGCTGCGCAACTTCCATCGGACCCTCGATGCGGAGTCGCGCGAAGGGGTCATCGCTGAGTTGCGTGCGCTCCGGCTTCGAGTCCAGGCTGCTGAGCATGCTATTCGGCCACACGTCAGTCGGCTTGCGGAAGCACTGGATGGGCTGACGGCGGAGCAGGTGCAGGAGCTCGCCTTGCGCGTGTTTCGTGGGGAGCTGGCGGATCCGTGGGGCCGCCGAACAAGCGCATGAAGCTGACGAACGGCGCCCCGGCTAGAATGATGGCGCCGTTCGCAGCTTATGCGCGGTGTTGGGCGGACAAGGGGAGGCGCAAGGTCTTCGCAAGATCGCATGGTGGGTATGGAGCTACTTCAGGTGCCATCCCCAAGGACCCGGAACCGCGCCATGTGCGGTCTTCGATGGCTGTGGACTCTTCCGACTACGCTGATCGGCCATGCGTTCGGCGCGGTACTCTCGCGACGCCGATCTCGGGCCATCGGGTCCGAGGTCGCGCGCGCCCAAATCTACGTATTGCGAAAGGGATCACTCTTTCGAGTGAGTCGGCTGCGGAAGGCCTGAGTTGGACTCAGCCGCGGGACAAGCCTCTTTGGGTTGTTCGAACAGGGCTGGTGGTGGATGTGGGGCCACGGCGGAGGGTGCGGGGAGCCTGGACAGCGACGACGGAGCCGTTTCGGCTGACGCGCGCGGACAGAGGAGCACGGCGAAGACGCGGCAAGGCCCAAGACGCTGCGGCACGCGTAGGTGAAAGACATACGTCGGGTATGAGCTGAGGCGGCGTGCACCGGCCGGTGAGCGCGTCGAGGTTCTGCCGGATGCTCAGGGTGCCCTCGGGGTGAGGGTGGCAAGGATGGCGTCGAGAGGCAGGCAGGTGGCGCGCCACTGGGCGCGAACGATCAGGCGGCCGAGCTTGCAGGCCGGACAGAGTTCGGGTTCGACGCCGAAGATGCGGCGAAGGGCCTCGACGCGGGACTCGCCCGGGGGGGCGAGCAGTAGCGGCGGATCGGCTCCGAGCAGATCGCGGCAGCGCTCGAGCAGCGGCTTGCGGATGCGGTTGCTGAGCAAGCCGTATCGGCGGATGCGGACAAAGCCGGCGGGCATCACGTGCTGCAGGAACGACCGGCAGAAGGTCAGCGCGTCGAGCTTGGCGGTCTTGACGCGGTCAGCGTCCCTGCGATCGCGGTAGCGGAAGAGGACGGTCTGACCGTCGTAGGCGACCAGGCGGTGTTCGGAGATCGCGATCTTGCGCACGTAACGGGCGAAGTAGCTGACCACCTGCTCGGGGCCGCCGAAGGGGCGGCGGATGTCGATGTTCCAGGAGCGGCGAGAGGCATCGCGGAGGCGCTCGTGGCCGGAGTCCTTGGGGACGCTGACCTGGCCTTCTGGCAGGAGCGCCTGGAGCTTGGAGAGGAGCTTGGCCTTGAAGACCGTCTGGAGGATGCCGAGCGGTACGAGGTAACGGCGGCGGTGGACGAAGCCCTGCGGGCCGAGCCCACCGCCGGTGACAAGACAGTGAACGTGCGGATGGTCGCCGAGTTGTTGATTCCAGGTGTGGAGCACGGCGAGGATGCCGGGGAGCAGCCCACGCCTGGCCGCCGTCTCGAGGATCGACTCGGAGACGGCGGCGAAGAGCGCGTCCAAGGCGTGACGCCGTTGCTTCCCTGCAAAGAAGCGCCTCAGCGAGACGGGTACGGTGAAGACGACGTGGAAGTACGAGACGGGCAGGAGGTGTGGAAGCTGGGCCTCGGCCCACAGACGCTGGTCGAGACCGCCGCAGCGTGGGCAGTGCCGGTCGCGGCAGGAGTGGTAGGCGTAGTGCTTGGCTCCACAGCGGTCGCAGAGCGCAAGGTGTCCGCCGAGCCGGCCGGTGCGACAGGCCAGGATGTGCGCCACGGCTTTGCCCTGTTCGTGATCGAGACGCAGGCCGCTCACGTGATCGCGGAGGATGTCCGCGACCGAGAGCCCCCGCTCGCCGCAGGGCACGTTACGGCTTCGGGTCCTCCTGCGTCTTCAGCGAGTCGAGCGGGCTTTGGACCTGTGCCAGCCAGGTGTTGGCGAGGTGGACGTAGACGGCGGTGGTGTTGAGGCTCTGGTGGCCGAGCAGGGCCTGGACCACGCGCAGGTTGGTGCCGCGCTCGACGAGGTGGGTGGCGAAGGCGTGGCGCAACGAGCGCGGTGTCACGCGCTTTTGCACGCCTGCGCGCTCGCGCGCGGCCTGGAACGCCCGCTGGATGCTGGTCGCGTCGATGGGTTGGCCGGGGTGCTTGCCCTCCAGCAGGTAGCACTTGGGCGCGTAGCGCTTCCAGCACGCGCGCAGTTCCTCGAGCAGGTGCATGGAGAGCATCACCTGGCGGTCCTTCTTGCCTTTGCCCTGCTCGACGCGGATCAGCATGCGCTGGCTGTCGATGTGGCGTGGCAGCAGGTGCACAACCTCGTCGGTGCGCAGGCCGGAGCCGTAGCACAGCATGAACGCGGCCCGGTACTTGGGGCTGGGCGCCGCGTCGAGGATGGCCTGGACCTCCTCGGCGCTCAGCACCTCCGGCAGGCGCTTGGGCTCGCGCGGACGCGGCAGCTTCGCGAGCTTGGCGTCGGCCCGCTCGAGCACATGTTCCAGGAAGCCCCGCAGCGCGTAGGTCGCGACCCGCACGCAGGAGTCGCTCCTGCCCGAAGCGGCGATTTCGACCTGGTACGCCACGATGTCGTCGGCGCTGGCGGTGGTCAGCGGCCGCTCCCCCAGGAAGCCCACAAAGCCCTTCAGGGCGTACAGGTAGTTGTCGATCGTGCGCTCGGAGTTGCCTCGCGCCCGCAAGATGTCCGCGTAGCGCCGGCACAGCTCGATCGTGTCGGGTCTCATGCTTGTCTCCTCGGCCGCTTGAAGATGCAGCGCGGCCGGAGCAAGCTTGTTCCGCGGGGGGTGCGACGCTACGCCTCCGCCGCGTAGCGGCTGAGTTCAACAACCGGATGGAGCGGACGAGGCACTGCATCGGCGAGGAGCGGCGTCGGAGCCTCGCCGCTCATCCGAGTGTTCGACGGACGTGAGCAGGGGCACACGAACGTGCCCAGGGGGCCTGCTTGCGCGACCGCGGCCCCGCCTAGGACGAGGACGGTCGGCGGCGGCGAGGAACCCCTTCCAGGGAGTACCAGCGCGGACCTGCTGCGGGGTCTTCGCCCCATACGACGAGATGGGCATGATAGAGATCGCGGGGCAGACCGAAAGGCTGCTCCTCAAGGAGACGCACTGCGACCGTTCCGACGGCTCCGTCCAGTTGGTACCCTTGCTCAAGTAGCCGGTCGGTGAGTCTTGCCGCCACCTCGAACTCTTGGTCGCTGCGCGGGGCAGGTAGGGGCACGCAGTGGACTCCCTCGCAGGGGCCTTCGGGCTCCCAGCGGAAGCGCTGTCGGTGCGACTCGAGCGGATGGCGAAGGTCTGCAGCCGTGTACGGAAGCGTGATCATCATGGTCTCCTTTCCAGACAGAAGGTACGGCCTGGGAGGCTGTCGGGTCAACGAAGATTTGCTGTTCACGTTGCCGTTCAGGACAATTCTTGCTGTTCAGGCGACACAAAGCTGTTCAGACGGGGTGATTACAAGGTGTGAGGTGCAGTTTGCCACCCCACGGCAGGCCGTATGCTCTCTCCGAGGCCGCGGTCCGAGGACTCGTAGGAGAGGTGAAGCACGAGCGCTCGTGGCGCCGTCGAACAACCAGATGCAGCAGACGAGCGCCCGGGCTTCGCATGGAGGCGCTCGCTGCTGATCTGGGTGTTGGGCGGACACGGAGACGTGTAGCGGGAGGTCATGTCATGGGCTATTGGCGCATGCAACTTCATCCAGGCGTGCCCTCTGAGGCCATTCGATATACCGTGATGAGCCTTGCCGCTGGTGTCATTGGGCTCGACTTTGGTTCGGCCCCCGGTCCGACTCCCGCTGCTGACGACGTGGGCGACCTCTTTCAGGCCCGCACAGCTGCGCTGCCCAGGAAGCAGCGGCACTACCGCGCCTTCGCTACGGAGATGGCGGAGGGCGATCACGTCCTTGTCTTCGTGCACAACTTCCCTTTTGCGCTCTGCCGCGTCGCCGGACCCTACACCTACGATCCCCAGATCAGTCCGGAGTCAGGGCGCTGGTTCCGACACTTTCGACACGTTGAGGACGTGCGCTTCTATGCTGATCGTGACAAGGACCCGCGAGAGTGGGAGCGCATCACGATGAACGCCACGATCGCTCCGCTTCGGACACCGTCCTCCAAGTCGTATCGCCTGATCAAGCAGTGGCTCGGAGTGCCGCCCAACAATGCGTTGCAGCTGGCGAAGCCGGCGCAAGCGATGGAGCCTCGCCGCTCAACCCTGTGTTGGACCGACCTGAGAGGGTCCGAAGAGGAGCGAGGTCGGGGCGCTTTGGATCAAGATAGAGTCGTTGACGAAACAAGAAGACGATGAGCTCCCGACGACCCGATGTTCTTGAGCAATTGGTTCGCGAAGCCATACGCCTTGGCGCGGACACGCTGGAGGTCGAGTACAGCAACGGGTGCGAGGAGGTCGTGGCCTACATGGGCACTGTTGGCCGGGACATCGGACGCCTGGGGAGTGGCACTGCTGAAGCGACAGCACTGCGCAGCGCGTTGTACGCCAGCACTACCCGACCCCGGCGTCTCTCCGTCGCGGGGCACGAGTACGTCATCCGTGCCCGGCTTTACGACACCTTCGGCGAGGATGCGTTCCGCATCAACCTGGGGCGGTCCAACAACCGGATGCAGCGGTCGAGGCCAGCGCAAGCGTCGGAGCCTCGCCGCTGATCCGGGTGTTCGACGGACGTGGAGGAGCGCGTGGGATGGTGATCACCACCCCTCGTCGAAGACGACGTTGACGAGCATCCTCGGTTGCGACGCTTGTGCGACGCTGAGCGAGACGAACCCACACCCGCCTCAGGACAGGGATGGCCGGCGCCTGCGGCCCGGAGACATAGTGCGAGTCGTGGGCGCTCCAAGCCTCGCCGGAATGGGCACCGTGACCCGGGCGGAGAGCAAGCCCGTCTTCGACCATCTTGTCGGGCAGTACAAGCGCATTACGGAGTTCGATGAATTTGGCGAGGCGAGACTACACTTCCGGATCACGCGTGGACGCCGGCGTGGCTGGCACACGGTGTGGATCGAGCCGTGTCTACTGAAGAAGCGGAGTCGACGTCGAACAATGAGATGAAGCTGACAAGGTCCGCGAAGGCTCGGCGTCCGCGGCCCTTGCAGCTTATCTCAGTGTTGGGCCGACAGTAGCCGGTTCGAGGCGAGGATGGTCCGATGATCTCTCCGTTCCTTCACAACACCCGACAGACCTGGAAAGTGGTGTTCGGCTGGACCGTTATTGCGGCTGGCTTGGGGACTATCTACGGCTGCCTCAACGACTGGTTCGGCAAACAGACGAGCGAGACCTTCATGTTTCTGGTGCTCGCCGCGAACTTGGCGAACGTCGGCGCGTTCGTGTGGATGATCCGCACGATCACGTGTCCAGGATGTCGGTCACCACTGTTCTGGTATGCGCTCAGTTCTAAGGAACACCCCACGGGCCTGCACTGGTTCTCGTCCTTCCAGGAATGTCCCTCATGTCGATACCAACCGAACCAACGACCCGACACGATGCCGGTGTCTGGACATGAGAAGCAACTTGTGGGGAATGAGGAGCGGCTCAACAATGAGATGCAGCGGACGAGGCCGGCGCAAGCGATGAAGCCTCGCCGCTGATCTCAGTGTTGGGCGGACAGCGCAAAGTAGCACCGTGGAGTCGGAATGACCAAGGTGGCCGTAGTCGCGTATCCGTTGCTTGGCGAGGCCGATCAGCGCTGGATCGACTCGACGCGCGCGCAGCACGACCCACAGGCGAATCTGATCGGAGCGCACTTCACTCTCGTGTTCCCGATCGACGCTGATTCTGACGCTGTTGCCGTGCACGTCCGATCGGTGGTCAGCGAGGCCGCGCCGATACCTCTCGTGGTCAAGGAGGTTCGCGCGGTGCCCGACCATTCCGGCGTCGGCGGGCACGTCTTTCTAGTCCCTGACCATGGGTATCCCGAACTCGTGGCGCTTCATGACCGGCTCTATGAGGGGCTTCTTCGTGACCACTGGCGCCGCGACATACCATATGTCCCGCACATGACCGTCGCGGCCTATCCGGCTTTTGCGCGGTGCGTGGCTGTGGCGCAAGAACTCGACGCGGTTCGCCGTGTCGTTCTGGGGAGGGTCAAGTCTGTGGATGTCGTCCATGTTCGAACAGAGACAGTGCAGAAGGTGGCGTCGTTCAGGCTTGGGCATATCGTTGCAGAGGCAGCAACGGGTGGAGGTCGCCCGAGCCGCCCAACAAAGAGTTGAACCTGACGAAGGGGCCAGGCTTCGCATGGAGCCCCTTCGCAGGTTAACTCTGTGTTGGACGGACTTCAGGAGGACCTGATGGAACCTCAAGCTCAGCGCCTCCTCGTCGCCGTGACACGCGTCCCTGGGTCCACCGTTGCCTGCGCGGCAAGGGGCGATGCAGCGATGTTCGCTGCGCTGCGGGCGTACTATGCCATCGCTGCGCAGGCGACCAGGGCAGCGGGCGGCCGTTTCATCAAGGCGATGGGCGATAGCGTCCTGCTCACCTTTCCACTTGATCGCATTGATGCTGCCGTGACAGGGCTTCGTGAACTACAGCAGCAGGGCACTACCACGTGGCGTCAGTTCGACGAACGGTGCTACGTGCAGGTGAAGGGCCGCGTCGGGTCGGTCCTGGCCGGCATGCTCGGGGCGCCCGGTGAGGAGCATTTCGACGTTATCGGCGACGCGCTCAATCAATTGATCAAGGCACCATGGCAAGACTTCGATGTGCAGTCGAACCCTAGCGATGTGGCCACGCGCTAGTCCGCGTGCAAAGACCCGGCCGCGCCGTCCAACAATCGGATGAAGCTGACGGCGCCTTTCGGCGCCGCCATGGCTGGAACCGGAGGCGGCGCCTCACGCTCGCCATTCGGCGAGCGCCGGCGCCGCAGCTTATCCGTGTGTTCGCCGGACGTCGTGGACGTGGTCGGAGTTTGCGAGAATGGTAACGGATTGCCCGTGACAGAAGGCGTCGACCGCACGATCGTCTGTGCCGCCTGTGTTGATGGGTTCCTGTGGACCGCGACGGATCAGGCTACTGCCGCACGTTGCCGGTTGCCAGCGCCTACGAAGTGCCTGCAGTGCATTCGGAAGGCTGGCACTCCTGCACGCCCGCAGCGAGCGGCGGCCGGGCCGCTCCGGGCTGCTGATCGAAAGCGCAAGCCGACGAAGCCGTTACTTACAGGGCGCACTCGTCAAGTCCGTCAGCGGGTACTGACCTGCTTCAAGTGCGGCGGAGACTTCATCTGGCGTGGGCCACGGCAGCGTACGTCCGGAATGGAGAGACAGCGTCCACTCAAATGGTGTCCGCCTTGTTGGAAGATTCGGGGTCCGGGCGTCCGGCGTGCACGACGGCCTCCTCGGTTCGTATCAGGAGGGCTTCCCTCCCTGGGCAAGGACCGATGATCTGCCGGCATGGGCGAGAACGCCGGCGAACAAGGAGTTGCAGCAGACGAGCCACGGCTGGGATGGAGGCTCGCTGCTGAACTCCGTGTTCGACAGACTCTACGGGGGCGAGAGGGGGACGACGTGAAGGCTAGTCGTTGGCGGTGCTGGGCGGGCAGTAGCGTGGTTCTGTCCCTCGTGGCCTTCCACAACCCTGCGCGAGCGGAGGACCGAACGCCCGTCGTCTCCCTCGTTGCCCTGATCGGGCAGCCCCAGGCATTCGCGGGCAAGAGGATCGTGATAACGGGCTTCTGTAGCCTCGAGTTCGAAGACACCTCAGTCTACTTGCATGAGGAGGACTACAGGAGGACCCTCGTGCCCAACTCGATCTGGCTCGACGTCGAGCCAACACGATCCAGCAACCCGGATCCGGCCCACGAGAAGTACTGCATTGTGGAAGGGACCTTCAGCGCCAGGCCGGCGCGCAATGGTAGGCTGGGCAGGCTGGAACATGTCACGCGTATGGAAGTCCTGCCCAGCCGCGCGGAGCTTGCTGCCAAGCTGAAGCCGTGAGAAGTCCGGAGCTGTCGAACAACGCGTTGGAGCTGACGAGCGCGGCCGGGAAAGACGGAGCCGCGCTCGCAACTCAACGCGAGTGTTCGACGGACAAGAGGAGGCGACGCGAAGAGCGGACATGATTTGCCGTCTTGGCTTCCGGATAGCACTCCCGTTTGCGCTGTTTCTGGGCATCGCCGAGGTCGTCAGAAACTGGGGCGACTGGGGCTTCTGGCCCTTCTGGGTCGTTGACTATATCGCGGTAGCTCTCCTGATCTGGGCATG
>WNFZ01006005.1_pt1 | contig 20005 bp, 17 predicted proteins | sample 5400081 | NCBI WGS metagenome assembly WNFZ01 (sample SAMN13153365, study PRJNA577476) | soil metagenome | isolation source: 80 cm soil or saprolite under grassland replicate 1 | place: USA:California | collected 2016-06-15
CGCGTGGACCGAGCTGTAGATCAAATTCCAGAGCAGCGTGGATTGACCAATGACGCCATCTGCCTTTGCAGATTCCATTTGTTCGCGATAAGGCTCCAGATGGTCGCGCATCAGAAGCGGTTGGTCAAGCAAATCCTGAAACTCAAAGGGCCAGTTGAGGCGCTTAAGACTGCTGGCAAACGCGGCGGGATGGCGCACCGTGACGACAACCTTGCAATTCAAACACTTCGCGAACCAATCCATTGAAAATACCGCAAAGGGATCTTTGATCAGCATGCGTTGACCACGCATCAAACCATTGTAGAAAATGGCGAAGTCGCGTCCCATGCGCAGAAAGTCGCGGCGTGAGCGGATCGAACGGATCTCATCCCACAAGTGATAATCGAAATCGAGCAATTCCTGGAACGCAGGCAGATAATCATTCTCATTATCTTTACAAACATATTGATACCAGTGTGTCACCTTCGCACGGCTCGCTGATATAGGCAGTGGATGGACCGGCGGCGAGCATTTTGCCGACCCACGTTGTGCCACTGCGATGAGTTCCCGTGACGAGAATAGGATGGAGTGTGTCAGACATATCTTCTATTCCTAATGCCTGCCGGAAAGAGCGACGATTGAATCAACTTTGTAAATGGCTGCTGCACAACGATTGAGCCTGAACTCTGTGTGGTCACCCAAGTCTTGTGTGACTTCTTTTTTCAAGAATGGAACCACGATGTCACGAACACCTTCGGTTTGGAGCGCACGAATTTTAGCATCGCGAAGATCCCACGCTACGGCGCGATTCTGATAGATGGGAATATCTATGGAGTTACGCCAAGCCGTCCGCAAGGGATATAGAGACAACAGCATAAATGCAACGACAGCAAAACGTCGTACGCTTTTCGGTTGGAAAAAACGCGTGTTTGTATTTGCGATCAATATCCCAATTAAAACACCCTCCATGATTAGTGCGCAAGTCAAAATTACTCTTGCGGCAAAGCGGGCACGCGGCACAGGATAAGACTGCCCATATACGCTGGGAGCAAAACTGGAAGCAATGAGTAAGTATGCCAGTAATAATACAGCTGCCATCAAGAAAATAATCCGGTTGCGAGTTTTGTTTGAATCGGCTTGCGGCGGAGGGAAACTTACTCCCACGAAAAGAACAGCCGGCAGAATGATGGAAATTAAAGTAGGCAGAGGCAGGGATCGAAAAGTATCCACGATAAACAGAGAGGGATATTGGAGAGTTTTGAAAATCAACTCCAACAGAGTCGGCGGTGCATTTCCCAATCGCAGTGCATTTGCGGGGGCAAGCGCCAGGATCGCCAAGGCAAACAGCGAGCCAACCAGAGACCAAGCAAGAATGCTGAGATCCAATCGCCGGAATCGATGATCACCCAAAAACCAAACTACACAGATTCCCAAAATGAGTATTGTAATCAGCAACGTTGTTGGAGGTTCGGAAAAGCCTCCGATGATGAAGGACGCAATAAAACATGTCGCCAAAACCCACAATGGAGGCCGGCGTAATTCCGCAGCCCTGATTTGATGCAAAATGAATGCACCAAGGAAGGTCAAAAAAACGAGTGGAGCAAAATGAGACGTCATACCGGCACGCCAGTATAGTATTTCATATAAATTTGGCGCCTGTGCCACGGAAAAATAAACTATCAAAGCAGCTATAAAAAGCGTCACAAAGCGGTTCCAACGCAAAGAAGCCATTTGCACAATCTCGTTCAAAAACAAGTAAAGTCCAAACACAAATAGTGCCAACATCAATCCTGGCAGGATCGCCACGTTATACCAACCCAACAGTTTATCTACAAGTCCAATAAACAGGATGTTGGTATAGCGACCCGAATCGCGCAAATAACGTTCGATTATCCAGGTAACAAAATTGCCTTGCTGAAAATAAAAAGCAGAGAGGCAGTAATCGTCGCTTCCATAGCGCGAAAAGATACCAAGATAACCATATAAGCCAATGGCGAGCAATGTTGTAAAAATCCCCAAAAGGACAACGGACCCAAAAGGTTGTTGTCCTGCGATCTCTTGTCTTGCACGACTCAAAAAATCTTTCATTACAGAAAAATGTTCTCCAACCAACGATCTCCGATCATCAGGGTTTTATTCCCACTGCGACCAAAATCATGCCCAAAGATGACTGACTCACCAGTTCACGCATCAGTTCGCTTTCTGCCCGTTTCGGTGAAACCAGGGATAAAAACGGACTGAGATTGTAGATCGTTCCAAAATATTCAATACCCAAGCCACATTCCAATAACAGACGGCGCAACGAGGCTGGATCGAATCGGCTGATATGTTGCTCTCCCGCCATCCTGGGAGCCATGTTCATTCGATCCACGGCCCATTCCATCAGCGGCCACAAGCTTCGATAATTTGGCGTAGTCACGAGCAGTCTTCCGCCGGGACGAAGCACACGCGCCGCTTCACGGATGGAAACTTGCGGCGTTTCGAGATGTTCGATCACTTCGGAAAGGATAATGCAATCAAAACTTGAGTCAGGCAGCGGGAGCAGTTCACCCACCGCTTGGATACATACAAAATCACGTGGAGCATCCGCCCCCTGACAGGCTTCCTGCAACCGTGAACGGACAAACGTAAGCGCCTGCATGGATAGATCCAACGCAACGGGATAACTATCCTTTATCACAGCCTGCAACAATAAATTTCCCGCGCCGCATCCGATCTCCAGCAAACGCGAATCGGGGGTCAAATGAGTCTTCACCAACTGGTCTATCATGGTGAGTTTGCCCCGATGCCAGAATCGTTGCATGGGATGTCCGGAATGCATGGCTCTGTACTGGTAATCTCCGGCTACAGAATGATAATCAAATGACAATGTAGGATCTCCTAATTATATTTCCCCTGCCAGTCCTGCCAACGGACTGTAAACAGATTTAAAAACATTTCGAGCGAATCACTGAACAAACGGACTCTGCTGGATCTGTGACGGTCGATCATCTGAACCGCAACGGGTTGGATGCGATATTTCAACTTTCGCGCCACAAAAAATAGTTCGACGTCAAACCCAAAGCCACGAATGGTCAGCCTGCGAAATATTTCCTTTGCTGCAGAAGAGGTAAAACTCTTGAATCCACACTGTGTATCTGCAAGTCCAGTGGAGAGCATAGAACGTTCCAGCCACGAAAACACCTGACCCGCAAAGTATCGTAAGGCAGAAACACCTTTGACTTGTGAATCAGGTAGCACACGCGAACCCACTGCCAGATCATAGCCATTCTTTAGTGCATTCATAAAACCATCAATTGCCATTAGCTCATAAGGAAGGTCGGCATCGATAAAGATTAAATATTTTCCATTACTCTCCATGACACCGCGGCGGACAGAGAATCCCTTTCCCATATTCACTGGATTGATCAATAATTTTAATTCCACATTACAGGCTCTCTGCCAATCAAGAATCAAAGCGACTGTATTATCCTGGCTGCCATCATCTACGACAATGATCTCATAATTTTCAGAACGAGTCCTCATATAGGATTGCAAACCATCTAGTGTATTGATAATCAAAGCGTCCTCATTATACGCTGGCACAATAATAGATATTTCAGGGTTCTTCATGCTCCAATGCAATCCTCAATCAGGGTTTCCGTAAATCAAAAATTTTATATCTGTCGCCCTCCACATAAACAGGAAAGCCTTGCAAACGCGCTTTCAATTGCGGCTGATTGTTCAACTCATCAAAATCAGTCACAAGAAAGAATTCCTTCTTCGAAGAATAATCCGCAAAGAGTTTATCAAAAGAGAACGTTCCATTGCGAAGATCCATAGCGGCTAGATCTCCCGTATAGGGCCAGGTAGGAACATTCCTCCAGCCCCAATATTCGAGCCTGGCTCCGTAATCTTGAATCAAGGCAACTACACTTTTATCTTGGATTTGTTCCCCAATCTGTGCCCACATCGCAGCCTCAGGACGATAGTCTACAGCCTTCATCTGATTGCGAACGTTCCATACGACCATGAAAAGCCCAACAATCAGGATGATGTACGCCACGCTTCGCTGAACACCCTGGACAGTTGCTTCCGTCAAACGAGCGAAGAACCAGCCCCCCAGCGGACTCAGCGACACTGCCACAATTGGGATGAAGGGCAATTGATAATAGTCATGCGTTGCAGAGTGATAATCGAAAAAGAGACTGTATAGAAGATAAGCACCACATAACCCAAACATAAAACTTCGCAAACGCTTGTCATTTGTGAGGAAGAAGCCCAACAAGGCAAGCATGACAAAAATTCCGCCTGCCGTCAGGTCAACCTTGGTCATCCAGCCTAAATAATTTAATGGATTCAGCAAAAGGGATGGAACAAACCGTCCGCTAAATTGACTGCCGAGTCCACCTTCGCGGAGTCCGTGGATTAAATAAATCGATCCGGGCAACACACCGAGGATCGTCATCACCCATACTTGACTTTTGCGAAGCAAATCACGTAACGTAAAACGCGAGAACGCCAGTCCCAGCGCGGCGCCGATCACAAAAAAGGCGGCGGAAAACTTGACGTATATCGCGAGCCCGCCCATAAGTCCCGCGAGAACCGTATTTATCCATGATGGAAATCGCATCCAACGTGCGAACATCCACCAGAAAACCAGGATAAACATTACCATCAACGGGTCAGGTTGAAAACTTCGACTTGCAATAATGGCGTAGGGGAAAAATAAATAATATGCTGTCGAAAAAATTGCCGCATCAAATGAAACTAGATCGCGCACAAGTAAAAAAAGGAATATGCCACCGACGATCCAAAACAAAGAAGAGTATATGCGCGCAACCCATAATTGTTCGCCCGTGAAGCGATATGTGAATGCGACCAGCCGTTCTAAAATCACAGGTTCTACTTGTGCTTTGAGTTTTGCCTGGCGAATCCCGATTTCCCGTTCTTCTGTCGAGATGCCAACAGGCTTCGTTCTAAAATAGTACGCGCGCGCCTTGGTAGCAGAAAGCAACTGGCGGGTGGGATGAAAATCAAGGGGAAGATCAGTGAGGTCGTACATGCGTATCGCCAATGCAGTAATGAACATAAACAGGAGCGCTGCAATGCGGATTGCACGCGACGAAAAAAAGGATGGCTGCGACATAAACCCGGGTATTGTATCAGATTAGGCTTTTTGTTTATCGCGCGAATATGCGCTCTGTCGGCGGCGCAAGATCAAGTCCCGCAATTGGCGTAAACCCAAAATATTTAGCATCGCCGAGATGAAAATGTTCAAGCGCTTCAATGCCGTCGGCGGATGAATGACCAATGCCGTGAACCAGGCGCGCAACGAAGAAGTGGATTGTCCTCCGTCGAGAAAATAACGCGCATTTACGCGATAAGTGGAAGCGCGTGCGCGTCTTTCCACCTTTGAAAAAGCATCTTTTAAATGAGGCTGGTTCTGCATCCAATCCAAAATTCGGAAAGCTTCTCGACCAAACTCAACCGGTAATCGTCTGTTCTTTGCTTGCGCATGATAACGCGCGGCTGCCCAAATTTGCGGCACATACATTATTTTTCCCTGTTGTGCAATTCGAATCCATAGGTGATGATCCAACATAAAGTGGAATGTTGAATCGAGTCCACCTGCCTTCTCATATGCATCGCGGCGAAAAAACACAGCAGGCTGACCGATAATCTGAAAGCATAACAAATCCTCTAGCGAATACTGCTTGTATTTCAACACATTGATCGTTTGACTGTTTTCATCCACAGCCAGCATATCGCCATACACGAGCACAACCTCAGGATTTTGGTCAAAGATTTTTACCGCGGCTGAAATTGCATTCGGCAAATAATAATCGTCCGAGTTCAGCCAGGCGATGATTTCACCCTGTGCGCGCGAAAGTCCTTTGTTGATTGCTTCCGCTTGACCGCTATCCTTCTCACTTACCCACCAATCAATAAAACGACTTTGGAGTGCAGAAGCCCGCTTCTGCCCCGACAGCAAGCTGTCGGACTCCAAAGTTCTTGCGTATTTTTTGATGATGTCCACACTTCCATCCGTCGAGGCGCCATCCACAACGATGTATTCTACAGTCGGATAATCCTGATCGAGAACCGAACGCAGCGTCTGCTCGAGAAAAGGTGCCTGATTAAATGAAGGTGTGACAACCGAAACAAGTTTCATAGACGATGCAAATTATTGGTGTAGATCGTAAAGAACGAATCCATCTCCCTGACCGACAATGGGATATTGATCCAGAATCTTTTTTAATGCAGGCTGCTGATTCAATTGCCCGAATGCGGTAACAAGAAAATAATCATTGCCTGCGGTAATCTCATCAAACTGCGCGGCAGTATCGCGGTTTGCGTTTTTTATTTGCGCCAGATCCGTATCCAGGGGCCAGAGGTTCACTTTGCGCCAGCCGAAGTACATCAGCCGATAACCATAATCCTGTGTCAGTGCAATCACATTCGTATTTTCGGGAATCGCAGCCGCAATATTTTCCCAGACTTTCGGTTCATTGCGGAAATCTTCTGCCACAAGCACGGAACGCGCCACCCAGGCGTGATATCCAATCACCGCGATCATCAATGTGACAAAAGCAAGGCGTCCCGCGACGCCTTGCGCGGCTACCCGTTCCAAAACCGGATTCAACGCTGCTGCCAGTCCCAGCGCAATGACCGGGATTAACTGGATGTGATAATAACTGTGCGTGTACATTTGAAACGGCAGGGTCAACCCGTATGCCAGATAACCGATCCACAGACTGAGGAGTAACCAACGCAAACGCGGCGTAGCGATCAATGCCCCTGCCAAACTCGCAAAGAGAATTGTCAAACCAAACAGGCTTCCCAGAAACGCCAGCCACTTGGAATAAAAATCGCTGCTCGAAATAAGTTTGAAAAGCGCAAACGACCAGCTTATGAAATATTCACCGGAACGCCCTGAATGGAAGATCACATAAAATAGAAATGCAGGAACGACCATCAGCAAAGCCATCGCCCAGACCTGCTTTGACTTCCAAAAATCCCTGCGCAGGGTGAACGGTACCAAGGCAATTGCACACGCGCCCACCAAAAATGCGATGACAATCTTTACGAGCACTGCAAATCCCAGAAAAGCGCCCGCCAACACAGCCCATTTCCAGCTTTGATTAGGCTGTGATGGCTTTTCGTCGACTTCTTCAGACCAACGATATAGAAAATAAATCCCCACAATAAACGCAGCAGTCATTAATGGATCAGGTTGGAAGGAACGACTGGCTTGTACCGAAAACGGCAGGACCATAAAGTAAGCAAGCACTGCCAAACCAGCCCATGCTGAAATAGCGCGCCGCGCTAAATCGAACAATGCTAAGCCTGCCAAAACCCAAAAGAGAGTATCCCAAATGCGTGGAACAGCATAACTCTCCCTACCGATCAATCGATATGTAACCGCCACAAGCGACTCAATGATTGGAGGCTCATAGCGTCCCACAGAATTTGCAAACGAGACAGCCAGCTTGTACCTTTGGGAATCTACGGTAGGAGACAGTTCATAATAAATCTCGCGGGCAACAATGGAATTACGAAGTTGCCGCGAAGTATGGAAATCGAGAGGCGGTTCATTCAAATCAATCAAACGCAAAACTATGCCAAGAATAAAAAGAATGACAACTGAAATAAGAAGTGGTAACGAAAGGCGTCGTTCGCTTTGCGTTGAGATATTCATTAAGTGATTTCTATGCCGAGTGCAATTTCTGAAGCTTGGCGACAGATTGAACCGCGAAGACACCAAGGACACGAAGAACTCTTTTTAGACGTAAAGGAAGTTACTTCGCGAACTTCATTCCTTCGCGGTGAAAAACAACAGCACCCGATGATGAGATTATCGCTCATTGGAATAAAGAATTATAGTCAACCTTGGGGAAAACAGTTAACTTTCCGCCGACTGTTGCATCAACGACTTCGCGCCCGGCTTTATGATACGCCTCACGAGCAAAGGTATATCCAATTTCGGAGGTATCCAGATCAGGCAATTGCCATTTCGTATCCTTACCGAAATAATTCGGCATGAAATGATTGGGATCATCGCCTTGCGAGACCAATTGTGATCCACACCAATCAGGATGGCTTTTTCGATCCCCAAGTGATACGCAATTTGAAGTGCCAGATTAGTAACCGTTGCGCCCTCCCAGACACGCCCACGAATGTCAGTTGCAAAACGCGGACCAGTGTAGGAAGTGTAAACAAAGTTTGGAATTTTTGAAATTGGTGTGTTCGGAGAAAAATGACGATGAGAACGCCAGGCAATGAACTTTGGAAGAGTGAGAGCATTGATATCATCTACAAACTGCTCGACAACCAAGTCATTGGTGACACACAGATATGTGGTGGAGAATCCCCATTGAGGAAATGCCACATAACTGCGGTTCAAGCCGAAGGTAATTTCATTCTTTAACTTATTGAGATCGGTTTTTTTCAAGCTGGGACCCGTGCCGATGATGAAAGCGCGTTTCCCTTTGTGAACATCCTTCAGTTCACCAAGACGCCTGATACTTTCACGCCGCCAGGGATGAAAATATGCATTGGGAAGTTCAGGAATACGTCGAAATGCATCATAGGTGTCGCGAGCAAGATACCAAAGTGGTTGCGGAAGGATTTGTTTTAGGGTTTGTTTCATTGTTTGAAGCAAGAAGAAAGAAGAAAGAGTCTTTCCTCTTTCTTCTTTCATTATGAGTCTATTCCGTACTCAATCTTGCAGTCGCGCCACCATCTACGACGAGTGCCTGTCCCGTCATAAACGACGATTGTTCGTTATCAGCAAGAAAATAAATCGCCTGAGCAATCTCTTCCGGCCTCCCAACTTTTCCACTGACCGTCTTGCGCGCAAGGTTATCGAGTCGTTCCTGAATATCGCTGCCACCCACATGCCCGCGACCCAATCCGGCACGGAGCATGGGTGTATCCACGGCGCCAGGCAGAATCGCGTTGACGCGGATGTTATCGGGCGCGAATTCAATTGCCATGGCGCGCGTCAGAGCGAGCAACCCACCTTTGGAGGCGGCATACGCGGCGATATTTGCGGAGGTCTGTATCGCGTGAACAGAAGAGACGTTAACAATCGCTCCGCCTCCTGCGGCTTTCATGAGCGGATGCGCAAGTTTTACAAACAAAAACGCCGAACGCAAATTGGACGCCATCACCGCGTCCCATTCCTCAACCGTCGTTTCTACCAGCGGCTTCGCCACCTGCACCGCAGCATTGTTAACCAGCACATCCAAGGTAGAATGAAAATTCTTTGCCTGTTGAAGAATCACTTCGGCACGAGCATGACGTTGTCCATCTGCATGAGCGGATTCTCCAATGGAAGCGGCTCATGCTCAAAGACATCCAATGCGGCTCCCGCGAGACGTTTCGCCTGCAGCGCTTCGATCAATGCTTTTTCATCAACAATGGGTCCACGAGCAGTGTTGATCAGCACAGCATTCGGTTTCATCAATGCAACAGTATCAGAATTGATGAGATGATAGCTTGTCCGATTCAAATCACAGTTCACAGAAATAAAATCAGAATTGGAGAGTAGAGATTGGAGATTCGTCATTTCGATGCCGGTTTCGGTGATGAAGACAGGGTCAATATCTACAATATCCGTGCCATAAACTTTCATGCCAAAGGCTCGGGCGCGACGAGTCACTGCCTTGCCAATGTTGCCAATACCTATTACGCCGAGTGTACATTCACTGAGTGATTTACCCGGAATCTTTTCCCACTTGCCGCCCTTCATCTCCCGGTCCATCCACGGCTGACGGCGGGCGAACGCCAAAATATAGCCGAGAACCGTGTCCGCGACAGGGATGGTGAACGCGTTTGTGGTGCGGCAAACTTTTATCTCATAACGGGAGCAGGCTTCGGCGTCGATGGAATCGATTCCTGTCCCCCACTTGGAGATCACTTTGAGGCGCGAGGCGCATGCCTGAATCACGCGTTCCGTATAGCGGTCATCCCCACAGATTGCGCCATCGAATTGACCCGCGTATTTCAGGAGATCAGCTTCCTCCATTCGCTCCTGGACATTAGGAATGATCAACTCAATATTGTATTTATCGAAGACCGGTTTGAAGCGATCCACAAATGGGATCATATACGGAGCAGTGAGGAGAACAATATGCATCAGTGTTTTTTATCCATCCACATTTTCGAAATGCTAATTAGGATCACTTTCGCATGGATTTGAAACTACAGAGTATTTATATAACTTTGGCACAGGTGAATAATAGGTGATATCGGGGAGCATATCATATTTGCCGCCAAAGTAGGCGTTGAAAATATAACGGAATGAATTGACCGGTGAGATCTTTGGATATAGTTCATCCGTATGACCCGGCAAATCATAGGCGTTCAAAATGAAGAAGTGCTGTGGATTCGGCTGAAGCCACGGACCGTGATCGCCCTGCAACACAATAATAGGCGGTGTTTTTGACTCGGACTGGATTGTGTCAATCATATCCAGTAATTTGTGATTGAGAAATGTCAATTGATTGGTATAACCTAACCCAAATGTTTTGGCAGGATACTGCTTCTTATCGTTCCAAAAATCAGCAGGGTCCGTATGTTCTCCATCGGGTCCAAACACAAACGGCGGATGTGGCATGATCATATGGACATACACGAGTTTGGGTCCCGACATCTTCGCGACAGTCTTCATGCTGTTGAAAACCAGCATGTCCCGGTCGCGGAAATTTTGACCGTCGATCTGATCGAGATCAACCCAGCCAAAATCCTGTGACGTTCGCGCCAATGTGGTTTGCATAAATAATGTTTCAAACTCGGTCATGCCGGAAGAAAAGGGTGGTGGTGTGAGAAAAACATTTACATCATCCCATTCACTCCAGGCAAAGCCATTTGCAAAAGAAATTGTTTGATATCCCAGGTTCTCAAGCTCATAGCGAACCGTATTGTGTTTGAGCGCATCCCACAAAGTGCCGCGTGAAATACTGCTCGGGTCATTGAATTTTGGGTCAAGATCCTGCAAATAAGCGAGGTTCAAGGAGGATGTCAACGAGATTTCGGTGCGCGTGTAATTGCTCTGACTGCATTGTGCCACATAAAATCCACGTGATTCCAAGTCATGGATAAAGCCGCTGTTATCGTAGCCATATGCCGTCCTCAATAAATCTTCGCGTGTATACATATCCAGGATGAAATAATAAACATCCGGCGGATTCTGCGGAAGCACCAGATCCTGCACTGGAGAATTCTTCGCCGCAAGACGATGAACGCCTCCCTTCTGGACCCCGGAACTGATCTGCACTAACGAGGTGATTACCAGCCCAAGCGATACTACGTTCAACGCCAGGACGGAATCCCTAAACGTAAAGCGAGGACGCGTCGCCCAAACATAAAAAAGGACAGCCAAGATTAACCAGGTAATCAGCAAATAAGGAGTAATGTTGACCTTTTCCCATTTTCCGATCAACATTATATAAATGTGCCCGTATGAGAAGAATAATGCCATCCACAACGTGGACAGGAACGCGGCGCGGTGTGTATCTTTTAGGATCCGTCGCAACAAAAGAAGAAGTAATCCCCCAATAAGAACTGACACCAGCAATGGGCGCCAGCCCGAGCTGGTTTTGACTTGTCCGACGTTGAATGCCAACAGAGCCAAAACAGGATAGGTACTGAAAACAATAAAATACCAGGGAATCGAAAACCACCTGGCTAATTTCTTTATTACTGGTTTAAAGTTATTCATTCGTGAGTTGTCTCTTCAAAAGGAAATCGCAAATTGTAAAATCGAGCTCTTCGTCAATATCCCAGGCTTCCTGCGCAGGGATCTCAAACATCAATGGATTTTCCCCGATGCGGTGATGCCACTTGAGCAGGTTCTCACGTGTGAACAGATAAAGACATGAGTTCTCCTCGTACACGGGAGGTAAGTCCTGGGTTTGGATCAGTTCGCGAGGGTTATGATTAATAGCTTTCCCATCCTGGGAATACAATCTCGTTTGCAAGCGAGTAACCGAGAAGAGCGAGTCATACTTTGGATATTCGGACGCAAAGAGAGTAACCGCTCTTGAAATAGTTTCTGCTTTTAACAGGGGATTCGTAGAGTGAGTCTGCAAGTAAAAGTCAGATTCTATCTGTGCAGTATCATGCAGGAGAATATCGTTCATGGGAACGTTGTCGGCGCGAAGATGTTCGGGGCGTTGAATCAACTTCACGCTTGGAAAGAAGCGCCGAACGCCGCCCATCACCGGCTCAGAGTCGGTATCTACAACTACATCATTGATCTCAGGAACGCTTAGCAACGTTTCGATGATATGGTGGAATAGAGGCTTCCCGGCAAGTGGCCGATAATTTTTGCCAGGTACACGCTGGCTGTGGTGGCGCATGGGAATAAGAGCGACAATTTTATAATTTTTCATAATGTCACAGCAATCGATCAATTGCCATTCGGAAACACAGATTTTACTTGAAAAATGCTTTGATCCATTGTTTTGATTTCAACTGCACAACCTGCGAGCAACCCAGACCAATCATGGTTTGATAGTTGATCCAGTGAAATATAATAATAATGAAACATGTTCTTAGTTAAATTGATTGCAGGGACGATCCTTATATTGGCATTGTCATTTTTGGCAAGAGAAATCAAAGCTCGATAATAATCATCATTCACCAACTCAAGATTGTTCCTTTCAAAATCATTCAGACACACCTGAGGAATGTTTCCACATTGGGCTGAACGATCTTTAACAAGATCAACGTAAGACGCCGGATGGGACTGCATTAGGAATGATCGCTGCTTCGCGGGACAAGCCATCGTTGTATGCACAGGTTCCCGACTAAAGGTATGGATCAAAATCGGAGCAATGATCACCGTTGCAAGTAAGATTGCTGACGCATATCGAGAGAGGATCAAGTCACCTACTGATCCATCATCTGCCGAGATTGTTTGTTCTTGTCCGCTTTTTGAAAATCTACTGACGCCTACAACCAGCGGCGCAAAAAAGAATGGCATGGTACTGGCGTAGAAACGCGATCCTCCATCCACTGGAGGAAGGAAAGGTATGGAAAGAAAGATTCCAACAAAACCTGCCAGCAACAAGGATGCAAGATTTGAACGAATATTTTTGCATAATTGAATGACACCCCATACAAGGAACACGAGTAATCCCAGCCATAGAATCACGTTGGGAATATATTGTCCTTCCGATCCTGAAAAGGGAAAAATACCGGGATCGCCGAACTTGAAAAAATCACGATAGGATTTGGCAAATCCAATGAATAAGCTGATCGGATGCTTTAGGAAAAAGTCCCAGGCGGCGCGATAAACAAATGTAGGATTCCTCGTCCCGAGGTCCGCGATCGCGCTGTGCCAACCTGTTCCCCCCCTCACCTGTCCATAAAGTGTATAGGAAAAATTTCCAAAGGATGTGCCCACTGGGATACCTAGCAATCGTGAACACACCGAGTTGATCAAAAAATAGAGAATCCCCATTGTGAGGAATGCATAAACAGCCGCTTTCGGGGAATAGCGCTTCGCTCCGCGGAAGACCCAGCCGATCCATAGTGCCAGCATTGGAAAGATAAAAAAGGCGCCCGCCCGAGCACTTACGGCGACCAGAAGGATCAGCACGCCAACCAATAGATCGATCCTTTTCAGGTGATTGGATGCAAGGCAAATCATTGTAAATCCCCAACAACCCGCGATGAAACCCAGCAATTCACTTAACAAATAACCGACCCAATGCTGTATATAGAAATACAAAAGAGCAGCAAATAAACTTGCTGCAAGCCCTCCCAATACATTGCGTATCTGTCGCGCTGAAAAATAAAGTCCAACTCCCGCTAATTGAGTAATGATGGCTAACGTAATTTTGAGGTTCTGGTGCGTTAACAACAGCAGTGTTGCCAGGAAACCAGGGAACAAGGGTCTTTCTGTAGCTTGACCAGCATTCAACATTGGAAGCCCATTCAAAAGCAAATTGGCACCAAAATAATAATTCTTGGCATCTTTATAGGGGAGTAAACCACCGATAATAAAATTGTCTGAAAATCCGGAGGTCCACATATAGGATAAGGACAACGAGAAAAGTACCATTGTCAGACTCAGAGAAAGTAAAACTCCTGCCCGGCCTCGCAATGAAAAAGACAAGGAATACAAAACAATAACCGCTAGAAATAATCCCAGTGAATATCTATGAAAATATTGACTCAAGGAATAAGGGATTTTGATAAACAGGATGAGCCAGAATAAAAGCAAGGGAAATAGGAATGGCATGAGCCTGCCCAAGCTTATCCCCATAAAATTAGACTTTGCCTTCATGTAGTACAGACTCCTATTTCATCCCATGAATATTGTTGAGTTGTAAATAGTAGATCGCAGCCATGATTTTTGTTAGCTCGTCAAAGTAGAATTTTAACAGGATTAGTTTTAAGCTGCATAAAACATTCCTCCTGTATTGTCTGTGTTTTATCACAAAACGATACAGGAGGTCTTTTTTGCTTCGTTGGATCTTCCAGTTACGAGCAAAGGTTCTGGATTGGAGCCTGACCATATTCTTTATGTTCAGGCGAAGTCACCACGAACTCGATCCAGCGTGGATTTGGACTATCTCCCTTTCCAATCGTCCACTCTCTGGAAATTGTTTTGGAACCTGCTTCCGTAAGCTCGATATTCTTTACATTGCTTTCATTGCCATCGCTTTGATTCCAGAAGTAACTGAACTTATAAGGTCCATTTGTGGTGATGGTGACATATAACGTATATCGAACATTCGTGGGACAGCCTCCAAGAGGATCACGGACAAGGTTGTAACTGACGTTGCTGATCCCAAACGCGGGCTCTGCATCGCTGGATACCTCCACTTGTACATAAAAAGGCTCATTGGAGGGTCCGACTCCGAAATTGGAGTTCCAGGGGGTCTGAATGCGCCAGTAGCCGGTAAATTTCCCTTCCGTATCGGGTGCCTTCAAGTAAATGGAAATCTCCTTTTGTTCATTAGGAGATATTTCGTCATCGAGAGGATAGGAGGTCAAGCCTCCCATCAGATCGCCGCTCCAGAAGATCAAACTATAAGACTGGTTCCAAGTACATGTTCCCGTATTCATCAATGTCCAGGTTTTCCAGTAGTTTTGACCGGGCTTCAAAATCACTCCATCGGGAGGGTTTTCACTCACCAAAGAAGCGCTAACGCAATTCGGATCGGGCGGCGCTGAGACAAGAGTCGCTGCATTCGTAGGCGTGACTGCCGAGGCAGAAGTGGCGGCTGAGAGCGTACTCTGTGGAGTAATGGTAGGCTGGCTGGCAATCTTGGTCAGCGAATCGCCTGCTTGGACCGTCTGCGCTACAGCAGTGGAAATTTCAGAATCCTTCTGCGCTGACGACCCACACGCGGAAATGAGCAACATAATACTGACGAGCGCAGTTAGAACCCTGAATCTTCGAAATTCAGACATTCAAAATTCCTTTCTCATGGTTGGTGTAGCAATTTGGGCAAAAGTTATTATACCTTTTACCGCCTGCTTCATTACTTGGCAATTTTTTTAGGGCGCACTAAAGGTTTGTAAGGGTCTTTTGCCGGAGGGAGAAAATCAACCACTGAGACACGGAAACACGGAGAAAGGCATCTAAAAAACTCCGTGCCTTACAGAGTACCGCATAATTTGCTAAACTTGAAATTTAAATTTCAACCTGCAAAACGATTCAAAAAGTTTAGTTACGCATGAAGAACATGCGTGAGACAAGCGGTAGTGTCTCCGTGGTTTGCTCTCTTGGGCTATCTACAACCTTTGAGTGTTCCCATTTTTTTACATGGGTTTACAGCTCAGATTCACGTATCAGGTTGAGTAAATTATGCGGCACTTTGTTATAAAAAACGCCCGATGCATAATCGGGCGTTCGTACAACCAGCGTCAGGGGATTTGCACTCTTGGGCTTACCCATACCGCCGCATCTTCAGTCGATGGTCCGTTTGCTAGAACAGCCAGCGCAAACTGGACATTCTTCCCAGCAATGCTGCTCAAGTCAACATCCACATCCTTCAGCGTGCCGTCACAAGTATCTGTCCATTCACCAAGAGGCTTGAGAACGCCAGATTCCTTGTAGTTCAATTGGAACTTAGCATTGCCCGCGCCGCAGGTTCCATCTGCCTTGGCAAGGAAACCAATCTTCGCTTTGAAATGTTCTCCAGAAACAACTGTGTAAGCCGGAAAAAGTCCCGTCATGATACCGTTATCTACCATTTGGGGATAAATCTCCAATATTTTTGCGGGCGAAGATCCATCCTCCAGCTTTTGGTTATTCCGATATTTGGCAAAACCATTTGTATCTGTATCAGCTCCGCCGAAGGTGATATTACCACCGCTGCCTACCCAACTCGCATCTGTTGCACGAGTATGCAGGTCCAAGCCGGAACTAGCCACAGCCACTTTGATATCCACAAAGAAAGACTGACCTTGTGTACCACCCAATACGGGAATCAATACACCAGATGCATTCCGGATGCGCCAATATCCACGATAGGAACCGTTTGTAGAAGGCGCAGTCAAATTGACCGAGAGATCTATTTCCTGGTTTTGACTCACCGTCCCAATCGGTGTGGGCGAAGTTCCACTCATGGAATCGCCACTATCAAACACCAGTGAATAGCCCGACCAAGTACACGTTCCCACATTTTTCAGACGCCATGTTTTGGTAAAGGTAGCGCCTGGAGCATAGACGGAGCCATCCGGAATCGAAATATCTTTAACGAACTGAGCCAGATCGCAGGAAGCCGTAGGTGGAACTGAAACCGTTGACGTGGGAAGAGCCAGTGTTGGAAAGCTCACGGCTGTGTTCGTAGCAAGCGGTGGAGCCAGGGTCGGTGTATTGAATGGCGTTGCCTGCGTGGACATGGCTTGCACTGTCAATGCAGCAGCAGTAAACACAGCGTTCGGATCTTCTGTTGCAGGCGCGTTCGACGGCAGGTTACAAGCTGCAAGTATAAAAATGATGATGAATAATGGTGATGCAAAACGGATGGTTCTCAACATTCTCTTCTCCTAATTTGATGGAACAATTTTACACCCCGCTCGCTGCATTTGTTGTTCTAGTGATGCGAGCGGGGTACACCCCGCAGGCTACATAAAACAGTTGAAGAAGCCTGCGGGGTACACGAATACAGACGGTCTTATATTTCCCTTTGTTCCGAACAAAAAACCTTGCGAGGGTTTGTAGCCTTCGCAAGGTGAGATTTCTTCCGCATCTTTCCAAGTCTCAAACTGTTTCCTGGACCCCCGCCATCCACAGCCCAGTTGTTCGCGCGAGGCTTCCTGACAGGTTACCGTTGATTCAAGTGCATGTAAGCCAAGCTAGCGATCGCGCCGACCTCAAGCGGAACTTTCTTTTTCATACGGTCTACCGTCCGCGGCGGGTGGAATGCTCCGGCCGACGACTCCTGCGAGCACGATGATCGTAAGCAGGTACGGTAAGCCGGTGAAGAAGTTGTTGTAGATGCTTGGGTAGGCTTGTTGGATACCCCCCAAGAATACACCCAAGTTTCCTGCAGGTGGAGCGAGCCGGATCGCTACACCGATTGCCTGGGATCCCATGAAGAGAAGTGCACCGCCGAACGCGCCCACGGGAGTCCAGCGTCCGAAGATCATGGCAGCCAGGGCAATGAACCCTCGGCCAGCAGTCATGTTGTTCTGGAAGGATCCGGTTGCCTCGAGTGTAAGATAGGCACCGGCCAGGCCAGCAAATACGCCTCCCAGTAGAACGTTGCGATAGCGAAGTCGAATTACATTGATGCCGACAGTATCAGCTGCCTTTGGATGCTCCCCAACGGCACGGGTCCGCAGGCCCCAACGGGAGCGGAAGAGCAGGATCTGGATGATAATCACAAACACGATAGCCAACATGGCAATAGGGCCTACTGCCGTGAACATTTCGAACAGCCAACCTACGCCTGGCAGGTTCACGAGCCCGGCCGGTGGTTGGAAGGACCGAAACGTACCAGCACTATCAAAGGGTTTGATCAGACGATTTAGATAACTTGTCAATCCAAGCGCGGTGATATTAATGATCGTGCCACTGATGATCTGGTCCGCCCGAATGCTGATCGACAGCCAGGCATGCAGGAGGGAGATCAATACTCCTGCCGCCATTGCTGCGATCACTCCACTAATTAAGGCCGGCGTGGCACCGAAAAACGGGCCGGGTTGCGAGGGGAAAGCCTCGTGGACAAGGAGGGCGGTCATAAATGCCACGTACGCTGAAAATAGCATCATACCTTCGATACCGATATTCACCACGCCACTGCGTTCGTTCATTATGCCGCACAAGGCACCCAGTGTGATGGGTGTGGCAAGTCCCAAGATAATGGGGGCGATATGCCCGCTCCCAATGACATGGATCAGGTAAACCAGGAATTGCAAAATGAATCCGATGATCGGAATATTATAGAGAACGTCCATCAGCCAACCACCTTTTCCCCATAGGTGCGGGTAATTGTTTGAAGCTCGCCAGCGCCCGCTGCACTCCGGAGGCGGAAGATTCGTCGTACGACAACCTCAGCCGCCAGGAAGATTAGGATAACACCCTGAATTACGTCGATGATTTCAACAGGCACACGGGCCTGGATTTGCATAAGCGGAGCACCGGCGCGCATGGCCCCGAGGAGAAAGGCGGAGAGCATAATACCGATTGGATTCGCCTGACCGAGAAGGGCAACTGTAATGCCGTCAAAACCAATACTTGTTCCGAACACTGCCGGGTAATAGCCCAAACGGAGAATCTCGATTGCGCCCGCCAGACCAGCGAACGCGCCACACAGGGCCATTGTGAGCATCATCATCCGGCGCGGTTTCATCCCTGCATAAAGCGCTGCGGTTGGGTTAGCTCCCACTGCCCGGATTTCAAATCCCAAAGTTGTCCGCCAGAGAAGCCAGTAACTAAACGGGATGCAAATAATGGCGAAGATTACTCCAATATGAAGCGTCGTGTTGCCAGCACCCTTCAGTATGGCGTGCCCCACCGGCGCGGTTCGGGCAAAACTAAATCCGGGGGCCCGGAAGACATCATTCACCAATCCGGACACCAGCAATTGGATAATCGCGTTAAGCATAATCGTCGTGACCACCTCATGTGCTCCGGTGAACGCTTTAAGAAACCCGGGAATGAAGCCAGCAAGTGCACCAGCTAGCACGCCCGCTAATAGAGCGAGAGGGATCGCAATGTAAGGCGGAGTGTCCGCCAAAAGTCTACCCACTAGCGCGGCGGTGAAACCGCCCAAGAGAACCTGGCCCGTTGCGCCGATGTTGAATAAGCCGGCTTTCAAGCCAACTCCCACAGCCAAACCTGTCAGCATCAGGGGTGCTGCCGCCACAATCATGTTCGAAATACCCTTGAAGTTCCCAAACGACCCTACGAGCAAGCTGCGGTATGCCACTAGGGGAAGAAGCAGATCAATTTTCTTCTCTGGACCAATCAGGCCAGAGATAATGATGAGAACGGATGCAACCAGCAGGGCAAGCAAGATTGACAACGCGGGAACGACCACCCAACCCACGTACGTTCTGGGGCGTAATGTTCTCATGATATGCCTCCTCTGGCAGATGTGTCTTCAATTGTCCCGGCCTGGCCGGATGGACCATCATTCGGTGATGCTGTGGCCGCCGCTCGGCCCCCGGTTGCCATTAATAGACCGATCTCCTCCTTGTTGGCGGTTGGGCGTCCATTCATAATCGCTACGATTTCACCACGGTACATGACAGCGATCCGATCGGCGAGCTCGAGGATTTCGTCTAGTTCAGCAGATACAAGCAGGATACCGGTACCCGCGTCACGCTTGCGGACGGCCTGATTGTGGATGAACTCAATGCTGCCAACGTCAAGGCCCCGTGTTGGTTGGTCAAGGACAAGTACCTGTAGGTCACGGCTGAGCTCGCGAGCCACAATCACCTTCTGCTGATTTCCGCCAGACAGTGTGCCAGCTGCCACTCCCGAGGAGGGTGTTCGAATATCGAACTCTTTGATTTTTTCCTGGGCCCACTTCTTGATCGCCGCGTCTTCTCTCTGCACCCCGCGGGC
>WNFZ01004181.1_pt1 | contig 20001 bp, 19 predicted proteins | sample 5400081 | NCBI WGS metagenome assembly WNFZ01 (sample SAMN13153365, study PRJNA577476) | soil metagenome | isolation source: 80 cm soil or saprolite under grassland replicate 1 | place: USA:California | collected 2016-06-15
CGAGACCCTCGTCCTCGAGCACGGCCGCGACCACCCCCGCTACTCGCACAAGTGCGACGAGGTGGCGACGGCCCTGCCCGGGTTTCTCTGCGTCCCCCTGCGGCTCGGTCCCGTGTGCGGCGCGCTCCTCCTCGCCGGCGGCCCCGGCGCCTCCTTCGGGCGCGAGGCCGTGGAGGCGGCGAGCCGGCTGGCCACCCAGGCCGCAGTGCTCCTCGACTCCCTGTTCTTCCGGGACCGGGCGACGAACTTCTTCACCCACACCTCGGAGCTGCTGGTCTCGGTCCTGGACTCCGTCGACATCTTCAGCCAGGGACAGTCGCGGGCGGTGGCCGCCCTCGCCGACATGGTCTCGCGGCGGCTCGGGCTTCCCGAGCACGAGCGCCGGGACGTGCACTACGCGGCCTTGCTGCACGACATCGGCAAGATCCGCATCCCCCGGGATCTGTTGACGACGGAGGGCCGTTACCTTCCGGAGGCCCGAAGGCAAATGGAGGCCCATCCGGCCATTGGCGTGGAGATGCTGAAGCCGATCACCCTCTGGGCCGAGATGCTTCCCCTCATCCACTTCCACCACGAGCGGTGGGATGGCAAGGGCTATCCGAGCGGCCTGGTGGGGGAGGAGATCCCGGTCGGGGCCCGGGTGATCGCGGTGGCCGACGCCTTCGAGGCCATGACGAAGGGACGGCCCTACGCCCGGGCGCGCACCGTGGAGGAGGCGCTGAGCCAGCTGGAAGCGGGCGCCGGCACCCAGTTCGACCCGCGGATCGTACGGCTCTTCGGGGGAGAGTACCGCCGGCTCGAGCGGGAGAAGACCCGCTAGCCGGAGTCGGTCCAGGGTCGGACGCGATGGACGGGTCGGTGCCCGGAAGGTAGAATAGCGGCGTTTTCTGAACAGACAGCTTCGCCGTGCGGCTTCGCCGATCTCCTTCCTCGGGCCGCAGTGAGCGGTCTCTGGCTACTCATTGACCGGGCCCCCGGACCCCTTGGGTGCAGTGGGGCCCTGAGGCTCGCGCTGGGAATGATGAAGAGTCCGGCAGTTCAGCTCGTACCGGCTGAGGACTCGCGGTGACGCCCGCCAGCCGGGGACGCGTTCTGATCGTCGACGATGAGCCCGAGCTGCTCGAGATCTACGGCGACCTGCTGGAGAGGGCCGGTTACCAGGTGGAGACCGCGGGCGATGGGCGGGCCGCGCTCAAGCGGCTGCTGAGCGGCCAGTTCAACCTCGTGCTGAGCGACATCTCGATGCCGGACATGGACGGGCTCCATCTCCTGCGCGCGGTGCGCGAGCAGGACCTCGACGTGCCCGTCGTCCTGATGACCGGCGACCCGCGGGTCGACACCGCGGTGCAGGCGGTCGAGCACGGCGCCCTGCGCTACCTCCTCAAGCCCATCGCCGAGGACCTCCTTCAGCGCACGGTCGCGGATGCGGTGAGGCTCCACCGGATGGCGAGCCTCAAGCGGCAGCCCATCCTGCGCGCGGACGGCCGCCTCTTCGGCTACGAAGCGCTCGTGAGGACCCAGGAGCCGACCCTTCCCCACCCCGGCGCGCTCTTCGAGGCGGCGGAGCGCCTGGGCCGCATCAGGGACCTGGGGCGGACCATCCGGGACCGCGTGGCGGGGTCCCTCGAAGCGCTGCCCCCTGCGGCCAGCGTCTTCGTGAATCTCCACCCCCACGACCTGACCGACGACGCGCTCCTCGACTCGGCCCTCACGGCGGGGGCGAGGAAGGTGGTCCTGGAGGTCACCGAGCGGGCCGCCCTTCCCGATCTGGCCGACGTCCAGGCGCGGGTGCGGGCGCTCCGCCACCGCGGGTACCGCATCGCGGTGGACGACCTCGGGGCCGGCTACGCGGGGCTGACCAGCTTCGCCACCCTCGAGCCGGAGGTGGTCAAGCTCGACATGTCGCTCGTGCGGGGGGTGGACGGCGAGCCCATCAAGCAGCGCCTGATCGGGTCGATGGCGGCCCTCTGCAAGGAGCTGGGCATCCTGGTGGTGGCCGAGGGGGTGGAGACGGAGGCCGAGCGCCGGACCCTGGCGGCCCTCGGCTGCGACCTCCTCCAGGGCTTCCTTCTCGGCCGCCCCGGTCCGCTGCCGTCGGCCCACGGCTGAGGTGGGCTCGGCCATGCGGGGCGGGGGAGGTGGAAGACGTGGCTGAGCCGCTACGGGTGCTCGTGGTCGAAGACGAGGAGAGCCTCTCCCAGCTCCTCTGCGAGGTGCTCGCGCAGGCGGGCTTCGAGACCGTCCCCGCCCCCACGATCGCGGCCGCCCGCAAGGAGCTCGCCCGGATCGAGCCGGACGTCATCCTTCTCGACATGAACCTCCCCGACGGACGGGGGCTGGAGGTCCTGCGCCAGGTCCGGGAAGAGAGCCTCCCCACCGAGGTGATCGTCCTGACCGGCGACACCTCCCTGAGCACGGCGGTGGGGGCCATGAAGCTCGGCGCCTACGACTACCTCAGCAAGCCCCCGCGGCCGGAGGAGCTGGAAGCCCTCGCGTTGAAGGCGGGGGAGAAGGCCCGCCTCCTCCGGGAGAACGCGGCCCTTCACCGGCGGCTCGAGCGCGAGCAGGCGGTCCCCGGGCTGATCACCGACGACCCGGGCCTCAAGTCCCAGCTCGCGGTCCTCCTGCGCGCCGCGAGCTCCGACCTCCCGATCCTCGTCCAGGGCGAGAGCGGCACCGGAAAGGAGCTGATCGCCCGCGCCGTGCACAAGAGCTCGCCGCGCTCGCCTTTCCCCTTCGTGGCGGTGAACTGCGCCGCCGTCCCCGAGAACCTCGTGGAGAGCGAGCTGTTCGGCCACGAGAAAGGGGCCTTCACCGGTGCGTCGGACCGCAAGCCGGGCCTCTTCGAGGTCGCGGGCTCCGGGGTCGTCTTCCTCGACGAGATCGGGGAGATCGCCACCTCCGTCCAGGCCAAGCTGCTCCGCGCGCTGGAGACGCGCGAGTTCTTCCGCGTGGGCGGCACGAGGGTGATCCGGTCCCAGGCCCGGGTGGTGGCCGCCTCCAACCGGGACCTGCTGGCCGAGGCCGAGGCGGGCCGCTTCCGCCAGGACCTCTACTTCCGCCTGGCGGGGGTCGTCCTCACCGTCCCCCCGCTCCGGGAGCGTCCCAAGGACGTCCGCCTCCTCGCCCACCACTTCCTGGCCTCGGTGGGCTGCCGCAAGACGATCAGCCCGGAGGCCCTGGCCGCCCTCGACGCCTACTCCTGGCCGGGTAACGTCCGCGAGCTGCGCATGGTGATGGAGCGCACCGCGATCCTGGCCGCGGGCGAGGCCATCCTTCCCACCGACCTGCGCCTGGGCGGCCCCCGCCCTCGGGCGGAGGGCCCGTGGCGCATCGACATGACGCTCGCGGAGGTGGAGGACGCGCACATCCGGGCCGTGCTGGAGCACCACAAAGGGCGCCGCGCCAAGGCCGCGCGCGCCCTCGGCATCGACCCCAAGACGCTCTACAACAAGCTGGGGCCCGAGAAGGCCCGCGAGTAGAATGGACGCCATGGAGGCCCTCGCTCCCCTGGGCTACGTCCTCCTCTCCCTCGCGGTCTTCGCGGGGATGGAGGCGGTGGCCTGGCTGATGCACCGGTTCCTGATGCACGGCCCGCTCTGGGTGCTGCACGAGTCGCACCACCGGCCCCGGGGCGGGCGTTTCGAGCGGAACGACCTGTTCGGGGTCTTCTTCAGCGTTCCCTCGATCGTCCTCATCGACCTGGGGACGCACGGGCATCCGGCGGCGCTGGCGGTGGGCCTGGGCATGACCGCCTACGGCTTCGCCTACTTCGGCTTCCACGACGTGATCGTCCACCGGCGGGTGAGCCTGCGATTCCGCCCGGCCAACCGGTACCTGCAGCGGATCATCAAGGCCCACCTCGTCCACCACAAGACGACCGGGAAGGAGGGGGCCGTTTCGTTCGGCTTCCTCTGGGCACCGAAGAGCTACGGGGTCTAGGCCATGAAAAGAGCGGCCTTCGCCCTCGTGGTGGGCGCCCTCGCCTCGCCGCTGCGGGGCCAGGAGATCGTGGAGCCGAAGTCCGGCACGAAGTTCCCGGCCCGGGTCGAGGACAAGGCGCTGCTCGGCGCCGGCCTCCGCACCAAGTACTTCCTGAAGGTGCAAGTCTACGCCCTCGGCCTCTACGTGGCGGATGCGGCGCTCTCCGGCCCCCTGGCCGCGTACAAGGGGCAACCGCTCGGCTCGCCCGCGTTCTACAAGGAGCTCGTCCAGGGCGACTTCCCGAAGCAGGTCACCATGAGGTTCCTGCGAGACCTCGACGCCGGGAAGATCCAGGAGGCGATGCGGGAGGCCCTCGCGGGGGCCGACAAGGCGAGGGTGGACACCTTCGTGAGCTACTTCCCCGCCATCACCTCCGGCCAGGAGTGCGTGCTCCGGTGGGCGCCGGGAGGGACGTTGGAGACGGTCATGGCGGGCACCCCGAAGCCGCCCATCGCCGACAAGGGGTTCGCCTCCGCCGTGTTCGCGATCTGGCTCGGCGACAAGCCGGTCCAGGAGGACCTCAAGAAGGCGATCGTGTCCCGAGCCGGAGAGCTGATGAAGTAGGACGTTCTCTAAGGTTGGCCGAGGACGCGCTTGACGGCTTCCTGCATGGCCGGGCTCGCGAGGCCGATCGCCCGGCCCTCGGCTTCCGCCTCCGCGAGGGTCTTGCCCTTGCGGACCTGCAGGATCGTCCAGACCGCGCCCACGCGGTTGGCGCTCGAGCAGTGGAGGAGGGTCGGCCCCGCCGCGGGGTCGTCGAGCACCTTCGCCACCGCGTCCACGTCGGCGGCGCTGAAGGTGTCGGCGCTCACGGGGACCCACACGTAGCGCAGGCCGGCCGCGGCCACCGACTGCTCTTCGGCCTTGCCGCCTTCCTTCTCCGTCCGCAGGTTGATCACGGTCTTGAAGCCCATCTCCTTGAGGCGGCCGATGGCCTCGGGCGAGGGCTGTCCCGCGGCGGCGAGGCCCGGCCGTATGACGCGGTAGTTCGGGATCGCGGCCTTGTCGACGGCCTCCGGGATCTCGGCCCCGAGGGGGGCGGTGGCGAAAACGGCCAGGACGAAGAGCGAGGGCGCGCGCATGACGGCCTCCGGAAAGGGCTGCCCCCCGGCGGGGAAGCCTCTTCGATCGTACCCGAAGCCCGCTTGCCGTGGATCAAAGTGATAGCCTGCCCCCATGAGCGCTCCTGCCCCTCCCGTGGTCAAGCCCCCCGCCCCGATCGTCCTCGACCTTGATTGGGACGGGGACCTGCGCTTCCGCGGCGCCGCCGGCTCCGTCTCCCTGGTCCTGGACAGCGAGGGCCAGGCCGGTCCCTCGCCCGTCCAGGCCCTCGCCTTCGGCCTCGCCGGCTGCATGGCCATCGACGTGGTCCACATCCTCACGAAAGGGCGGCTCCCCCTGCGGGCCCTGCACGCGCACCTGGAGGCGGAGCGCCGCCCCGAGGACCCGAAGCGGCTTCTCGGCGTCCGGCTGCATTTCGCGGTGACGGGGGACGTGCCGGCGGACAAGGTCGAGCGGGCGATCGCGCTCTCGCGGGAGAAGTACTGCTCGGTCTGGCACTCGCTCCGCCCGGACATCGACTTCCGCACCTCGTTCGCGGTGGCTTGAAGGCGCTCGACTACTTGACAGCGGCTTCGGCCCGGCTAACCTCTCGTGTGACATCCCCATGACGGCCAGCCCCGAGACCGCCGGGCGTTGGTTCTACGTGCACGAGGGCCGTCGCAAGGGCCCGGTGGACAACGCGCAGCTCGTTGAGCTGATCCTTGGGGGAGAGATCCCCGAAGACACCCTGATCTGGCGTCCCGGCCTCGAGGAATGGGCCCCCGCCGGCCTTGTGGAGGAGATCAAGCACGAGCTGCCGCCGCCGATCCCGGTTCGGGACGGCTCGCCGGCCGAGCGAGACGCGCTCGCCGAGGCGGAGGCGCTCGCCGAGGGCCCCGAGGGAACGGCGGCGGGCGAGGAGTCGACCCCTTCCGGCGAGCGCCGCCGGCGGCGCCACCGCAGCACCCGCTATCGAATCGCCCGCACCCGCCCGCGCTGGCTGCTGCCGCTGATCGTCATGGTGCTGGTGGTGATCGTCGTGCTCTGGTACCTGCTGCGCCGGGTCAACGAGGTGCCGCAGGGACGGATCATCCTGGAGGGCGCGGTGTGGGACGATACCAGCGCGCCATCACGTAAGCCGCCGGCTTTCCCGGGATAGCGTGCGAGGGGTCGCGGAACGGCGGCTCCGCCGAGCGCTCCCACAGCCAGAAGAACGTCCCCGTGATCCAGGGCCGGGCGGCCACCGCCCGGAGGGTGGCCTCGTAACACCGGGCCTGAAGCCACACGTCCGCCGGCTGGCCACCCTCGCTCCACGGCGCGCGCGCCGCGTCGGGGACCGACGGGAAGCCCGCCTCCGTGAGCATCACCGGGCGCCCGTACCGGCGCGACGCCTCCTCGAGGGGGCCGAGGGCCCGCGCCCATCCCGCCTCGAGCTCGGCGAGCGAGGGGTCGGGCCGGTCGCTGAGCGGGAAATAGGCGGAGACGCCGATGGAATCGAGGGCATCCCAGAACCCGACCGCCCGCCAGGTGTCGAAGTTGGCAGAGTAGGCGAGGGGCGATGAGCCGCCGCCAGTCGGCTTCGCGGCGGATGACCGTGGTGTCGAGCTCCCGGCCGACGCAGAACGCGTCCACTCCCGTGGCTCGTGCCGCCTCGGCGTAGGGCAGCAGCCAGGACTCGTAGCCGCGGAACCACTGATGCCAGCCGGCCTCCGTCGTCATCTCGATCCGGTTGTGGTTGCCCACGTCGGCCCAGGCCCCCGCCTTGCGCATGTCCTCGAGCAGGCGGCGGCGGGCGGCCTCGTCAGGACCGCGCAGGATCCGCCGCTCTTCGGGAGTCGCCTCGTAGCCGCGCACCTCGAGGTGGGGCTTCAGCATCACCGCGAGGCCCGCAGCGTGGGCGCTCTTTACGATCGAGGGGAGGCCCCGGAGCGCGAAGCGTTGGCCCGGCTCCGCGAGGAGCGGATCGTGGAGGCCCCGCTGCAGCGGGTCCCAGGTATGGATGGAGACCCAGGTCACGCCCAGGGTGGCGAGGCGCCGGAACGACGCGGCGCCGGCGTCCGATCCGGCTTCGCTGAACCACCAGGAGACGCCGCGGCGAAAGGCGGGCGGGAGCCCAGCCGGGGCGGCCCCTGCCGGAGGGTCACCGGCCAGGTCCCCTCCCGGCCCAAGGGTGCGCCCGGCCCTCTCGAGCGCCACCTGCGCGGCCGTGCGCGTCTCCGGTAGGGCGCTCCAGCGGGCCGCCCCCTCGAGGGCCAAGAGCGGCCCTCGCCCGCCGATGCGCTCCAGGGCCAGGGCCGCCTCGAACGCCGCCCGCCCATCCCGGCTCCCGAGCGCTTCCTCGAGGACCGGCTCCGCCTCGGGCTCCCGGCCGTCGGGAAGGGTCCCGAGCAGCCACGCCCCCAGCATCGCGTCGTCGCCTTGGCGGCTCTCGAGCAGCAGCCGGCAGGCGGCCGGGAAGCGCGGGTGATCGCGGAAGGCCTGCTCGCGCGGCACCTCGCGTCCGTCGGGAAGACGTGCGGTCGAGCGCCTGCGCCAGCGCTCCCCGGGCTCGGGGGAAGGCCCGTACAGGCGCCGCAGGTCGTCCGCCAGGACCAGGGCGTCGCGGTCGCCGGCGCGGGCCCGGCAGGCCCCGACCGCGAGGGGAAGGAGGGCGAGAGCGAGGGCGCCGCCGGTCGCGAGGACGCTGCCCCTTCGCACCGTGACGCGAGCGGTCATTCATCGACCCCCCACCCTATCCCTCCCCACGTAGGGGAGGGGACCGCTGATCCGCGTCCGGCTCCGCGCTTTATCGAATCCCCCAACCTCCCGTGATCATAGGAGTGATATCGCGCACGACCAAGCCGGCTGCCCTCGATTTGGCCGCGGGATTGGGTTACCGTTGGGTCGGATCATGGCCGACCCAGCGCCTCCCTCGGGGAGTCCCAATTTTCGCTGGTTCCTGGAGAGCCTCGTGGAGGGAGGCCGGCAGCTCCGGCGGGTGGCCGTCCACCCCTTCCCGTTCCGGGTGGGCCGGAAGCCCGGGCTCGAGCTCACCCTTCCCTCGGACGCCGTCTCGAAGGAGCACGCCGAGCTCTACCCGGACGGGGACGGCCTCCGGGTCCGCGACCTCAGGAGCAAGAACGGGACCTTCGTCAACCGCGACCGCGTGAACGACACGCCCATCCACGAGGGCGACATCATCCATTTCGCGCAGCTCGAGTTCCGCCTGGGCCGGCAGGAGCTCGAGGAGCCCGACGGGCTGGAGCCCGCCACCGTCTCCATCATCGAGATGGCCCTGCCCCAGGGCTTCATCGAAGGGACCCGGGATCTGCCCGAGCTGCTGCGCGAGCAGATGGTCACCACCCTCTTCCAGCCGATCGTCAGCCTGCCGGGGGGCGCGATCGTGGGATACGAGGTGCTCGGCCGCGGCCTGCATCCGCGTCTGCCCGTGGGCCCCACCGAGCTCTTCCACATCGCCTCCGGGGTGGGAGCGGAGGCGGAGCTCTCGCGCCTGTTCCGGCGCAAGGCCCTCGAGCTGGTGGCGGGCCGACGCGACCTGCCCACCCTGTTCCTGAACACCCACCCCGCGGAGCTGAAGGAGCAGGGGCTGCTCGCCTCCCTCGCGGAGGTGAAACAGTTCGCCCCGCACCTGCGCCTCACTCTCGAAATCCACGAGGGGGCCCTCGCCGATCCCGCGAGCATCGACGGCCTGCGCACCCAGCTCGCGAAGATCGGGATCGGCCTCGCCTACGACGACTTCGGGGCCGGCCAGGCCCGGCTGCTGGAGCTGGCCGAGGTGCCGCCCCACTTCCTGAAGTTCGACATGCGCTTCATCCGGGGGATCGACCAGGCCCCGCCCTCGCGGCGGCGCCTGCTCGGGTCGCTGGTGTCGGTGGCTCGTGACCTTCTCGTCTACACGGTGGCGGAAGGAGTCGAGACCGAGGCCGAGGCCGACGTCTGCTCCAAGATCGGGTTCACCCACGCCCAGGGGTACCACTTCGGGCGGCCACGGCCGGTCGAGGAGCTCTGAGAACCCGCGGTTTCCGGCGCGGAGGGCCGCTACGAATACAAGCTGCTCGCCGCCAATAAGACTTCGACCATGCAGAAGGAGCTCTCCGAGGTGGCGGAGGCGGCCTTCGTCTTCAGGGGCGTGACCGTCGGCCAGCTACCCGCCGGGGACGATGGGCCAGGGCCGGCTGACGTAGTCGCTCATGGTGAAGAGGATCAACAGCATCAGGAACACGACCCCGGTGCCGATCATGAGGGTCACCAGGCGGGGGCTGTACCGGACGTGCATGAAGTACAGGACCACCAGGGTGGCCTTGGTGATCGCGATGACGAGGGCGATCGGAGTGTTGAGCGCGCCGAAGTCGTGGCCGGCGGCGGAGACGGTCAGGACCGTGAACGCGCAGAGGGCCAGGAACACGGCCAGGTAGACCTTGACCGGGACGACGTGGTGCGAGTGCTCGGACATCAGTGGTGCCCTATGAGATAGAGGAGGGGGAACAGGAAGATCCAGACGATGTCCACGAAGTGCCAGTAGAGGCCCACCATCTCCACCGGGGTGTGCCAGAGGACGGTGTAGCGCCCCCGATGGGCGAGCCCGGCGATGATGCCCAGGATCGGGATGCCGATGATCATGTGGAGCGCGTGCAGGCCGGTCATCCCGAAGTAGAGGGAGAAGTAGAGCTGGGTCTCCCGGCCCTGGCCACCCTCGGCGTGGAGCGCTTTGGCGTCGAAGCGCGGGCCGGGGAGCAGGCATCCGGTGTGCGGCCCGCCGCCCAGGCAAGGGACGATCTTCTCGCTGTACTCGACGTACTTCACGCCCAGGAAGACTCCGCCCAGGAGGATGGTCAGGAGCAGGAAGAGGACGATCTGCCCCTTCTTCCCCACCGCCGCCGCGTGCACGGCCATGGCCATGGTGAGGCTGCTGCCGATGAGCACCAGGGTGTTGGCGCAGCCGATCTTCCAGGACAGGTGGTGGCTGCCCGCGGAGAACGCGTCGTAGTAGAGGTGCCGGTAGATCGCGTAGGTGGCGAAGAGCCCCCCGAAGAACAGGATCTCGGTGACCAGGAAAAGCCACATCCCGAGGGAGGCCGACTCCTTCTGCTGCTCGAGGTCGGCGAAGTGGTGGGCCAGCGGCCCCGTGTGGGGGTGAGCGGCCCCCGGACCCCCTGCGTGCGATGGGGCCCCCGGACCCCCTGCGTGCGATGGGGCCTCAGACAAGGACGGCCTCCTTCGACTCCAGCAGCTTGGGGTAGTCGTAGACGTCCTCGTGAACCACCGGCGTCTTCTCGAAGTTCAGGGTGGGCGGGGGCGAGGCGGTCTGCCACTCGAGGCCGGTGGCCGGCCAGGGGTTCGCAGGGGCGATCTTGCCGTAGCGCATCGACCAGGCGAGGTAGACCATCGGGATGAGGTAGCCCACGCCGAGGATCGAGGCCCCCGCCGAGGACATCACGTTCAGGACCTGGAACTCCGCCGGGTAGACATGGTAGCGCCGGGGCATTCCGAGGTAGCCCACGATGAACTGGGGAAAGAAGGTCAGGTTGAAGCCGATGAAGACGATCACCGCGGAGACCCGCGCCCACCACTCGGGGTAGAGCCGGCCCGAGATCTTGGGCCACCAGAAGTGGAGGCCGCCCAGGTAGGCCATGATGGTCCCCCCCACCATGATGTAGTGGAAGTGGGCCACGATGAAGTAGGTGTCGGTCACGTGCACGTCGATCCCCAGGGTGGCGAGGAAGAGGCCGGTCAGCCCGCCGAAGGTGAAGAGGCCGATGAAGCCGATCGCGTAGAGCATCGGGGTCTGCCAGGACACGGAGCCCCGGTAGAGGGTGGCCGTCCAGTTGAAGACCTTGATGGCCGAGGGGATGCCCACCGTGAAGGAGAGGGCCGAGAAGACCATGGCCGCGTACACGGAGAGCCCGGTCACGAACATGTGGTGGGCCCAGACCAGGAAGCTGAGCCCCGCGATGGCCAGGCTCGACATGGCGATGAAGCTGTAGCCGAAGATCTTCTTGCGCGAGAAGCAGGCCACGAGCTCGCTGATCACCCCCATCGCGGGCAGGACCATGATGTAGACCGCGGGGTGGGAGTAGAACCAGAACAGGTGCTGGAAGAGTATGGGGTCCCCCCCCCGCGCGGGGTCGAAGAAGCCGAAGTGGAAGGCCCGCTCCACCGCCACCAGCAGGACCGTCACCGCGATCACCGGTGTCCCCAGGATCTGGATGACCGAGGTCGCGTAGTGGGCCCACACGAACAAGGGAAGTCGGAACCAGGTGAGGCCGGGGGCCCGCATCTTGTGGATGGTCACGATGAAGTTGAGCCCGGTCAGGATCGAGGAGAAGCCGGTGACGAAGATCCCGACTCCCGCGGTGATCACCCGGGTGTTCGAGAAGGCGGTCGAGTAGGGCGTGTAGAAGGTCCAGCCGGTGTCGAGGCCGCCGTTGATGAGCGCGTGGAGGGTGATGAGCGCTCCCACCAGATAGACGTACCAGGAGAGCAGGTTGATCCTCGGGAAAGCCAGGTCCTTGGCCCCGATCATGAGCGGGATGAGGAAGTTCCCCAGGGTGGCGGGGATGGCGGGGATCAGGAAGAAGAAGACCATGATCACGCCGTGGGCGGTGAAGAGCTTGTTATAGGTCTCGGCGGTGACGAGACTCCCGGTGGGCTCGATGAGGTTCAACCGGATCAGCACCGCGTAGGCCCCGCCCAGGAAGAACATCAGGGTCACGGAGACGAGATAGAGCAGAGCGATCCGCTTGTGGTCGGTGGTGAAGAGCCACGACTTCCAGCCGTAGTCGGCGTTGAGGTAGTGGACCTTCGGGGGGACGGCGGCCTTTGTGCTCATGATCATCGACCACCCACGGGCGCCGGCAGGGACTGGATGTAGGCGATCAGGCTCAGGAGCGACTCCTCGCTCACCTGGCCCTGGTAGGTGGGCATGACGGGCTGGTAGCCCGCCGCCACCTTGGCGGCCGGGTTCAAGATCGACTCCCGGAGGTAGGCGGCGTCGGCGATCACCGTCTCCCCGCTCTGCAGCTTCACCGGCTTGCCGAAGATGCCGTGCACGATCGGCCCCCGGCCCGGGGAGTCGATCCGGTGGCAGGTGGCGCAGTTCAGCTCCACGAACAGCCTCTCCCCCGCCTTGATCGGCGACTCGGGGACCGGCCCCCCCGCGAGCCAGGTCTGGTACTCGTCGGGCTCCATCACCACCACCCGGCCGATCATGGTCGCGTGCTCGGTGCCGCAGTATTCCGCGCAGAAGAGGTGGTAGGTGCCGGTCTTCGTGGCCTGGAACCAGGCGGTGTTGTAGCGCCCGGGCACCGCGTCCTTCTTCATCCGGAAGGCGGGGATGAAGAAGCTGTGGATGGTGTCCTCGGAGGTGATGGTCAGCTTCACCGGCCGCCCCACGGGGACGTGCAGCTCGTTGATCTCGCGCTGGCCCGTGGGGTGCTGCAGCTTCCACATCCAGCGCTTGCCCACCACCGACACGTGCATGGCGTCGTCGGGCGGCCGGTTCATGTGGAAGAAGACCTGCGCCCCCCACACGAACATCACCGTGACCAGGATCAGGGGGACGATGGTCCAGGCCAGCTCCAGGGCCAGGGAGCCCTCGAGCTCGGGGGGCCGCTCCGCGTTCGAGCGGCGGCGGTATCGGATCGCGAAGAAGATGATGGTGGCCGCGATGAGCAGGGAGAAGAAGGCGGCCACCGCGGTCAGGAAGAAGTAGAGCGCATCCACCTCGCCGGCGATGGTGGAGGCTTGCGGGGGGAAGAGGGGGACTCCCGGCATGCCTAACCCGCCCTCTCCCGGCGCCGCATGCTGACGATGAACCCGCCCAGGGCGAGGACGGTGAGGATGCCCAGGAGGCGGACCACTCCGAGGATCCGTGCGCTGTACCGGCCGGTGAGGGGGTTGTACTGGTAGCAGAAGAGCAGGAAGTCGTCCACCGGCCCGCCGATCTTCCCCTCCCCCGACTCCACGAGGGCGAGGCGCAGGTCCCTCGGCGCATACTCGATGCCGAACATGTAGCGCGCGATCGTGCCCGCGGGGGTCAGCACCACCAGGCCGGCCGGATGAGCGAACTGCCGGGTCTCGTCGTCCCAGGCATAGCGGAAGCCCACGGCCTTCGTGATCCGGTCGATCGAGGCCTGGTCGCCGGTCAGGAAGTGCCAGCCCGCCCCGGCGGAGGGCCGGCGGTAGCGGGCCAGGTAGGCCTTCTTCTTGGCCGCGGCGAGGCCGGGCGTTTCCCGGGGGTCGAAGCTGATCGTGACCAGCTCGAACTCCTGGCCGGGGGTGAAGGAGACGAGGTCGAGGGCGCCCAGGAGGCCGTTCAGGCTCACCGTGCAGAGCATCGGACAGTCGAAGTAGACGAGGTTCAGCACCACCGGCTTCCGTCCGAAGTAGTCGCCCAGGCGCACCGTCCGGCCCGCCTCGTCGCGCAGGGCGGCGTCGAGCGGAACCCGCTCGCCGAGCCTCTGATCGAAGCCGATCTCGCGGATGATGGGCGGCCGCTCGCCGGCGGGCAGCCTCGGCGGCCCGGGGTTGGTGGGCGAGGTGAGCAGCAGCAGGCCGACCAGGGGGTTCACCGGGCGGCCCCCTTCCCCGGAGGAGCCGTGGGCGCGGGGGCCAGCGGCGGAGTGGGCAGGAAGCTCGGCAGCCCCCGCTCGGCCACGATCCGCATCGCCTCCGCCAGGGGGATGCGGACGCGGCCCAGGTCCTTGTCCACCCACCCGTAACTGGCGAGCAGCGCGTCCTCCTGGGCCCGGAACGCCGACAGGTTCTGGCTGGCGAAGCGCGCGGCCAGGTCCGCGGGCGGCTCGGGCTGCACCTGGAGCAGGGGCCGGGGGGGCGCCATCTGCGCGGCGTCGGGCCGCATGACCGGCGGCGGAGGCTGCCGCGCCGCCTCCTGGGCCACGAACACGAAATAGAGCCGCCAGAGCAGGAAGACGATGGCGACCGTGGCCGCCACCGTCCAGAACAGGAACTTCAGGAGCGAGGTCGCATTGACGTCGCCCTTCTCGAACTGGACCTCGGGGTTCGTGGGGGCCGGATGCTCCGACATCAGGCGTGCGCCTCCGGCGCGTCGAGAAGCTCGGCCACCGCGGGCTCGCCCACCGGGAGGATCGGGCGGCTCTGGAGCTGGCCCAGGTAGAAGTACAGCCAGATCGCGCCCAGGCCGACGGGGGCCACGAGGTCGAGCCAGTGCGGCTTGAAGGGGACCGGATGGTGGCCGTGGCCGACCAGGTCGGGGCCGAGCAGCCAGTAGAGGTCGAGGAGCCGCACCAGGAACATGCCGCCCGCCAGGGCCCCCAGCCGCCGCGGGCTCCGCTTGAGGTCGCGCGAGAGCAGGAGCAGGAACGGGATCATGAAGTGGAAGACCAGGAGCAGTAGGGACACCTGCTGCCAGCCGCCCTGGAGCCGGTGGAGGTAGAACGGGGTCTCCTCGCTGATGTTGCCCGACCAGACGATCAGGAACTGCGAGAAGTTCACGTAGGCCCACAGCATGGTGAAGGCGAGGAGCAGCTTGCCGAGATCGTGAAGGATGCCGGGGCGAAGGGCGTCTTTGATCGGCGGCTCATCGGCCAGCATCGCGACCAGCGCGATCATCAGGGCGAGGGCCGACAGCACCTGGCCGACCATGAACAACACACCGTAGATGGTCGAGAACCACTGGGGGGCGAGCGACATCCCCCAGTCGACCGCGGAGAAGGTGGCGGTGAGGCCGAGCAGGATCAGGCCGCCCCCGGCCAGGCCCTGCAGGTGGCTCGGGACCCGCGGGTTCTCGTCCAGCTCCCGCGACCACTTGTTGAGGAAATGGGCGAGCAGCATCCACACCGCGAGGTAGAAGGCAGCCCGACCGAGGAAGAACGGGACGTTGAGGTAGGCGGCCTTTTCGCGCAGCACCGGATCGTCGCCCGGCTGGGTCCAGGAGTAGATCCTCCCGACTCCGAAGGCCACGGGCAGGAACAACAGGGCGAGGACGGCGAAGGTGCGGGTCCCCGCCTCCAGGAAGCGGCGGATGAAGAGACCCCACATCCCGCCGGTGAGGTGGCTGAGCATGGACACCGAGAGGCAGCCCACCGCGACTCCCGCCCAGAACACGTAGCCGAAGAGGTAGGACCGGAAGAATTGCGTCGGGTCGGTCAGGAACCCGACCGCCAGGAGCAGCAGACCGGCCGCCGCCACCGGGAGCAGCCCGCGCTCCAGACGGGCGAGCTTGGCGGGCATGGGAAGGCTCGGGGAGGACATGTCAGTCATCGACCCCCCACCCTATCCCTCCCCACGTAGGGGGAGGGCAATGCTGCGGCAAGCCTTGCTCCGCGCATCAGTGCCCCGCCGCGGCCGCCTCGAGCTCCGCGCGCGTCGCCTCCGGAACCACGTCCAGCGGCGCGTACTGGCTGAGCTGCAGGGTCCGGATGTAGGCGGCGATCGCCCACCGGTCCTCGACGCGCACCTGGGTCGCGTAGTCTGCCATGGCCCCGAAGCCGTTCGTGCTCACGTCGAAGAAATAACCGACCGGCATCAGGCGCAGGCGATCGATATGGTAGGAGAACGGCTTCTTGAAGCCGCGCTGGACGATCATGCCGTCGCCGCTCCCGGTGCGGCCGTGGCAGGGGGCGCAGAAGGTCTGGTATTGCACCCGGCCCCGCTCGAGCAGCTCCGCGGTCACCGGCATCGGCAGCTTGTCCGTGAGGGCGCCGCTCTCCAGCTTGCCCGTGTAGAAGAGCGTGTCCTCGCGGAGCGTCCCCCGGGCCACCGTGCCCGCCACGAGCGGCCGGGCGGCGCGCCGGTCGGGGAAGAACTCGCTCTCCCGGAACGGCTTGTACTTCGGCTGGTCGTGCATGTCCTGCCGGCACCCCGCCGCGAGCAGGGCCAACAGGACGATGCTGAACGATTCACCGCAGAGAGCGCAGAGGTTCGCACGTCCCATCAGTGCTCGACCTCGCTGACCTCGCTCGCGCCCAGGCCACGCAGGAACCTCGCGGTCTCCGCCCGGTCGAAATTCGGGTCCGTGGCCTCGATGGAGATGAAGAACTTGTCGCGGGTGGCGAGGGCGAAGTTGGGGACGTTGAAGACCGGATGGTAGGGCTCGGGAAGGCCGTTCAGGGCCAGCATCCCGAGCACCGCCGTCCCCGCGGCGAAGAGGATCGTGGTCTCGAAGGCGGGGATGATGAAGGCGGGCCAGGCGTTCTCGGGCCGGCCCCCGACGTTCATCGGATACTCGATCACGGAGGCCCAGTACTGGAGGGCCCACCCCGCGAGCGCCCCCAGGATCCCGCCCACGAGCACGAGCTTCGGGAGCCGGGAGGGGCCGATGTGCAGGGCCTCGGTCAGCTCTTCGATCGGGTACGGCGAGTAGGCGTCCACCTTCGTGTAGCCCGCCTCCCGCACCCGGTGGGCGGCGCCCACCACGTCGGCCGGAGTGTGGAACTCGGCCATCAGGCCGTAGAGGCCGTGCCGCCCGGGACTCACGCCTTCTCCTCCTTGAGCTCGGCCGCGGGAAGGATCGTGCGCATCTCGTAGATGGAGATGGCGGGCAGGAACCGGATGAAGAGGAAGAACAGGGTCAGGAAGAGGCCGATCGTTCCCACGAAGGCCGCCCAGTCGAAGGCGGTCCCGCGGTAGGCGCCCCAGGAGGAGGGCAGGAAGTCGCGATACAGGCTGGTCACGATGATCACGAACCGCTCGAGCCACATCCCGGCGCTGACCACCAGCGAGACCAGGAAGAGGTACAGGGGGTTCGTGCGCAGGCCCTTCACCCAGAGAGTGTTCGGCACCAGAACATTGCACAAGATGAGAGCCCCGTAGCTCCAGCCGTAGGGCCCGAGCACCCGGTTCCACATCATGAAGCGCTCGTAGGTATTGCCGCTGTACCAGGCCATGAAAGCCTCCATCGTGTACCCGTAGGCCACGATGAGGCCGGTGGCGAGCATGACCTTGGCCATGTTCTCGAGGTGCCTCATGGTGATGAAGTCCTCGAGCCCGTAGGCCTTGCGAAGCGGGATCGCGATGGTGAGCACCATGGCGAAGCCCGCGTAGATCGCCCCCGCCACGAAGTAGGGGGGAAAGATGGTGGCGTGCCAGCCGGGGACCTGTCCCACCGCGAAGTCGAAGCTCACCACGGTGTGCACGCTGACCACGAGGGGGGTGGCCAGGGCGGCCAGCAGCAGCGAGGCCGTCTCGTAGGTGTTCCAGTGCCGCGCCGAGCCGCGCCAGCCCATGGCGAGGATCCCGTAGACGACCCTCCACGCCTTGCTCGTCGTCCGGTCGCGGAGGGTGGCGAGGTCGGGGATGAGGCCCACGAACCAGAACAGCGCGGAGACCGTCGCGTAGGTGGAGACCGCGAACACGTCCCAGATCAAGGGGCTCCGGAAGTTGGGCCAGAGGCCCATCACGTTCGGGTAGGGGAAGAGCCAGTAGAAGCCCACCCAGGGCCTCCCCATGTGGAAGATCGGGTAGAAGGCCGCGCAGGCCACGGCGAAGAGCGTCATGGCCTCGGCGAAGCGGTTGATGGAGGTGCGCCACGTCTGACGGAGGAGGAGCAGGATGGCCGAGATGAGGGTCCCCGCGTGGCCGATGCCGATCCACCACACGAAGTTGATGATGTCGAAGCCCCAGCCCACCGGCACGTTGGGGCCCCAGACCCCGATCCCCTTGAAGAGCAGGAAGCCCAGGGCGAGGAGCAGGAGCTGGAGGAGGGCGAAGCCGGCCGCGAAGCCCAGCCACCACCCGAGGGGGGTCCTCCGCTGGAGAACGATGGTGCTGATCTTGTCGGTGACGGTGCCGAAGGTGTGGCCGGGACCGACGATCGGTTGCTCGATGCGCGGGGAGCTAGACATTCTTCATTGACCCCCCACCCTGATCCTTCATCGACCCCCCCCTCCTAACCTCCCCCACGTAGGGGGGAGGAAATGCTGCTGCTCGTCTGGCTCCGCCCTTCTGGCATCTCGGGGTTGGGGTTGCGGACCGCGGCCAGGTAGGTGGTGCGGGGCCGGGTCTGCAGCTCGGCCAGGAGCCCGTAGTTGCGGGGGCTCTTCTTGAGCTGCGCCACCGGGCTACCGGGATCGTTCACGTCTCCGAAGACGATGGCCTCCGCCGGGCAGGCCTGCTGGCAGGCGGTCTGGATCTCGCCTTCCCGGATGGGCCGCCCCTCGTTCCGGGCGTCGATGCGGGCTCGGCTGATCCGCTGCACGCAGTAGGTGCACTTCTCCATGACCCCGCGGCTGCGCACGGTCACGTCGGGGTTGCGCATCATCTTGAAGGTGGGGGTGGTCCAGTCCTGGTACAGGAAGAAGTTGAAGCGCCGCACCTTGTAGGGGCAGTTGTTCGAGCAGTAGCGCGTCCCCACGCAGCGGTTGTAGACCATGTCGTTGAGCCCCTCCTCGCTGTGCACGGTGGCGGTCACCGGGCACACCACCTCGCAGGGGGCGTTCTCGCAGTGCATGCAGAGGACGGGCTGGTGGAAGGTCTGGGGGCTCTCCGCCGGGCCCTCGTAGTAGCGGTCCACCCGGATCCAGTGCATCTCGCGGCCGCGGGAGACCTGGTCCTTCCCCACCACCGGGATGTTGTTCTCGGAGACACAGGCGGTCACGCACGCGTTGCAGCCCACGCAGGAGTTCAGGTCGATGGCCATTCCCCAGGCGTGCCCCTCGTACTTGTGCGGGGGATACAGGGAGAGGCCGGGCTCGGGCTCCTCGCCCATCTCGCGGAAGAGGCCGGGCTCCTTCGCGAACTCCTCGAGGGTGGCCGCGCGCACGAGGTGGCGCCGGCCCGCCTCCTTGTGCGCCGTCTGGTCGATCGACCAGTGGTCCTGGGTGCAGGCGAGCTTCGTCGTCTCGCCCGTCCTCACGATCTCGGCCCCGGCGCCGAACCAGGGCGCATCGCTCGTGCGGAGCGCGTAGGCGTTGAAGCCGACCCCGGTGCCCACGCGTCCGGCGCGGGTGCGCCCCAGGCCGAGGTGCACGGTCACGGACTCGTCGGGATGGCCGGGCAGGACCCAGACGGGGGCGCGGACCGAGCGGCCCCGATACCGGATCTCCACCACCTCGGTCACGTGGCCGGTGGCCGTCATCTCAATGGAGAAGCCGAGCTTCCGGGCCAATCCGGGGCCGATGATGGCCGCGTTGTCCCAGGTCAGCTTGGTGAGCGGGCGGGGCAGCTCCTGCAGCCAGCCGTTGTTCGCGAAGCGGCCGTCGAAGACCGCGGGGTCGGGCCGGAACACGATCTCGAGCCCCGCGCCGGCGGGCTTCGGCGCGGCCCTCGCCCAGTCACCCATGGTGACGGAGACCGCTTTCGCGGGGAGCGCGCTGTCCTTGACCACCCCGTCGTGCAGGGCCCTCTTCCACTGCTTCTCGAAGTCCGCGGCGGGCCACCGGCCCTTCCAGTGCTCGCGGACGATGTCGTAGCCCTTGGTGTCGGCCCGGCCCAGGAACCCGCCGAGGAGCTCGTGGGCCGAGATCCCCCCGTAAAGGGGCGCGATCAGCGGCTGCACGATCGTCACCGTGCCGTCGGCCGCCCGGGCGTCGCTCCAGGTCTCGAGGGGATGCGCTTCCGGCAGGTGCCAGTGGCAGCGCTCCGCGGTCTCGTCTTCGTAGAGGCCGAGGTGGATGCGCAGCGGCACCTGGTCGAGGGCCTCGGCCACCTTCAGGTCGGCGGGGGCGACGTAGGCGACGTTCACCCCCAGGACCACCAGCGCCTCGACCTGGCCCGCCCGCATCTCGGCGACGAGCGCCTCGAGGGACGCGGCCTGGTCTTCCCCGGCCGCTTCGGCGGGTTCGGTGTAGAGGACCGTCTGTCCCGCCGCTCCGAGCTTCTCGTTGATCGCGTGGGCGAGGGCGTGGACGGCGGGGGGCTGGCTCTCCCCCGCGATCACGAGGGCGCGCGAGCCCTTGCTCTGCAGGTCCTGGACCAGGGGCGAGACCCAGTCGGCGTGGGCGCCCGCCCCGCCCTCGACGGGCAGGCCGAGGCCCGCGGCCACCGCCCGCGCGAAGC
>WNFZ01001894.1_pt1 | contig 19996 bp, 14 predicted proteins | sample 5400081 | NCBI WGS metagenome assembly WNFZ01 (sample SAMN13153365, study PRJNA577476) | soil metagenome | isolation source: 80 cm soil or saprolite under grassland replicate 1 | place: USA:California | collected 2016-06-15
TCACCCCGCACACCAAGTTCGAGTGCGAGGTGTATGTGCTCAGCAAGGAAGAAGGCGGGCGGCACACGCCGTTCTTCCCGGGGTATCGGCCGCAGTTCTACTTTCGGACCACCGACGTGACCGGCAGCTGCGAGCTGCCGAAGGGCACCGAGATGGTGATGCCGGGGGACAACGTGAAGATGGTGGTGAGCCTGATCGCGCCGATCGCGATGGAGCAGGGCTTGCGCTTCGCCATCCGCGAGGGCGGCAAGACCGTGGGTGCGGGCGTGGTGGCCAAGGTGATCGAGTGAGGCAGGAATTTTCCTTTTAAGGAATAGGCCAATAGCTCAACTGGCAGAGCGTCGGTCTCCAAAACCGAAGGTTGGGGGTTCGATTCCCTCTTGGCCTGCCAAAAAACACGACTAGCGGATGGCGGACAAGATCAAGGTTGCGGTAGCGGTGCTGCTGCTCGTCGCGGGCATCGCGGGGTTTTATTACCTCTCGGAGAGCGCGATGGTGCTGCGCGTGGCGAGCGTCCTCGCGGGCCTCGTCGCGAGCGCCGTCGTGGGGTGGACCACCGCGCCCGGCAAGGAGTTTTTCCTGTTCGCCCAGGAAGCGGTCGTCGAGACGAAAAAAGTCGTCTGGCCGACCCGCAAGGAATCCTTTCAGACCACCGGCGCGGTGTTCGCGTTCGTGGTGGTGATGGCGGTGTTCCTGTGGATCACTGACAAGGGCCTCGAATACGTGGTCTACGACTTGCTTCTCGGGGTGAGAAGGTGACGATGCGCTGGTACGTGGTTCACGCCTACTCTGGCTTCGAGAAATCCGTGGCGCGCACGCTCGAGGACCGCGTCAAGCGCGAGGGCATGCAGGACAAGTTCGGAAAGATCCTGGTGCCGACCGAGGAGGTCGTGGAGATGAAAGGCGGGCAAAAGAATATTTCCGAGCGCAAGTTCTTTCCGGGCTACGTGCTGGTCGAGATGAACATGACCGACGAGGCCTGGCACCTGGTGAAGAACACGCCCAAGGTGACGGGATTCGTCGGCGGGGCGCACGGCAGGAAGCCCCCGCCCATCAGCGAGAAGGAAGTGAAGAACATCCTGCAGCAGATGCAGGAGGGCGTGGAGAAGCCCAAGCCCAAGGTGCTGTTCGAGATCGGCGAGGCGGTGCGCGTCAAGGAAGGGCCGTTCACGGATTTTCACGGCACGGTCGAGGACGTGAACTACGACAAGTCGAAGCTGCGGGTATCGGTGACGATATTCGGGCGCGCGACGCCGGTGGAGCTGGAGTTCGGGCAGGTGGAGAAAGCTTAGAAAGGTTTAATCGGGGAGAGACGCGAGTCTCGCTTGGACCCATCGACAGGAGCAGATCGTGGCGAAGAAAGTTGTCGGATTCATCAAGCTGCAGGTGCCGGCAGGCAAGGCCAATCCCAGCCCGCCGATCGGGCCGGCGCTCGGCCAGCGCGGCCTGAACATCATGGAATTCTGCAAGGCGTTCAACGCGCAGACGCAGAAGACCGAGCCGGGCCTGATGCTGCCGGTGGTGATCACCGCGTATGCCGACAAGAGCTTCAGCTTCATCGTCAAGACTCCCCCCGCGACGGTGCTGATCAAGAAGGCCGCCGGAATCGAGAGCGGAAGCAAGACGCCGCACACCGAAAAAGTGGGCAAGATCACGCGGGCGCAGGCCGAGGAGATCGCCAAGGCCAAAATGCCGGACCTGACCGCCGCCGATCTCGACGCGGCGGTGCGCACGATCGCGGGCAGCGCGCGCTCGATGGGCGTGACCGTGGAGGGCGTGAAATGAGCAAGCTCCCCAAACGCGAGCAGTCCTGGGCGAAGCTGCGCGAGCACAACAAGAACTACGCGCTGCTCGACGCGCTGAAGATCCTCAAGCAGGCGGCGACCGCGAAGTTCGACGAGGCGGTCGACGTCGCCATCAATCTGGGCATCGACACCAAGAAGTCCGATCAGACGGTGCGCGGGTCGGTGGTGCTGCCCGCCGGGACGGGCAAGAAAATACGGATCGCCGTGTTCGCGCAGGGCGACAAGGCCAAGGCGGCGAAGGACGCGGGCGCCGACCTCGTCGGCCTGGAGGACCTCGCCGAGAGCGTCAAGGCGGGGAAAATCGATTTCGACGTCGTCATAGCGAGCCCCGACACGATGCGCGTGGTCGGCCAGCTCGGCCAGATTCTCGGGCCCCGCGGGCTGATGCCCAACCCGAAGGTGGGGACGGTCACGCCCGATGTCGCGGCGGCGGTGAAGAACGCCCGCGCCGGCCAGGTCCAGTACCGCGCCGACAAGTCCGGCGTCGTCCAGTGCTCGATCGGGCGCGCCTCATTCACCCCGGAGCAGCTGCGCGACAACCTGGTGGCGCTGGTCGACGCCGTAAACAAATCGAAGCCCTCCAACGTGAAGGGCATCTATCTGCGCAAGGTGTCGGTGTCCTCGACCATGGGGCCGGGCGTGCGCGTGGACCCGGCGAGTTTTGGCGGCGGAGCGGCGCAGCATTAGCGAGATTTTTCGAAAACTGGATCCCCGCTTGCGCGGGGACAGGGCTTTGGGCCGTCGCGCGGCCTGCAGGGCGTGCGGCGGGTTATCAAAGACCGTAGGAACCGAGAGGTTCAATCGGCAGGAGAAAGCGATGGTGAAGCGTCCTTCCGTCCTACGCAGATGGCGAACCCCAGGTACAGGATCAGTCCTGAATGCAAGGTCGCCGTGGGCGCCGCGGGCCTTTTTGGCCGGCGGCTTTGACAAATGGAGGTAGACCTTGGGTCTCGATCTTGACAGGAAGAAGGCGGTAGTCGCCGAAGTCTCCGCGCAACTGGCGAAGGCCAAAGCGATCGTCGTCGCTGAGTACCGTGGTCTGGAAGTGGGCCGCATGACCGAGCTGCGCGCGAAAGCGCGCAAGTCCGGCGTGTACCTGCGCGTCCTCAAGAACACCCTTGCGCGCCGCGCCGTCGAAGGCACGCCGTTCGCCGGGCTGTCCCAGCACATGAAGGGACCGCTCGTGTACGGCATCTCGCCCGACCCGGTGGCGACCGCCAAGGTGCTCAACGAGTTCGCCCGGGCGAACGACAAGCTCGTCATCCGCGCCGGCGCCACGCCGGACGCGGTGATGTCGGCGAAAGAGGTCACCGCGCTCGCGGTGCTGCCCTCGCGCGAGGAGCTGCTCGCGAAGCTGCTCGGAACGATGCAGGCCCCGATCGCGCAGTTTGCGCGGACGCTGAACGAGCTGCCGGCGCGTTTTGTGCGCACCCTCGCTGCGATCCGCGACAAGCGGCAAGCGGCGGGCGCCTGATGGCCTTACTTCCCTACCGGATTGAAGAAACAGTGATTCAGGAGAAAACGAAATGTCAGTAGCAAAGGCTGAAATTCTGAATGCGATTTCCAACATGTCGGTGCTCGAGCTGTCGCAGCTCATAAAGGACCTTGAAGAGAAGTTTGGCGTGTCCGCGGCCGCGGCGACGGTGGCGGTGGCCGCTCCGGCGGGCGGCGGCGCGGCCGCTGCGGTGGAAGAGAAGACCGAGTTCGCGGTCGTGCTCACCGCCGTCGGCGACAACAAGGTCAACGTGATCAAGGCGGTTCGCGAAGTCACGGGGCTCGGCCTCAAGGAGGCGAAGGACCTGGTGGACGGCGCGCCCAAGCCCGTGAAGGAAGGTGTCTCCAAGGCGGACTCGGAAGCGATCCTGAAAAAACTGATCGACGCCGGCGCCAAGGCCGAGATCAAGTAGGTGAATCGGGTGACACGTCGGCGCCCCGCTCGAATGGAGCGGGGAGGCCGCCGTGTCTTTGAAGAATCACGTTTCAGAGCGCAGACGAGAGCGGGCGGAACTTTAGGGTTCGCCCCCTGTCACCTGTCCTCTGGCTTCAAGATGGAGCATCCATGAGCACTGCCGCAACGTATTCATCCACCGAGAAAAAGCGCATCCGCAAGAGCTTCGCGAAGCGCGCGAGCGTGCTGAACGTGCCGTTTCTTCTGGCGACCCAGCTCGAGTCCTACACGGCGTTTCTTCAGACCGCGGTGCCGCCGGAGAAGCGCAAGAACGAGGGCCTTCAGGCGGCGTTCACCTCGATCTTCCCGATCTCCAGCCATTCCGGGAACGCGCGGCTAGAATTCGTCAGCTTCTCGCTGGGCGAGCCGCCTTTCGACGTCAAGGAATGCCAGCAGCGCGGGCTGACCTACGCCTCGCCGCTGCGCGCCAAGGTGCGCCTCACTCTCATGGACAAGGAGGCCTCCAAGCCCACCGTGAAGGAGGTGAAGGAGCAGGAAGTCTACATGGGCGAGATCCCGCTCATGACCACCACGGGGTCGTTCATCATCAACGGCACCGAGCGCGTGATCGTCAGCCAGCTGCACCGCTCGCCGGGCGTGTTCTTCGAGCACGACCGCGGCAAGACGCACTCTTCGGGGAAGCTGCTGTTCTCGGCGCGCATCATTCCCTACCGCGGCTCGTGGCTGGATTTCGAGTACGACCCCAAGGACTACCTCTACTTCCGCGTCGACCGCCGGCGCAAGATGCCGGTGACGATCCTGCTCAAGGCGATCGGCATGACGCTCGAGCAGATCCTCGCGGCATTCTACGACTTCGACACCTTCCAGCTCTCCAAGAGCGGCAGCCAGTTCGAGCTGGTGCCCGAGCGCCTGCGCGGCGAGGTGGCGCGCTTCGACTTCGTCGACAAGGCGGGCAAGGCGATCGTGCAGAAGGACAAGCGCATCACCGTCAAGCACATCCGCGACATGGAAGCCGCCGGAATCAAGCGCATGGCCGTTCCCGACGAGTTCGTGCTCGGGCGCACGCTCGCTCACAACGTCGTCAACAAGGAAACCGGCGAGATCCTCGCCAACGCCAACGACGAGATCACCGAGGCGCTGCTGGCGAAGCTCCGCGAGACCGGGGTGGAGAGCATCAAGACCCTGTACACCAACGATCTCGATCAGGGGGGGTACATCTCGCAGACCCTCAAGATCGACGAAACCGCCGACCAGAGCGCCGCGCGCGTCGCCATCTACCGCATGATGCGGCCCGGCGAGCCGCCCACGGAAGACGCGGTCGAGACCCTGTTCAACGGCCTGTTCTATTCCGAGGATCGCTACGACCTCTCGGCGGTCGGCCGCATGAAGTTCAACCGCCGCGCCTATCCAGAGAAGATCGAGGAGAAGACCCCGGGGTGGCTGCGCAGGTTCTACGATCGCGTCGACCGGCAGGGGGCCGAAGGCCTCGGCACGCTCTCGAACGACGACATTCTCGCCGTGGTGGGAATCCTGGTGGAACTGCGCAACGGCCGCGGGGAGATCGACGATATCGACCATCTCGGCAACCGGCGCGTGCGCTCGGTGGGCGAGCTCGCGGAGAACCAGTTCCGCGCGGGCCTGGTCCGCGTCGAGCGGGCGGTGAAGGAGCGCCTGTCTCAGGCGGAGTCCGACAACCTCATGCCGCACGATCTGATCAACGCGAAGCCCATCTCCGCCGCGATCAAGGAGTTCTTCGGGTCCTCGCAGCTCTCGCAGTTCATGGACCAGACGAATCCGCTCTCGGAGATCACCCACAAGCGGCGCGTCTCGGCGCTCGGGCCGGGAGGCCTGACGCGCGAGCGCGCCGGATTCGAGGTGCGCGACGTGCACCCCACGCATTACGGCCGGGTGTGCCCGATCGAAACGCCGGAAGGCCCGAACATCGGCCTGATCAATTCGCTCGCGCTCTACGCGCGCACCAACCAATACGGGTTTCTCGAGACGCCCTACCGCAAGGTGGTGAACGGCAAGGTCGCGAACGAGATCGATTTCCTCTCGGCGATCGAGGAAGGCAACTTCGTCGTCGCCCAGGCGAACGCGCAGATCGACAAGAACGGGAGGCTGGTCGACGGCCTGGTGTCCTGCCGCTTCAAGAACGAGTTCACGCTCGCCACCGCCGACCGGGTCCAGTACATGGACGTCGCTCCCTCGCAGATCGTCTCGGTGGCGGCCTCGCTCATTCCCTTCCTCGAGCACGACGACGCCAACCGCGCGCTGATGGGCTCCAACATGCAGCGCCAGGCGGTGCCGTGCCTGCGGCCGGAGAAGCCGCTCGTCGGCACGGGCATCGAGCGCACCGTGGCCGTCGACTCGGGCACCGCGGTGCAGGCGCTGCGCGGCGGCATCGTCGATTACGTCGACGCAAGCAGGATCGTCGTGCGCGTCAACGACGACGAGACGGTTCCGGGCGATGTCGGCGTGGACATCTACAACCTCGTCAAGTACACGCGCTCCAACCAGAACACCAACATCAACCAGACCCCGCTGGTGAAGCCCGGCGAGCGCATCGCCAGGGGCGACGTGGTCGCCGACGGCGCCTCGACCGATATGGGCGAGCTCGCGCTCGGCCAGAACATGCTGGTCGCCTTCATGCCCTGGAACGGTTACAACTTCGAGGACTCGATCCTGATTTCCGAGCGCGTAGTTGCCGACGACCGGTATACCTCGATCCACATCGAGGAGCTGACGGTGGTGGCGCGCGACACCAAGCTCGGACCCGAGGAGATCACGCGCGACATATCGAACCTGTCGGAGGCGCAGCTCTCGAGGCTTGACGAGTCCGGTATCGTATACATCGGAGCGGAAGTCGAGGCGGGGGACGTTCTGGTGGGCAAGGTGACTCCCAAGGGCGAGACCCAGCTCACCCCCGAAGAGAAGCTGCTTCGCGCGATCTTCGGAGAGAAGGCCTCCGACGTCAAGGACACGAGCCTGCGCGTGCCTTCTGGAATTTCAGGCACGGTGATCGACGTGCAGGTGTTCACCCGCGAAGGCATCGAGCGCGACAAGCGCGCCGCCCAGATCATCGACGAGGAGCTGAAACGCTACAAGAAGGACCTCGCAGACCAGATGCGCATCGTCGAGAGCGACGCGTTCGAGCGCATCGAGCGGCTGCTCATAGGCAAGACCGCCAACAAAGGGCCCAAGAAGCTCCCCCGCGGGACCAAGATCACCAAATCCTACCTGGAGGGCGTCGAGCGCCACGACTGGTTCGAGGTGAGTCTCGCGAACGAGGACGCGGCCCAGCAGCTGGAGAGTCTTAAGGACGGTCTCGCGCAGACCCGGGTGAGGTTCGACGCGGCGTTCGAGGCGAAGAAAAAGAAGCTCACGCAGGGAGACGAGCTGCCCCCCGGAGTGCAGAAGATGGTCAAGGTCTACGTCGCCGTCAAGCGGCGCCTGCAGCCGGGAGACAAGATGGCCGGCCGCCACGGCAACAAGGGCGTGATCTCCAAGATCGTGCCGGTGGAGGACATGCCCTGCATGGCCGACGGCACGCCGGTGGACATCGTGCTCAATCCGCTGGGCGTTCCTTCGCGCATGAACGTCGGGCAGATCCTCGAGACCCACCTCGGCTGGGCGGCGAAGGGACTGGGACTGAAGATCGGCGAGATGCTGAAGGCGAGCGCGAAGGCGGTCGAGGTGCGCAAGTTCCTGAACCGCATCTACAACCACAGCGGAAAACCCGAGGACCTGAGCGGGCTCTCCGACGAGGACGTGATCACGCTCGCGGGGAACCTCAAGGGCGGGGTGCCGTTCGCGACCCCGGTTTTCGACGGCGCCTCCGAAGCCGAGATCAAGGACATGCTCGAGGCGGCGGGCTTGCCTCGCGCCGGACAGGTGAGCTTGTACGACGGCCGCACGGGCGAGCCCTTCGACCGGCAGGTCACGGTGGGCTTCATGCACATGCTGAAGCTGCACCACCTCGTGGACGACAAGATGCATGCGCGCTCGACGGGGCCCTACAGCCTCGTGACCCAGCAGCCGCTCGGCGGCAAGGCGCAGTTCGGAGGACAGCGCTTCGGCGAGATGGAAGTCTGGGCGCTCGAAGCCTACGGCGCCTCTTACACGCTGCAGGAGATGCTCACGGTGAAGTCCGACGACATCAACGGCCGCACCAAGGTCTACGAGAACATCGTCAAGGGCGACCACAAGATCGACGCGGGGATGCCCGAGTCCTTCAACGTGCTGGTGAAGGAAATACGGTCGCTGGGCATCGACATCGACCTGGAACGTTTCTGAATCGGGCGAAGTTCACTCAATTGAACGCCATACCGGAGTAATACATGAAAGCACTGCTCGATTTGTTCAAGCAGGTGACGCAGGAAGAGGAGTTCGACGCGATCAAGATCGGGATCGCGTCGCCCGAAAAGATCCGCTCCTGGTCCTACGGCGAGGTGAAGAAGCCCGAGACGATCAACTACCGCACCTTCAAGCCGGAGCGGGACGGCCTGTTCTGCGCCAAGATCTTCGGGCCGATCAAGGACTACGAGTGCCTGTGCGGCAAGTACAAGCGCCTGAAGCACCGCGGGGTGATCTGCGAGAAGTGCGGCGTCGAGGTGACGCTCGCCAAGGTCCGCCGCGAGCGCATGGGGCACATCGAGCTCGCGAGCCCGGTTGCGCACATCTGGTTCCTGAAGAGCCTGCCCTCGCGGCTGGGGCTCGTCCTCGACATGACGCTGAGGGACATCGAGCGCGTCCTTTACTTCGAGGCTTACGTCGTCACCGACCCCGGCATGGTCAACGACGAGAAGATCAAGCGCGCGAAGCTCCTCTCGGAGGAGGACTACCTCGCCAAGATCGAGGAGCATGGCGACGATTTCAAGGCGTTGATGGGTGCCGAAGGCATCCGCGAGCTGCTGCGCGCCCTGGACATGTCCGGTGAAATCGAGAACCTGAGAAAGGAGCTCGAGACCACCGGGTCGGACACCAAGATCAAGAAGCTCGCCAAGCGCCTCAAGGTGCTGGAAGGGTTCCAGAAATCCGGCATCAAGCCCGACTGGATGGTCATGGAAGTGCTGCCGGTGCTGCCGCCGGAGCTGAGGCCCCTGGTTCCGCTCGACGGGGGGCGCTTCGCGACCTCCGACCTGAACGACCTGTACCGGCGCGTCATCAACCGCAACAACCGCTTGAAGCGCCTGCTCGAGCTGAAAGCGCCCGAGATCATCGTCAGGAACGAGAAGAGGATGCTGCAGGAGGCGGTGGATTCGCTGCTCGACAACGGCCGCCGCGGCAAGGCGATGACCGGCGCCAACAAGCGCCCCTTGAAGTCGCTCGCCGACATGATCAAGGGCAAGGGCGGGCGATTCCGCCAGAACCTGCTCGGCAAGCGCGTCGACTACTCGGGCCGCTCGGTGATCGTCGTGGGGCCGCAGCTGAAGCTCCACCAGTGCGGCCTGCCCAAGAAGATGGCCCTCGAGCTGTTCAAGCCGTTCATCTTCAACAAGCTCGAGATGCAGGGCATCGCCACGACCATCAAGGCCGCGAAGCGCGAGGTCGAGGCCGAGACGCCGGTCGTGTGGGACATCCTCGAAGAGGTGATTCGCGAGCACCCGGTGATGCTGAACCGCGCTCCGACCCTGCACCGGCTCGGCATCCAGGCGTTCGAGCCGGTGCTGATCGAGGGCAAGGCGATCCAGCTGCACCCGCTCGTGTGCGCGGCGTTCAACGCGGACTTCGACGGCGACCAGATGGCGGTGCACGTGCCGCTGTCGCTCGAGGCGCAGATGGAAGCGCGCACGCTGATGCTCGCGTCCAACAACATCCTGTCGCCCGCGAACGGGGATCCGATCATCGTGCCTTCGCAGGACATCGTGCTCGGCCTCTATTACGCCACGCGCGAGCGCATCAACGCGAAAGGCGAAGCCATGGTCTTTGCCGACGTGACCGAGGTGGCGCGCGCGTGCGACTCGGGCCAGGTCGAGCTGCACGCGGGGATCACGGTGCGCATCCGCGAGGCCGATTTCGGCCCGAACGGAGAGAAAGTCGAAAAGCTCACCCGTTACCGCACCACCGTCGGGCGCACCCTGCTCTCGGAAATCCTGCCGGTGGGGCTGCCCTTCGAGCTCATCAACAAGGCGCTCAAGAAAAAGGAGATCTCGAGGCTCATCAACGCCTCCTTCCGCCGCTGCGGGCTGCGCGAGACGGTCATCTTCGCCGACAAGCTGATGCAGGCGGGCTTCGGGTTCGCCACCCGCGCCGGGATCTCGATCTGCGTGGACGACATGCTGGTTCCCGCCCAGAAGCACAATCTCATCGCGGCGGCCGAGACCGAAGTCAAGGAAATCGAGTCCCAGTACACCTCGGGCCTCGTCACGGTCGGGGAGCGCTACAACAAGGTCGTGGACATCTGGGGCCGCGCCGGCGACCAGGTCGGCAAGGCGATGATGGACCAGCTTTCCTCGGAGGACGTCACCGACCGCAAGGGAAGCCGCATCAAGCAGGAATCGTTCAACTCGATCTACATGATGGCCGACTCGGGCGCCCGCGGCTCGGCGGCCCAAATACGGCAGCTCGCCGGAATGAGAGGCCTTATGGCGAAGCCCGACGGCTCGATCATCGAGACGCCGATCACCGCGAATTTCCGCGAGGGGCTGAACGTGCTGCAGTACTTCATCTCGACTCACGGGGCGCGCAAGGGCCTCGCCGACACCGCCTTGAAGACGGCGAACTCGGGCTATCTCACGCGGCGCCTGGTGGACGTGACCCAGGATCTCGTGGTCACCGAGGACGACTGCAGCACCACGAACGGCGTGGCCATGAAGGCGCTGGTCGAAGGCGGCGAAGTGGTCGAAGCGCTGAGGGAGCGCATTCTGGGCCGCGTCACCGTGGCGGACGTGCTGCACCCGGAGAGGCAGGAGGTGCTCTACAACGCCGGGACGCTCCTCAACGAGGACGAGGTCGAGAACATCGAGGCCCTGGGCATCGACGAGGTGCGCGTTCGCACCCCGCTCACCTGCGATACCCGCTGGGGCCTTTGCGCCAACTGCTACGGGCGCGATCTCGCGAGAGGGTCGCTCGTCAACGTCGGGGAGGCGATCGGGGTGATCGCCGCGCAGTCGATCGGGGAGCCGGGCACGCAGCTCACCATGCGCACCTTCCACATCGGCGGAGCGGCCTCGCGCGCCGCGGTGGCGAGCCAGGTCGAGGCGAAATCGAACGGCACCGTGCGCTTCACCCCGCAGATACGCTACGTCACCAACCCCAAGGGCGAGAAGGTGGTGATCTCCCGGACCGCAGAGGTGCTCGTCACCGACGACAACGGCCGCGAGCGCGAGCGCCACAAGATTCCGTACGGCGCGACGCTGCTTGTGGCCGACGGCAAGCCCGTCAAGGCGGGGCAGACGCTCGCCTCGTGGGACCCGCACACCCGCCCGATCATCACCGAGCACGGCGGCATCGTGCGCTTCGAGCACATCGAGGAGGGCGTCACGGTCGCCAAGCAGATCGACGAGGTGACCGGCCTCTCGACGCTCGTCGTCATCGATCCCAAGCGCCGCGCGGCGGCGGGCAAGGGCTTGCGTCCGCAGGTGAGGCTGCTGAACGAGTCGGGCGAGGAGATCCGGATCGCCGGCACCGACCATCCGATCACCATCACCTTCCAGGTCGGCTCTCTCATCACCGTGAAGGACGGCCAGCAGGTGCAGGTGGGCGAAGTGCTCGCGCGGGTTCCGCAAGAGACCTCCAAGACCCGCGACATCACCGGCGGTCTGCCGCGCGTCGCGGAGCTCTTCGAGGCGCGCTCCCCCAAGGACGCGGGGGTGCTCGCCGAGATCACCGGAACGGTGTCGTTCGGCAAGGACACGAAGGGCAAGCAGCGCCTGGTCATCACGGACCCGGAGGGGGTTTCGCACGAGTACCTCATCCCGAAGGAGAAGCACGTGATGGCGCACGACGGGCAGGTCGTCAACAAAGGCGAGATCATCGTCGACGGCCCGGTCGATCCGCACGATATCCTGCGTCTGCAGGGCGTCGAGGCGCTCGCGCGCTACATCACCGACGAAGTGCAGGACGTGTACCGCCTGCAGGGCGTGAGGATCAACGACAAGCACATCGAGGTGATCGTGCGGCAGATGCTGCGGCGCGTCCAGGTCGAGGACCCGGGCGACACCCGCTTCATCCCGGGCGAGCAGGTCGAGCGCGCCGACGTGCTCGAGGAGAACGAGAAGGTGCAGGCCGAGGGCAAGAAGCCGGCGACCTACAGCTACATGCTGCTCGGCATCACCAAGGCGTCGCTTTCGACCGACTCGTTCATCTCCGCGGCCTCGTTCCAAGAGACCACCCGAGTCCTCACGGAGGCCGCGATCATGGGCAAGAAAGACGACTTGCGCGGTCTCAAGGAGAACGTCATCGTCGGCAGGCTGATCCCGGCGGGCACGGGCATGGCGTACCACAACGCGCGCAAGAACGCGCCGCCGGCGCAGCTCTTCGAGGAAGGCACGCCCGCCGCCGAGGCCGAAGCGCCGAAGCACACGGAGAACGCCTGAAGCCCGCGCATGGCTGCGGGCGGAAAGCTTCTGCAGGCGCTCTGCGCGCTGCCCTTGGCGGCAGGGATGGCGCTCGCGCCATGGCCTGCACCGGCGCAGGCGCCCGACGGTTACACCATCGTGTTGGTCTCGAATCCGCTGGCGATCAGCCCCAGCCTGTATACCAAGCTCAACTACGACCCGCAGAAAGACTTCGCACCGATCAGCTTGGTGGCGACCGCGCCCAACGTGATAGTGACGAATCCCTCCGTGCCCACGCAGAAGGGTTAAATTCCAAGATCGCCACCGTACAAAAGCATGCCTGTGGGTTTCGTAACCGTGACCACTTCAAGATCGCTGTCTATTTCCATTGCGGGGACTCGCCTATACCCGGCCTCGGTGACCCACGGAAAAGCTGGATGAACCATTTTTTTTCGACGAGGCGCGCCAAACATTGCGCGAACTCGCCGCGGTCGTATTCGGTGAGGAGCGGCGCGGCGCCGAAGAGATGGTCGCCGGCAAGGACGTAGTGCGCGAAAATTTCGTCGTACCGATCCCGCGAAGCGTGTAGGGAAATCCGGTCTAAAAATCGGTGTCCGATACCGATTTTTAGCGCACGAACTTGCCGTTCCTGCCGATGATGGTGATGTCGATGTAGGTGGTGCCGGTCCTGACCTGCGGCCCGTAGGTGACCTCGACGCCGCCCAAGTCATATCGCTGCATGGATTCCAGGCCGGCGATCAGCTTCTCGCGCGTTGGTTTCGGGCCGGCGCGCCTGAGCCCCTCGACTAGCACCTTGGCAGCGATGAATCCTTCCATGGAGGAATAGGATGGGGCGACGCCCTGCTTGTCCTTGATGACATCCTGGAACTCCTTGGTGATCGCCATCGTGGCGGAGAAGGGGTAGGGCGAGACCTGGCTCACCGCGACGCCCCAGCCGTCTTCGCCGAGGTTCTTGATGAACGCGTTCGAGCTGTTGTTGGAGAGCGTGATGAACACCGGGCTCTTGCCGGTCTTCTTCATCTGCTTGATGAACGCGACGCCCGCGTCGAGCACCGTGATCATGATAATCGCCTGCGGGTCGGTTTTCCCGATGGTCGCAACCGCCTCCTCGACCTTGGTTCCGCCGCGGGGGTGGCTCGCGACGGCCACCAGCGTCAGGTTGTTTTCCTTCATGGCCTGCTGCACGCCGGCCAGCCCGTCCTTGCCGAAGGAATCATCGACGTACATCAACGCGATCCGGTTGATCCCCATGTTGACCAGCTGCGGCACGATCTTGAAGGTTTCGGAGTGATAACTGGCGCGCACGGGAAACAGATACTTCCGCGGCGGGTTGTACATGGACATCGCGCCGGTGGAGGGGCCGATGAGCGGCACTTTCGCCTGCTCTAGCACCGGATAGGCCGCCTCGTTGGTCGGCGTGCCGCTCGAGAGAAACATCGCGAAGACGTTTTTCTCTTCGATCAGCTTCTTGAAGACCCCCGGGCTCTTTTTCGGGTCGAAGCCGTCGTCCATCGATTCGAGCACGATCTTGCGGCGGTGGATGCCGCCTTTGGCGTTGACGTGGTCGAAATAGGCCTTGGCCCCGGCGGTCCGCTCCTTGACCGTTTCGGCCACCGAGCCGGTGAAGCCCGCCGCTTGGCCGATGATGATGCTATCGGCGGTGATTCCCGGCTCGGCCAGCGCGCCGCCGACGAGAAGAGCCGGCAAAACGGCCGCTGCAACCTTAAAGACAGATTTCCCGGGCCGCATAGCGTCCTCCTGATTTTATTTTATATTTTGTATCCGGATAATTACTATCATATACACTGTATACTATGGATACATAGAGGATTATAGAGGATATACAATGGATACATACAAGAATCCTGACCTGAAATCCCTCATGCCTATTTGGCGGGTCCGTGCGGGCTCCTTGAAGACCGGGGACGCGGCGTACGAAACGCTGCGCGCAGGAATCGTCTCCGGAACGCTTCAACCGGGTGACCGGTTGAACGAGGAACCGCTCGCCATGCAGTTCGGCGTAAGTAGGACGCCGATTCGCGAGTCGCTGCGCCGGCTGGAAGCCGAGCAGCTCGTACGCCGCGCGCCGCACCGCGGACTCGTTGTCTGCGATGTGGATTCGCAGCAGATCACCGAATTCTATATGTTCAGGGTAGCGCTCGACGGAGCGGCCGCGGCTCTGGCTGCGAAGAAGCGAACTCCGGTGGACGTGGCAAAACTGCGCTGGCTGAACAGCAAGATGAAGGATGCGGCGGCCTCCGGCGACATCGCCGCGATCACAGAGAGCAATATGGCGTTCCACGAGGCGATTTGCGACGTCGCCGGCAACCCGATGCTCGAGAGTTTCATCGCGCAAGTGCATGCCTGGGTTCGGCGGGCCGATCACAACCCGTTCACCTTCCCGGGCCGGCCGCAGAGCGGGGCAGCCGAGCACGAGCAGATCATCGTGGCGATCGAGAGGGGCGACGCTGAATCTGCCGAGCGGCTGACAAGAGAGCACATGCAGCGGAGCCATGACCTGCGGCTGGCGCTGCTCCGAAAGGCCGGGTGAGCGATGCTGGTGATCGGATGTGACGTAGGAGGGACTTTTACCGATTTCGTCTTCGTCGACCGGCATTACGGGACGGTAAGGGTAGCGAAGGCTCTCACCACCGCGGAGGATCCCTCGGACGCGATTCTGGCCGGCATGGGGGCACTTGCTGCCGACGGGCCCGGGAGTTTTGCTGACGTGCAGCAGTTCGTTCATGGCACGACGCTGGGTATCAATGCACTGCTAGAGCGCAAGGGCGCCCGAACGGCCTTGCTCGTTACGCGGGGTTTCCGCGACATCCTCGACATACGGCGCTGCAATCGCGTCGACATGTACGACCTGCAGGGTGACTTCCCTCCGCCCCTGATCGAGCGGCGGCTGCGACGCGAGGTCGAGGAACGCATCTATAGCGACGGCACCGTGCTACTGCCTCTGCATGAGGACCAGGCGCGCGAGGAGATTCGCTCTTTGATCGGGGACGGCGTGGAATCGATCGCGATCTGCACGCTGCACGCCTACGTGAACCCGGCCCACGAAATCCGGCTCGCTGCGCTCGTGGACGAAGAAAACGCGCGCATCCCGGTGTCGCTTTCCAGCCGAGTCGCTGGGGAAATCAAGGAATTCGAAAGGCTCAGCACCACCGCGATAGACGCGTACGTGAAGCCGAAGATGCAGGCCTATATAGAGAAACTGGAGAGCCGGCTGCAGGAAAAGGGTTTCAGGGGGGCGATGTATCTAATGCTCTCCAGCGGCACCGTTGTCGCGGCAAAAAACGGCAAGCTGACGCCCGCCCGGCTCATCGAGTCCGGGCCGATGGCGGGCGCGTTCGCCGCCAAGTTCTTCGCCGAAGCGCTCGGGCATGAAGAAGTTATTAGCTATGACATGGGCGGCACGAGCGCAAAGGTCTGCCTCATCCAGGCCGGCGAGATTCCGATCACGCGCGAATACGAGGTTGATCGCTCGTTCAGGTTCAAGAGAGGAAGCGGCATGCCGCTCAGCGTCCCTACGGTCGATCTAATCGAGATCGGTGCGGGCGGCGGCAGCATCGCAAGAATCGATGATCTCGGCTTGCTGAAAGTCGGTCCCCGAAGCGCCGGCGCCTCGCCGGGCCCCGTTTGCTACGGTCGCGGCGGCACCGAACCTACCGTTACGGACGCCAACCTGCTGCTCGGCTACCTGGATGCGCGCTACTTCCTGGGCGGGCGACTGAAGCTCGACATGGAAGCGTCGAAAGCAGCGTTGAACGAGCACATTGCCCGGCCGTTGGGCGTAGGCCTGGTGGAGGCGGCTTGGGGGATTCAAAGAGTCGTCAACGAGTCCATGGCGAACGCGATCAAGGCTTGTGTGGCCGAGCGCGGCGGAAACCTCCAGCGCGCAATGATGGTGGGCTTTGGCGGCGCCGGCCCGGTGCACGCGGCGCACCTCATGAAGACCCTGAAGGTGCCGAGCCTGCTGATTCCTCCTTTCGCGGGTGTCGGCTCTGCGTTGGGCTTTCTTCTCGCACCGCTGGCATACGACATGGTGAGAACCCACAAGGTCGCGCTGGATGATGTCGTTGTAATGAAAGTAGAGAGATTGTTCGCCGAGATGACGGAGGAGTCGCTCCGAATCGTCCGAGACGTCGACGCTTCGGAAGCGCCCGAGGTGGCCCGCTTTGCCGAACTGTGTTTCATCGGGCAGGGGTATCCCGTGATGGTGAAGCTCGCCCAGGACGATGATTTCTTCGAGGTCGAACGAGTTCGCCAATCATTTCTTGCCGCTTATAGAAAACGCTACGGGCATTGCTCGGCCGAGGCGCCGGTGGAGCTCGTATCCTTGCGCGTCGTCGTGAGTGCCCGCGCGGAGCCTCTGCCTGCGCTCTTCGCGGCCCCCGCCTCTTCAGCGGCCGACTCCAGAAAAGGGGAGCGCAATGCCTACGACGAGCTTGCCGGAGGGCTGATTTCCCACGCTGTGTACGATCGTTACCGAATGCCCGTCGGCTTCGAGGTCGCGGGTCCCGCTTTGATCGAAGAAGAAGGGACGACCACGGTCGTCCCCAAGGGAACGAGGGCCGAAATACAACGGGATGGCTCGATTCTCACACGGCTCGCGGAGAAGGCTCGATGAGCGACGGAAAAGTGCCAGCTGTCATGCTGGAGCGCGCCGTCGAGGCCGGCTCGCGGCCGGAGAAGGGTGCGCAGATCGATTCCATTACTTTGGAAATCTATTGGTCGCGCGCCATTGCGATCGCGAACGAGATGATGGAGACGCTGATTCAAATCTCGTTTTCCACCGTCATTCGAGTCAACCGCGACTGCTCCGCCGCGATCTTCGATGAGCAGGGCAGGATGCTCGCGCAGCCTACGCACTCTGCGCCGGGTCACATTGGTTGCATGCCGGGCGTCATGAAGCGGATCCTGCACGACTTCCCCGTCGAAAGCATTCAGCCCGGCGATGCGTTCATTACCAATGATCCCTGGATTGGCGCGGGGCACAGCCCCGACATCTACATCGCCTCGCCGGTTTTCTACCGCGGCCACCTCGCGGGTTTTGCGGTAACGGTTGCGCACCACATCGACATCGGCGGAAGGGCCGGTCCCACCGACAGCCAGGATGTCTTTGAAGAAGGATTGTTGATCCCGCTGATGCGCCTGTACAGCGCAGGCGAGCGTAACGAGGATCTATTCAAGGTGCTGCAGGCGAACGTGCGGCTACCGCGCATCGTCTTCGGCGATCTGGACGCCCAGTTATCGGCCAATCGGCTGGGCGCGAGCCGGCTTGTGGAGTTCGGCGAGGATTACGGCTTGGAGCGCTTTACCGATGTCGCCCTGGCCGTCGCCGCCGCGACGGAGTCCGGAATGCGAGCCGCCATCCGGCGCGTGCCTGACGGGCACTACCGCGTCCGGCAGGAGCTGGAACTGCACGACGAGAAGGACCAGCCGATCACAATCAATCTCGACATTCACATCCAGGGCGATGAGGCGACGTTTGACTATGAAGGAACCTCGGCACAGGTGCGCAGGCCAGTCAACTGCGTACTGAACTACGCCATGTCCTACTCGGTTCTCGGCTTGAAGATGATGCTTGCGCCGGAACTCGCCTACAACGAAGGAATACAGCGGCCGATCACGGTCAAGGCCCCCGAAGGCACCGTTCTTAATCCGCGGCGGCCGGCGCCGGTGTGGCGCCGCGCAGTGCTCGGCATGCAGATTCCCGAGATCGTGTTCCAGGCGCTTGCGTCCGCGATGCCCGACAAGATTATCGCCAACAGCGGCTCCACGCCGATGTGGTTGTGGCTGTACTCGGGCTTGCGCCCCGGGGGGAAACAGTTCGTCTTCCAGACGCATTTCATGGGCGGCTTGGGCGCGCGGTATGGAAAGGACGGTCTGCCCACTGCGGCCTTTCCCTACAACATGACCGATACGCCGATAGAGATCCTGGAGAACGGTTGCCCGGTCGTCGTCCACCGCCGGGAATTGTCGGTCGACTCGGGCGGCGCCGGGCGATACCGCGGCGGCTTGGGGCAGGAGATTTCGCTATCGCCGTGCCCGGCCACCCTGGGGTACATCCAAGGGCCGCTCAAGGTGTCATTCAGCGCGGGCCATCTGCGCTTTGGCCCAAAAGGATTCGGGGGCGGCCACGCCGCCCCGCCAGCGCAGGTGAGTGTCAGCGGCAAGGCCGTCTCGGATTCGCTGATGACGCTCAACCTCCACGAGGGCGACAAGCTCATCATGCGCTTGCCGGGCGGCGGGGGATACCACTCGCCTTTCGAGAGGGATCCGCAAGCCGTTTGGCGCGACGTGATCGACGGCTTCGTTTCTGAGGCTGCGGCGAAGGCCGTCTATGGAGTGGCGCTTCTCGACGGCGGCGACCGCGTGGACCTGCAGGGCACCGAGGCGCTACGGCGTCGTGCGGGGCAAGACTAGTTCGGCTGGCAATGCCATACGCGGATCTCGGTGAGGTACGGCTTTATTACGAGAGCCATGGCGAAGGCCCCGCCGTCGTATTCGCACACGGGCGCGGCGGAAACCATCTCAACTGGTGGCAACAGATTCCTGCGTTTTCCAGGAGCTTTCGCTGTATCAGCTTCGATCATCGCGGATTCGGCCTTTCGCAGTGCCCGCCCGGTGCGCGCCATAAGAAGGCGTTCGCAGATGACCTCCGTGCCCTGTTGGACCTCCTCGGCGTGAAGCGCGCTTACCTGGTCGGGCAGTCAATGGGCGGCTGGACCTGCCTAAGCTTTGCGCTGGCGCATCCGAAACGCTGTGTCGCGCTGGTATTGGCAAACACCACCGCAGGAATCTCCGATCCCGCAATCACAGACGTGCTGGCGCAGCGGGGCGACGACGCCGGGCAAACGCTGACCGGTCGGCATTTCCAGGCGAACAAAGCGGAAGAGGCGTTTCTGTTGCGGCAGTTGCGCGGGCTCAACGAGGCACTCAATGCGCCGTTGCCCGAAAGCCGGCTGGCTTTCATCACGAGCGCGTCCGGGCCCAATGCTGTGGCGCTCGCCGAAATGAGGATTCCGACGTTGGTGATCGGGGCGATGCAGGACGCTCTTTTCCCGCCCGAGGTGATGCGAGTAGTCGCCCGTCTCATTCCCGGCGCGAGGCTCCTGCTGTTCGAGGGCGCGGGCCATTTTGTGCACTACGAGCTTCCGCAAGCCTTCAATGCGGCGGCGATCGATTTCTTTCGCTCCCAAGCCATATAGCGCCGACAGAACAGCAGAAATGCGAACCATGGAAACTGACGTGATCGTCGTGGGCGGCGGAGCGGCAGGCTGTTACGCCGCCCTTTCGCTGCACGAGCGCGGCGTAAAGGTCCTCCAGATTTGCAAGGGGCTGATCGGCAAGAGCGGCGCGTCCATATTCGCCGGAAACCTCGCCGTGTCAGGGCGGCTTCTTGGCAACAGCGAAGAGGAGGCGCGAAACACCTTCGATTTCCTCGTCAGGCATCACAACCAGTTCTTGATCGATCAGCACTGGGCAAAACGATGCGGCGAATGGATCGAGACCACCTACTACCGCGAACTGGAGGAGGCCGGGCTGTACTTCCGCCGTGACGACCAAGGAAACGTGGTCACGAGTCCGGGCAAGGTTCGCAGCATTGCGGCGAACGTCCAGGGGAATTCAGGCGTTCCTTTCATGGACCTGCGGCGCAAGCAGATCATCCGGGCAGGCATCCCGCGCCTCGAAGAATGTCTGGCGACCGCCCTGCTGCAAAGGCCGGACGGATCGGTCGGGGGCGTTTT
>WNFZ01004146.1_pt1 | contig 19989 bp, 21 predicted proteins | sample 5400081 | NCBI WGS metagenome assembly WNFZ01 (sample SAMN13153365, study PRJNA577476) | soil metagenome | isolation source: 80 cm soil or saprolite under grassland replicate 1 | place: USA:California | collected 2016-06-15
CAGCTCGCCGACCGAGCGCAGCCGGCGGTTGCCGAAGTGGTCCTGGTCGTCGGTGGAGCAGCTCGGGTCGCCCTCGTGCAGGCGCACGAGGTAGTCGACCGTGGCGATCACGTCGTCGACGGTCAGCGTCAGCTCACGGTGCGAGTCGTCCAGGCTGAGCTTCTTGTTGATCTTGTAGCGGCCGACCTTGGCGAGGTCGTAGCGCTTGGGCTGGAAGAACAGGCCGAAGAGGAGCTGTCGGCCGGACTCGGCGCTGGGCGGCTCACCGGGGCGCAGGCGCCGGTAGATCTCGATGAGGGCGTCCTCCTCGGAGCGGGTGTGGTCCCGCTCGAGGGTGACCATCATGGTCTCGGAGTTGCCGAAGCGCTCGCGGATCTGGGCCTCGTTCATGCCGAGGCCACGAAGCAGTACGGTCACGGGCAGGCGGCGCTTGCGGTCGAGCCGGACGCCCACCGTGTCCTTCTTGTCGACGTCGAATTCGAGCCAGGCCCCACGGGCGGGGATCACCCGGCAGGAGGTGATCACCTTGTCCAGCGTCTTGTCGGGCTCCTGCTCGAAGATGACGCCGGGAGAGCGAACCAATTGGGAGGTGACGACACGCTCGGTGCCGTTGATGATGAACGTGCCCTGGTCGGTCATGACGGGGAAATCGCCCATGAAGACCGACTGGGACTTGATCTCGCCGGTGGTGCGGTTCTGGAATTCAGCTTGGACGTGGAGCTTGCGCGAGTACGTGTGGTCCTTCTCTCGACACTCCTCGACCGTCAGCTCTGGCTCCTCGAACCGGTGCTCTCCAAAGGTGAGCGCCATCTGGCCAGTGAAGTCCTCAATAGGGCTGATCTCATCGAAGACCTCATGAAGGCCGTCGGTGATCAGCCACTCGAAGGACGCGCGCTGGATGGCGATCAGGTCGGGGAGGGGAAGGATCTCGGGGATCTTGCCGAAGGAGAGTCGTGGCGATGCCGGGGTGCGCGGTTCGCTCAACAGGCGTCTCTCCCCTTTCGCGGGAAGTAGGTGAGTTCGTGGTACGCGGGCACGCCGAAACGGCCTGAGGCGGCTGGGTCAAGGCGTGCGAAGACATGCGAAAGAGCAGTGTAGCTGCGCTCTACACTGCTGTCAACACCGAACTGAGGACTTGCGTCTGCACCTCACTTCGTCTGGATGAGCGGGAGTGTGGCCCCGCCGCGGCCGACTGTCAAGACCTGAGAAGGTGGCGACCCCTGTCACCTGCGGGTTCAGGGGCCGCCACCAGTCGGACGAAGGCTGGTCGTCTACTTGAGCTCGACGCTCGCGCCGGCCGCCTCGAGCTGGTCCTTGGCCTTGTCGGCCTGGTCCTTTGGGACGCGCTCCAGGACGGGCTTGGGCGCGGAGTCGACCAGATCCTTGGCCTCCTTCAGCCCGAGGCTGGTGAGTGCCCGGACCTCCTTGATGACCTGGATCTTCTTGTCGCCGGCCCCGGTCAGCACGACGTCGAACTCGGTCTTCTCCTCCTCTTCCTCGGCCGCGGCCGCGCCGGTGCCGGCGGCGGCCGGGCCGGCGGCGACCGCGAGAGGTGCCGCCGCGGAGACGCCGAAGGTCTCCTCGAACTGCTTCACGAACTCCGACAGCTCCAGGAGGGTCATCTCCTTGAAGGCGTCCAGGAGGTCGTCGCTCGAAATCTTGGCCATTGGTGGCGCTCTCCTTGCTCCTCGGTACTGCTCTTCCTCGAATCGGACAGGTCGGTGCTGCGCTACTCCGCGGGGGTCTCGCCCGGCTCGCCGGAGGCTGGCGCCTCGCCGGAGGCTGGGGCCTCGCCGGAGGCTGGGGCCTCGCCGGAGGCCTCACTCTCACCCTGGCCGGCGGCAGCCGCCGACTCCCCGGTGGCGCCCTCGGACTCCTGGCGCTGGTCGCGCAGGGCCGTCGACATCGTCGCCACCTGGCGCAGGGGCGCGGCCAGCATGAAGGCGGTCCGCTGCAACGACGCCTGGAACATGCCTGCCAGGCGCGCCAGCATCACGTCACGCGACTCCAGCGTGGCGAGCTGCCGCACGGAGTCGGCGTCCACCACCCTGCCGTCGAGCACACCACCCTTGACCACCAGGGCCGGGTGGGTGCGCGCGAACTCGGCCAGGTCCTTGGCCGCCTGGACGGGGTCCCCGTGCACGAACGCCACCGCGGTCGGCCCGTCGAGCAGCGGCAGCAGCTCCTGGAAGCCCGCCTCACTCGCGGCGATGCCGGTCAGGGTGTTCTTGAGCACCCGGTAGTCGGTCGAGGAGCCGCGCAGGGAGTCCCGCAGCTCGCCCATGTCCTTGACCTTGAGCCCGCGGTACTCCGTGAGCAGCGCGGCCACCGAGCCGTTGAGATATCCCTTGATTGCCTCGACCTCGGCGACCTTGCTCGCGTTCGGCACGGCCTCACCTCATTTCGATCCGGACCCGCACCGTCGCCGGTGTGCGGGCAAACAAAAACGGACGGTCCTCGGACCGCCCGTGCGCCCTGCCACGCGACGTGCTACGACCCGGTCGGTGGCCCGTTCAGCGGGGCCGTCCAGCGGCCGGGACCCCGCTCGGTCCCGGACCGACGGTGGATCGTCGCCTGCGCCGGCGTCCGAGGGTCGGGTCGGGAACCCATCGAGAGGATCCCGCTCCGGCCGATCGGGCCTTCGTGCCATTGGCAACCGGACGGTCTTCGGCTCGCCGAGGGTAGCGACCCCTCCCATCCTTCGTCAAACGGATTGCGCAGCTGTGCCGGGACACCCGCCCGGGACGGGGCTGGTCCAACGCCTCCACACGTCGTCAAAGGTAGCGCAAGGGGGGGTGTGGATAACCGTGAGCAACCTCCTTGACAAGGTTGTAGGATGCGAAAACCTTGAAGCGGGCGAGAGTCCCAATCGTCCGAAGGAGGCCAGTGATGACCATTCCGGTCATTATCAGTGTGTTTGTCGGCTTGGTCGTTGGTGGCGCGTCCATGGCCATATGGGCCGCCCGCCGCATCGGGGACGAGGCGGCGCGCCAGTTCGACCGGGGCTTCGAGCGCGGGCGCTGGCTCGCCGACCTGAGTACCGCCCGCGGGCTCGAATCCTTCGGGCGCACCCGCCGGATGCGGCTGATCGTTCCTGGCGATCCCGGCGGCACGGGCAGCCCAGACGCCCACGACCCCCCAGCACTGTTGCTGCCGCAGCGGTTCCGGGCCGCCGAGCCGAGGACCTATTCAGGACGGCCGCTCCCCGATCACTGAGCGGGATCGGCGCTCAGCCTCCGGCGAGCGCCGGGTCGGTGACGCGGATCGAGACGACGCCCTCGATCGGTGGGGCGAGCAGCCCGCGTGCCGACAGGTTGTCGAGCGCGGCGTCCACCGCCAGCGCGTACGCCCAGGAGCGGAAGGCGCCCTCGTCCTCGGTCCCCGGGATGCGGCGACGCACCGGGTCCAGACTTGGCAGGGCGTCGGCGACCAGGCGCACCACCGACCAGCCGATGCCCTCGCAGAGTTCGCGGATGCCGGGCTCGCGGGCCGCCGGCAGGGCCGGAGCGGCCTCCGGGTCGACCACCGCCAGGCCCCAGTGGGGCGCGTCCGGCCGGCCGAAGCGGATCAGGTGCCCGCGTCCCGGCAGGCTGGTGACCCGCGCCGACCAGGCACCGGCGACAGCGTGGCTCTCCCCTTCCGCGAGCCACACGAACGCGCTGCCGAACGGCGGGGCCGCCAGGCCCTCCAGCCGCAGCAGGCGCCGCACGCCGACGTCGAGGACGAGACCGCCGACCACCAGGAAGGCCACGGCCGGCGCGCCCGCGCCGGGCACGGTGGTCCGGATCGGCTCGTACTCGACCTCGATCCTGCTCCATTCGCCGGCGAGCAGCCGGGCGATCGCGCTGCCGAGGTCGGCGGAGGCCGCGCGGAGCGCGCCAGCCTGCTCGGCACGGGCCACCGGGAAGCGCGGGCGCCCCTTGGGCGTGGCCAGGCCGGCCGCCTTGAGCGCGTCGAGCCGCGCCTGGCCGAGCGGATCGAGCGGCGCTCCGTCGCCGGCCGCGGCCAGCAGGGGGCCATGGACGTGCGGGTCGACGACATCGGGGGGCTCGACGGCCAATGGCTGCGGAGCCCACCAGCCGAGGTGCCAGTCCATGTGTGACATCGGCGGTAGCCGTCGGGCCGGCCGGCGCTAGGCGGGCCGCGCCTGGGCGGCGACGTTGCGCGTCTGCGAGGGGTCGACCTTGATCCCGGGGCCCATCGAGGTCGAGACGGTGATGCCCTTGATGTAGCGGCCCTTGGCGGCTGCCGGCTTGGCCCTGACCACCTCGTCCAGGACGACCTGGTAGTTCTCGGCAAGCGCCTGGGTCGGGAAGGAGGCCTTGCCGAGGACCAGGTGGACGTTGCCCCAGCGGTCGGTGCGATACTCGAGCTTTCCGGCCTTGATGTCGGAGACCGCCTTGCCTACGTCGGGGGTGACCGTGCCGGCGCGCGGGTTGGGCATCAGGCCGCGGGGGCCGAGGATGCGGCCCAGCCGGCCGACCTGTCCCATCATCTCGGGCACCGCCACCGCGGCGTCGAAGTCGAGGAAGCCGCCCTGGACCCTCTCGACAAGGTCCCGGCCGCCCACCACGTCCGCGCCGGCCTCCTCGGCCTGGCGCGCGGGCTCGCCCTCGGCGAAGACGGCGACCCGGACGGTCTTGCCGGTGCCGTGGGGCAGCGAAACCGTGCCGCGCACGATCTGGTCGGCGCGCCGGGGGTCGACCCCGAGCTTGAAGGCGACCTCGACGGTGGCGTCGAACCGGGCGGGGTTGGTGACCTTGGCCAGGTCAAGCGCCTCGAAGGGCGGGTAGAGCCGGCTCCGGTCGACCTTCTTGGCCAGCTCAGCGTACTTCTTACCGCTCATGCGATTTCCTCCTGTGGTCCGGCGGGGCAGGCTCGTCCTGCCCCTCCCACGCTCCTCTGGTCCGGCGAGGCCCGATGGTCCCGCCGGCCCAGGTCATGCGGCGAGCTCAGCTCGCCACGGTGATGCCCATCGAGCGCGCTGTGCCCTCGATGACCCTCATCGCGCCCTCGATGTCGCGCGCATTGAGGTCCGGCATCTTGGTCTCGGCGATCTCGCGGACCTGGTCGCGCGTGACGCTGCCGACCTTCTCCCTGTGCGGCTCGGCAGAGCCCTTCTCCACGCCGGCGGCCTTGCGCAGCAGCACCGCCGCCGGTGGCGTCTTCAGCACGAAGCTGAAGGTCCGGTCCTCGTAGATGGTGATCTCGACCGGGACCACGTTGCCGGCCTGGGCCTGCGTGGCGGCGTTGTACTGCTTGCAGAACTCCATGATGTTCACGGCGTGCGGGCCGAGGACGGTCCCGACCGGCGGTGCCGGCGTCGCCTGGCCGGCCGTGAGCTCGATCTTGAGGACCGCCGCCACTCGGCGGCGGCGGCGGGTTGGCTGAGGTGGCATCTGCCTGGTTGCTCCCTTGTGACTCGCCTACAGCTTCTGCACCTGGTCGAACGAGAGCTCGACCGGTGTCTCGCGACCGAAGATCGACACCAGGACCTTGACCTTCTGCTGGTCCGGGTTGATCTCGGCGATGGTGCCCGGCAGCTGGGCGAACGGCCCGGACGTCACCGTGACCGACTCGCCGACCTGCCACTCGACCCGCGGCTTGAGCTTCTCGACCGGCTTGGTCTCGAGGATCTTGGAGACCTCCTTCTCGGAGAGCGGCGTCGGCTTGGCGCCGGACCCGACGAAGCCGGTGACCCCCGGCGTGTTGCGCACCACGTACCAGGAGTCGTCGTCGAGGTACATGCGGACCAGCAGGTAGCCCGGGAAGACCTTGCGCGAGACGACCTGCTTCTTGCCGCCCTTGATCTCCATGACGTCTTCCATGGGGATCACGACCTCGAAGATCTTCTCCTCCATGTTCATGGACGAGATGCGGCTCTGGAGGTTGGCCTTCACTTTGTTCTCGTAGCCCGCGTAGGTGTGGACGACGTACCAGTCGCCGGAGCCGAACTCCTGGCTGGCGGTTTCCTCAGAAACGATATCGGTCTCGGTGCTCATGACACTCCTGGTGGTTCCGGAAGGCTAGCTGCCGAAGATCGCGATGACGAGCTTCCCGAACAGCGTATCCAGCCCAAAGATGATTGCGGTGATCACGGTCACGGAGACCAGGACGACCACGGTATAGCCGGTGACGGTGCGGCGGTCGGGCCAATTGACCTTACGCAGCTCGGTGACGACCTCGCTACCGAAGGTGCCCAGCCCGCGCAGCCGCGCTCGGCGGCCGCCCACCATGGTGTCCCTGCTCGCCCTGGCGGTCTGCTGGCGGGCACTCTGCTGCTTGCGCAACTGCTGCAGGCGCGCCGCCTGATCGGTGGTGCGCTGCTGGCGAGCCATCGCTCGCTTGGTCTCCCTGTTCATCGCAAGCCCTGCTCCTCGCGCCGGGCGGCGCCGCGTTCGTCATCCGACCCTTGCCCTGCGACGAGTTGCATCGCCGGGTCGTTGGACAAGGGGCTGGCAGGCCAGGAGGGACTCGAACCCCCAACCACCGGTTTTGGAGACCGGGACTCTACCAATTGAGCTACTGGCCTACGGGGTGAGAGCATCGGGCCCGAGCCCAAGGCCCACTGAGTATAGGGGCCCACTGAGTATAGGGGTCGGCGTCCGACCCACTCAAGGTACTCACCCCTGAGCCCGGTCACTGAGCCCGGTCACCATGCCCCTCCAGAGTACCAAGCACCGCCGGCAGGGGCACAACCCGACCTGGATTCCCGCCTACGAGAGCTGGCCGGGATAGAGCAGGGCGAGCTCGTGCGGGTAGGTGGCGAGCAGGCGCAGCTCGTCGTCGCAGAGCGGCCGTCCGGTGGCGGCGTTGGTGAGCTGCACGAGCCGGAAGACCAGGTCCTCGTCGGCTGGGCCGATCTGGATGTCGAGGCCGTCCATGACGTGCCGGAAGCCCGCTTTGCCACCATACTCCCCGGTCAGCACGACCCTGCCCTCGGTGGCGTGCCAGTCGCGCGGGAACGGGCCGAGCGTGCCGTCGTCGTACAGCTCGTAGTTGTGGCGGTCCTTGAGCGCGCCGTCGGCGTGGATGCCGGACTCGTGGGCGAAGGCGTTGCGCCCGACGCCCGGCTGGTTGATCGGCAGCGGCTGGCCGAGCGCGTAGCTTGCCCAGAGCGCGAAGCGCCGCGCCCAGGAGAGGTCGAGCACGTCGGCGACCCGCGCGTGCCCGGCGACGCCGAAGCCATGCTGGAACGCGAGGATGGTGCTGAGCAGATCGGCGTTGCCGGCGCGCTCGCCGATGCCGTTGACGCAGGTGTTCACCCACACGTCCCTGCCAGCGTCCAGCGTACCGAGGGCACCCGCGACCGAGTTCGCCACCGCCATGCCGAGATCGTTGTGGCAGTGGGTCTCCAGCGAGATGCCGGCGCCCCCGGCGAGGTTGGCGAACCGCTCGCGGATGTGCGGCGGGGTGTCGCCGCCGATGGTGTCGCAGTAGCGCACCCGGTCGGCGCCCGCCTCCCTGGCGGCCTGCGCGAACTCGAGCAGGTAGCCGTCGTCGGTGCGGGAGGCGTCCTCGGCGTTGACCCCCAGGGTCGCCACCCCGGCCTGCTTGGCGGCACGCGCCGCGGCGGTCATCTCCTGGAGCACCGAGGCGCGATCCAGGCGACCCTGGAACTTGTGGCGGATCATCTGGTCCGAGGTGGAGATCGACAGGTTCATGTGCTCGAGGCCGAGCGGCACCGAGCGCTCCACGTCGGCGACCACCGCGCGCGCCCATCCGGAGAGCCGCAGGTCGCCGAACGCCCCGGCCTTGGCGAGCGCGAGGTTGGCGCGCACGTAGGGGACCTCGTGGAACAGGAAGGGGAAGCCCAGCTCGGACTGACTCACGCCGAGCCTGCTCAGATAGAGGTTGACCATCGTCTTGCCGAACTTGGAGAGGTTGACCCGCGCGGTCTGCACACCGTCGCGGTTCGTCACGTCGAGGAAGTGAACGGCTGGCATCTGCGACTCCAGAAGCGTCAGGTCTCGGTTCCCTCCAGGTTGACCAATGCCTGGCTTATCGTCAACATTGATCAGCTGATCAACTATGCGGAGAGGCAATCCATGGACGAGACCACCGGAGCGGCCGGAGACCTGCTCAGCTCGGTGGAGGCGTCCAGGCGGCTGGGGGTGAAGCCCGAGACCCTCTACGCCTACGTCAGCCGGGGGCTGCTTCGCAGGCAACCGTCCCCGGACGGGCGCCGGAGCTGGTTCGACCCGGTCGAGGTCGAGCGGCTCGCCGAGCGCTCCCGCCAGCCGGGGGGCAGGGGTGGCGTGCATCCGCGGGTCTCATCCGCGATCACCTCGATCCAGGGCGGGCGGTACCGCTACCGGGGCGTGGACGCCACCGCGCTCGCGCGGGACCGGCGGTTCGAGGAGGTGGCGCACTGGCTCTGGTCCGGCGAGTTGCCCGCCGGGATCGACTGGCGGGCCGACGAGGGCGCTGTGGAGGTCGGGCGGGCGGCCCAGGCCGTCCTCCCAGCCGACACCCTGCCGCTGGAGCGGCTGCGCGTGATCGTCGCGGCGATGGCGACGGCCGACGAGCTGCGGCTCCAGCTCGAGCCGCCGGCGGTCGTCGCCGCCGGGCAGAGCCTGATCGCCGGGATGGTCGCCTGCCTTCCCGACGCCGGTCCGGCGTCCCGGGCGCCCTCACCGGCGCATTCCGGAGCGGGCATCGCCGAGCGGCTGTGGCGCAAGCTCGCCCCCGCGGCCCCCGAGCCGCAACTGCTGCGAACGCTGGACGCCGCCATGGTGCTGATGGCCGACCACGAGCTGGCCGCCTCGACGGTGGCCGCCCGGGCGGCGGCCTCGGTGCGGGCGGATCCCTACGCCGTGGTATCGGCCGGGCTGGCCGTGGCCAGCGGCACGCTGCACGCGGGAGCGTCGTTGGACGTCGAGGCGCTGCTGGCCGAGGCGGGGCGACCGGAGCGGACGGCCAGGGCGGTCGGTGAGCGCCTGCGGCGCGGCGACCGCCTCCGCGGGTTCGGGCACTCCGTCTACAAGGCGGGCGACCCGCGCGCCAGGTCGCTGCTCGAGCGCCTGCGCAAGGCCGCGGCCACCTCCGAGCGATCTGTGCTCGCCGAGCGGCTGGCGGTGGCCGAGGCGGTCCTGGCGGCCGCCGAGCGGCGCCGGCTGCCCGCCCCGAACGTGGATTTCGCCCTGGCCACCCTGGCGAGCATGGCCGGCATGATCGCAGGCGCCGGCGAGGCGATCTTCGTCATCGCCAGGGCGGCGGGCTGGCTGGCACACGCGCTGGAGGAGTACGAGCGGGGTATCCCTATACGGCCCCGCGCCACCTACACGGGGCCGGACCGGGCATCCCTCGACGAGGAGGACGAACGTGGCGGCAGCGGCGATCAGGACTCCAGCTGAGCTCGAAGGCATCGAGCTCGCGCCGGGGCAGGCGGCGCTGTGGTGGCTCGGCCAGGCCGGTTTCGCCCTGCGCACAGGCGGGGCGACGCTGCTGATCGATCCCTTCCTGGCGCATCACCCGAACCGGCTGAGCCCGCCGGCTTTCGCGCCGGAGCAGGCGACCGGCATAGCGGCGATCCTGTGCTCTCACGAGCACATCGACCACCTCGACGCCGAGAGCCTGCCCGGGCTGGCGGCGGCCTCACCCGAGGCGAGGGTGGTGGTGCCGACGCCGCTTGTGCCGCGGGTCACGGCCATGGGGATCCTTCCTGACAGGGTGATCGGCGCCCAGCCGGACGAGCCGTTCGAGCTGGACGGCGTGACCATCCACCCGTTGCCCGCCCGGCATGGCGTCGACGTGGCCGACGCCTACACCTTCGGTCAGGAGCTGTCGGACGGCCTGTACCGGTATCTCGGCTTCGTCGTCGAGGCGGGCGGCCTGCGCGTGTACCACGCGGGCGACACGCTGGCTGACGAGGAGCTCCAGGACCGCCTCGCCAGGCTGGCGCCGGACGTCGCCCTGCTGCCGATCAACGGGCGCGACCACTACCGCGAGGCGCAGAACCTGGTCGGGAACATGGACCATCGCGAGGCCGTGCGGTTCGCCGAGGACATCGGGGCCGGCCTGCTCGTGCCCATGCACTACGACATGTTCCCCATCAACCTCGGTTACCCCGCCCACCTGGTGGACTTCGCCAGCAGGCACCACCAGGACGTGGGGATCATGCTCCCGAGCCGCCAGCGCCCCTTCGTCTGCTCCTCCACGTGAGGGTGGCCGCGACCGCGGCGACGGTGGCGGGCTACTTGGCGCGGATCAGGGCGGGAGCCGCCAGGCCGGCCAGACCGGGGACGGGGCTCGCCCGCCCCGGAGTCCGGCGGCGCTGGCGCAGGGCCCGCGCGACCATCACGGTGGCCACCAGCGCGCCGGCGGAGCCCGCCGCGACCATCGCCAGCCGCGGGTCGGTCATCAGCGCTCGACGCCGGTCGACGGCGGCCAGCGCCCGTTCGAGCGTGCCGGCGATCGGCTCCGCCTCCAGGGCGGCCATGGCAGCCAGCGCCTGCACGATCCTGCCGTAGGCGGCGGCCTCGGCCGCGCAGCGCGGGCAGGTGGCGACGTGCTCGGCGCGGACGCGAGCCTCCAGCGGGGTGAGCTCCTCGACGCGGGCCGCCAGCAGCGGGCGGACGTCGTGACAGCCCATCACGACCTCCGTCCCGACGCTCGCCGGCGCCCGGCCAGCGCTACCACCTGGCCGCCCTCGACGGCCTCGAGTTGGGCCTTGAGCCGCTCGCGCGCCCGGAACAGGCGCACCTTGACAGCTCCTGGCGTGAGCCCCATCGCCGTAGCCACCTCGTCGGTCGACTGTCCGTAGACGTCCCGCAGCACCATGACCTGCCGCTGCCCCTCGGGGAGCGCGGCCACCAGCTGCTCGAGCCGCCGGGCCAGCGCCACCGCCTCGGCCCGCTCCGCCGGGTCGGGCGAGGGATCGCGCGCCTCGATCGGCACGACCGCCCCCTCGACCGCGATCCGCCGCGTCCGGCGCTTCAAGCTGCTCATGGCCACGTTCGTTGTCACCCGATTCAGCCAGGTGGTGAAGGAGGCTTCGTGCCGGAAGCCGCCCAGCTTGCGCACCACCCGAAGGTAGACGTCCTGGGTGACGTCGGCGGCGTCGTCCGGGTTGCCCACGAGCCGGAGCGCGCAGGTGTACACGCTCCGGTGCGTCTGGCGTACGAGCTCTTCGAGCGCCCAGCGGTCTCCCGCCTGGGCCGCCTCGACGAGCTCCCGGTCGACCTCCACCTCGGTCCCCTTGCTGCTGGTGAACGTTAGACCCTGAACATGGCGCCCGAGTTACCGGCATACGACGCCAGGTCGTGCCCTGGTGCGCCCATCAGGCGATCCTACCGCGCGGCTAGGAGCCAGTCCCAGGGTCGGGGGGATGGCGGTGGTAGCCGGTGAACTCCCGGGTGAGCAGGTCGGTCCGGCGCTTCCAGCGCCCCAGGAAGCGATCGTAGTTCTTCTTGGACGCGCGCTCCCGCCGCGAGGGGTCGGTCTCGTGGTAGGCGCGGTGGCGGTGCCGCAGCGCCGGCACCTCGACCCGTATCGCCCGAAGCGGCCTGCCGGCCCCGTGCAGGTCGCGGACGGCGAAGGAGAAATCCAGGTCGGCGTTGCGGTAGTACCGGTCCCTGGGGTCGAGCTGGACCCGGGCGGCGATCCAGCGCGGCACCGCCAGCAGGTAGCCCTCGATCGCGTCGACCTCTGGACCCTCGTCCGCGTCGAAGTCGAGCATCGAGTGGGTGACGACGCCCCAGCCGCCCGCCAGGCCCGCGCGCGGCTCGCCCAGCGCGGCCAGCAGCGGTCTGAGCAGGTCGCCGGTGGCCTCCACGTGCGGGTCCAGCCAGACCAGGACCCGGCCGGTCGCCTGGCCCATGCCGAGGTTCATGGCCGCTCCGAAGCCGAGCGGCGGGTCCAGGTGCAGCACCCTGACCCTGGTCTCGTCGGCGGCCAGGTCCTCGAGCGCGCGGCCGACCTCGGCGCCCGCGCCGTCGTCCACCAGCACGACCTCGTAGTCGGTGCCGGCGCAGCAGGCGGCGAGCGAGGACACCGCGCGCCGCACGTCGTCGGGCCAGCCGAGCACGTGGACGATCAGCGAGACCTCGTGCCGGTCGGGTTCGTCCCAGCGCGGCGTCGCCGTCGCGGGGTCCAGCGGCTCCCACCCGAGCGCCTCGACCAGCTCGGCGCCAGCGGCGGTGTCCCGGATCAGCCAGCCCGCCGCGCGTACCTGTTCGCGCAGGACGTCGGCGCGCGCGAAGTCCCTGCGCTCCCGGGCCACCTGGCGCTCGGAGACCAGGTCGAGCACCGAGGGCGGTGGCGGTGGCTGTCCGGCGCTCATGCCAGCTCCAGCTCCGCCTCCCCCTTGGAGACCACGCGGTTGCCGTTCTCGTCCTCGCCCCAGAAGCGGATCCGCACGAGGTCGCCCTCGATGCCGGCGACCTCGCCGGACACGGTCAGGGTCTGGCCGGGCTGGATCATGGAGGAGAACCGCACCCGCAGGCGCTTGATGGCCGCGGGGTTGCCGGCGAGCGCCGAGATCATCCGAGCTGCCACGCCCATCGAGAACATGCCGTGGGCGATCACGCCGGGAAGGCCGACCGACCGGGCCCACTCGTCGTTCCAGTGGATCGGGTTGAAGTCGCCCGAGGCTCCCGCATACCTGACGAGGTCGGCGCGCTCGATGGTCTGGACGACCTGGTCGAGCTTCTGGCCGGGGGTCAGCTCCGCCGCGGTCACGCCGGTCCCCCCGCCGATCCGGTGGAGGTCGCGGGGTCCGCGGAGCCTCCGGAGTCCGTGGCGGCGGGCGCCGCCGAGGCCGTTCCTCTGGCGATCAGGGTGACCACGGCGCTGCACACGGGCTCGCCCTGCTCGGTCGTCACCCTGGTCTCGATCGCCAGCAGCTCGTGACGGCCCTTGACCTGCACGGCCGCGACCCGGCCGGCGGCCAGCAGGCGGTCGCCCGCGAAGATCGGACGGTGGTAGGTGAACTCCTGCTCCCCGTGGACGACCCGGGAGTAGTCCAGGCCCAGCTCAGGGTCCTCGTAGACCTTCTGCCCGACGCGCCGGGTGAGCACGATCGGGAAGGTCGGCACGGCGGGGATGTCGGGATGGCCGGCGGCGTGCGCGGCCTCCTCGTCGTGATAGATGGGGTCGGTCTCGCCAACGGACTCGGCGAACTCGCGGAGCTTCTCTCGCCCTACCTCGTAGCGGACGGCCGGATACTCCTTGCCCACCAGGGCCTGGTTCAGCGGCATGGACGGCTCGCTCTCGTCGACAGCGTTGGATGATGACCGACGCTAGCCCGGGCCGAGCGCTCGGGCAAGCGACCGCCCAATGACGCGGCACCGCCGACGGACCCACGAAATGAACGAGCCCGGCGCCGGGGCCGGGCTCGTTCTGAATCGCGGCTAGCGCGTCTCGCGGTGGGCCGTATGCCGGCCGCACCAGCGACAGTACTTCTTGAGCTCGAGGCGGTCGGGATCGTTACGCCGGTTCTTGACCGTCGTGTAGTTGCGGTGCTTGCAGACTGTGCAGGCCAGCGTGATCTTCGGTCTTGTGTCGGTGGTCGCCATCGTGGAGTCCTTCCCTAAGCCCCCGTCCTGGTGCTGAACAGGAGCCTACGCGACTTTCGTCGACGTGCGCAGACCCCGGCCGTCGGTCACGGCCGGGGTCATCGCTCGGCGCTGGGCCGAAAGCCCTTCTACTTGAGGATGTTGATGACGCGGCCGGCACCGACGGTGCGGCCACCCTCACGGATCGCAAACCGCAACCCCTCGGTCATCGCGATCGGGGAGATCAACCGCACGGTCATCTCGGTGTTATCCCCCGGCATCGCCATCTCGGTCCCCTCCGGCAACGACACCTCACCCGTCACATCAGTGGTCCGGAAGTAAAACTGCGGCCGGTAATTGTTGAAGAACGGCGTATGCCGCCCCCCCTCCTCACGACTCAACACATACACCTGCGCCGAAAACTCCGTATGCGGGGTGATACTACCCGGCCTGGCCAGCACCTGCCCCCGCTCCACATCATCACGCCGCGTCCCCCGCAACAACACCCCAATATTATCGCCAGCCTGCCCCTGATCCAGCAGCTTGCGGAACATCTCCACCCCCGTCACCACCGTCTTGGCGGTCTGCGGGCGGATCCCGACGATCTCCACCTCCCCACCAACCCGAACCACACCCTGCTCCACCCGACCCGTCACCACCGTGCCACGACCGGTAATCGTGAACACATCCTCGATCGGCATCAAAAACGGCTTGTCCACATCCCGCTGCGGCTCCGGGATATACGAATCCACCGCCTCCATCAACGACAACACCTGCGCAGCCGCCTCCGCATCCCCCTCCAACGCCTTCAACGCGCTCACCCGCACAATCGGCGCGTCATCACCAGGGAACTCATACTGGTTCAGCAACTCCCGAACCTCCAGCTCCACCAGCTCCAACAACTCCTCATCATCCACCATGTCCACCTTGTTCAAGGCGACCACGATGTAGGGCACCCCCACCTGCCGCGCCAACAACACATGCTCCCGAGTCTGCGGCATCGGCCCATCCGGCGCGCTCACCACCAGAATCGCCCCATCGATCTGCGCCGCCCCAGTGATCATGTTCTTGATGTAGTCAGCATGCCCCGGCATATCCACATGCGCGTAATGCCGCCGCGCCGTCTCATACTCCACATGCGCGATCGAGATCGTGATCCCCCGCTGCTTCTCCTCCGGCGCCTTATCAATCTCATCAAACGGCGTAAACGGCACATCCGGGTTCGCCTCGTGCAACACCTTGGTGATCGCCGCCGTCAACGTCGTCTTCCCATGATCAATATGACCCATCGTCCCAATATTCAAGTGCGGCTTGGTCCGCTCAAACCTCTTCTTCGCCATGGTTTCCTGCTTCTCCCTTCGCCGCGTTGGCGACTTCCGTTGCTGGAAGCGCTTCCTGGATCATTGCCGAGGGGTCACGCCTGGGACCCTGTCGCGAGGGCTCGTGTCTGGGGGAATCCCCGCGGTCACCGGCCGGGCCGCGGAGACGACGCCAACTGCACCGTCCCCGCCAACGTGGAACGGGCGACACCACGATCAGGAGACGCTGAACTGATCGTGGTGTGCGCGGCGAACCTCGTTGCTGGTAGCGGCGGGTGGATTCGAACCACCGACACAGCGATTATGAGCCGCTTGCTCTGCCCCTGAGCTACGCCGCCACGGAAAGCCGAATCGGAACCTTACCGCCTCGCTGACCTGCGATGTTGCAGGCCACAGGCCTCCGTCACTCTACCAGTACCGGGGCCAGCCTCATCAACCGAATTCGCCAATCCAGCCTGCGCACTCACCTCGCCTAGAGCTCCTCAGTTGCCTGGCAGTCGGGAAGGTTACCATCCCCCACTGGCTCGAGGTGCGTGGCGGCCGGCCGCCCTCTACCCGGTCGGGCTGGCTGTCGGCGAGGCCGCGGATGACCTGGAAGGACCGCTCCCGTCCGCGTCCACGGTGTAGATGGTCGGTCAGGCCGAAGCTCTCGCAGGCAAGTCGCTGGCCGTCGGGCGCCCAGTGCAGGGCGGCTCTTGATCGCGCGACGATTGGTGCTGACCACAATGTGAGCCAGGACCCGCCTGTGGGACGATCAGCGGTATGCGTCCTACCGTGCTGATCGTCGACGACCATGCGGCGTTCCGTGCCTCGGCTCGGGCGTTGCTGCAGGCCGAGGGCTTCGACGTAGTCGGTGAGGCGGCCGACGGGGTGGAGGCCGTGGAGGCGGTCGCGATTCTGCGGCCCGAGATCGTCCTGCTCGACATCCAGCTGCCCGATCTCGACGGCCTCGCCGTCGCCGAGCAGCTCGCCACGTTCCCGGATGCACCGGCGGTCGTGCTCATCTCCAGCCGCGACGCGGCGGCCTACGGGCCCCGACTCCAGAGGACGCCCGCGCGCGGGTTCATCCCCAAGAGCGGGCTGTCCGGGGAGGCCCTCGCCGCCCTGATCGGCTGAGACCATGCGGCGGCTTGGCCTGGTCTGGCCGGTCGGCGTCGCGGTCGGTCTCAGCGCCGAGTGGGTTGGGTTCGGATGGGGCGATCCGCGCCACTGGATCCCTGATCTGGCCGTCGGCTGGACCTTCATCGGCTGCGGGCTCGTCGCTTGGGTGCGGCGGCCGGAGAGCCGCACCGGCCCGCTGATGGCGGCGATTGGCCTCGCCTGGTTCCTTGGGAACTTCGCGCAGGTCGGCGTGGGGGCGGTGGCCTGGGCGGCGGGGCACCTGGTGTACCTGCACCGCGGGCCGCTGGTGCAGCTGGTGCTCGCCTACCCGTCCGGGCGGCCAGGGTCGCGGCTGGTCCGAGGCGCCGTCGCGGTCGGCTACGCCGCGGCGGTCATCACGCCGATCTGGCGGAATGCGGGCGCCACCATCCTGCTGGCCACGCTCCTGCTCGGCGTCTGCGCCCGCGAGTATGTCCGGGCGGTCGGCCCACCCCGACGGGCCCGCCTGATCGTGCTGCAGGCCGGTGCCGGGCTCAGCCTGGTGCTCGCGGGAATCGCGGCGGCTCGCCTGCTGCTGCCGCGGGAGGAGGTCGGCGGCGCGTCGCTGCTCGTCTACGAGCTGGCGCTGCTCGTCCTTGCCGGCGGTCTGCTTGCGGGCCTGCTGGCCGCCCCGTGGGAGCGGGCGGTGGTCACCGACCTGGTCGTCGAGCTCGGCGAGGCCCGCTCGGGCACGCTTCGCGGGGAGCTGTCCAGGGCGCTCGGCGACCGGTCCCTCGAGATCGGCTACTGGCTCCCCGACCGGGCGGTGTTCGTCGACGCCGAGGGCCGCACGCTCTCCCTGCCCGGTCCCGGTTCGCGGCGCTCGGTGACCATCGTGGAGCGCGAGGGTCAACCGGTTGCCGTCCTGGTCCACCACCCCGCCGTGCTGGAGGACCCGGGGCTGCTGGAGGCGGTCGCCTCCGCCACCCGGCTCGCGGCCTCCAACGCTCGGCTCCAGGCCGAGGTGCAGGCCCGCGTCGAGGAGCTTGCAGCGTCGCGCCGACGGATCCTGGCGGCACGGGATGAGGAACGCCGGCGGCTGGAGCGTCGCCTGCACGATGGGGCCGAGGCTCGGCTCGGGAAGCTGGCGGTGACCCTGCGCCGCGGCCAGCGATCGGCCTCCGGGGAGCGGACCAGGGACCAGATCGCCCACGCCCAGGATCAGCTCACCCGAACGCTGGAGGAGCTGCGCGGGCTGGCGCACGGGCTGCACCCGCGCGAGCTGTCCGAGCATGGGCTGGAGGGCGCGCTGGCGGCCCTGGCCAAGGACCTCCCGCTCCCGGTCGACCTCAACGTCGCAAGCGCCGAGCTGCCCCAGCGGGTCGCTGTGGCCGCCTACTTCGTCTGCGCCGAGGCCCTCGCCAACATCGCCAAGCACGCCGCCGCCGCCCACGTCACCGTTGCCGTCGCGGCCGGCGACGGCCGGCTCAGGGTCGAGATCGCCGACGACGGCGTCGGCGGAGCCGATCCCGCGCGCGGATCGGGCTTGCGAGGGCTCCTCGACCGGGTCGAGACCCTCGGTGGGACGCTCCAGGTGGAAAGCGTTCCCGGGCGCGGGACGCGCCTGGCCGCCGAGATCCCCCTCGGCGGCCAGGCACGGTGAGCTCACGCGGCGCGGGTCAGCCGATCTTGTTCCAGACCTTGTACGAGCACTGGAACGCGTCGCCTCTGTCCATGGGCGGAACCGGCGTGAGGCGGAGGTTGCCCTTGCCGTCGGCGGAGAAGGTGAAGGTCATGCTGTAGCCGTATTCGGGGGCGGCGAAGGTGATCCGGTCATGGTTGACGGAGTAGGTGGCGCCCTGGCCGAAGCAACCGCCTTCCACCTGACCGTCTTCCAGTTTCACCGTGACGACACTTGGGAACTGGTCGACCTCCGGGTCCCCGTTCCTGCGGGCCTCCTCCTTGGTGAGCAGGTAGCGGTAGGTACCGTTCAGCTCGGCGGGCGCCGTCCCGCTGACCCCGGCGGGTTGCTGGGGCGCCTTGCCGGAGCAGCCCGCTGGGATGGCCAGCGGCGCCGGGACCGGCGTGGACCGCTTCAGCGCCTGGATCTCCTGGATGAACGCCTTCGTCTGGGGATCCCGCTCGAGGCTGGCGTAGACCGGGGCGAAGGCCCTGCGCAACGATGCCAGGTCGGCCCGGGAGGCGTTGGCGAAGCGGGCGCCCGACTGGCAGGTGTTGTCCAGGCTCCGGGCGTCGTGGTCGGCGCGGCCGGCCGAGCGGCCCGCGGCGTCCTGGGCCGCCTGCCGGAGCCACCCACGCTCCTGCCCGGTCAGTGCCGCAAGACGTCCCGGATTGGCGAAGAGTGCGTCCATCTGCGGCCACAGATTGACGTTCGCGGTCACGTACGGGGCGGGTTGCACCAGGCCGCCGTGCTCGTAGACGAACAGGTCCATCTCCAACCCCTGGAGCCTGCCGGCCTCGAGCGCCTCGTTACGCGAGCGTCGGAAGACCTCCATCGGGGTCGCACCGAGCGACCGGATCGCCTCGACCTGGCCCCCCGACTTCAGGGTGCCAAACGTGATCCCACGCCAGTCCCCCACTCCGAGCAAGGGATGCTTGACGGCGATCGGCTTGCGCAGGCCGTCGGCGAGGACCGCGAGGCCCCGCACGCCGACCTCGTTCAAACCTGGCAGCATCCGGCCGGGGATATCAGTCGCGATCACGGCCTGCTCCAGGGCGTAGCTGTCGATCAGCATCGGGGCCTGGAGCGCCTGGAAGCTGGTGACGCCCATCGTGTCGAAGACCCGTGCTCCCGCCCAGCCCAGATCGGCCCTGCCGGCGGCCACGGCCCGCACGACCTGCTGCTCGGCGTCGGTGGCGTAGTCACCCCAGCGATTGGCGACCTGGATGCGGAGGTTGCCACCAGAACGCTGGTTGACCCGCGACACGAAGTCCTCGACCGCGGGAACGCTGTTCAGGTCGCCGTAGGCGTTGGCCATCCGCAGCACCACCGGCTCAGCCGAGCCGCCGGCCTTGTCAGCGCGTCCTCCACCGCCACCGCAGCCCCCCGCCGCCAGGGCCGAGGTCACGGCGAGGACGACTGCGAGCCGGGTTCGGCCGTTCATCCAGCGCATGGTCCCACTCCTTCTGTCGAGGGTCGAGGGTCACGCTAGGAGGCGGCGGCGCGCGGGCACATCGTGGCCTGCCCCAGTCCTGGAGTGTGGCCAGCACGGACTCCGTGCCACCTGAGGCATGCCACAATCGCGCGATGACGGCTGTCCTGATCCAGCGGGTGAACCTGGCGCGGCTCGCCGCCGGGCCGGTCTCGCTCGCGTTGGGCCTGGGCGCTGTCGCCATCGCGCAGGGCTCCGGCCGGTTCACCACCTACGCCGGAGGTTCCGGCCTGACGGCCACGCTCACCGTCGCGGCCGGTTTCGCGCTGGTCCTGGCCGGCCTGGTCACCGCTTTCAGCCGGCCGGCACGGCGGACCGGCGATCTGGCCGTACTCGCGGGTCTGGTCTGGTTCGCGCCCGTCTGGGTCGGCTGGGACAAGGGACCCCCGCTGGTCCGCAGCCTCGCCATGCTCGCCGCCGGCCTCACCTTCCCGCTGCTGCTGCACCTGGTCCTCGCCTACCCGAGCGGCCGGCTACGCGGGGCGGTCGCCCGTGCCCTGGTGGCGGCTGTCTACCTCGAAGCCGCGCTCGCCGCCCTCGGCCGAGGGCTGTTTCGGGACCCCTTCTTCGACCCCAACTGCTGGGCCAACTGCAGCGACAACCTGTTCATGCTGCGCTCGCTCCCGCGCCTCGCCCGGGGGATCGAGACCACGGACCGGTGGTTCACCGCGGCTGCCGCGGCCGCCCTGGCGGCGGTCTGCACCTGGCGGCTGCTGCGGGGCCCCGGGCCTGCTCGCCGCGCGCTGCTGCCGGTCGCCCTGCCAGCCCTCCTGCTCGCGGGTGCCGTGATGGCGCACACCGTCGCGCTGCAGGGGATGCCACAGGAGGATCCATCCGACCCGGCGTTCCGCGTGATCTTCGTGACCGGTTGCGTTGCGGTGCTCCTGCTCGCCACGGGGCTCGGGTGGGCCGCGGTCCGCA
>WNFZ01005787.1_pt1 | contig 19958 bp, 22 predicted proteins | sample 5400081 | NCBI WGS metagenome assembly WNFZ01 (sample SAMN13153365, study PRJNA577476) | soil metagenome | isolation source: 80 cm soil or saprolite under grassland replicate 1 | place: USA:California | collected 2016-06-15
CGCTCGGCGTGGCCGTCAGGATCCGACAGCCCGGCCAGGCGGGCGACGGTACCGGCGATGCGGCGGACCCGCTCGCCGTGGGTGTCCCGGTCGGCGGCCGGCGCGCCGGCGTTCAGGGTATCCAGTTCCGCCTCGGTGTCGGGAGGGTTGAAGAACAGCGGGCGCAGCATTGCCTGGCCGATGCGGCTGACCTGTGGTCGCGGGGCGTGGCCGGCGAGGCTGATCCGCGCCCACAGGGCGATCCGGGTGCTGGCGAAGGCGGCGTCGGGCAGTTGCAGCGCGACGGCGGTCACATCACGGCCGGCGAACGTGTTGCTGGGTGCGGCGGTGAAGACCTCGGGGGTGTAGCGCCCTTCGGTCAGGCCCTGGAGGAACTCGCCCAGGGCGATGCCGTCGCCGTTGAAGGGGTCGGCGGCCAGCCCGGCCCAGGCCAGCCCGTTGCCGTCCAGGGGGAACACCGCACCGGTACGGCCCTCGCCAAGGGGTGTCTCCGCCGTGGCGTGGCGGGCGGCGGGGCCGTCGGCGCGGAGGACCCGAACCTGTTGCTGGCCGTTGTCGTCGGGCTGGGTGAAGGTGATGCGCAGGGCGAGGTCGTCGCTTGTGCCACCGTTGCTGGCCACGACGAATTCGTAGCGGGCGTCGGGCCGGAAGGTTGTCGGGGAGGAGCGCCCGGCGTCGGGGTTGACGGTCAGGATGAGCGCGGTGGTGCCGGGCGTGGCGGGGAATGCGTACAGGTCACAGGGGTTGATGCGGCCGTCGGCACGGTCGGCGGCGCTGTCGAAGTGGTGCGACACGATGGGTCCCCTTCATCGGTTCCAGACGAGCTACGGAAGTGGAAGCAAATACCTCGGACAACAGGGCCGGCCGCTCCTACGGCGCCCTGATGCGGACGGTCCAGCCCCGGGCGCGGCATTGACACCCTTCATTCTTGCCGCTCACTGCGTGTTCGGATCTTCTCTGGATGCTCGGTTCGCTGTGTCCTCTCCGGATCGAGTCGAGCCTGCGGCTCGGAGCTCGGGCGCAGCTGTCGGAGCAGGATCACGGCGAGGATGGCAACACCTGTCGCGGCGGCGGCGAGGATGGTGAAGGCCAGGTGCAGGCCTTGGGTGAACGCCTGGCGGGCGGCCTGGAGCAGCGCTTGCCCGAGCTGGTCGGGGAGCTGCCCAGCCGCCGCCACCGCGCCGCCGAGGGTGCGGTCGCCGAGGGTGCCCATGGTGACCAGCGACCCGGCGACCAGGAACCCGTAGATGTCCACGATCCACAGCAGCTGGGTGCTGCTGGGCCGCAGGTCGGTGCCGAGATGTGGGACCGCCAGGTTCAGTACGGTCAGGTCCATCGCATACAGCAGGCACGGAAGCGCCAGCACCGCCAGGCCGATCCACTCCCGCCGTCCGGCCTGGTGGCCGATGGCGACGTTCATGGACGATCCGTGACCCTCGCGGCGACGACGCGCCCAAGCCCGTCGAGGATGCTGGGCCAGCCGCCCGCGAACTCGTCCCGGGCCTCGGCGGTCGGGAAGCCGCGCTGGACGATCGTCAGTCGGGTCCTGCCGTCCTCCTCAACGAAGGTGACCTCCATGCTCGTGTCGACGCTGGAGCCGTCCGGCATCGTCATCGTCGAGCTGTAGACCAGGCGCCGCGGCCGGTCGACCACCTGGAACACATTGGTCTCCCGAGCTGGCGTGCTTCCCGGAGGCCCGAACGCGATGGTCCACCGGCCCCCCACGCGGAGATCGCAGGCGGCTTCCACGATCCAGTCCGGCGCATCGGCGTACAGCTGCTTCTGGGCCTGTGGGTCGGTGAACGCGTCGAAGAGAACCTCCGGCGCGGCGTCGTACAGGCGTTCCAGCTTCAGGTCGTGCCTCACTGCTGCCCTCCTTGCTGGTTCTGGACGTAGGCGCCGAGCCGGTCGAGCCGGCCCTCCCAACGGTGCCGGTAGGTCTCGATCCACTGCGCCGCGTCGTGCAGCTCCTCGGCTCCGAGCCGGCAATGGCGGGTCCGGCCCTTCTTCTCCGTGATCACCAGGTGCGCGTCCTCGAGGATCCGGACGTGCTTCATCAGCCCGGGCAGCGAGATGTCCAAGGGGTGCGCGAGCTCGCTGATGGTGGCGGGTCCGCTCGCCAGGCGCTCGAGGATCTCGCGGCGCGTCGGGTCCGAGAGCGCCGAGAACGTGCGATCCAGCGTGGAATACTTAACCATGCGGTTCACTGTAGGTTGAGGGGCCCGGGACGGTCAACTCGATACTAGGATTTGACAGGAGGTGACCGATGGCGAGTATCACCGATGAGTACATGCGTAAAATGCTGGCCAAGAGCCGCGGTTACGTTGCGGTGATCCTCAAGGCCGGACCCGGCTACGAGCAGCCCGGCGCGGAGAAGGTCATCTGGGAGCACGGGCGGCGGAACTTCTCGCTGCGGGCCGACAAGCTGCTGTCCATCGTCTGCCCGGTCACCGACGACAGCGAGGTGTGCGGCATCGCCATCTTCGACGCCGATGTCGACGAGGTCCAGCGGATCATGGACGGCGACCCGGGCGTGCGGGCCGGCGTGTTCACCTTCGAGGTCCATCCCTGCCGCAGCTTCCCCGGAGACGCGCTGGCGGGCTGATCGCCGCGCGTCAGGCCTCAGCCTGTCGCTCCGAGAGCAGAGGGCTCAGGGCGAGGCAGGGTCGCCAAGGCGCCCGTCGCCGAGTGTGATCCCCTCGGAGGTGATCGTGAACTCCCTGATCTGTGGCTCGTGCAGGCTGGCGCGCGTCTTGAGCACGGTCAGGGTGCGCCCTATGCGGCCCTGCTGGCGCAGGTACTGCAGCAGCACGACGTTGTCGGAGACATGCGAGATGCCCAGCTCCGACAAGCGGGTGACCTGGAACAGGTCGGGCAGCTCGAGGGTCATCAGCAGGCTCACCCCCCGCCGAGAGCAGCGCTGCACCAACGAGTACAGGTACTCGCGGTAGCGCACCTCGTCGCCGGCCGCGAACAGCAGGTCGCCGAGGCTGTCGATGAGGACGCGTCGCGCTCCCGTACGCTCGATGGCGGCGAGCAGCTCATACACCCACTGGTCGACGAGCAGGCCGACCGGGGAACGGTACAGCAACTCGACCCCGTCGTCGGCGAGCGACCAGCCAAAGCCCTGGGCGACCCGCTCCAGCTGGACGGGATTCTCCTGCAAGGTCGCGATGACGCCCGGCTCGCCACGGCGGGCGCCGCTGACGACGAAATGCAAGCCGATGAGGGTCTTGCCCGACCCGGACGGACCGGCGACCAGGGTGGCCGCCCCGGGCCAGTAGCCATCGGTGAGCATTGCGTCCAACGCCGCGATGCCGGACGAGATCCGCTGTGCGGGCATCGTGTAGGCGCTGGGATCCACGGGATCGGCCAGGCGCGGGAAGACCTCGATGCCCCCATCGGACAGCCGGTAGGCGTGGCTGCCGGACAGAAAGCCAGACCCGCGCAGCTTGAGCACCTGGAGCAACCGCAGCTCCCGCTGCCCGATGTGGTCGCTCGACAGCCGAACGATCGCGTCGGCGACGGCGAACTCCGGCGCTGTGGACAGCTCGGCGTGGTCGTACTCCCCGATCCACAGCGACGTGACCGGGAAGGCGCTCAGCCGCCCGGCCAGGCGGTGCAGGAAACGCCGGAACTCGCCCTGGTCGCCAGCGTAGGGGTGCAGCGCCTTGAAGCTGTCGATCACGATGATCGCGGGCCGGTACTCCTTGATCAGCCGATCGATCCGCACCAGGATCCCGTCGAGCCCCTTGGCGCCCAGCAACTCCCCCAGATCCTCGTAGAACACCCCCCGGCCGACGGCTCTGGCATCGAAGAAGGCCATCGTCTGGCCATAGCGCAGGACCTTCTCCAGCGGCTCCGAGACGGTCGTGAGGTAGACGGCGGGCCGCTCGACGGTGGCGTTGTGGAACACGTACTGCTGCGCCAGGATCGTCTTGCCGCTGCCCGGCGGTCCGACCACCAGGTTGATCGCATGGGCCGGGAACCCGCCGTCCAAGATCCCGTCCAGCTGCTCATTGCCGCTGGTCAGACGCCCACCAACGGGGATGTGCCCTGGAGCGCCGTCGGTCATCTGGGGCCGCCTTGGCTGGGGCGCAGGAAGGCGCTGGCGCCGAGCAGGTCCTTGATGGCCGACACCAGCTGCAGCGGGTCCAGCGGCTTTTGGAGGAAGCCATCGGCCCCTGCCTCCAGCGCCTCGTCGCTGGCCTCCAGGGCCGAGATGGCCAGCACCGGGGCGTCGTCGTGCCGCTTGAGCTGACGGCACAGCCCCAACCCGCTGCCACCGGAGATGAGCAGGTCGATCACGGTTACGCTGGGGCTGAGCTCCTCGAACTTGCGGGCGGCGTCGGCGACGTCCAGCGCCGAGGCGACCTCGTAGCCCTCGGTCCGCAGGAAATACTCCGAGAGCTCGGCAGCGAACGGGTCGCGCTCGGCGAGCAGGACCAGCAGTCGCGTCCTGGCCGGCTCAGGCTCGCCGATGGACAGGGTGCCGGCGGCGAGCCGTTCGGCGAGCACACGGTGGGCGTCGGCGGGCGCCATGCCGGCGGCGAGCTGTGCCTTGACGAAGCGGAGCTGGCCGACCTGATCGCGGGAGTACAGACGGTGACCGCCGGGGCTGCGCTGTGGCTTGGGGAGCCCGTAGCGCTCCTCCCAGGTCCGCAGCGTCGCCGGCGGGATGTCGAGCATCCGCGCGACCGCACCGATGCTGTACAGCGGACGGCTGCTCACGGACGGCCCCCCACCGGGAGGTCGCCACGGCACCCGCGCACCATCCCCACCATCGCCCAGAACCTCTTCAAGATGTAAGCATCCCTCTGGAATTCGCCGAACCAGCATCCAGTAACTTCTTCAAAGGTGCGCTATACTTCTACAGAAGTTGCTCAGTTCCTCGCCGTAGATGCTACACGATCGTGGTACCGGATTGTGGGATCAGCTGACCGCAACCCGGATGCCTGCTTACGAGGGGGAGACTGCCATGGAACTCGATCTACGCGTCCAGCACCACGACGACTGGGCCGTGGTCCTTGTCAGCGGGGAAGTAGACCTGGCCACCTGCCCGCAGCTCCGGGACGTGCTGGCCGGGCTGGTCGAGCAAGGCGTCTACCACCTCGTCGTCGATCTGGAGCAGGTCAGCTTCTTGGATTCGAGCGGGATCGGGGTGCTGATCAGCGTGCGGCGGCGCATCCGCGAGCACGGCGGTTCCCTCCGTCTGACCGCACCGAGCCCGCACGTGCGGCGAGTGCTGGAATTGACCGGGATCACGACCTTGCTGCCGACCTACGCCACACTCGACGAGGCGACGCCCGTCGAGCCGCTTGACCAGTTGACCTCCAGAAATGTCAACGTTGAGTGAGGGCCACCCGCAAACGAGCTGAGGTCCACCCCGCGGCGCGGAGCGATTTCGGACTCCGGTGAGCCAGGCCGCCAGCGCCCCTTGGACTGCCGGCGATGGCTACGCCGCTCCGGTGGCGGCGGGGAAGGCTGCCGACGATGATGCTGGGGTGAGTCGCGAGACCAAGCCGGCCGTGTCCGACGCGGCCGATCCGAAGCGGTGGCGGGCGCTGGCGGTCACCCAGGTCGCCGGGTTCATGAGCCTGCTGGACGTCAGCATCGTCAACGTCGCGCTGCCGTCCATCCAGCGCGGGCTGGGCGCATCGGCGGGGACCGTGCAGTGGGTCGTGTCCGGCTACGCGCTGGCCTTTGGGCTGACGCTGGTGCCAGCCGGCCGGCTGGGCGATACGCTCGGCAGGCGGCGGATGTTTCTGATCGCCCTGTCGGCGTTTGTGGTGACCAGCGCGCTGAGCGGCGCGGCGCCGACCGCTGGGCTGCTGGTCGGCGCCCGCCTGCTGCAGGGTGTCGCGGGCGGCATGCTGATCCCGCAGAGCTCCGGGCTGATCCAGGAGCTGTTCCGCGGCGCCGAGCGCGGTAGGGCGTTCGGCATCCTCGGCGCCACGATCGGGCTGTCCACCGCGGTCGGTCCGGTGGTCGGCGGGCTGATCCTGGCCGCGCTGGTGCTGGCCGCCCGGTTCGTGCCGTCCACCACGGGTGGTGGGTGGCGTGGCGTGCATCTGGACCTGGTCGGGTCGCTGCTGCTGGGCGGCGGCGTGCTCGGCCTGCTCCTGCCACTGGTGCAGGCCGAGACCGGCAGCCTGCGACGGGTGTGGTGGCTGCCTGCGGTGGCGCTGCTGCTGCTGGCCGCGTTCGTCTGGTGGGAGGTCCGCACAGTGCACCGGGGCCGGCAGCCACTGCTTGATCCGCGGCTGGCGCGCACGCCCGGCTATGGCGCCGGACTTGGCATCGGGCTGGTCTACTTCATCGGGTTCACCGGCATCTGGCTGGTGTTCGCGCTGTTCTTCCAGGCCGGGCTGGGCTACTCGCCGCTGCGCTCGGGGTTGGCGGTGACGCCGTTCGCGCTGGGCGTGGCGCTCTCCGCGGTGATCGCCGGCCGGCTGGTGGCTCGGGTGGGGCGCTGGCTGACCGTCTTCGGGCTGGCCGCAACCGTTGTCGGGCTGGTCGCCACCGCGCTGGTGCTGCGGCACGTGGGTGGGGACGCGGCCGCGCGGGCGATCGTCGGGCCGTTGCTGCTGGCCGGGCTCGGCGGTGGCATGGTCACCTCGCCCAACATCACGCTGACGCTGGAGTCGGTGCCGGTGCGGATGGCGGGCGCGGCCGGCGCCGCGCTGCAGACCGCCCAGCGGATCGGCTCGGCGATCGGCACCGCGGCGCTGGCCGGCGTGTTCTATATGGTGCTCGCCGCTACCAGCGGCGACTACTCGGCGGCGGTGTCGGATGCGCTGCTGTGCGCGTCCGGGGTCATGCTGCTGGCGCTGTTGCTGGCCGTCGCCGAGCTGGCCAGGCGGCGGCCCTTCGGTCAGCCGCCCGCGCCGAGCCGGCGCCCCGAGCACCACCTGCACCAGCTCTGACGAGTCGTCGGGTCCGGGCTCGCCGACCCGAGCCGGAATCCGCGGTGTAACGACCCGTCGGCGCACGACGTTCTATAGATCGGTCTATAGATCGGTGGCGCGGTCGAGGGCTTGGCGGTGCCGCTCTGCCGTGGGTCTGCGGTCGTGCCGTCTGCCGGAGGGAGCGCCAAGGAGTGCTCGCTGCCTGTGGTCGCCTCGGGTATCTGCGCAGGCATGAAGGATAGGTCCGGGTGTCGCTGGACGATGCTGAGGAGTGCCGGTGCGTGGAGTTCGTAGCTTGCGTGGCATGACGTTGTTGGCGACCGTTGCGGTCGTCGCCTTCCTGGTGACGGTGGTGATGGTGGTGGTGCCGTCGGCGTCGGCCAGAGACGCCTATCAGGCGAACGTGACGGTGCTGCCGTTCACGTCCTATCAGGACATGGCGGTCGACGCGGGCCACGGGCGCTTGTTCGTCTCCGGCGGCGACCTCGTTGTGGTGACCGACCTGGACGGCCATATCGTCAAGACCATCGACGGGGAGAAGGGCGCCAGCGGCCTGGCGCTCAGCGCCGACGGCGCCACCCTGTACGCGGCGCTCAACGGCGCCGGGGCCATCGCGGCGATCAGCACCGCCAAGCTGAAGGAGACCGCCCGCTACAAGGTGGGCTCTTTCTGCCCGCGCGATCTGGCCCTGGCACAGGGAAGGATCTGGTTCAGCCATGAGTGCGACGCGGCTCGGGCCGGCTTCAGCTCGCTGCAACTGGGCGGCGGGCGTCCCGTGGTCAGGCAGTGGGGCTGGAGTTCCTTCATCGCGCCGCAACTGGCCGCGACCCAGCAGTGGCCGGACCTGCTGTTGGTCGGCGCGGTGACTCAGCCGCTGACCGCCTACGACATCTCCGGGGGCGACCCCGTCATCCAGCTCCCCTCCGACCAGTCATCCCAGCCCAGGTCCAGAGACTTCGCCCTGACTGGCGACGGCCGCCAGGTTGTCGTCGCCGGGGACGGCCATTTGCTGCTCAACACCTGGGGCCTTGTCCAGGTCGGCCTGTATCCCAGCGGGCCGCAGGCCAACGCGGTGGCGGTCGGCGCCAGGGACCGGGTCGCGGCCGGCGTCGCGGACAACGGCGTTGGCGCCGTCGACCTGTACGTCTACGAGGCAGGAGCCTCCTCGCCGACCTGGACCTACGACTTCGGCGGTCGGGCCAACTCGCAGATGGACGACACGCTCGCCCAGCATGGGCTGGCCTGGGGGCCGGACAACAGCCGCGTGTATGCGGTTACCACCCTGTTCGACCGCAGTGCCCCGCTGCTGCGGGTGCTCGTCCCGTCGACGTCCTCGGCCACTGCGCTGACGCTGAACTACCTTGATCCGCCCTTCGTGGGTGACCCGACCGGGCTCCAGGTGCACCTGGGCGGCCAGCTCACCGCCCTGACCGGCGTGGCCCCCGGTGCCCAGACCCTCCACCTTGTCCGCCAGGACCTTTTGGGCGAGGAGCAACTGCCCGACGTGCGCACCGACGCCGCTGGCAACTATGACTTCCACGACACGCTCCGCGGCCCCGGCCTGACCACCTACACCGTCAGATTCGACGGCGCCGGCGACCTCGGCGCCAGCCAGCAGTCGCTCTCCTTCGACCTGTCCTCGCCTTGACGTTCCAACCGCACTCGCTCTCGCGTCGCTGGTAGTGCGCCGTCGAGCCTCGGCCGGTTGCGGGTGCTTTAGCTGCCGCGCTGGCCAGGGTCGGGGCGTGTCCAGATGCCGCGCTGGAACATCAGCTCGATCTGCTGGTCGATGACCTGCTTGCGGTACTCCGCGTGGTCATATGGCTTGCGGTCCAGGTAGAGGTTCTTCGGGTAGACCGGCTGCTGGTAGATGACCTGGTACTGCTCAGTGGTCAAATCCTTGAGCCAGTTGTCCCACTGAGCGCTGGCCCGAAACCGCCGCAGCGCCTCGATGTCGATCGTGCCGGCCACCCAGGTCGAGCCGCCGCCATGGTTCAACCGCCCGATGATCTGACCCTTGCAGTCCACGATCATCGAGTTGCCCCCACCCGGATCGATCGGCGTCTCGGATTCCTTGTCGAAGTAGTAGGTGCCAATGTTGTTGGCGATCAGGTAGACGGCCATCAGGAATCCCAGCCGCCCGATCGCGGTGTCGGCCACCGGGTAGAACGCGTCCAGGCCGCGGCCATACAGCTCCACCCACCGGTCCCACACGTTGTGGGGAGTGACCGAGTGCTCCACCGGCAGCAGCGGCACCACCTTGTAGTGGCGCAGGACGATCGAGCCCTCAGGGTCGATCGCAAAGCCGACGTTGAAAAACCGCCCAGGAAACTCTGGGTGGCGGGCCTTGGCCTGCGCCATGATGAACGCATTCCACTGGCCGGCAAGCCGGCCGAGCTGGTCGGTCTCGGGTCCGGGAAGGTCGATCGCGCACGTGCGCGCGTAGTCCTCGTGGTCCAGGTCAAGGATCTCGTCGGTGAAGCCCTGCAGCCCGCCCTCTGGGATCGCGATCAGGCGCACGGGCAGATCCAGGCTGGACAGCCAGCTTGCCGCCTTGATCAATTGGGCGATGTGGTCCAGGTTCCACTGGATCTCGTCACGCTGATGGATGCCTCGCATGGTCGGCATCAGCCCGACCACCTGGTATGGCTCGATCACGCCTGGCCTCCTTGATTGCTCAGCACATCAGACGCTCAGGGCACGCTGCTCACACCGCTGGCCCAGGTGCCGTCGGGCGGTTCCGAAGGTAGCCGAAGTCCAGCGCCATCACCGGGTAAACAATAGAGCTGATCGTGAACGGCGTCACGCTCCCTGCATCCGATGACGGGTCGGGCGCTTCGTCCTACGCTCATGCCATGGCATTGATGAACGTGAGGTCTCAGCACGGATCAGCTTCGCGAAGGAGCCTGATCGCCGACGGCATCCTGGCGGCAGGGCTGGCCGCCTTCCTCACGGTCGGCACCCACTTTGCCTCACAGCATCAGCCCACCCGCCGGCCCTTCGACGCGGGGACGATCGCGTTGGTCAGTGTCGCGGCGGGGGTGCTGGCCCTGCGGCGCCGCCATCCCGTGGCGGTAATGACCGTGGTGTTCGGAGCCACGCTCCTCTACTTCATCCTCGGGTACGCCAACGGCCCCATCTGGCTCACCCTCATCGTCGCGTACTTCACCGCCATCGTTCGCGGCAACCGGCTGGCCGCCGCGGTCACGGCCGTGGCCGGATTCGGCATCTTCCCTTGGTTGGACCATCTGATCAGGAACAGGCCCGGTCCCTCACTTACTGACATGGCCGGCCTGGCCGCCTGGCTCCTCGTGCTGCTGGGCGCCGCCGAGGGTGTGCGCATCAGGCGAGAGCGGGCAGCCGAGGCGGTCCGCATCCGGGAAGAGGAAGCGCTCCGGCGGGCGAGCGAGGAGCGCCTCCGCATCGCCAGGGAGCTCCACGACGCCCTGGGGCATCATCTGTCCCTGATCAGCGTGCAATCCGGGGTGGCCCTGCACCTGAACGAGGAACTGCCCGAGCAGGCCCGGAACTCCCTCTCCGCGATCAAACAGGCAAGCAAAGAGGCGCTCGCCGAGCTCCGCTCGGTGCTCGACATCCTCAGGCAGGAGGGCGAGCCAGCACCCCGATCCCCCACCTCGACGCTCGCCCGGCTCGACGAACTGGTCTCGCAGGCAGCGGCGGCGGGGCTCGAGGTCCGAACGGAGATCGAGGGCGACGTGCGCCCGTTGCCGTTCGGCGTCGACGTGGCGGCATTCCGGATCGTGCAGGAGGCACTCACAAACGTCACCCGCCACGCCGGGCCGGCCTCCGCGACCGTGCGCGTCTCCTACGACGAAGGGGACCTCACCGTGGAGGTCGACGACGACGGCCACGGCCGTCCCGTGCACAACGGGACGGGAAGCGGCAAGGGGATCGTCGGCATGCGCGAACGAGTGGCGACGTTCGGCGGGGACCTGGAGGCCGGGCCCCGGCCGGGTGGGGGCTTCCGGGTGCGGGCCCGACTCCCCCTGGATGGCGTCCCATGATCCGGGTCCGGCTCGCCGGCGACCAGGCGCTGGTGCGGGCGGGGTTTCGCGCCCTGCTCGCGCGCATAGCCAGACACTGAGCTGGTCGGGAGCAGCGGCGGTGCGGACCTTGGTGTGGATATGCCATAGTCGTAGTGTGTTTTTCGTCGTGCTCCGCCGCTCCGGTCTCCAGTGGGACCCGTCACGGCCGATGGAGGAGCAGTCCGACTGGCCCGCGCACGCGTCGTTCATGGACGGGCTCGTGGACGCGGGCTTCATCGTCTTGGGTGGGCCGCTCGCGGACGAGCACCGCGTGGTGCTCGTCGTCGAGGCCGAGTCGGTGGACACCGTCCGCTCCACACTCGCGCGTGACCCGTGGAGCGAGACGCATCTTCGAATCGACACGATCGATCCGTGGACGATCCGGCTCGACGGGCGGCGCGCTCATAGGGTTATCGACGGGCTTGCGCTCCGCCGGCGCGGGTCAGGACCATCGGCCTAGGAAATCCTTTGAGCGGCGAGGAGTCGTCCGCCGCTGAGCGGTTGAGCGCGCTGTCTGTGGAGCGGATCCGCGGTGTGTGGCGCGGGCTGCTCGGCGCGCCTTCGGCATTCCAGGCGCCCGGATGTGTGGTGACCGCCCGCAGAGAAGGTTCGGGGGTCGCGTGCACGACCTTGTTCCACCGGACAGGTCTGCTCAGCGAAGCGAGACCGCGACCTGCTCGAGGTGGTCCATCGCTTCTTGCATGCCGCCTTCCATGCCGGAGTTGATGTGTCCGTCACGGGACTCCTGGCTCGCGTGCTGGACGAGGAGACTGAGGGTCGTGCGCCCGTCCTTTTCGGTGAACGTGAGCGTGTTCACCGCTTCGTTTTCGGGCATGACCTCGTAGATCTCGGTCGAGACGATACGCTCGTTCGGGACGATCTCCCGGTACTCGCCGTGGAACGCGACCTCGAATCCACCGTTCGCCACCATCACGTAGCGCCACGTGCCACCGACCCGCAGATCGACTTCGGCGATCGTGACCTCGCCACGGTCTCCGCTCCACCAGCGCTTGATGAGCTCGGGCGTGGTCCAGGCCCTGTAGACCAGGTGCTTGGGTGCGTCGAACTCCCGCGTGATCAGGATCTGCGTGTCCGTCGGGAGCGTCACCTCGGCTGTGCCACTACTCGTCACTGCCCCCATCCCCTTCCTCCTTTTCCTTGAGTTCCTCCAACACGACATCCAGCCGATCGAAGCGCTGCGCCCACGACCACTCGTAGTTCTTCACCCAGTCATGGATGGGCTTGAGCGAGTGACCGTTGAGCCGGTACATCCGCTGCCTCCCTTCATCACGCACCTCCACCAGGCCTACCTCCCTCAGCACCCGCAGGTGTTTGGACACCAGTGGCTGCGCCAGGCCGAGCAGCATGACGAGGTCGTTCACGGGGCGTTCCCCGCCGGCGAGGACGTCCAAGATCTGCCGCCGCCGGGGCTCCGCCACCGCGTTGAACGCATCTGCTGTCGTCGCTGCTCGTGCCATGGGGAAATCATATACCCATATAGGAATACGTCAAGCCTGGAGGCCAGGCTCAGCCGAGGTCGGCGGGGTTGATGGCGTGGGCCGTGGGGCGGCAGCCGGCGTCGGTGACCGGCCAACCCCCAGCCTTGCGCGAGCGGAGGCTGGCCTACCGCGACGCCATCCGGTCGCACCACTCCACCGAGTCGGAGCTGCGGGCCCACTTCGACCGCGAGGAGAACCAACTGGTAGCGGCGCTGAACGCACTATAGATCGACGGCTGCCATGCCATTCGCTGGCCGCTCCGTATGTCGCGTCGGCGCCCCTGAGCCCCGACGAGGCTCAGCGGCGCCGACGGGTCAGGTCGTCGATCTCGCCACGGGTGAGCGGCACCAGCGGCGCGGCCAGGTTCTCAAGCAGGTGCTCGACCGATGACGTGCCCGGGATCAGCAGCATCGCTGGGGAGCGTCGCAGCAGCCAGGCGAGCGCGATCTGTCCGGCACTGGCCCGGTGGCGCGCCGCGAGCCGGCCCAGGAGTCCCCCCGGCGCAGCGAGGTTGCCGGCGCTGAGCGGCGCCCAGGGCAGGAACGCGAGCCCGTGGCGCTCACAGTGGTCGACCATGTCCTCGTCGCGCCGGTCGATCAGGTTGTAGCGGTTCTGCACGCTCGCGATCGGAACGATCTGCTGCGCGCGCTCCAGCTGCGCGATGGTGACGTTCGACAGGCCGACGTGACGGAGCTTGCCCTCGGCGCGTAGCTCCGCGAGCGCGCCAACCGTCTCCTCGATCGGTACATTCGGATCGACCCGGTGGAGCTGGTACAGGTCGATGCACTCCAGACGCAGACGCCGCAGGCTTCCTTCGCACGCCTGCCGCAGGTGCTCGGGCCGGCCGTTGGGCACCCAACGGCTCGGCCCGGGGCGGGTCAGCCCGCCCTTGGTCGCGATCACGAGCCCCTGCGGGTAGGGGTGGAGGGTCTCGCCGATCAACCGTTCGCTGACCTCCGGCCCGTACGAGTCAGCCGTGTCGATGAAGTTCACCCCCAGCCCCACGGCACGGACCAGGACCTCGCGGGCGCCCTCGGGGTCGGCGGGCTCGCCCCAGATGCCCGCCCCGGTGAGCCGCATCGCCCCCAACCCAAGGCGGCGCACACGCAGATCGCCCCCGAGCTCCAGCGATCCAGCGGTCTGGTCATTGAGCGGGTGGTCGAGGACGAGCATGGGCGGGCCTCCTTGGGGTCATCGGGTCCAAGTCCAGGGAGTTCAACGCATCAGGATCCTACAAGGACGCTCACAGGATGCTCCATGGTTCGCGTGTGATGCTCCGGGCCGCCACGGCCCACGCGACCCGGGGTTGATCATGACCGCCGCACGTCTACCTGATCCCGCTCGAGGCGGATGCTGTTGGCGAATTCCGATGCCTTGCCGCGTGGGTGGTGGTCCTTTGCCGCGCCGGTTGTGGTGCTCTGCCGCGCCAGTGCAGCTCTGCCGCGCAGATCGCTCCACGAACCCCCCAAACCAGGCGCCCGAGCGACAAGTGGCGCGGCAAAGCTGCATTCACGCGGCAAAGCGCGACCATGCGCGCGGCAGAGCACGACCACCCGCGCGGCAGAGCAAGCCCTGGAACCCACACCACCCACCACACGCCCCGAGACCCCTCCCCCAATTCGCCAACAGCATCCGAGGCGGTGCCCATGATGGTGGCCTGATGTGGGCTGGGTTCGAGAAAGGAGCACTGAATGGAGATCGTTCACCTCAGGGCGGGAGATTGCAGTCTGGTCCTGGACGTCGGCGGCCCGCGACTCCCAACGGTGCTCCACTGGGGTGCCGACCTCGGCGACGCGACACCGGCATCCCAGCTCGGCCTGACCCTGGCGGAAACTCTCGCAGTCGCCGTGGCCGCGTTGGACGAACCGGCATCCCGCTCGCTGGTCCGCGAGCACTCCGCGGGCTACCTGGGGCGGCCAACGCTGTCCGGTCATCGCATGGGGTCGGACTGGTCGCCTTCCTTCGCGCTGACCGGGCTGGAGCACTCCGGCGATGACCGGGTGACGGTGCATGGAGTCGATCCCGTCGCGCGCCTTGGCCTGCGCTCCGAGATCGAGCTGTCGCCATCTGGTCTGCTGCGGCTGCGCCACACGTTGAGGAACGAGGGCGACTCGCCCTACGTCGTGAACGAGCTGTTGTGTGCGCTCCCACTCCCGGGCCAGGCTACCGAGCTGCTCGACCTGAGCGGTCGCTGGTGTCGGGAGCGCCACCCACAGCGGCATCCCCTGGAGCTGGGGAGCTGGGTGCGCGAGAACCGCCGTGGGCGCACCGGCCACGATGCCACCATCGGCCTGGTGGCCGGTACTCCCGGATTCGGGTTTCGCCACGGCGAGGTGTGGGCCGTGCATGTCGGCTGGAGCGGCAACCATGTCAGCTATGCGGGGCGGTGGCCGTCGGGCGACGCGGTGCTGGGCGGCGGAGAGCTGTTGCTCCCCGGCGAGGTCAGCCTCGCGCCGGCCGAGGAGTATGCCACCCCCTGGCTGTACGCCGCATACTCCCCGCACGGCCTCGACGGTATCGCCGCCGCGTTCCATGGCTACCTGCGGCGGCGGTCGCACCATCCAGGTCCGAACCGGCCGCGCCCCGTCGTGCTCAACACCTGGGAGGCGGTCTACTTCGACCACGACTTCGATCGGCTGCGAGGACTCGCCGGCGCCGCCGCCGAGATCGGCGTCGAACGGTTCGTTCTCGACGACGGCTGGTTCCGGTCCCGGCGCGACGACACCGCGGGTCTCGGCGACTGGTACGTCGACGAGACGGTGTGGCCACATGGGCTGGAGCCGCTGATCAGCCATGTCCGCTCGCTCGGCATGCAGTTCGGCCTCTGGGTCGAGCCGGAGATGATCAGCCCCGACTCGGACCTGTACCGCGCGCATCCCGACTGGATCCTCGCAACGGGGGGAAGGCTGCCGCCGACCTACCGTCACCGACAGGTTCTCGACCTTGCCAACCCGGACGCCTACGACCACATCCGCTCGCGGCTCGACGCGCTGCTGTCCGAGAACGATATCGGCTACCTCAAGTGGGACCACGACCGCGACCTCATCGACGCCGGCCACCAGGCACGCCCGGGTGTCCATGCCCAGACCCTGGCCGCCTATCGGCTGCTCGACGAGCTGCGCGCCGCATATCCCGGCGTCGAGATCGAGAGCTGCTCCTCAGGTGGGGCACGGGTTGACCTCGGCATCCTGGAGCGCACCGACCGCGTGTGGGCGAGCGACTGCACTGGAGCGCCAGACGATCCAGCGGTGGACGGGCCTGTTCCTGCCCCCGGAGCTGATCGGAACTCACGTCGGCCCGCCGAGAGCGCACACCACCGGGCGGGTCCACGATCTCTCCTTCCGGGCGACGATCGCCCTGCTCGGACACGCCGGCATCGAATGGGACATCAGCTCGGCCTCGCCTGAGGAGCGCGCCGCGCTGGCGTCCTGGATCGGTTTCTACAAGCGGCATCGGGGGCTGCTGCACACGGGCGACGTCGTCCACGCCGACCATCCGGACCCTGCCGCGACGCTGGACGGCGTCATCTCCCGCGACCGCTCCGAGGCGCTGTACGCATATGTCCAGACGGCGACCTCGCGGTTCACCGTGCCCGTCCCGGTCCGGCTTCCCGGGCTCGACCCGGACCGCAGGTACGTGGTCCAGTCTGTGCATCCCGCCGGCTCGCCGCGCACCACCCTCTGGCCGTCGCCGTCCTGGTATGCCGCCGGCACGATCACGCTGCCAGGTGGCGTGCTCGGTGCGGTCGGGCTGACCATGCCCTCGCTCCACCCGGAACAGGCGCTGCTGCTCCAGGTCACGTCGGTGGCGCGGTGACGGGCCCCGCACGCCCCACGCTGAGAAGGCACGCCAGACCCGCGCTCACCCCTTGGTCGCCCCGCCCGTCAGGCCCTTGACGAAGTGCTTCTGCAGCACCGGCAGGGTGGCGAGGAACATCAGCGCGAACACGGTGCCGAAGTCCGCCTGGTACTGCCCGATCGCGCGGTAGATGCCGGTGGTGATGGTGGTGCCCTGGCTCGGCCCCAGGATGATCAGCGGGTCGAGGAAGTCGTTCCAGATCCACACGCCCAGGAAGATCAGCACGCTGGCGGTGGCCGGGCGCAGCAGCGGGAAGACGATCCGCCAGAACACCTGGGTCCGGGTGGCGCCGTCGATCGCGGCCGCGTCCTCCAGCTCCACCGGGATGGTCCATGAAGCCGGAGAACACGAACACTCCGAACGGGATGTAGTAGCCGACATTGAACAGGACCAGGCCCTGCACAGTGGTCATCAGGTGAGCTGCCCGCAGGACCTGGGTGATCGGCATCAGGATCACCTGTGGCGGGATCATCAGCCCGCAGAGCAGCAGCAGCATCAGCGCCCGGCCCCAGCGGCCACGGCTGCGCGCCAGGTAGTGCCCGAGCATCGCCGACAGCACGGTCAGGATGAGGATGGACGCCACCGTGACCACGGTGCTGTTGGCCAGGCTGGCCCAGAACAGGTGGTCGGGGCGGGTCAGCACGCTCCTGAGGTTCTCCAGCGTCGGCGGGATCGGCAGCGCGGCCGGCTGCTCGCTGATCCGGCTCCCCCGCTTGATCACGTTGACGCAGACCACGTACAGCGGGACGACGAAGACCGCGCTGACCGCGATGGCCACCAGCGGTCGCAGCCAGGGGGCTCGCGCCCGGTCCAGGTTCACAGGTTCACCTCGCGCCGCTGCAGCACCTTCAGCACGAGCGCGCTGGCCGTGGCGATGATGACGAGCATGACGACGGCCATCGCCGAGGCGTAGCCCTGACGGTTGGCGACGAAGCCGGTCTGCAGCACGTTGTAGGCGATCGTCGCGGTGGTGCCGGTGCCAGGTCCGCCGTGCGTGATGACCTGGACGTGGTCGAAGATCTTGAAGGCGGAGATCAGCAGGACCACGGTGTTGACGGTGAGCGCGGGCGCGAGCAGCGGCCAGGTCACGGGGCGGAACCGGCGCACCGGGCCCGCCCCGTCGATGGCGGCGGCCTCGCCCAGCTCGGTCGGCACGCCCTGAAGCCCGGCGAGGTAGACCACGACGCAGAACCCCAGCATCTGCCAGGAGAGGATCCCGCCCAGCGAGTACAGGGCGTACCTGGGATCCGACAGCCAGCCCGGCGGATGGGTCACGCCGAGGCCGTGCAGCGCCTGGTTGATCAGCCCGCCGCCGTCGAGCATCCGCGTCCAGATGATGCTGACCACCACCGAGCTGAGCACCATGGGCGTGAAGAACACGCTGCGCAGCGTGTTGTAGAGCCAGCCTCTGCGGTCCAGCAGGACGGCGACGGCGAGCCCGGCCACGTTCGGCACGATGACGACGATCAGCGTCAGGATGGCCGTCACCCGCAGCGAGGTGAGGAACTCCCCGTCGGTGAGCAGCAGCCGGTAATTGTGCCCGCCCACGTGACATCGCGCCCTTGCCATCCAGGAACGCCTGCTGGGTCGCGGCGTAGTCGCGGGCCACGTCGCGCTTGTCGATGTAGCCCTTCTGCGCCAGCTCGGCCAGCTTGGTCGCGCCCCGCTTGAAGTCGGCGTCGGCGAACTTCACCTTGCCGGCTCGGCGGTCGTGCATCCAGTTGGGGTTCTTCGCGTACACCTCGGTCGCGAGGATGGCCGACCAGGTCGGGCCGAGCGCGTCGTGCACGCCGCCGACCACGAACGGGGTGGTCCCCTTGGCCTTGAGCTTGGCCGCGTCGGCGAGCAGCTCGGCGTGGGTGCCCGGCGGGCCGCTGATACCGGCCTTGGCGAACAGGTCCTTGTTGTAGTACACGACCGGGATCGTCTGGATGTTCGCCGGTAGCTGATAGACCTTTCCGTCGTCCAGCGTGGCAAATATTACATCCGATGTCTCTGAGGGGAGTCAAGCGATAGACTGGCCAAGATTGGCTATTTACCACTGCATTATCGCCTGCCTGAGGGGTCTTCCCAAACAGCAGAGATCCGATCTATCGTCCTGGGGCTGGGTCAGGCGGTGAAGGGAGGCTCGGGGATGACTGCCTCGATCGTCGCGCTCGACTCCTACGACGTGCGCTTCCCCACCTCCCGTCAGCTGGACGGGTCGGACGCCATGCATCCCGACCCGGACTACTCCGCGGCCTACGTCGTGGTCCGCACCGACGCCGCGGACGGCCACCGGGGTGACGGCTTCGCCTTCACCATCGGGCGGGGCAACGAGGTGCAGACCGCGGCGATCCGCGCGCTGGCACCCTTCGTCGTCGGCCGGCCGCTGGATGCGACCATGGCCGACCTCGGTGGCCTCTGGAAGGAGCTGGTGCACGACTCGCAGTTGCGCTGGCTCGGTCCGGAGAAGGGCGTCATGCACATGGCGATCTCCGCGGTCGTCAACGCCCTGTGGGACCTGCGCGCCGAGGGATACCCGGCGTACGCGACCTCGCCCGGCTGGCTGGGCTATGACGACGACAAGCTGCGCCGCCTCTGCAAACAGGCGCTCGCCGACGGCTTCACCCAGATCAAGCTGAAGGTCGGCCACGACCTGCGCCGGCTGCGGGTCGCCCGTGAGGTGTGCGGGCCGGGCATCCGCATCGCCGTGGACGCCAACCAGCGCTGGGACGTCGGCACCGCCATCGCCTGGATCCGCGAGCTGGCGCCCTACCAGCTCTGGTGGGTGGAGGAGCCCACCAGCCCTGACGACGTGCTGGGGCACGCCACCATCGCCAGGGCCATCGCGCCGATCCCCGTCGCCACCGGCGAGCACGTGCAGAACCGGGTGGTCTTCAAGCAGCTACTGCAGCTCGGCGCGATCTCCTACCTCCAGCTCGACGCCGCCCGGGTTGCCGGGGTGAACGAGAACGTTGCTATCGTCCTGCTGGCCGCGAAGTTCGGCGTGCCGGCGTGCCCCCATGCCGGCGGGGTCGGGCTGTGCGAGCTAGTCCAGCACCTGTCGATGTTCGATTACGTGGCGGTGAGCGGCTCCATGGAAGATCGCGTCATCGAGTACGTCGACCACTTGCACGAGCACTTCATCGACCCGGTCGTGATCCGCGGGGGGCGCTACCGCGCGCCGCTCGCGCCCGGCTTCAGCGCGACCATGCGTCCAGAGACGCTGGTCGCCTACGCCTGTCCCGACGGGCCCGTGTGGCTGGCGGAGGGGCGGCGTCCGTGACCCGGGAGCTCTCCGGGCTCGCTGCGATCGTCACCGGCGGTGGCTCGGGCATCGGGCTGGCGACCGCGCGGACGCTGGCGCAGCGAGGCGCGAGGGTCGCCTGCCTGGACCTGGACCCGTCTGGCGCGGAGCCGCTGCTCGCGGTGACCGCGGACGTGACCGACGAAGGCTCGGTGCGGGACGCGGTCGGCGCCGTGGCCGAGCGGCTCGGCGGCGTCGACGTGCTGGTCAACAACGCCGGCATCGGCGCGCGGGGCACCGTCGAGGACAACCCCTACGAGGAGTGGTGGCGCGTGCTCGACGTGAACCTGCTCGGGATCGTGCGCTGCACCCGCGCGGCCCTGCCGTACCTGCGCGGCTCGGCGCACGCGGCGATCGT
>WNFZ01004808.1_pt1 | contig 19912 bp, 18 predicted proteins | sample 5400081 | NCBI WGS metagenome assembly WNFZ01 (sample SAMN13153365, study PRJNA577476) | soil metagenome | isolation source: 80 cm soil or saprolite under grassland replicate 1 | place: USA:California | collected 2016-06-15
ACCGGTTGTTCGGCCTATTGTAGATCTCGAGCGGCGTGCCGACCTGCTGGATGCGCCCGTCGCGCATCACGGCGACGCGGTCGCCGAGCGTCATCGCCTCGACCTGATCGTGCGTCACGTAGATCGAGGTGACGGGGATGCGCTCGCGCAGGCGCTTGAGCTCGATGCGCATGTGGGCTCTGAGCTCCGCGTCGAGGTTGGAAAGCGGCTCGTCGAACAGGAACACCTGCGGATGCCGCACGATGCAGCGCCCGAGCGCCACGCGCTGCTGCTGCCCGCCGGAGAGCTCGCGCGGCTTGCGCGCGAGCAGATTGCCGATGCCGAGAATGTCGGCGGCGCGGGCGATCTCCTGGCGGATCAGCGCCTCGCCGGTGCGCCGATTGCGCAGGCCGAAGGCGAGATTGTCGTACACCGTCATGTGCTGATAGAGCGCGTAATTCTGGAACACCATGGCGATGTCGCGGTCCTTCGGCGGCAGCCGATTGACGATGCGCTCGCCGATGCGGATGGTGCCCGAGCTGACCTCCTCGAGTCCGGCGACGAGCCGCAGCGTCGTCGACTTGCCGCAGCCCGATGGTCCGACCAGCACCACGAATTCCTCGTCGTCGATCTCGAGATCGAGGTCGGTCACGGCAGGAACCGTGCCGTAGGTCTTCTCGATCCGCTCCAATGCCACCTTCGCCATGGTGTCTCCCGCCGGAAGCTCCGATATCTCGGCTCCCCGGCCGATCAGATGCGCAGTCCGCGAATGACGTAGCGCTGCGCGAACAAAGTCACCAGCACCGCTGGGCCCATGGCCAGCACCGCCATCGCGCTCATGAGATTCCATTGCGTCCCGAGCTCGGTCACGAACTGCGCCATGGTCACGGTGATCATCGCCGTGTTGTGACCGGTGAGGATGAGCGCGAACAGGAACTCGTTCCAGGTGTAGAGCCAGGACAGGATCGCGAGCGCGGTGATCGCCGGCACCGCCGAAGGCAGCGCCACGCGCAGAAACGCGCCCCAGCGGGTGCAGCCGTCGATCAGCGCCGCATATTCCATCGACGGATCGATGCCGTCGAAAAATCCCTTCATGATCCAGGAGAAGAAGCAGATGTGCACCGCGATGTGCGGCAGCAGGATGCCGACGTAGGTATCGTAGATGCCGAGATAATAATCGACCAGATACAGCGGCAGCACCCAGGATATGTAGGGCACGGTGCGGAACAAATAGATGGTCCCGAACCAGGTGCGCGGAATCGGCCCCCGGAAGCGCGAGAGCATGTAGCCGCTGGTGATGGTCACGCCGAGCGAGAACAAAGTGGCGAGCGTCGCCAGGATGAAGCTATTGACGAACGCATGCACTACGGCCGGCCTGGCAAACACTTCGAGATAGTTCTGCACGGTGAAGGCGGTGCCGCGGTAGATGTAATACACCGCCCAGCCCGGCCGCAGCGAGGTTACCACCATGATGACGACCGGGCCGAGAAACAGCAGAATGATGCCGGCAAACATCAGTACCAGCAGCGCCGTGCGTCCGCCCGGCGCCAGCGCATCCGAGATGCGGCTCCGCGAGCTCGGCGCGATCGCTGCGGCGGCCGTCATCGCGAGATGTTCGTGAGCCGGTCGATCGCCGTGTACATCAGCCAGGCGACGACGAGGATGATGAGGGCGCCGACGATCGCCGCGGCGGAACCGCGGCCGAAATCGAGATTCTGGAAGGTCTCGACATAGGCATAGATGCTGAACACCTCGGTCGAGCGGGCCGGGCCGCCGCCGGTGAGCACCCAGACCTGGTCGAAGGTGCGGAACGCGTCGATCGAGCGGATCAGCACGCACACGCCGATGACCGGGCGGAGCATCGGCAGCGTGATGTGCGTGAACGTGCGCCAGCGGCCGGCGGCGTCGATCTGCGCCGCCTCGAACGGCTCGCGCGGCAGGCTTTTGAGCGCCGCCAGCAGGATGAGCGCGAACCACGGCGTCCAGATCCAGACGTCGGTGAAAACGACGATGGAAAAGCTCGGCCAGCGCTCGGCGAGCCACGACATCTGGCCGAATCCCACCCAGCGCAGGAACGCGGCGACCACCCCGAACTGATCGTTGAAGGTCCAGCGCATCGAGGTCGCGGCGATCACCGGCGCGATCATCTGCGGCAGCAGGATCACGGTCTGCACCAGGCGGTGCCCGGGAAAGCTCCAGTTGAGCAGATGCGCGAGCGCCATCCCGAGCGCGAGCGAGATCGCCACGGTCGCGAACATCAGCAGGAAGGTGTTGGGCAGCACGACCCAGAGGAAGATCGGATCGTTCAGGATCGAGACGTAGTGCGCCAGCCCGATCCAGGTCTCCTTCGGATTGTAGAGTTGCCAGTCGCGGAAGCTCGCGTTTGCCCCGATCACGATCGGCACGACCTGGAACAGGACCAGCACCGCCGCCGCGGGAGCGATCAGGAGCAGCATGAAGCGCTGCTTCTCGCCGAGCGCGGTCAAGCGACGCCGCGCAGCGCCGCCTGCCGCCGAGGAAACGTCGAGCGCCCGCGCGGGATTGGCCATGCGGCTACTGGGTGACGGCCACCTCGTGAAGCGTCTTCACGCCGTCCTTGAGCACCTGGGGAATCGCTTCGCGCGGTCCGGTCAGCGCCTTGACGGCGACGTCCGAATAGGCCTTGTGGAGCTGCGGCCAGTTGGCGAAATAATACGCCGAGTGCACGTGCTCCTCGTCGAACACCGCCTTCTGCAGCTTCTGGAATACCGGATCTTTCTGCTGCAGCACCTCGAACGCCTTGGTGCTCGGCGGCGGACCGCCGGTCGCGTTCCACATTTCGAGCTGGCCCTCGGTATCGCTTAGCATCGCGCCCAGCAATTGCTTGGCGAGCTTCTGATGCTCGGGCGAAACCGCCTTGGGAATAGCCCAGCCCCAGATGTCGTCCCAGGAGATCGGCTGCTTGCGGCGCGGTCCGTACGGGAATTTCGCCATGCCGACCTTGCCGGCGACGAGCGATTTGTTCTTGTCGTTGAACTCGCCCCAGAACGTCGAATCCGCGACCGTGAAGGCGGCATCGCCCGCCTCGAAGATGGCATTGGCCTCGTTGCGGCCATAGGTCGTCATCGCCTCGGGGCTGATCTTGTGTTTGTGCAGGGCGTCCCACCAATATTCGACGATCTCCTGGTGGCAGGGCTGATCGATGATGGGCGTCCAGCCCTCGGCCGACCATTCCTTGACGGTGCGCGCGTAGATCGGCTTGAGTATGTCGCACTGGTTGTTCCACATGGTCCACCACAGGCTGAACCAGGTGTTGTTCATCGACATGCCGCCGACGTAGCCCCATTTGACCTTGCCGGCCTTCTGCAATTTTTCGCTGACTTGAACGAGCGCATCGAAGGTTTTGGGCACCTCGTTCTCGGGAACGAGATCGGTGCGGTAGAAGAAGGTTCCCACGGTGTGCACCATCGGCACGACCGTGAGCTTGTGATCGTCGTTCCAGAATGCGTCGAGCGGCTGCTTGGGGAAATCGGCGACGCCGGGGACATCATCGGTGGTGACGAGATATTGCTTCCAGAGCTGACCCCAATCGTCGTTGTGCCAGATGATGTCGCATTGCGGGCTGTTGGTGGTGAGGATCTGGGTGATCTTCGGGACGAAAATGGCGTAGGCGACCGTCGTCGAAGTCAAATTCACGTCGAATTTCTTCGCCCATTTGTCCAGAATCTTGATGCTGGCCTCCATGATCGGATGCCCGCCGTGACAGACGTTGAGCGTCTCCGCCGCGTCCGCCTTCTGCACTCCCGACGCGAAGGACGCCATCGCCGCGAACGCGCCGAGCCACGCGGATTTCCTGATCGCTCGCCATTGTTTCATGAGTTCCTCCCCGACCGGTCTTTCGAGCGCGGCACATGCACGCCGAGACCATGCCGGAGCATAACCTGACGGCGCCAGCCTGGAAACCCGCAATCGCATCGCCGACTGCGGCCGGCGCGACGACGCGCGGTCGCATCCTCGCCGCGACACGATCCCTGATTTTCAGTGGCATGGAACGGTCGCGAGCGCTGCACCGGCATCGCGCCGCCGGTTCGGCTTGCCGGATTCTCGGCGGCCGGTCTAGCATCGGGGCCGCTCACAACAATCAGGCGGAAAAATCGGGGAGAGAAACCATGACGGCCGATGCGACGGGGACTGCCGTGCCGCGGGACAAATCATCGCTGGGCCGCGTGATGCTGGCCTCCGCGATCGGCTCGGCGCTCGAATGGTACGATTTCTTCATCTACGGCACCGCAGCCGCACTGGTGTTCAACGAGCTGTTCTTTCCCAAGCTCGATCCGCGCATGGGGACGCTGGCCGCGTTCGCCACCTTCGGGGTCGGCTTCTTCGCCCGTCCGTTCGGTGGGCTGGTGTTCGGACATTTCGGCGATCGGCTCGGCCGCAAACCGATGCTGGTCGTGACGCTCCTGCTGGTCGGGGTAGCGACCTTCCTGATCGGGCTCGTACCGAGCTATGCCAGCATCGGCATCGGCGCGCCGATCCTCCTGGTCCTGCTGCGGCTGCTGCAGGGCTTCGGGGCGGGTGCGGAATACGGCGGCGCAGTCATTTTCGCCGTCGAATATGCGCCCGAGGGCAAGCGCGGCCTGTTCGGCAGCTGGGCGCCGATCGGCGTCACCATGGGCAATCTCTTGGCCGCCGGCGTCTTCGCGCTGGTCACGCTGCTGCCGAAGGAAGACTTTCTGGCGTGGGGCTGGCGCATCCCGTTCCTGCTCAGCGCCATCCTGGTCGCGCTCGGACTTTACATCCGGGTCAGCGTCGCGGAGACGCCGGTGTTCGCCGATGTGGCCGAACGCCGAAAGCCGCTGAAAGCGCCGGTGCTCGACGCGATCCGCAGGCATCCGCGCAGTTTCCTGGTCGTGATCGGCTCGCGCATGGCGGAAAATGGGCTCGGCTATTTGTTTCCGGTGTTCGGGTTGAACTACGTGGTCCAGCAGCTGCAGTTGCCCAGGAGCGAAGCGCTGTTCGGGGTGATCGTGTCGCAATTTCTTTCGCTCGCGACCATCCCGTTGTTCTCGGCGCTTTCCGATCGGGTCGGACGGCGACCGGTCTATCTCGGCGCCGCGCTGTTCTCGGCAGCCTGGGCGTTCCCGTTCTTCCTGCTGTGCGAGACCAAGGAGCCATGGCTGATCTGGCTCGCCTTCATCGGCGCGAGCGCGATCGGCGTCTCCGGCATGTTCGGGCCGCAAGCCGCGTATTATTCCGAGCTGTTCGGTCCCCGCGTGCGGTTCGGCGGGTTTGCGTTCGCGCGGGAATTGGGCTCGATCCTCGCCGGCGGCCCCGCGCCGTTCCTGGCAGCTTGGCTGCTGGCGCAGGCCGGCGGCAGGCCGTGGTGGGTCGCCGTCTACATCATCGCGTTGTCGCTGATCACCGCGGCAGCGATCGTCATCGGACCGGAGACGCACCGCGGCGACATCACCTCCGAGCATCCCGACGATGTGGCGAAGCCGGCCCCAGCGACGTAGCGGCGCGCTTGGCGGTCTTCATGACGCAGGCCATCCTAGAGGCCGGCTGGGTCTGCTCCCTCTCCCCAGCGGGTCGAGGGAGCTCGCCGAGCTTGCGGCTGCCGTCGCAGAAGGAATTCACCAGTGCGCTACTCCGCGGCCGTGCGGAAGAAGCGCTTGGCGGCCGCGCGCTGGTTCTCGTAGATCGAGCCTTGGAACGGCGCGGGCGGCAACGGCATGCGAACCGGGACCGGCGTCAGACGCGGCTCGATCGTCGGCTCGCCGAGCACCATGCGACCGTTGAATTCCTCAAAATTGGCAACGCCCAACAGCGGCCAGGCGTCGGCCGCCGCATATTCGTGCAGCAGCAGCCGGCGCGGCTTCGATGAGGTATTGAGCGCCGACCCATGCACGAGCCGTGCATGGTGGATCGTCATCGAGCCGGCCTTGCCCGTGAGCGGCACCGCCTTGGCATAGTCGAGCCCCTCGAGCTGCGGATCCATGGCGCCGGCGAAATAGCCGTTGGCGTGGTGATCGAAGACCGGACCCTTGTGGGTGCCGGGAACGACCAGCAGCGGCCCGTTCTCCATGTCGCAATCGTCGAGATAGAGCCCGGTCGCCAGCACGTCGTCATTGCTGTGCGGATAGAACGCCCAGTCCTGGTGCCATTCGACCGCGGCGCCGTAGCCGGCCGACTTCATGTTGAGCTTGGCGCCGTGCAGGCGGAGATCGGGGCCGATGAGCTGCGCCAGGATCCCGGTGATCCGCGGGTTGCGGGTGAGCTCGGCAAAGAACGGGAAATGCTTGTGCGGGGTCTTGATGCGCCGCACCCGCGGCTGCTCGGGCGTGTGGGATTCCTCGAGATCGTAGACGTCGGTATGGCTCGTCACCTTGCCGGCGTCGGCGACGATCGCGTCGAGCGTGCGGCGAATCTCGGCCAGCAGCCCCGCATCGAAGACGTCGGGCACCACCAGGTAACCGAGCTCGCGATATTGCTCGATCTGCGCTCGCGTCAGTGTTGCTCCCTGGGCTGTCGTCAGCATTGCTCCTCACCATGCTCGCGATGTTCGGCTTCATTCACGGCGTCGCCGAAACCGGAAGCGCTCGGCCGCGCGTTCTCTTTCGCGAATATAATCGCCGTCCCGGGCTCCCGCAATTTGGCGGCCGCCGCAGCGCAGCCCTCACCCGGACACCGCGAACTTCACCGCGAACAGCGCCGCGAGCACGATTCGACCGAATCCCGTCCCACGGCGTCGCTCTGGGAAGTCCGGCTCGGGTCCGAGCCCCCGTCCTAATCACCTCGCCTTGATAACAGTTATTGGCGGCGATACCATCCAGGCTTGCTGGAGTCAGGCCTATGCCGAGCAGTGTCGACCTAGGAAGCCAATTGGAGAAATTCGTGGCGAGCCTGGTCAAATCAGGCCGCTACAATTCGAAGAGCGAAGTGCTGCGCGAGGGAGTGCGCCTGCTTCAGGAGCGCGAGAAGCGGCTCGCTGCGCTCGATGCGGCAATCGCCCGCGGCATCGCGGATGCCGAGGCCGGCCGCGTGAAGCCGCTGGGACAGGTGTTCCGGCGACTGGATGCCAAATATCGCGCCGCGGCAAAAGCCAAGGGCTGATGATCGTCCTCATCACCGAAGCAGCCGAGGCAGACCTCGAAGCTATCGGTGATTGGATCGCGGTCGAGAATCCGGCACGCGCACGCCGGCTCCGCAGGTGCAGACGCCGGCAACAAAAGATATTACGTCACCCCGACACCGCGAATTTCAGCGCGAACAGCGCCGCGAGCACGACCGTGGCCGGCGAGAGCTGGGAAAAGCGGCCGGCGATCAATTTCGCCAGCACGTAGGTGATGAAGCCGAGTCCGATCCCGGTGGCGATCGAGTAGGTCAGCGGCATGGTGATCGCGGCGATGACGGCGGGCGCGGATTCGGTGATGTCGTCCCATTCGATCTCGGCCAATCCTCGCGCCATCATGCAGGCGACGTAGAGCAAGGCCGCGGCCGACGCATAGGCCGGGATCATGCCGGCGAGCGGCGCAAAGAACAAGGCGAGCAGAAAGCACAGCGCGACCACGACCGCGGTGAGCCCAGTGCGGCAGCCCGCCGCAACGCCAGCGGCGCTCTCGATGGGTCACTCCGATCAGGGTGCCGGCGTTGTCGAACACGTCGACGAACAGGATGCTGAACACGATGATGACGAAGGTGAGTTCGGCGGCGCGCGAGAAATCGAGCTGCAGCAAGGTCGGCGCGAGCGACGGCGGCATCGAGACCACGCCGGAATAATGCGTGAGCCCGAGCGGAAGCCCGATCAGCGTCACCGCCAAAATACCGAGCAGCGTGCCGCCGATGACGCCCCGGTGATTGAGCGCGGCGATCAGCACGAAACCGAACAGCGCCAGGACCGCGGCGGGCTTGGTCAGATCGCCGAGCGTCACCAGGGTCGCGGGATGCGCGGCGATCACCCCGGAAGTCTCGAGCGCGATGATGCCGAGGAACAGGCCGACGCCCGCCGAGACCGCGAGCTTGAGGTTGTGCGGGATCGAATCGATGACGTATTGGCGGATGCGGAAGATCGAGACAGCCAAGAACAGCATGCCGGAGCAGAATACGGCCGCGAGCCCCTGCTGCCAGGAATATTTGTAGGTCACCACGACGGTGAAGGCGAAGAACGCGTTGAGCCCCATGCCGGGGGCGAGCGCGATCGGATAATTGGCATAGAGCCCCATCACCAAGGTGCTCGCCGCCGCCGCGACGCAGGTCGCGACGAACACCGCGCCCTTGTCCATGCCCGTGGTGCCGAGGATCTGCGGATTGACGAAGACGATGTAGGCCATCGTCAGGAACGTGGTGACGCCGGCGATGATCTCGGTGCGAGGCTCAGTGCCGTTTTGGCCGAGCCCGAAATAGCGGTCGAGAATGGAAGCGTGCCGGGTGCGGACCTTCGCTTCGCGGGCGGGTTCGCGCATGGGAGTTTCCAAAGGGCCGCCGCCGAAATCGGCGGCACGATTGCGACAGAATAGCCCGTGAACTTTGGCGCGCCTTCGGGATTTTGCCACTTGTCCACGGCCGCAGTGGAGCGGACAGGCGGGCAAATCGCGCATTTTCCGTGCGGTTCTGCCGCGCCGATCTATACTGTGGCAGGGAAGGGCCGGCCGAGCTCGCGAGGCCTAAGATGACTCTCGATCCTGTCTTTCTCGATCGCGTCCAGACCGGCTTCACCTTCGCGTTCCACATCATCTTCCCGAGCTTCACCATCGGGCTCTCCGCCTATGTGGCGACGCTTGCCGTGATGTGGATCGCGACCGGCGAGGAACGCTTTCACCGCCTCGCGTTCTTCTGGACCAAAATCTTCGCGGTCTCCTTCGCCATGGGCGTGGTGTCCGGCATCGTGCTGTCTTACCAATTCGGCACCAACTGGAGCCGGTTCTCCGTGGTCACCGGCAACGTGCTCGGACCGTTGATGGGCTACGAGGTCCTGACCGCGTTCTTTCTCGAAGCGACGTTCCTCGGCATCATGCTGTTCGGCTGGGGGCGCGTTCCCGCGTGGTTGCAGGCGCTCTCGGCCATCGCCGTGGCGATCGGCACGGTCATTTCGGCGTTCTGGATTCTCGCCGCGAACAGCTGGATGCAGACGCCGGCCGGGCACGAGATCCGCGGCGGGATCGCCTATCCGGCCGATTGGATCGCCATCGTGTTCAACCCGAGCTTCCCCTATCGCTTCGCCCATATGGTGACGGCTGCCTATCTCACCACCGCCTTGGTGGTGCTCGCGGTCGGGGCTCGTCACGTGATGGCCGGACGGCAGATCGCCGAAGGCCGCACCATGATGCGGATGGCGATCGGAATGCTGGCGACGCTCGCGCCGCTGCAGCTCTTCATCGGCGACGAGCACGGACTCAATACGCTCGCGCACCAGCCGATCAAGATCGCGGCGATGGAGGCGCATTGGGACGGCTCGAAGCCGGGAGCGCTCGTGCTGTTCGCCTGGCCCGACGAGGCGAGCGAGACCAATCACTATCAGCTGGCGATTCCCAAGGCCGGCTCGCTCATTCTCACCCACGACCTCAACGGCCTGTTTCCGGGCCTCAAGAGCGTCAGCGCCGCCGACCGGCCGCCGCTCCTCCCGGTATTCTTCGCGTTCCGGATCATGGTCGGGATCGGACTGTTGATGATCGCCATCGCGTACGTCGGATTGTGGTTGTGGTGGCGGCGGCGCCTGTTCGAGACGCCGTGGTTCGTGCGGTTCACCGCCCAGACCTGGTGGCTCGGCTTCGTCGCGGTCATCTCCGGCTGGATCGTCACCGAGACCGGCCGGCAGCCCTGGGTCGTGACCGGGATCCTGCGATCCGCCGATGCGACCTCTCCGATCGGGGCGGGAAGCGTCGCGGCGAGCCTCCTGTTATTCGTCCTGGTCTACGCAATCGTGTTCTCGATGGGCATCTATTACATCAACCGCCTGATCGCGCGCGGCGCCGAAGGCCGCGCGGCGGAGCCGCCGTCGCCCGGCACGTCGATACGGACCTTGTCCTCGGTCGCCGACGCCGGGCGCGAGATCCTGGGATCGCGACCGCGCACATGATGTAGCTTACGGGTCGTGCCGGGCGTCGCGAGGAGCGAAGCATGGAATGGTACCTTCCGGTGATCTGGGCGGCGGTGATCGGCATCGCGGTCGCGATGTACGTGATCCTCGACGGCTTCGATCTCGGCATCGGCCTGCTGTTTCCTTTCGCCAAGAGCGAGCGCGAGCGCGACCAGATGATGAACTCGGTCGCCCCGTTCTGGGACGGCAACGAGACCTGGCTGGTGCTCGGCGGGGCCGGGCTCCTGGTGGCGTTCCCGCTCGCCTACGCGATCATCATGCCGGCGTTCTACCTTCCGGTGATCCTGATGCTGCTCGGTCTGGTTTTCCGCGGCGTCGCCTTCGAGTTCCGCTGGATCGCAGCGAGCAGCAAGCAGGTTTGGAACGTCGGCTTCACCGCCGGATCGGCGGTTGCCGGCTTCTGCCAGGGCCTGATCCTCGGCGGCCTGATCCAGGGCATCCGGGTGGAGAACGGCGCGTTTGCCGGCGGAGCGTTCGACTGGGCCACGCCGTTCTCCGTGCTGTGCGGCTTCGGCGTGCTCGCCGGCTATGCGCTGCTCGGCGCCACCTGGCTCGTGCTCAAGACCGAGGGCGCGGTCGCCGAGCGCGCGCGCACGCAGGCGAAGCTGCTGCTCGTGATGGTGCTGGCGTTCATGGCGGCCGTGAGCATTTGGACCCCGCTCGCACTGGAGCGCATCGCGGCGCGCTGGTTCTCGCTTCCGAACATCCTGTTCCTGTGGCCGGTCCCGTTCGTCACCGCGCTCGTCGCATTCGCGGGTTGGCGGGCGCTCGAGACGGGGCGTGAGCTGCTGCCGTTCGTGGCGGCGATCGCGCTGTTCCTGCTCGGCTATCTCGGGCTGGTGATCTCGAGCTTTCCCTATCTGGTGCCGCCGGTGCTCACGGTGTGGCAGACCGCGGCTCATCCCGCGAGCCAGATCTTCATGCTGCTCGGGACCGCGGCGCTGTTGCCGCTGATCTTCGTCTATGTGGCGTTCGTCTATTGGGTCTTTCGCGGCAAGGTCCGCGAAGGCGAGGGGTATCATTGAAGCTGGGCTCGGACCGTAGCCGGATGCAGCGAAGCGAAATCCGGGGTCTCGCGTTCCCGGATTGTGCGGCGTTGCGGGCCGCTCCAGCCGGGCTACTTCGTCGCCGCGGCGCCGGCAGCCTGCCGCCGGATCATGGCCCAGCCGACGCGGTAGAGCGGCAGCCTGCCCTGCACCGGCCGCTCGAAGGAGCGCGGCACCTCGGCGACGAGATCGGGAAAGCGGGATTTGATCGCGGCCGGCGGCGCGCCGGTATTGTCGGTAACCTGCCACAGCAGAATGGCACCCGTGTCGCGGACATCGGCGTCGCTCACCCAGGGCGTCAGCTCGGGCTTTTCGGGCAGGAATAGGCTCGGCCGGTCGGAGGATGCCATGGCGACGAGCCCGGCGACCTCCGCATCGCCGGCGACGATGCGCAGCGGCCCTGCGGTGCGCCGGTGAAACGTGTCGGTGAAGAATTGGCCCATCGCGCCGGCCGGCCGATCGATCTCGAAGCCGATGCCGAGCGTCCACGGCAGCAGGATCGTGGCGCCGATGACGGTCGCCGGCGGGACCAGCAGCACCGCCAGCCAGACGCGGCCCAGAATGCTCTGCCGATGCAGGCGAATGACGTCGCCGGCGGCGACGATCACGCCGAGCGCCGAGAGGATGACGAGCGGGCCGGTGCCGCCGATCGGCGCCGGCTTGCCGAGCAGCACGGACAGCAAGGTGCCGACCAGCGCCGGCGCGACCGCAAACGTGTAGACGAATTTTTTCGCAAACGGCGGCACCGGCGCGCGCTCGAACACAGGAGCCGCCGCGCGCGGATCGACTTTTAGCCCGCCGGCGACCAGGAGGAGCATGAGAGCGCCGGCGTGAAACGCGATGAGCCAACCGATCAATTGCAGCCAGCCGGCAAGACGTCCGGCGGCAACCAGCAGGGCCGAAGCGTCAGGAACCGCCTCCGCAGACGCGCCGCCGGTGCGATCGATCCACATCAGATGCGGGAACACGATCAGCACCGCGACCATCCCGCCGAGCCACGGCTCGAGGTTGGCCAAGCTCGCGCGGCCCTGCGCCGTCGAGAACGTGAACAACGCCAGCAGGCCCAGCAGGATCAATCCGGCATAGGTCGTGAGCAGCAGTAGGCCGAGATCGAGCCCGAGCGCGAGCCAATAGCGGCGCCTGCCCTCGCCCACCGCCCGCCAGTAATGCAGCAGCGCGAATGCGGTGAGCGGCATCGCCAGCACCGAGGGTCCGAATTCGGGGGTGGGCAGCGAAAAGGCGATGATGCCGGTCATCAGCAGCACCGCCATCACCGCGTGATGCGCGCCGACGATCGAGCGGCCGAGCGTGAACACCGCCCACAAGCTCGTCACGACGCAGACCTGAGACAGAAGGTAGATGCCGAAGAGGCGGTGCCCGAACAGATCGAAGGCGATCTCGGCGAGCCAATTGGCGAGCGGCGGCCCGAGCCGCGAGCCGGCCACCCATTCGTGACCGGCGGCGAGCATCAGCGGCACATTGCCGGGCGGAGCCGAATACGTCAGCGTCGGGACGATGATCCAAAGCAAGGCCTGCGCGAGCGTGGCCATCCAGAACAGCAGCTCCGGACGCGAGCGCAGCAGCTCGACCAGCAGCGATACATAAAGCATCGTCCCGGACGGGATCGGGCGGGCCGCAAGGGTGTCGCTCGAGAGAGAAGCCATACGCGTGACCTACTCCTCACTCTTGTCCGGGCGCAGCACAGCGTCGGGGGGGCGCCGGCTCGTGCTTCGAGCCGGGCACATAGCGCCGCGCGGCTACAGAGGCAATTCCGGCGGCGGCTCCTCGGCCGGAATGGCGAGGCCCAGCAGCTCCGCCACCGGCGCAAAGCTGCGGCGATGATGGATGGTGGGACCGAGCTTCGAGAGCGCCTCGAAATGCTCGGGCACGCTGTAGCCCATGTGACGCTCGAAGCCGTAGCCGGGAAGTGCAAGGCCGAGCCGCGCCATGAGCCGGTCGCGGGTCACCTTGGCGACAATCGAGGCCGCCGCGATCGAGGCGACGAGCCCGTCGCCGCCGATCACCGCCTCGCAATCGCAGGAAACCGCGATGCGATCGCAGCCGTCGACGAACACCAGGCGCGGCCTGACCGGCAGGGCGCGGACCGCGCGCGCCAGCGCCCACAGCGAAGCCTGGCGAATATTGTCGCAATCGATCCGGGTCGGCGGCGCGAACGCCACCGCGACCTGGGCGCTGGCGCAGATCTTCAGATAAAGCTTCTCGCGCACTTCCGGGGTGAGCTTCTTGGAATCGTCGAGGCCGCGGGGAATGCGCGCCGGATCGAGGATCACGGCGGCGGCGACGACCGGTCCGGCGAGCGGGCCCCTCCCCGCCTCGTCGCAGCCGGCGACCGGGACCATGCCGCGGTTGATGGCGCGGCGTTCGCGACGGAACGTCGGACGGACATCGGGATCCGGCAGCGGCAGGCGAGGCGTGGGCGAACCGTTGCGACTCATGGCCCGCCATGTTGCCCAGCCCAATGCGGCGAGGCAATGGCCGGCTCAATCGGTAGTCAGCAGTATGGCGGGTTGAGCGCAGTGAAACCCGCCCTCCGCCGAGCCACGGCCGGTCGCGCTTCGCTCGACCACCCTAGAATTGACCTCCGTCCCCAGCTCAGAACAAATCGAGCTGCACGGCGCTCGGGCGCGGCGGGCGGAAATGCTTGGTGGCAAGATTGGTCTCGCGCTCGTTGAGCCCGAGTTTCTCGCAGGCGATCTCGAAGCGCCGCCCGATCATCCAGGCATAAGGGCCGGAGCCGGTCTGTCGCAGACCCCAGGTCGAGTCATAGTCCTTGCCGCCGCGCATCTCGCGAATCAGCTTGAAGACATGGCGATAACGGTCGGGAAAATTCGCCATCAGCCATTCGCGGAAGAGATCGCGCACCTCGAGCGGCAGCCGCAGGATCACATAGCCGGCGCCCTGAACGCCTGCGGCAGCAGCGGCGTCGAGAATGCGCTCGATCTCGGAATCGTTGATGGCCGGGATGATCGGCGCCACCATCACGGCGGTCGGAATTCCGGCCGCCGACAATCGGCGCAGCGTCTCGAGCCGGCGCGCCGGGGTCGCGGCCCGCGGCTCCATGGTGCGCGCGAGCTCGGCATCGAGCGTGGTCACCGAAAGCGCGACCTTGACGAGATTTCGCTCGGCCATGCGGGAGAGAATGTCGACGTCGCGCAGCACCAGCGCCGATTTGGTGACGATGCCGACCGGATGGCCGGCGCGCTCGAGCACTTCGAGAATGCCGCGCATGACTTTGTAGCGGCGGTCGATCGGCTGGTAGGGATCGGTATTGGTGCCGATCGCGATGGTGCGCGGCTGATAGTTTGGCGCGGAAAGCTCGCGCTCGAGCAGTTGCGGCGCCTCCGGCTTCACGAACAGCTTGGATTCGAAATCGAGCCCGGGAGAGAGCCCGAGATAGGCGTGGGTCGGCCGCGCGAAACAATAGACGCAGCCGTGCTCGCACCCGCGGTAAGGATTGATCGAGCGATCGAAGCCGATATCGGGCGAGTCGTTGCGGGTAATGATCTTCCGCGTCGCATCGACCGTCACACTCGTGGCAAACGGCGGCAGTTCCTCGAGACTCTGCCAGCCATCGTCGAAGCCGACGCGGACTTTCGGCTCGTACCGGCCGGACGCGTTCGAGAGCGCGCCGCGGCCGCGCCGCCGCTCGCGGTCGATCTTCTCTGGGGCAAAATTGCCCGCCGGCGCCTCGCGGGACGCCGACGGGCTTCGCAGGGCAGAGGAACGAGCCATGGCAACAAGATAATCTGTTTGTGCGAACAAAACAAGAACATCATTACCGAAAATTTGCCCCACTCCTTCCGGGATAACGGATTGATACTGCTTAGCTTTCAGATTAAACGCGGGCAGTTCCGGCCCGCGCGGCCGAACCGGAGTAATCGAGACCTCATGCTGAGTGCGGTGATCGCCACGCGTGATTCGGAGCGCACCCTGGTGCCCACCCTGGCCTGCCTGGTTCCAGGCGCGACGGCAGGCATGCTGCGGGACGTGATCGTCGCCGATGCGGGTTCGAGCGACGGGACCGCGGCAATCGCCGATATTGCCGGGTGCCGGTTGATGGTTGCGCCGGGGCCGCTGGGAGCAAGGCTCAAGGCGGCAGCCGATTCGGCGCGGGGACCCTGGCTGCTGTTCCTGCGGGCCGGCACGGTGCTGGAGAATTCCTGGGTGGCCGAAGCCGTGCGCTTCATCGCCGATACCGAGGGTTCGCCCGATGCCAGGGCCGCGATTTTTCGACCCGCCAGCCCAGGCGGCGGGATGCGCCCGACCCTTGCAGACGTTTGGGGCCTATTGGGCTCCGCATTCGGGCGGCGAATCGGTTCCGATCAGGGGCTGCTCATCGCGAAGACCTTTTATCGGCAGCTCGACGGCCATCGTGACGGGGACGATCCGGAAACCGACCTGCTGCGTCGGCTGGGCTCGCGCCGAACCATCGTGCTGCGCTGCCTAGCGCTGCCGGTCCGGCCGGCAATTGCTTGACTCCGTCAAGTATCTGTTCGACGATCTCCGAAATGCGCAGGAATTGGCTGGGACGAACCCATGGCAGCCGGCCTGGAGCACGACATCGCGGCGGTGCGGCAGTTCAACCGCTTCTACACGCGCCAGATCGGCGTGCTGGAGGAGCGGCTGCTCGACACGCCGTTCTCGCTGACCGAGTCGCGCCTGCTCTATGAGCTTGCGAATCGCGCGGCACCCACCGCGAGCGAGCTGGCGAAGGACTTGGGTCTGGACCCCGGCTATCTGAGCCGGATTCTGCGCGGCTTCGAATCACGCGGCCTCGTTGAGCGAACGCCTTCGGAAATCGACGGCCGGCAGACCCATGTCGAGCTCACGCCCGAGGGTCGCAGCGCATTTCTCCCGCTCGACCAGCGTTCCCGCACGGCCGTTGCCGCCATGCTGGAAACGCTCGGCGAGGCGCAGCAGCGGCGGCTGATCGCGGCAATGAGCACGATCGAGGCGATGCTCGGCGCGCCGGCGCGCGATGAGCCGCCCTATCGGTTGCGGGCGCATCGGCCCGGCGACATGGGCTGGGTCGTGAGCCGGCACGGCGCGCTCTATGCCCAGGAATACGGCTGGAACATCGGGTTCGAGGCGCTCGTCGCCGAGATCGTCGCGTCCTTCCTCAAGAATTTCGACGCGCGCCGCGAGCGCTGCTGGATCGCCGAGATCGACGGGAAGCCGGTCGGCTCGGTGTTCGTGGTCAAGCACTCGGATGAGGTAGCCAAGCTGCGATTGCTGCTGGTCGAGCCGCACGCGCGCGGGCTCGGCATCGGCGCGCATCTGGTCGACGAATGCGTGCGGTTCTCGCGGCAGATCGGGTATCGCACGCTGACGCTGTGGACCAACCACGTGCTGCACGCGGCCCGCCACATCTATCAGCAATGCGGATTCCGGCTCGTGCAGGAGGAAAAGCACCGCATGTTCGGCCCGGAGCTGATCGGCCAGACCTGGGAGCTGACGCTGTAGAAGTGTGTAGCCTGGATGGAGCGCAGCGAAATCCGGGACCAGCCACCCCGCTACGAGCTCGATCGGCGCAGATGTTCGTCGAGCCGCGGCATGATCTCGACGAAATTGCAGGGCCGGTAGCGGTAATCGAGCTGATATTTCAGGATTTCGTCCCAGGCGTCGCGGCAGGCGCCGGGCGAGCCGGGCAGGCAGAAGATATAGGTGGCATTGGCGACGCCCGCGGTCGCGCGCGTCTGCACCGTCGAGGTGCCGATCTTCGGAAAGCTCACCATGTGAAACACGGTGGAAAAGCCCTCCATGCGTTTCTCGAACAGCGGCTCGACCGCTTCCGGTGTCACGTCGCGACCAGTAAATCCAGTGCCGCCGGTGGTGATGACGACATCGATCGCCGGATCGGCGATCCAGCGGCTCACCTGCTCGCGGATCGCTTGCGTATCGTCGTGCACGATGCCGCGTTCCGCGATCGCATGACCGGCGGACTGGATGCGGTCGACGAGCGTCGCGCCGGACTTGTCGTCGGCGAGCTCGCGGGTGTCGGAAACGGTCAGCACCGCGAATTTCAGCGGCACGAACGGCTTCGTCTGGTCCAAACCGGGCATCGTTCGAACTCTAGAGCTGCGCGCCCCGGAAGGTGTTGCAGCCCGCCACCGTACCGCCCTTGAGCCCGGCGTTGAACCAGCGCATGCGCTGCTCGGAAGAGCCGTGGGTGAACGCGTCGGGCACGACATAGCCTTGCGCCTGCCGCTGCAGGCGGTCGTCACCGATCGCCGCCGCGGTCTTGAGCGCCGCTTCGATGTCGCCTTGCTCGACGAATTTCCAGCGCTGCTGCGAACGATTGGCCCAAATCCCGGCGAGACAGTCCGCCTGCAGCTCGACCTGGACCTGCAAGTGGTTGGCCTCGACCTTGCCGAGGGTGTGCTGCCGCTGCTGCACCTTCGGCAGGATGCCGAGCAGGTTCTGCACGTGGTGCCCGACCTCGTGGGCGATCACGTAGGCCTGGGAGAACTCGCAGGCCTTGCTGTTGTCGCAGCCGCGGAAGCGGCGCTCCAGGTCGCGGAAGAACGACGTATCGAGATAGACCCGCTGGTCGCTCGGACAATAGAACGGCCCCATGGCGGCGCGCGCCGAGCCACAGGCCGAGCGCGTCGCGCCGGAAAACATCACGAGCGTCGGCGGGCGGTAGCGTCCGCCGCCCTCCTTCTCCATCACCTCCCGCCACACCGTCTCGGTGCTGCCCAGCACGGCGGAAACGAACTGGCCGGTGCGGTCGCTCGGGGCGCCGGTATGCGTCGGGGCGCGATAGGGCACGTGGTAGGAATGGCCTCCGCCGCCGAGCATCTCGGCGCCCCCGATCAGGAGCCGCGGGTCGATGCCGAGCGCCCAGCCCACGAGCCCGAGCACGACCAGCGTGCCGATGCCCATGCCGCCGGTGCCGATCGGGATGCCGAAGCCGCCCCCGCCGCCGTAACCGCTTTCCTCGCCGCGGCGATCCTCGACGTTCTCACTGCGCGGCAGCTCGTCCCAGCGCATCGATCGCTCCCTGTCCGTCCGCGACAACCGGGCGTCCGGCGCATTCCATATAGGTCCGGCGCGCATCGCCGTCATCCCGGCCGGAGGCTTAAGTTCATTTTTACTTTGAGGGAGGAAGATGCCGGCCGTCGGTTGAAGGTCTCGCGTCGCCGACCGCGTTCCGAGTGATAGAGTTCCGAGTTCTCTGGTCATGCGTGAGTCGCATCGCGGGGCGCCCTCGAGGGCGCCCCGCGGATCGTCCAGATCCCCCGAGGCAAGTCGCATCCTGGTCGGCGACTGCGTGGCGCAGATGGCGGCGCTGCGCGCGGCAAGCGTGGATCTCGTGTTCGCCGACCCGCCTTATAATCTGCAGCTGCAGGGAGCGCTCAAGCGGCCCGACGAGTCCAAGGTCGACGCCGTCGACGAGAATTGGGACAAGTTCTCGAGCTTCCAGGCCTACGACGATTTCACCCGCGCGTGGCTGATCGCGTGCCGGCGCGTCATGAAGCCCAATGCGACGCTGTGGGTGATCGGCTCCTATCACAACATCTATCGGGTCGGCGCGCTGATCCAGGACCTCGGCTTCTGGATCCTCAACGACGTGGTGTGGCGCAAGGCGAACCCGATGCCGAATTTCCGCGGGCGGCGCTTCACCAATGCGCACGAGACGCTGATCTGGGCGGTGCGCGAGCCCAACGCGCGCGGCTACACCTTCAATTACGAGGCGCTCAAGGCCGGCAACGACGACGTCCAGGTCCGCTCGGATTGGACCCTTCCGCTGTGCACCGGCGAGGAGCGGCTCAAGGCGCCGGACGGCAAGAAGCTGCATCCGACGCAGAAACCCGAGGCGCTCTTGGCGCGCGTGATTCTTGCCGCATCGCGTCCGGGCGATCTGGTGCTCGATCCGTTCCTCGGATCCGGCACCACCGGTGCCGTCGCCAAGCGGCTCGACCGGCGCTTCATCGGGATCGAGCGCGAAAAAGCCTACGCGCGCGCCGCGCAGGCGCGCATCGCGGCGACCGAAGTGCTGCCCGAGCCGGCGCTCGCGGCCTTCATGACCGCGCGCGAGGCGCCGCGCGTGCCGTTTTCGGCGCTCCTCGAGCGCGGGCTCGTCTCCGCGGGCCAGATCCTGGTGGATGCGTGCCGCCGTCACGCGGCGCTGGTGCGCGCCGACGGCGCGGTCCGGTTCGGCGACGTGGTCGGATCGATCCATCGCGCCGGGGCGCTGGCGCAGGGGCTCGAAGCCTGCAACGGCTGGACGTTCTGGCACGTGGAAACCACGGCCGGCCTCACTCCGATCGACGCCTTGCGCGCAAAGCTGCGCGCCGAGATGGCGATGCGCTGAGAGCCGCGTTGCCCAGCTCGCGAGCCGCGAGCGCCACTACCTTGCGCATCACGTTCGGCAATGCCTCTTCGTGCAGGCGATCGAGCGGAACGAAACGCATTCCGGGAGGCGGCGGCGTATCGAGTCGAACCTGCGTCGCATAGACCACAAGCTCGAGCGGGAAATGCGTGAACACGTGCGTGACCAGACCGGGGACGCGCCGCCAGCATTTGCGTGATGAAGACAGCGGCGCTTCGAGTAGTGCCCGGCTCTCCTCGAAATCCTCGGACCATTCCGTGGTCGGCAGCTCGGTCATGCCGCCGAGCAGCCCGCGGGCGGGCCGCACGCGCACCAGAATGCCGCGATCCGGGCGCAGCACGAAGAACGCGGCACCACGGCGCAGCTTTGTCACGCGTTTGGCTTCTCGTCGCGGAAAGTCTTGCGGATCGCCCGCCGCGCGCGCGCCGCAGTCCGCCATCCAGGGACAGAGAG
>WNFZ01003956.1_pt1 | contig 19907 bp, 29 predicted proteins | sample 5400081 | NCBI WGS metagenome assembly WNFZ01 (sample SAMN13153365, study PRJNA577476) | soil metagenome | isolation source: 80 cm soil or saprolite under grassland replicate 1 | place: USA:California | collected 2016-06-15
GTCGTAGCGCGGAGTAAAATTTCCGACGAGTAATGTTGCTTCAAGATTGCCGTCGAGGTAGAGCGTCCAGGTCGACCCATCGTACGTCGCCGCCGCATGATGCCAAATGTCGCTTTGAATCACACTGAGTCCTGTCACCGGATGATTGCCACCATTGAGCATATCCTCGAAGTCGGCGACGAGCTTCCCGGACGTGGCGTCGATGCCGAGGAAGTAGTTCATATCCACATTCGACCCCTCGGCCTCCGCCCTGCCCTTTGTTACCAGGGGGATTGCGTTGGCGATGCCACCTGAGCCGGTGCTGGTACCAACTCCTGTGCCCGTGCGATTGAACCACGTCTCCAAGGTGAAGGTCGTCACACCTAAAGTGAATGTTGACGAGTCACTTAGGATCGTTCCTGTCCCTTCATTCATGCCCCAGCGTCCGATTAATCCGCCTGCCCTCTGAACTTCCACATCCTTCGAGGCTTGAATGTCCGATTGGGTTCTGGCGTAGTTCCAAATGCGGGCCTCGTCCAGTATGCCTTGGAAGTAACCCGCCGCGGCGCCCGTCGAGGTCATGGCCGTTCCCAAGGCAGCGTGCTGGATGCTGTCCGAGCGCGGCGGGCGTGGGACCGCGAGCGTTAGGGTTCCATCTTGAACACCATCCAGATACAGTTTCCAAGTCTGTCCGTCATAAGTCGCCGCCGCATGGTGCCACACATTGGACGGTGCTCGGCCCCTCCTCGAAGTCGGCGACCAGCTTCCCGCTCGTTGCGTCGATACCGAAAAAGTAGTTCATGTCGACGTTCGAGCCCTCAGCCTCGGCCCTGCCCTTCGTCACCAGCGGGATGGCGCTGGCTATTCCTCCCGAGCCGGTGTTGGTGCCGACGCCTACACCGGTGCGATTGAACCACGTCTCCAATGTAAAGGTGGCGGCGCCAAGTCCCGGTGCCGCCCCAAACGTCACGTATTGGTTCGAACCGTTGAGCTGAAGAGCACGGAGGCCAGATGGAGGAGGTGTAAACGGAGACGCGCTCACCCAAGTCGGGGAACCCACGGCGGCGCCAGTATTCCCGACCGCTTTGCCGAAGGTCACATACTGATTAGACCCGTTGAACTGAAGTGCGGTGCCCGCACTGATCGTCGCCATTGGCTGTGTTGCGTGGGAAATTGGCGAGCCGGTAGAGCTATTAGCCTTTGCGACTGATCGGCTCACGTGTTTTGAGCGGCTCGTCGCGGTCGCTTTGGGGGACACAGGCCGATATCGCGCGTAAGCTACCGGAATGATCCAAGTCATCCACATTGCCAGCACTAACGTCAGACTAATGAGTTGCTGAGATCGCGGGGTCGAATGGAGCGAGCGGGTCATGAGAATTCTCCTTCCAGAAGAAGCGCGGATCGGGATCGCTCCGCGTCGGGAACTTAACGGAAGGCCGAGCAGGTCTGGTGCGGGGACGCAGATCCGAGAGCCAGTCTCTTAAGAGGCGGCAGATGATCGCCTCTTGGTCAGGTTTTGTCTTCGCTAATGGCGGCATATTCACCCGTCACTATTGACAGGAGGGCATCCACGCTGCCACTTACTTATTCCTTATTAGCTTGTTACAGGGCCCACCTAAATGGTTATAAAAATCTGTGTTCGGTGAACTCAACGGCCACGCCGCACTTGCCGTTGTTTTGCGGCTCGGAGCGCAGCACCTTACCGCGTAAGGCGACGTTCGATGACTTCTTCCCGTCAAGACCCTCTGTTGTGAAACTGACGACGAATGACAGCTCCGCGCCGCAGGGGACCACCTGGTCCAATGCTAAATAGAGCCCGCCGGCGCCAATGTTGTCGAGAGTTGTTTGTGCATTGAATGCTTCGCCCTTCACATCCGAACCACGCACCGTTACGGCGTATGCTCTGTCGATCCTCGGCTGTTGCCGCCGCTGGAGTGGGCCGTAGGTTGTGCAGTTAATACTGCTGCCGACGTTAGGCTTTATGGGCGGATTTGAAGTCCCTCTCATCGCAGTCTCGGACCGGCGAATTCAGGCGTTCCTCGTCTGATACTTTCTTGGGACAACTCCCACAACGGCTGGCAGGATATCGATTTTGGGCAGGGAGCACATGAGGAGTAACTCCCCATTTTGACAGGGGTCGCCTCCCAAATTTATCGGGTAGGACGGGAGTTAACTCCCACCTGCGCCATGACTTTTATGCCGCGTTGTCTTTCAAACCGGCAGCCGGACAGAGAGGCTGAGATTATTTTGAGGGTTTATCCAGATCATGCTTTTTAGCGTAGATGAAGAGCTTCCACTGTTTGTTGGGCTCTTGGATATCCAGCTTGCTGTAGATCGAAGTTAGGTGATTGGTAAACGTCTTGGGACTCGTGTTCATCTGCTGGGCCATCTCCTCGATCGAGGAGGCGGGTCGTTCACAGATTCTGCGAATTATCTCGCGCTCCTTACTCGTGAGTTCGCGGATCTTGGCGGCCTCCGGGTCCTCCCATAAATTCTCCCGGCGCCGCGCTTTGTCCAGGAGTCTCGCCATCGAACTCCTGTCCAGCCAGTGCTGAGACTTATAAACGCTTTCGACTGCTTTCAGGATCACCTCGGCCTGCGCGGTTTTACTAACCACCCCCCGGGCCCCGCGGTCGAATGCCTGCTCAGCCAGGTGCGGGTCCTCGTCGCCCGTGAGAATTAGAATGCGGGCACTTGTTACTTCACCAAGCGCTGGAACGAGGTCGAGGCCGTCCACATCGTTGCCCACCGCATCTTTTATGTGCCTGTCCAAAAGGATGACGTCTGGATTTTGGGACCGCGCCTCCGCTAGAGCCTCGCCGCTGTTGAGGGCTTCGCCGACCACCTCCATTCGGGGGCGCTGGCTGTCTATCAAGATCCTGTAGGCCTGAAGCACACTCCAGTGATCGTCCACGATGAGAACCCGAATTGTCGCCTCGTGAGATTGGGGCAAGAGGACATCTCTCCATTCAATTGCGACTAGCACAACCCTCTGTCACTTCGATTTTTCCCGTCCTTGTTCACCAAACACTAAATTATTGCATTTTGTGGTTTCGCACATTTGATTGCTGGAAACGTCCAATTGCCGTAAATATCCGCAAGAATCGCTCGCTTCTGACAACTTACCTAAGTCCGTTGGCTGATTTGTCCCTGGTTGGCTCATTCGTATCCTTGGCCCGGGGCAAATAGGGTGGCGCGGTAAGTTAACAGTGGCATTTCGGGTCAGCGGCGGAATTAACCCGGCTATCCAGATTACATAGTAAGCAGGGTGGTTGAGAAAAGCTTGAGGTAAACTCAGCGAACGTATTGGATTTTGAGCTGGAAGTCGTTCGCTTTTATGATCGATGAGGACATCGAAGGGCTAAACGCTAAACCAGGGCCGTTTGGCAGGGATCGCGGCACAAGATAGCAAAAGGCCACTCTCGCGAGCGGCCTCTTCTTTCATTCTGCATTCGCCAACTCGATAAACGATCCGGTTTGGAGGATCTCCCTTTTTACTTGTGGTCTTTCCATTGTGACAGTAACCGTATTACCTATTCACCCATCTGAGTCTGAGTCTTGATGCTCGTTCTAGCGCAAGGCCAAAAATAACATCGTCGACTAAGGAGTGGCAAAACGAAAAGGCCGCCGGAGGTAATTCCAGCGACCTTCGTCCGATCTGGCTCCCCGCAGTGGACACTCTTCGCAACCTGTTCTGCGCGCCTACAGTGGAGATGAAGATAACCTTTGACCTTCTGAGGCAAGTAGGCTAGTCAGCCTCGGACCGCCTATTTCTTGAGGGCGTCTAATTTCTCCATGATGCCCTCGTGTTCTGCCAGGTATTCGTAATGAGCCTGCACGTCAGCCAAGTTATCATTGTCAACTTGTAACGCCTCAGTCGGGTACTTCTCACTCGCCTTCGCAATAGCTTTGCGGATGCTCTTCCCCTTTCGAATCCAGCGTATGACTTCACGGTCATACTTCTCCTCGTCAGGCGTGCGCTCTCCGACGATTTCGTTGGCTCGCTCCGTGTATTGCTTCAGAATATCCATGTTTGGCTTCGCAATGATTCACTACGGCATCAGCCTGAGCTTAAGAAAAGGTGCAATGGTTCGATGGGGCCGCATTCGCTCCTCACTTCCTGTGCAGCTGAACCACATTCGTCGAAGCGTTGTCGCTACTCTGAGAGCTATTAACGCGGCGCAGCAATCCGGGAGCGACGTTCCAGTGCTCGCCGCTTTCAGTGATAACTGTAACGGTCTTTTTGTTGTAGCGTGTGAGCATACCAATCTGAAGAGGCCGGCCTTCCGGCTGAAACGAAACACGATCACCAATACTGAACTCCAGCATTTGGGAGTGGGCCCGCATGTGCCTCAAGAATTTCAACCGCTCGACAACCCGATTGTTGAGATCAATCAGTTCAGCTTCGGTAAGCCCGTCAATGTCGATCCTCATGATTACTCAAATTCGCACGATATTGCAGTTGAAGTTCTCATCGGCAAGCAGCCGCAACATGTCTTTGATCTCACGCACGTCGCTGGGTGAGAAGGCGAGCGCGGATTTCGCTTAAGTCGGTCTGCTGGTTCTCAATTCGTTGCTGAACTTCTTCCGCCATCTGCTCGCGCCTGGCCAAGTACTCCTCGACCTCGCTCGGATGACGTAAATAGTAGGCAAGGACGGCGTACACGTCAGGGAGTGCCAACGTAGAGTATCGCTGCAGAATCGTCTCTGGCGTTGCGCCCTCCTGAAACGCGCGAACAACTATTTCCAGCAGAACACGCGAGTCGCCGACGCGAAGAGCGCCGGTCGCATCTTCACTGAGTGGAGGCGCTTCAGTTTGAACTGTGAAAGCCACTTAACGATTCTCCTATTCAATTTCGCGCCGAGACGTTTCAGAACGGCGACGGAATCCCTAGAGCTCGGCAAATGCTTCGAACTGTTCCCTGGGGAATTTCTCGATGACGCGGCACGGCGGCGGATTTCCTGGTTTGGCGGTTGATTAAAAGGCTATGCTGTCTTCCTTCGCGCATGAGTTGGCAGCCGTGAGTTTCCAGATGCCGAATTAAATCGGTTCGCTTCATGCGGCGCGGAAGGCGATTTCTTCGCTACTGATCTTTTCTCTGGCAACATCTTCGGCCAGCAAGCGGTTTCCTTCCAGCACCATCTCGATTGCTTCATCCAGATTTCGCCGCGCCTCCTCGACATCAGCGCCGAGCGAGATCGCGCCTGGAAGTTCCGCGACCGAGGCCTGGATCAGCCCATCGGCTTTTTCATAGATTATGGTCATCTTGATTTCCATGAGTTTCCTCCGGCCCACATAATAGCACGAAGCATTATGGTGAGAGCCGACTCGATTGCGCGAAGATTGTCGGGGGAGAGTCGATCTTCAGGTTCTTCTGCCATCGGTCTCTGGGATTGAAGAGCGCCACAAAGTAGAGCGTATCAACGAATGCAACTTTCACGGCTGCTGTTTCGGCGTTCCGTAGAGGTAATGATCAAGATTGATCGAGCCGTCGGTGGGGACGTTCTCCCAAGTGTCTGCGGGCAACCCGGCGTTGACCTCTTCAACAATCTCCCAAATGGGCCTGCGCTCCACCACTGTTCCGTTGGGTTCAGAACTAGCCCCACTCGCAAGAGTATCAAGGAGTCTTAGCGCCTCTTGTTGCTTGTTGGGAGGCAGCACTCGCACCTTATCAATCAGTTGGTCTTCCAGATTTGCGGCCATAATCCTTCTCCTGTCTCGTGAAAGGGCAGACCCAAGGTTAGTCGAGTATAGCATTGTCAAAGGGACTTCTTAATTCACCCAGCAAACGGCGCGGGCGGCATTCTACTCCACTTGCGTACTTATGCCGCAAGAGAGTGCGATAGACTCGGTAGCTTCGCTCATTTGAAGGAAGGAAGAAAACAATCGTGCCAGGAAGTTTCGAATCATCGCAAGAATGGACGCTAGAGGAAATCAACCGTGGCATCGCGAAGCTACACCGTCGCATGCAGGAGTTACAGGAATCACTGGACAATAAAATCAAATATGACGACCCTACAGTTACAAACCTTGAATTGGCAATCCCGGCAACAATCGAAGACGTATTCGCCGCGTCTCTTCAAAGGAACAGGAAAAAGAAGGCTTCTCCATTCCGGCGCAATGGAAGCTCTTAGATCACTACGCCAAGTCCGAAGGCTTCGTCGTTGTGCGCGAGTTCGTTGACGTTGAGACCGCCAAGAAACCAGGTCGAGCCGGTTTTGATGAGATGGTCAAATTCCTCAAGCGCTCGTCGTCTGTTCGTGTCCTCCTAGTTGAGAAACCGGATCGTCTCTATCGCAATCTGAAAGACTACGTAACGATGGACGAATTGGATCTAGAGATTCACTTCGTCAAGGAAAGCGTAGTTCTCTCCAAAGAGTCTCGATCGTCAGAGAAGTTCATGCACGGCATCAAGGTCTTGATGGCTAAGAACTACATCGACAACTTATCGGAAGAAACCAGAAAAGGAATGCTGGAGAAGGCCGAACAGTCGATCTATCCATCCTTCGCACCGTTGGGATATCGCAACGTGATGGGGCCTAACGGCAAGAGGATCATTGAGCCTGATCCTGATCTTGTTTCCATCATCACCAAAATCTTTCAGTGGTACGCAACGGGGCAGTGTTCGATCCTCGAAGTTACTGCGAGAGCGCGGCAAGCGGGTTTAGTTTCGCGCGGGGCTAAGAAGCCAATATCAAAATCCAACATACATAAGTTGCTGCGAAAGCGCGTCTACACAGGTGACTTCGATTGGAATGGTAAGACATATCGTGGCAGTCATCAGCCGCTAATCTCGACAGAACTTTTTGAGCGCGTCCAGGAGATTCTCGACGGGCGGTTTACTACCAAGCAGAAGGTGGCGAAACACGAGTTTGCATTCTCGGGTTTGGTTAGTTGTGGGCATTGTGGTTGCGCTCTAGTGGCCGAGAAGAAGAAAGGCAAGTACGTTTACTATCACTGCACCGGGAACAAGGGGAAATGCGGTGAACCCTACACGCGCGAGGAGACGCTGGAAAAGTGCTTCGCTGATTTGCTGAAAGCCCTGGTCTTTGACGATGAAGTCATGGATTGGGTGACCGAAGCCTTACACCAAAGCCATGCAGATGAGAAACGGTTCAGGGACGAGGCGATAGCTCGACTGCAAGCCGAGCACGGCAAGATTCAGAATCGCCTTGATAAGCTTTACGAAGATCGGCTCGACGGTTTCATTGAACCCGGTTTTTTTGAACGCAAGGCGCAGGAATGGCGGCAAGCGCAGAAGCGTTTGACGAATCAAATAGCCGAACACCAGGGCGCAACTACTTCCAAGACGGCGTCCGGCTACTAGAACTCTCGAAAAAGGCTTATTTCCTGTTTGAAAAACAGAATCCGACCGAAAAGCGCCGATTGCTCGATTTTGTGTGTTCGAACTCGACTTGGAAGGATCAAACTCTCACCGCTACGTTTCGCCAACCGTTTGATATTCTGGGTGTTACCAACACCGCTTGGCAAAGACAAAAGGCCGCCGGACCGCATTGAGACGCTGAAACAAGCAAGAGACCTGAAAGGTTTAGTCAAACTGTCAAATGAGATTGAGTCCAAGTGGGTTTATGACATTAAGTCTTATTCTTACTTGATGGCCGAGGTGTGCGGCAGAAACCTCCGTAAGAGTATTCCCCTCTCCCGACCTGGAAGTGGACACTGTTCATGGTGTTCCAAACACTCTCGCTTTCAGGAGAGGGTGGCTTGAACTTCAGGATTGCAATCGTGTGGCCTGCGGCAAGGAAAATCAGCAAGACAGATGCTATGCGGTAAGCACAGTTGGCTTCATTGCTTCTTGGCTCCTATTTAATTTAGAAGAAAAGACCGCGCTTGCCCGCGTTCAGCCCATTTGCCTCGTCGTGCTTTCGCGAAGCAGGAGAAGCTGTTTCTGGTGATGCCGTCCATGCACCAGATGAAGCTTTCTCCACTGTGGCGCAGTCAGCGGACCCAGAATCGGATGGTCGAGCAGCTTTACCTGGCGCCCGAAGCGGGCTTCACACTGCACGATGATCGCATCCATTCCCGCCATCTTTCCCCCGATCTCGTTTCGCACCTTTTCCACCGGCAAGCCTTTCGGCTGGGCCACTGCGGGGGTTTTTCGTCTGCCTGGCATGAGACCCAATCCCACGACCACGAATGTCTGCACCCGCTGCGCCATGGATGCCCTCGTCGCGAGCGGTTTGCCGCTTGTTATGACTCTCTCGAATCCGTTGATCGTTCCGGTGTAGCTGAGATACAGATGTTCCAACACCTCCGCCGCACACCACTTCCCCGGGAGATGCCAGCTCAATTGCTCGCTGGACATGCCTTCCACCACTGACTCCAGATTTTCTTTCAACTTTTCCAGGCGGGAATCCATGACACTACTCTCGCATTTGCGCGCGCTTCAGGTAGACCAGAATCTCTTTTTTGGTTCAAAAACGGCACCAGTAGTAACGCGTATAAGTATGCACCCTGTTCTTAAGTATAGAGTCAAGCCAATTCCTGCTGCTTGTTCGATGGCGCGATCAGGTTGCCGCGAGAAGTAGCTGTAACTGCATAATTTGACCGTAGATATACACGTAAAAACATACTGCGACAATTCATATATGTCAAGGCGTATTTCATCCCGGCAATTCATACCAGACTGTTAACTATCCCGGACTTCAATCTAATCCCTCACACAAACTCGCCGCCCGGCAAATGCGAGGTTTTGGCGGGATGCTTTCGTTCCAAGTGGAAGGTGGTAAAAAGGACGCGATGGAGGTTGCGGGGCGGGTGAAACTGATCACTCGCGCGACAAGCTTAGGTGGGGTAGAGAGCACAATCGAGCACCGGGCGTCGACTGAGGGTAAAGACTCGAAGACACCTCAGAATCTGCTTCGGCTGTCTGTAGGACTAGAGCACTTGGGCGATTTGATTGAAGATTTGGCGTACGCCCTCCAATAGCAAAGAGAGGCGCAACTGACAGACTTCTATAAAATGTTCCAGGATGGTCACCTGACAAACGAATTCTGTGAACGGCAGAAATTGGCTTGACTCTATACTTAAGAACAGGGTGCAGACTTTCGATCAGTTTGTAGGAGAAATAGAATGCGCATCGGACAACTAGCCGCGCGGTCAGCCGTCAGCGTTCAGACCATACGTTACTATGAGCGGCGTGGTTTATTAAACAAGCCGCGGCGACTCTCATCCGGCTATCGCGACTACTCGCCAGAAGGTGCGTCCATCGTGGCCTTTATTAAGCGTTCACAAGAATCGGGTTTCACGCTAAAGGAGATCGGAACGATTCACAGTCAGTCTGACGTTGCTGCAAGGCTGTTCGGGGGCAAGGTCGCAGGAACCTGGAACCGTTGTTCAGCAACAGCCTCAGCGAGAAGTGCGAGTGAATGTGGAAAACAAAGTAACAAACGAATCGCCTCTAGCCTGTAACATGGCGGCATTGAGCGATGAGCAAAGGAAGCGAATCCTGGTCTTGATCAAACAGATCCGCGCAGCCGGTCAAGAACTGCGAGAACTGGCCGATGGTTACTCACTCCGGCTTCCCGCCGAATCAGAGATGATCAAAGACGTATCAGAATGGATAACGCTCGAGCGTTTGTGTTGCCCTTTTTTCCCTTTTGAGATGGAAGTTGAACAGGAAGGCGGGCCTATGTGGATTCGTCTAACCGGTGCGAAGGCGTTAAAGACTTCACGAAGCTCGAGCTTGGTCTCTGATAGGGAACAACCATTGACCAGCTCATCTCTGGTCAGCACCGTTGAACGGCGGGTGCACAGGGAATTGCATCCCACGGGTAAACTCTTGCCATCCCACGAACAGCCCGGATTGAATTCTCTTGGCATTTTCGGCGGGAAGTTCAAGTGGCCTAGTTTCTTAACTGGGGAAAGACGAGAATCTTCATCGCAGGCGCGACTGGTACGCTCGGGTTGCCCTTGGTGCGTGCGCCGCCAGGAACCATCAAGTCACCGGCTTCACTCGGTCTTCTGAAAAAACACGGACGTTGGAACAAGCAGGCGCAACGGCGGCCGTCGCCGACGCGATGAATGCCAAGAACCTGGAGCAAGCGCTTCGTTCTGCGGCGCCAGACTGTGTCATAGACTTGCTGACCGCTATTCCCAAGAACGGGCCGATCCGTGCCTCGCATATGAGAGCGACGAATCAGCTGCGTGTCATGGGAACTACGAACCTACTGAACGCCGCCATCGCCGCTGGGACCAAAAGGATTGTGGGTGAGTCCATGACCTTCGCCTACGGATTCGGCGATCATGGTGAAGCCGTCAAGACTGAAGATGACACTCTGCAGCCGCGAGAGATGAATTCCAAGTTGCAGGAAATTGTAGACGCTACTCGGTCGCTGGAAGAACAGCTTCTTGCATCCGATGAACAGGGATTGATAGACGTCATCATCTTGCGCTACGGACTGTTGTATGGCGCGGAGAGTGCGTCCACCAGGTATATGCTTCGATTAATCAACCTTTTGCCTCCTTCGTTTGCTGGAAAGAAAGCCCGATTCGTTTTGGCTGGTTTGAGAGTTCAAGCTTTCGCTCCCATTCCCGCTTGCCCTCCTCCAGACCCGTTGTACTGTTCTCGCCGCAGGTAAGGGTGTCGAGGAATGTGAGCAGCTCAAACTTATTCTTGGCATAGATCAAGCTCGTGGCTACGGTTCGACCGGGATTCTTCACAAGCTCCCAATGAAAGCCGTGGATGAGGCGATCAATTGCCAGCATCTTCTCATGCGGTAAACGGGCGCGGCCAAACTCCTTGATGAACGCTTCGAAAATCGCAACTGCTCCCCCACCGTGCAGATGCTTGTCCTGATAGGTTTTGAGATAGTCTTTCCATCTCACACTCCATTTGCAAGAACCGCAGGTGAGGAGTACATCCTTCGTCACTGACCCGGCTGGACGCATGATGGTGTGCTCGCAGCGCGGGCAGGTCACGCGCCCTCGCTCGTGGGCTTCGGTCGCCCGCAAGATGCTTTCGCAACGAGCATGAAGAGCAAAACCCACCTTATCGATCAGTTCATCATCGACGATGCCCCGCGCGTCCGTCTGATAGAGCCGGCGGATGATCGACGGATTGATGCGCGAAGCCCAACGTACGTGATTGAGATCACGCCGGTTTGATGATGAGATGGATTCGTCCATGCTGTCACTCGTTAGACTTGTAGGTAAGGAACGCGATAGGGAAGGGCCAAGCGCGCCACACCACTATCACGGTTACGATCCATAATGAGAGCACTTGGTCATGACCAACCCGACTGTTCCACGGAACGTTGTTTTTCTGATGCATCGCGATCTAATTTGAAATCACGTTTCCGTTACTCGCCATCACTGACACGCCTCAAGTCTACACTCTCGTGCTCAGTCAAGAGTCAAGTAGAAAATTTAGACGTCGCGCTCGCAGCCATCGAATGACCGCTTGGGCGTGGTGAGTCGTTTGGCAACTCTCTTAACCTCGCCCAGGCAACACATTCCTGACGGATTGCGCGACTCGCACGCGCATAAGCCCTCACTGATGAGCCTTAAGATTTTCTCAGGAATAGTGGTTTTACCCATTTGAAGATTCTCATCGCGAATATGACTCTCATCGAAGCCAAAGCAGTAGCACAACGGAATTGGATCTGAGCTTGCTTTGGCTCCGACGGGCACCCGCAAATCATCGGTGGTGAATTCATGACCACCTTCCTCTTCGAAGTAGACGACAGGGCAATCCCGCGCTGAGCAGAAACTAAACTTTCCTGTCATCGCCTGTTCGAGCAATTCCGGTTTGAGCATCAACAGCACGGTCTTTCGTGAAACGGGCCGACTTTGACCTCCGCAGTTAGCGCAGTGTTGGGTTAAGGGCTCCTGTCCGTCTCGGTTGCCAGGAACCGCTTCCAGTACTTCTGAGCCGCGCTCTGCGATCCAAGCGTCCGTTGCACAGCAATCCATATCAGAGTTTCTAATGATGTCAACCTCGATGCTATTTCATCTTCGCTTCTAACAACTTCTGGACTGCTTCTCTTGTACCGTCAATTCCGTGGATGACTGGAACGTTCGAATAAGCAGGCTCCGGTGGTGCTTGATCCCACAGTTTGCCTGGCTGATATACCGCTACGTAATCCCAAACCACGGACGAGCGGTCCCGCTCGCCGAGCGACTGAGAAACCAGATGTTCCTTATCCCAATATTGGGAAGCTCTGAGATCAGAGAGTCGCGCCAGCGTCCTTGTCGAAGGTGCGCCCAAATCAGTCGGCAATACTGGCTCCCAAATTACAAACAGTCGGATTCTTGGGTCGTGCCGTTCATTAAGTAGTTTTTGGATTGCAGAGGCCCCCTGCAAGCATACCGTTCAAGTAGGAGAGAGCATCACGACCAATCGGACGGAACTCGCGGAGCCATTAAAAGCATCCCTTAATGATGCGACATTGGAAGCATTCAAACGAACCAGCGGCAGCTGCCCATTGGGCACAGTGCTTCCCCAGTAAAAGTAGAAGAAGGCCAGGAATGCAATCGCGGCCAGTACAGATGCGGTAATGATGCCCTTGCGTTTCATATCACCCTCCCATCGTGTTAGCCAAAAAGTTCGCTATCGTCTCAGGAAACAGAATCATGCAGAACACCACCACGGCTGAAAACCAAAGTACAGCCATATCCAGCGTCGTGGGAACCTTCGAACGCCGGGACCGCCACGATTGGTAAAAGCCAAGAGCAATGAACAGCACCGAACCTGATACCAGGAACGGCCGCAGCTTCGCAAAAGAGTCCGAAGCTCCAGCCACAATCAGAAACGGAATCAAGTAATAGAAGATCATGAGTACGATTGCTGCGGGACCAGCGAAAATGATGCCGCCATACTTCATGTCAGCCCGCCAGAAGGTCAGCCACTAAGTTTGCTATGGGCTGGGGAAACAGAATAAAGACGAGCACAACAATGGCTGAGAACCATAAGAGAATCGCGCTGAGAAGGTTCGGCTTGCATTGGCACTGCTTAGCCCGCCACCTTTGATAGAAGCCAAATGCGATCAACAGCACTGAGGCTGCTAGCAAGAATGGTCGAACCTTTACAAAAAACGCGGAAGTGCCGGCCGCCCCGGCGGCGAACAGAAATAGCAGAAGTGGCAAGCAGCAACTGGACGCCAAGACCACGCTGCCAAGCGCGGCCAGACTGGCAGCGATGGTGCGCTTTGAGCGCGGACTGTTAGCGCTAGGCTCGCTTCTCTTCGTAAACATTCTTGCTCCTCCTAGACCACCCATGCAGCCGCTGCTCGATTATTCCAATCGCATTCTGAACGTCATTGCTGCTGCTCTGCCAGAACTCCTATCGAGTCATAAGCTGGACTCTTATCTTGTTGTCTGTTTTGTGATCACAACTACCGGGCAACATGCTGACTCGCCATGTCGTTTGAGTTCGCCTCCGCAAGTGGCTAGATGTTCCGCTAAGACGCGACGGAAAGCCTTCATCGCTTTCAGCTGCTCATCCAAATCCAAGAGTTTTCGTAGAAGCACTGACGCCCGTGCGAGTTGCTACCTCGCCTATACGAAGTTCCGTTCGCTCCATCGCGCACCTCAAGATTGAGAGTATAGACCCTGAAGCTAAGTACAGAGTCAAGATGATAATGTGTCCGACTTAATTGCTATGATGAGTGAAGTGAAGAGATCTTCTCGGAGATAACTCCCAGGTTTCATTGAAAGCTCGTACGGAACTTGGTGAGTACGTTGGAAGCGGTTAGGCTCCAGAGATTCGCACAACGCGATGCCGTTTTCGCGCGGAGCTCTCAACGGCGGCTGCCAGGTCTTCTACCCCCCGAAGCAGCTCACCATCATCGACAGCCCCGAACCCCAGCAAGAGCCCTTCGGGTGTTCGTGCCTCTAATGCGAATCGGTTAATGGGGATGACTTCGACATTGCGCTCAGCCGCAGCTTGCGCCACAGCTTCAGCATCTAATCCCTTTCCCAGCCATCCTACAGTATTCATCCCTGCTTCGGTTTTCGGTATCGTGAGCAATTCCCCTAACTTTTGCTGAACCGACTCGCAAAGGACCGCGAGGCGGCTCGCGTAGAGTTCGCGCATGCGACGAATGTGCCGCCCAAAATGCCCTTCCGTTATGAAGTCACAGAGGATCGCTTGATCGATGACAGCCGAGTGGCGGTCCATGATGTACCTCGCCGCGGCGAACTTGTCGATCAGCCAGGGTGGCACGACAAGGTAGCCCAAGCGCAAACTGGGAAAGAGCACCTTGCTGAAGCTCCCCGCGAATATCACCGAGTCACTCTGATCCAGTCCCTGGAGAGCGGGAATGGGGCGGCCTGCGTACCGGTACTCGCTGTCATAATTGTCTTCAAAGATCAATCCTCCCGTGCTCCGTGCCCAGTCTGTTAGAGCCAGGCGCCGATCGAGAGACATCGTTACTCCCAGAGGGAACTGGTGGGCAGGAGTGACGTAGGCGAGTTTGGCACGGTTGCACCGCCGTTGACCTTCCTCCACATTGAGGCCGTTCGTGTCTACTGGACCGTGTCCTGCGGCGCACGGCCGGACGCGATCCAATGCGCTCGACGTCAAGATGGAGGTCATGCATATTCATCCGGCGTATCGCCAGACCGCCGACCATCCGCTGGCGCTGAAGGTGATCGACGCGCTGCAACTCGCCCACGGCTATCGGCCGGACGAGTTCGTTGCGACGAGCATGGGCGTTTACCTGTTGGCAACGCCGGCGTAGATAGGCTGCGGTATCAACCGCTCGCCGGCGCACTATTTCCGCAAGTCCATCGGAAAGTCATCATGTGCTTGAAAGTCTTCATGCGCGCGATTCAGACACCGCTTCATGCACGGTTTCTATGGTCTGATCAATATCACGGTCTGTCGTCAGCCAGTTGCAGACGGAGACTCGCATGACCCGCATGCCTTGCCAGGTCGCGCCGCCAAACCACGCGACGCCCTTTCTTTGGATGCGCGCTATGACGCAATCTGTGTGGCGGTCGTGATCACCGTCGCTTCCCAGAAATCGCACCAAACCCTGGTTTATGACAGGCTCAGCCACGACTTCGACGCCGGGAAGCTCGCCAACGCTTTTGACCAGACGGCTGGCGTGCGCGCAGCAACGGTCGACGAGGTCGCCGATTCCTGAACGACCAAGGGCACGGATCGCCGCATAAGCCGCAAATCCGCGACCCCGCCGGGACCACTCGGGATTCCAGTCTTTTTGGTTGCGTAACTCGCCAACCGCAACCGAGTAGCTCGTGCTTTGTGAGAAGGCAGCGCGGTGCGCCGCTCCGTCGGCCACGAATACCAATCCCGAGTCAAAGGGCAGATTGAGCCACTTATGCCCGTCGGTCACCCATGAGTCTGCCCGCTCCGAACCGCCGAGGAGGTGGCGGTAGCGTTGGCTGGTCGCCACCCAGAGCCCGAAAGCACCATCGACGTGAACCCAGGCTTTGGTGGCACGGGCGATCGGGCAGATCCTGTCAAAGGGATCGAATACTCCCGTGTTCAGGTCTCCAGCCTGGAGACAAACGACAGTGGGGATTTCTGCTGACCGCTGAAGAGCTTCCTCGAGCTTACCGGCGAGCATACGTCCGCTGTTGTCGCTTGGCACATATTCGACAGCGCGCGTACCGATGCCGAGCAGGCGGACCGCGCGCAGAATGGATTCATGCCGGCTCTCGGTCGTCAGGATTCTCATGGGCGGTGCGCCCGCAAGGCCAAGCTCCTCGACGTCCCAACCACGATCTCGCAGCAGCCTATGTCGCGCGGCTGCCAGGGCAGTGGCGTGGGCCATCTGAGAACCCGTGACAAAAGCGAAGGACGCCGAACGCGGGATTCCGAGCAGCTCTTTTGCCCACTCCCCGCAAACCTCCTCAACGACGGCTTCTGCCGGGGCGGTGAGGTTGGAAGCTGCATTCTGGTCCCAGGTCGAGGTGAGCCAGTCGGCGGCCAGAGCGACGGGAAGCGTGCCGCCGATAACCCAACCGAAGAAGCGGCCGTTCGTCGAACCTAGAATCCCTCCCTCGGCATCGCCGATCAGGTCGCTAATGACGTGCTCCGGGTCCCGCCCCGCCTCCGGAAGAGGCTTAGTCAGCCGCGCGCGCAACTCGTCAAGCGTGGCGGTGGTGCTAATCGGGCGTGAATCGAGGGTTTCGAGATACTTCACCGCGTACGCAGCAGCAGTATTGAGCACATTGGCGCCGGTCATGTCTTTCACTCCTCACGCATTGAAAAATCGGCCCACTTGAAGCTCCGAGCAGAACGACCACTCCCGCTCGCAGATAACCCACACTCGACGTGCCGTAGTACCGATGCCTCAAGCGTAGATGGTCCTTTAGCAAGCTGTTCAGCGGTCTTACCCAATCCATTCAGATACAACTGACGAAAAATCACAGTAAACCATACGGAACCGAGGATAAAGCTCGCTAGTGCCGCAACGCCAACGGCAACAAGATTAATTGATGCATGGATCATCTTCATCCTCCACTCTTAGTCCAAATCGCTTTTTTTCGGTCCGGTATGACGGCGCGGCTCATCCGCTAACGAAAACAGTCCTTTTCTAGCTTTAAGTGACGAAGTACCGCATAACCTGTCTGGCCTGCCTAGGAGGGGTTACGTCGCGGAAGCCTGACCTTCGAAGGTCGAAGACGACCCCATGTAGGTGTACAGGCGGGGGCCAGGCTCGACCGGATATCCTTCGGTGATCTTCGCGTCCTGTGACCTGGCTTATTCCACCGCTGCTTTCAGGAGACCCAGCGTGACTCGTTGCCTGCGAGCGTGGCGATCGACGAAGAAGCAGACCACCGACCACACCAGTGCATCGTCGAGCCGTGGGAGAGCGCGGTAGCGTTCCAGCGCTCCGTAGGTTTCCCGAGGCGCGATTGAGCACCAGCCGACGGGTTCTCCATCCAAGTAAGCGAGGACGCCGATTGGCGTGCCATCGCGGACAAGACTCTCGAGCGCGGCCACACGGCTTTCCTTCGTAGAACGCTGGAACTCTGTGCTCCTCAAGCGCCACCGCAGGATCTGGCTCGGTTCTCCGAGAGTCACGGCAAGTTCCGCTACTGCTCCGCTTTGAACCATGCAGTTGGAACATGCCCAGACCTAAAGTCCTTTCAAGTACCTCGCAGCCCCCTTACCAAGAAAGTAGAAGAAGAACGCGATCGCGTTCTTTCCGATGAAGAAATTGCACAGATATCCGAAGCCCTCTCTACCAAAGCTGAATGGGCCGAGGCTCTATTCTTTTTCCAACTTGACTTGATAACCGGCGCGCGGATGGCAGAACTCCTACGGATGCGTTGGGAAGAGTCTGACGTTCGCTTCGGAACCGTGAAGCTCTATTCTTCAAAGACGAAGAAATGGCGAACCATCAAAGCTCCGTCTGCGGCGACTCTTATAGCAAACCGAAAAGCGGCGGGACAGGGGGGCTCCACTCGCGTACTCACAAAGCGAGATCACTGGTACCGCGACATTCTAGCTAAGCTAGGGCGGTTGTGCCGAAAGACGAACTCATCCAAGTAGACTTGGAGTTGAGCGCGGCTCACACCATGATACGTGCCAGTACAGGTAGGATCTCGTTGAACCATTGAGAGAGTCTGGCTGACCGATTGCCAAATGCATCGTAGCCAAAAGTTGCAGTTAAGTTGGGCCCAGTTATCGATACCAACTGGTTCCGTGCATTCCACGAAAATGTATCGCTGCCGTCGCTGGTCAGGTTACCGTTTGAATCATACGTTAGCGATTGGCCGCCAAAAACCACTTGACATCGCTTGAGACCTCCGGAGGCAACCATTTGTGCTTACCTCACACAGGAACATTTGGCATACGCTCGAGCTTGAGTTAGTAGTGCGCGTGATTGATTTAGCCTATTCAGAGAACCAAGCATCGAAGTACGCTCTGTTCCATGGAACGCAGTCTCAAACAAATATTTCGTGAAGCGGTGCAATTCGCAGAGCGCGATCAAGTTGGCTTTAGCTGGTTTGCTAATTGGGACGCTTGATCTGGTTTTTGAGGCAGATGTTGAAGCAGCCTGGTCTGAAAAGATCAGGAGACGCGTAACCGAGATTGACACTGGGCCAATGGAACTGATCCTTTGGGAAGAAGTACCCGCGGATTTGTTTCCTCCAGTCAAATGAAAGATATATACAATCCAAAATAGACCTCGCTGGTGCTCGCCCCTAGACCGGAAACCCTTCATAACCCAGATGAACGGATTGCATTATCGAGACCCCCAAGTAGAAGAGTCGCACATACAAACTTGATCCATACGCAGTATACATGCTCCGCGGGCTTTTACGGCACGGTTTACCTGCTTCCCAAAGATGTCTCATTTAACAACATAGGATTTCAAGAGGGTTCGACACTACCATCCATCGCCACAGGCTACTACAGCTCGTTGAGCCAGGAAGAGCACTTAACAAACGGGCCGTACAACATTACAAATTGTAATGCTACGACGGGCTGCCAGACTTTTACGAGCCCTCATGATACAGTTTATACAGGTGAGGGCCTTCCTCCCTATGCTGTGGGAGAGCTTCTCTGGCCTATTCCTTGGATGTATGTTGTCGTTGAAGGCGGGCAGCAGATAGCCACACAGTTTGCTACGGGAAATCACCATCAGACATCTGATCAAAACGGCAAAGCCACAATTGAGAAAGCGGGGGCCGGTCCATTCTCAGCGAATGCTTCCGACCGTACTACACAGTAAGCTATTTGCTCTTGGCGCAGGAGACAAAATCATGAAGTTCAAAAAGCCGGCCATTCTACTGGCTATCTTCGCTGCTGTAATGGCAGTACTTGCGGTCGAGCCGCATCTGGCGGCCATCCTCAAATCCGAGTCGGGACAGCAAGGTGATTCGTACACCTCCAGCGAGCAGCAACGTGACTTTGGGAGCATCAAAGCATTAAGCAAGGCTAGAGACCTGAAAGGCTTAGTCAGACTGGCAAATGAAATAGAACTTAAGTGGAGTTATGACACCAAAGCCTATTCCTACATGATGATTGAAATATGCGGTTCTCTAGCCAGCTATGATTTCAAAAATGACAGGCAGTATATCCTTACTCATAAATACGCCAAGCTGGCGCTGCAAAGGGCAGATCAGATGCCGGTAGAAAATGAAGTCAGATTAGTGCAGTACTTAGGAGGAGACATTGAATATTTAACGGGGCAGGTGAATCCAGAAGAGTGGCCTCAAGATCGTAGAGAACGAATGCAGTACTGGTTTCATGCCCGGCGACGACTGAACAGCGAGATTGACAGAAACTTTAACGTGAATAAGCCCCCTTTACTAAATGTCCCACCTGCTGCCGGGCCCTATCCATCTGGTATCGCGCCCGAGGGGATAAAAGATCCACAACTACGTGCGAGATATGAAGCTGCAGTTCAAGCAAACAAGCAAAAGATTGAAAGATTTAATAGACAGCACTTACTGCATAAGCTAGACGAGGAGCTCACAAAGAATCTGAGGAGATTTATCGTTGGGGCATATTCCAAGCCACCGGTTGATCTGGCAGAGCTAACGTACTACCTGAGTACTTACACCACGGATGATCAGTTGCGTCAAAGCATTCTGGATGAGGTTCAACTTAACCAAGCTAGGAAATAGGTAAGAACTCTTAACTTTTCAGTTAGTCCGAATCACGAGTAATTGAGCTTGTTAAGCTAGCTCTTGCTTATCCGGTTGTTACAGCAAGCGACTAGATGTTGTGGTCTAGATCTCATTTGATATCCCCGCCACCCTTTATCAGGCCGTAAGGAGCAGGCGCGTTACCAGTTCCAAGCCCGTTTGGAATGCGGCCATCGGTAGCCTAGGGCGGTTGTGCCGGGAGTTTTTGTCAAATGTTGTGTATGGGAGCATCAGGCGGCGATTCTTTGAGTGCCCTCTTGTAGTCCGTCTTTGAACTTCACACCCGCAATCACCTGGGCCAACAACGCATGGCCTTTCAGGGTGCGCCAGTTTT
>WNFZ01008399.1_pt1 | contig 19902 bp, 14 predicted proteins | sample 5400081 | NCBI WGS metagenome assembly WNFZ01 (sample SAMN13153365, study PRJNA577476) | soil metagenome | isolation source: 80 cm soil or saprolite under grassland replicate 1 | place: USA:California | collected 2016-06-15
TGCTCGCGGCGTCGCCTCCCCTTTCCTGGTTTCCAGGGGGGGCGAAGATTTTCGCGGGCGCGACGCCCGGGGACGCTTCGAACTCATGGCCTGGTTCCCGTGCCCTGGGTGAGAATGACGAGGCGATCGACGGTTCCTCCTGGAAAATTTTCCTCGGAGCCGTCCGGCCAGATGACGTGAAGGCGCTCCACGGTGGCGATTTCTCCGAGCCCGAAGTGGACGCGCGGGTCGTTGCTGACGAGAAAGCTGTAAGCCGGCTGGAGCAGGCGCCACCAGTGGTGGGCCCCGGTTTCCACGCTGATCTCGGCGCCGTAAGCGTCCCGCCCGCCGTGCCGCGGATCCAAGGCCCGAATCATCAACCAGTGTCCTCGCCGCGGAGCCACGTTGTGAAAGAGCCGCGCCGGACCGCCTGCGCTCATGGCCAGCAGATCCAGAGCGCCGTCGTTGTCCAGATCGCCGCAGGCCAGTCCACGGCCCACCGCCGCCTTGCCACAAAAATCGGGGTTCGAGTCAGAGACGTCGCGAAACCGGCCGGAGGCTTCATTGGCGAAGAGCTGATGTCGCTGGGCATACGGCGCCCAGAAGGCCGCCAGGCCGTCGATGCGGGGAGCCGGATCCTGGCCACGTTTGATTAATCCGTTGACCAGGGCCAAATCCAGCCGGCCGTCGGCATCGAAATCGGCCAGCACCGTGCCGAATCCTGTTCCGCGGCGGGCTGGATTGACCAGGCCCAGCGCAGCGGTCTGATCCTGAAAGGCGCCGCGGGGTCCTTGCTTCCAGAGCGCGGGTTGCTCCCATATCAAGTGAGTGACGAACAGATCGAACAGTCCGTCGCCATCCACGTCACCGATTGCGATCCCCATATTGGCGGCGGTGCTGCCCAGCGCGTTGTAAGCGATCCCGCGCGCCGCGGCGTCCTCGCGGAAGGTGCCATCCCGTTGATTGATGAAGAGCCGGTTGGGATGGCCATCGTCGGTGATGAAAATGTCCGGCCAATGATCCCCGTCGAAGTCGGCGCAAACGACCCCCAGCGCCGGACCAAGCCGTTGCGTCAGACCGGAGCGGACCGTGACGTCCTCGAACTGGGCGCAGCCAGGTGCTTCGTCCCGGCGCTCGGTTCGATCCTCGGCGGGCGCGGCCGCGGCCGCGGCGGCGGCGGAAGAATCGCCGGCGCGTTTTGAAGGTGTGCCGCCCAAATTGTGGAAGAGCCTGGTGACCGTGCCCGCCATGGCCTGCGGGCCGCAGTAGTCGAGGGCTCCCCGCGGGTCGTAGCATTTCTGGGTGGGACTGTAATCCACATAATTGGCGATGACCAAGTCCAGCCAGCCATCGCGGTCATAGTCGAAGAAAGCGGCGGAGGTTGCCCAGCGGGAGTTGTCAATGCCAGCCGCGACAGTCTGATCCTTGAACCTGCCGCCCCCCCGGTTCAAGAACAGTCGGACGGCCCCGTATTCGGTCAGCAACACATCCGGCAAACCGTCGTTATTCGCGTCGCCCACGGCCACGCCCATGCCATAGCCGGTGACGTCGAGGCCGGAGCCTTCGCTCACGTCGCGGAAATGGCCGTCCGGTTCCTGGTGGTAGAGGCGGTTCTTCGATCTTGATCCAGGCGGCACGCAGTGCACGAGGTAGATATCCAACCGACCATCGTTGTCGAAATCGAAGAGCGCCCCACCCGAGCCGATGGACTCGGGCATGAAGAAATCGCCCGTTGCTCCGGAGTCGTGGATGAAGCTCAATCCGGACCTGGCGGTGATGTCTTCGAACCAGGCTGGCGGCGAGGAAGCCGGCGGGGTTCCCGGCGATGGTTTGGATCGCTCGCAACTGGTCAACAGGCCGGCCAGGAACATGGCCAAGCCAGTTTGCGCAATGCGTTTCAATGGATCCACACGGTGATGGTGTCTGGTTCCCCTGCCCTGCTGCAACAGAATCTTGCCCAGCCTCCCCGAACACGAAAAATTCCTGGGCGGCGGCGTTCGATTGGAACTAGGGTCAATCGACCGAAGGCCATCGGCATGAGCGCCAGACAGCAAATGAAAAGCAGCGTGGTGTTGCGCTGGCAGGCCGGTTCCAAGCCACGCCGGGTGCGCGACGAACTGGCCACGGAAGAACCGCTGGAAATCCAGGTTGAGACCCGCCCGGTGGTGGTGACGATGCGCACCCCGGGAAACGACGCGGAGCTGGCTGCCGGGTTCCTGCTCACCGAAGGGTTGATCCACCAGCGCGACGACATCATAAAGATCACGCCATATCCCCGAAACGAAGCCGGCAACGTGCTCGGGGTATTCCTGGCCCCGGGGATCCGTGTCGATTTCGCGCAGCTCACCCGGCACGTGTTTGCCTCCTCCAGTTGCGGACTTTGCGGCAAAGCCTCCATCGCAGCCGTGCATCGGCATTTTCCCAAGGTGAAAGCGAGGCTCGTGGTGCCGGTGGCGACCCTGCTGGGGTTGCCCGAACAACTGCGGGACGGCCAGGACACCTTCGGGCGCACGGGCGGTTTGCACGCCGCCGCCATCATCGACTCGCGGGGCAAATTGGTGGTCCTGCGCGAAGACATCGGCCGTCACAATGCGGTGGACAAGGCGCTGGGGTACGGCTTGCTCGAGGGGCTGCTTCCCTTCGATCGCCATCTGTTGATGGTCAGTGGCCGGGCCTCCTTCGAGATCCTGCAGAAGGCGCTGGCCGCTCGCATTCCCATCGTGGCGGCGGTGTCGGCGCCATCGAGTTTGGCCGTCCAATTTGCCGCCCAAAGCGGACAGACCCTGGTGGGCTTCCTGCGCGGGGATCGACTCAACGTTTACTCCGGGCCGCAGCGGATTCGACTCGTCTGAGCACGCCGTCAGGATTCACTCCTGAAGATCCATCGCTTACTGCCGGGCGCCGGTGGCTTCGCCGGCTTGATGGATTAGCACTGGTTCCCCGGTTATCCTCCCGTTTCTGGTTGCTGATCCAGCGGCATCAGCCTACCTTCGGCTGGTTCATCAGGGCACTTATGAGGCGGCGGCGGCGGGCATTCACTCTTATCGAACTGCTGGTGGTTATTGCCACCATCGGCATCCTGGCCGCGTTGTTGCTGCCGGCCCTGGCCCGGGCAAAGGAATCGGGCCGCCGGGCGGCTTGTACGAGCAACCTTCGCCAACTCGCGATCGCCCTCTCGCTGTACGCCGGTGACCATGATGGGCTTTTTCCTCCGCGCACCCTGGTGTATTCCTGGCCCGCCCGGTTGCAGGCGAATTACCAAAATGTCGACGCCCTGCTCTGTCCAAGCGAGGGGCTGCCCACCCGCACCGGTGATGCCAACGACGCGGATAACGCGCCACGCAGTTATCTCATGAACGGCTTCAATGATTTTTTTTCGGTGACACTCTCGCCGGCGGATTACAAGAGTTTTACCAAGGGCGCCTACGCGGGCTCGCTCACCGAGACGTCCCTCCCCCGGCCGTCGGAAACCATCGTGTTCGGAGAGAAAAAGTCGGAACGCACAGACTTCTATGTGGATCTCAATTCCACCTTCAACACGGTGGTGGATGTGACAGAACAGGGCCGGCATGCCCGTGCCGCGGGGGATCCGAAAAGTGGCGGCTCCAACCACGCCTACGCGGAGGGAAGCGTGCGCTACACGCGTTTTGGGCGTTCGCTTTGTCCGGAAAACGAATGGGCCGTGACGCTGGCCGGGCGAACGAACCTGGCGATCTGCATTTACAAGTGACCCCCGCTCTCGGGCAGGTCGTTCTTCACTCTTTTTCCACGCGGAAGAACTGGGCTTCTTCGCTGGCCGGAAGAGTCACGACAAAGCGGCCGTTAATCGTTTCCGCCATCACCTGGACATCCACCCAGGTCGCCGAGATGGGATTGACCGACGCCTGCACCCGGTAACCCAGTTCGGTGGCTGGCCAGGAGATTTTCAGGTTGCCGCCGTCGCGGCCCACCTGGAGGCTCACCCGCGGAGGCGAGCGGAGGAGAGGTTCGATGAGGCGGTCATAAAACGCGTAAGGATCGGGCGAGGAGGACGGCGGGTTGTTCGGAGCCGCTCCCAGATAACGCCCGACGATCCTGCGCTCCTGGTCCACCAGGTATTTCGTCGGAAACCCGGCCGGGCCGCCCAGGCTGTTGGACGCGCTGAGGCTGCTCATGCCGACGAGGTAAGGCGGCGCGGGGTTGGTCGAGAAATATTGCTGGACGTAGCTGGGGTTGGGATCGGACGACAGGCCGATGATGCTGAATCCGCGCGGGTGGAGCGTTTGATAGAGGCGGATCAGCTCCGGCAATTCCTCCACACAGGTGCTGCAGGTCGTTTCCCAAAAATCGACGAGCAGGATCTGATTGCCGTAATCCAGGGAGGAAACCGTCACGCCTTTCAGATCCGTGGCCATCCAAGCGGCCATGAATGGGCCCCCGGGACCAATCTGCAAATTGATCGTGCCGGTGCCGCTGGCGCCCAAGCCGTCCACGGCGATCCGAAAAGTCTCTCCCGCGTAGGCTCGAAAGACGACCCGGCTCCAGGTGTTGAAGGGCTCCAGATCATCATTGCTGATCACCGGCGTAAGATTGGTCAAGGCGCTGCCGGTGTAGACCGCCAGGACCGTGTCCATCCAAAGCCGGCTCGGCGTCAGGCTGTTGCTCGTGGAAATGCTATAGGTGCCTGCGGTCGTGGCCGTCCAGCGCGCCCACACCGAATGGGCCGCCGGTTCGCCCGCATGCGCCGGCTCGAACGGTTCCGCGGTCGCCCCCACGTTCGAACCGCTCGCGTTGGTGAAACCGACCAAGGGCGTGGCGTTGGCAAAATCATCCGCGAGCGTGGCGGCCCCACTCGGCCTGGCGAACATCCCCAAGACCAAACCGGCCGCAAGACAGGACAGACCGCTTGCGCGCGTTTGTCCAACGATCCAAGTCATGATGGTTTTTACTCTGTCCGCATGGAAAGCGCCAGCGAGAATTCGGCTCCGATACTCCTTTCCGACGCACGCGAGCGGCCACCGCTCCCTCGCCCGGAGACCAACCTACGGCTGCGTCAGGCGGAAAAAGCGGCCTGCGCCCTCCGCGGGGAGCGTGACGATGGACAGGCCGTTGTTGGTGACCGCCGACGCATTGATATCGCTCCACACCAAGTACTTGGTGGGCGCGCCGAACATGCCGCCCAGGGCGGATTCGGCGCTCTTGCTGGCCATCGCCATCGGGTAAGGGATATCCTCGTCGGCCAGGTAATCCCGTACCAGTTGCGGGTCGAGATCGATCGCCAGGCCGACGATGCTGAATCCCTGCGGATGCAGCGAGCGATAGAGTCGCACCAGGTCCGGCAGTTCTTCCTTGCAAGCGTCACAAGTGGTCTCCCAAAAATCGATCAGCAGCACGTCGTTGCTGAAGTCCAGCGAAGAGATGGGCTGGCCGCTCGGGTCCGTAGTCTCCCAAGGCCTCATCGAGGGACCGCCCGGCGTGATGCGCAGGTTGATCAGGCCGATCGCGCCAGCGGAACCGTCCACGGCGATGTGGAACTTTTCTCCCCCGTAGGCCCGAAAGACGACCCTGCTCCAAGGGATGAAAGAGTCCGCATCGTCGTTCGAGGCGACCAGCGCGAGCTCATGGAGCGCGTTGCCCGTGTAGACACCCAGCACGGTGTCGAAGGTGCTGTTGCTCGTCGAAATGCTGTAACTGCCGGTGACCGGCGCCGTCCAGGTGGCCCAGACCGAGTGAGTCGCGGGCTCGCCCGCGTGGGGCGGTTCAAATCGTTCCGCGGTGGCCAGGAAATTGGAGCCGACCAGGTTCGTGATCCCGTTCAGTGGAGAGGCCTCGCCAAAATTGTCGGCCAACGGGCCGGCTCCGCTGCGCAAGGCCAGCGCACCCAAAGCCACGGCGAGCGCACGCCCGCCCGAGATCTTCCTCCGTCCCTGAGCAACCATCCAGGCCATGAACCGTTTAGCCATAGATGATGAGTTGAATGTTCTCGGGCAAACTCTTGGCAACCTCGGTCACCACGTTGCCCTTGAGCAATCGCACCAGGGCGTGGCGGTGGGGCGTGCCCAGCACGAGCAGGTCGATGCCCAGAGTGGCAGACAGATCGAGGATGGTCGCCGCCGGGTTATCGCTGACGGTGTAAACCGGGATGACCGTGACCTGGTTCTCCTTGGCCAGCGCGATCATCCGGCCCATGATTTCGCTGGCCACTTTGTCGTCCTGCCAGCGCGGTCTTTCCGCGTTGGCTACCGGACCGGGGATCGTGACAGCCACTTCTTTGACGTAGAGCACGTAGAGCGTGCCTTGCCGCAGCCGGGCTTCTTCCAAGCCGAACCCCAGGACCGGGTTCAACCCGCGCGCCGCGACCATGATGCTCTGACCGAGGGTGAGATGGATGCGGAAGCCAGGAACGGTTTCGGGGGCAACGGCGGCGGCCAGTTCATCGCTCACCGTCAAAGTGCGCAGACCGGCGCGGCGTTGCGCGTAGCCGCGCAACGCCAACCCGGCGGTCAACACGCACACGGCAAAGAACAAAGCGTCGGGCTTTGTTCGCGCGATGGTCACCTCCACCGCCAGCAGCAGCAGGAAAGTTACGCCGAGCAGGAGTCGCTCAAACGGGTTGACCGGCAAGTGCCAGTTCAGGCTGCACGTGCCGAGGTTGACCGTGATGGCCCCCACGACACCAATCGCGTAAAGGCCCGCCAGGGATTCCAGGTTGCTCGAAAACATCACCACCGAGGCTGGGAGGATGACGGCGATGGTCAGGGGCAGCCAGGGCACGCCGTGGGGATTAAGCCGGGCGAACGTCCGGGGCATCTCGCCGTCCCGCGCCATCATATACATCAGGCCGATCAACCCGGCGACCGCGGTATTGACCGCGCTCATCAAGAGCAGACCAACCACCCATCCGACGACAATCCCGAAGGCCAATCCGAATGTCTCGCCAAACGCCATCGCTCCGTACTCCTCCGCGAGAAAGCGCAGCATGTCTTCCCAGCGCTTCTCCAAGTCAGCGCCCAGGTAATCCGGCAGGGAAAGCATGGCCCACCCTAACAGAGCGGTGCCCAACACCACTTCCAGCATGACCAGCAGGATGGCCTTGCGCGAAGTCAGCTCCACCTTGGGAGATTCCATGGTGGAACCCGGATCGAGTTTCATCACGCCGGTGAGATTCGCGATCGCCTCGACTCCGCTCAGCGCGAGGATGACTCCGGTGAAGGCGACCCATTTCTGTCCGAAGCTCGCATGCGAGGGTCGCAAATGCTGCAGGGCCAGGTGGGGCAGGCTCAGGAGAATGATGGAAACCACGACGATGACCGTGGGGACCGCCAGCGAGACGGCAAAACTGCCGCTATGCTTGGGGCCGAAATAGTTCATGACCCCGATGCACAAAATGAAGCTCACCGTGGTCAGCGGCACGAACGGTTTAGGGACTCCCAAATAACTCAAGGCGGCCCACCCGCTCATCGCCGCGGTCACGGTAAAATCAGCGACTAACAACAAGGCGCCCGTGACCGCCAGCAACCGGCTCTGGCTCCGAGCCGCTGAGTAAACCCCGCCCCCGTCCGGGTAATGCTTGCAGATGATGATGTAGTTGTAGCCCACGATGGCCGTCAGAGCGCAGACGGCCACGATGATCGGCAGGGAGGAATAGCCCGCGGCCACGAAGGCCAACCCGATGACGTAGGCCTTGCTCGTGCCCCAGTCCCCATAAAGCAGGGCCGCCGCCCGTTTCCAATCCACATTGCGCGGCCGATGCAACCCCAGGCTATCCATGCCACTTCCTCGAAGTTGAACGCCCGCCAGCAACGGCCTGCCGGCGGCGCGGGCTCTTAAACCGGTCCAGTGTCATCATCGGAGTGGGCGGATGGTGCGAGCATCGCTCCCCCACGTCAAACCTCCATTCGGGGGACCCGGCCCACAGTTTCGCTTGGAAAACTTCCACCGTGAGGGTAACAACCACCCCCATGAATAAGCCCTTTACCTTCCTTTGGTTGGCGTTGGCGCTCGCCTTGATGGCCAGTCCTGCTCAAATTCAAGCCGCCCCCAAAACCCTCTTCAACGGCCGCGACCTGACCGGCTGGGTGGCCGTGAGTGGCGGAGAATGGATGGTGGAGGACGGCGTTCTGCTCGGACGCAACGGTACCAACTGGAGCACCAACCCCGAAAAGAGCGGTTCCTGGCTCCGCACGGAAAAGCAATACAGCAACTTCGTTCTCGAACTGGAATTCGCCATTAATGAAAAGGGCAACAGCGGCGTCTTCATCCGTTCCGCCCTGGAAAAAAATCCGGCCTTTACCGGCCACGAAGTGCAGATCCTTGACGACTACGGACGGGAGCCGAAGAAATTCACGACGGGCTCACTCTACGACGTGGTGGCTCCCACCAAGAACATGTCCAAGCCGGCTGGGCAATGGAACCAGCTCCGCATTGAATGCCAGGGCAAGCGCATCCGCGTGTCGCTCAATCGCGAGCCCATCATCGATTACGAGACCGACCGCCTGACCCGCGGTTATCTCGGCCTGCAGAACCACGACCACCACGCCATCGTCCGATTCCGCAACATCCGCCTCACCGAGCTTTGAGCCGCCCCGTGCGGAAGCAGGCAGGACTTTGCGGGAGGAAATCCGTTGAACCACGCCGATGGGCTGCTAGGCTTCGCGGCCAGCAACGCCTTCATGGACAAACCTGAAATCGATCCTGGCGCCAGGCCGGTCGCAAGCCATTTTCCGCCGCCGCGGCCGGAGACTTGGAAACAATCCCGTTTCGGCTTCGCGACGTTCTTTTTCCTGTCATTGCTGGTCGCGCAAAGTGGTTTGCGACTGGGGTTGTTCCTGGCGTTCCGGCCGCGGGGCGACGTGCGGTTGGCGGAGGAGGCGCTGGCCTTCCTGGTCGGCTGGCAAGGCGATGCGCTGGTGGCGCTGCTGGTCACGGCGCTGCTCTTGCTATGGTGGCTGCTCCTGCCCCAGCGCCAGTTCGAGGCCAGGTGGCATCGACGTCTGTTCCTGACCGGGCTGTTTCTCTTCTGGTGGCTGGAACTGTTCCTACTTTGCGCGGAATACTTTTTCTTCGAGGAATTCCAGTCCCGGTTCAACACCGTGGCGGTGGACTACCTGGTCTATCCGCACGAGGTCTTCATCAATCTCTGGGCTGCTTATCCGGTGGGCAAGGTTGTGCTGGGCTGTGCGGCGTTGGCGGCGGGGTGGGTGTGGCTGGCCGTCAAGCGCTGGCCACGGTGGTGGGCCATCGCCGTGTCGCGCCGATCCCGGCTCGGCCATTTCGCGGGAGCCGTGGCGCTCGGCGTGGGGCTGGCGTTGACCGTCAATTTCAAGGGCACACGCTTCAGCAGCCAGCGGGTCCTGAACGAAATCGCCAACAACGGGACGCTCGCGTTCGTCTCGGCGGCGTTGACCCGGCACCTGGATTACGCGGCATTCTACAAGACGATGCCGCGGGAGGAAGCTTACCGGCGGGCGCGCCACCTGCTCAGCCAGTCCGGCGTGGAGTTTTCCTCGGAGACCAACTCCATCCAGCGACGGGTGCCCGGGGATCCGGCGCTTCCGCGCCGCAACGTGGTCCTCCTCCTGGAAGAAAGCTTCGGCTCGGAGTTCTGGGGATCGCTGGGGCGGGCCGAACCGACGCTGACCCCGGAGATGGACAAGTTGGCCAACGAGGAAGGACTGCTGTTCACTCACCTCTACGCTTCGGGCAACCGCACGGTCCGCGGTCTCGAAGGGGTGCTGTCGTCGTTCCCCCCTTTGCCGGGGGACTCCATCGTCAAGCGCGATCAATCCGCCAACGTAGCCACGATCGCGCGCGTCCTCAAGCACGACGGCTATAGCACAGCGTTTCTCTACGGGGGACGGGGCGTGTTTGACGGCATGCGCGCGTTCGCGCTGCGCAATGGCTACGACCGTTTCATCGAGGAAAAGCATTTCGCGAAACCGACCTTCTCCACCATGTGGGGCGTCTGCGACGAGGATCTATTCGCCCGCGCCATCGAGGAGTGCCGCGCCCTCGCCCAGACCGGCCGGCCATTTTTCGTCACCACCCTCTCGGTTTCCAACCACAAGCCCTACACCTACCCTCCGGGACGCATTCCGGAGGATCCGGAGAAAAAAAAGCGCCGGCACGCCGTAAAATATTCCGACTACGCTCTCGGCCAATTTTTCAAAGCGGCGAAGCAGGAGGCATTCTGGACCAACACCATTTTCGCGGTGGTGGCCGATCACGGGGCAAGGGTTTACGGGAGCCAGAGCATTCCGATCCAGTCCTACGAGATCCCGCTGCTCATCGCCGGGCCCACCGTGGTCACCGCGCCTTCCCGCGTGCCGAGGGTGGGCTGCTCACTCGATGTCGCGCCGACCCTCCTCGGCTTGATCGGACGGCCTTTCGACAATGTGTTCTTCGGGCGCGATTTGTTGGCTGCGGGGCCCGAACCCGGCCGCGTTCTCATCCAGCACAACCGGGATATCGGCCTGTTCACCCGCCAACGATTGGTCGTGCTGGGACTGATGCAGAACGTGGAGTTTTACGAGGGCGATCCCCAACTGACCGAGCTCACCCGGCTGGCCCAGCCGGGAAGCGGGGAGCGCGAGCTCGAAAATGATGCCATTGCCCTGTTCCAAGTAGCGGACGATCTCTACGTCCACGGTCGTTATCGCCTGCCTTATTGATGAATCTCCCGCCTTTCCGAGCGATCTCAGCGCTGGTCTTGCTGGCCTGCAGCGCCCCGGCCGCTCCGCGCCCGCCGTGGACCGCCAACCGGGTGGTTGGCTCGCCCAACCCTCCCGAGCCCTACACGGTCCGGCGCCTCTTTCCGACCCTGATGATCGAACACCCGGTGGATTTCGCGTTTATGCCCGGGTCGGATCGTCTTTGCGTGGCGGAACAGAATGGGCGCCTCTGGTTGTTCGACACCCGCCGGGCCGCGGCGCAGCCCGAACTCGTCCTGGATCTTCGCCCGCACCATCGACCGCTCGACAACGTGCTCGGCTTCACCTTTCACCCTGGGTTCGCGACGAACCGTTACGTCTTTAGGCAATGATGGGTTCCTCTACATCTCCACCGGCGACGCGGCGAATCCCGACCCGCCCGACTCCCCTTACAAGACCGGGCAGGATATCAGCGACCTGCTCGCCTCGATCCTGCGCATCGACGTGGATCACGCCGAGGGCACGAACGCCTACGCCATCCCCCACGACAACCCTTTCGCGCGGACGCCCGGCGCCCGACCCGAAGTGTGGGCTTTTGGCCTGCGCAATCCTTTCCGCATGAGCTTCGACCGCCCGACCGGTGACTTGTGGGTCGGCGACGTCGGGTGGGAGCAATGGGAAATGGTTTACCGGGTGCATCGAGGCGGAAACTACGGCTGGTCGCTCACCGAGGGCCCAAACACCCATGTGCGCACCGACGTCAGGCCCGGTCCAGGCCCCATCCAACCGCCGCTGATCGCCGTGCCGCATCAGGAAGGAGCCAGCATCACGGGCGGCCGCGTTTATCATGGCAAAAAACTGGCCGGGCTCCGCGGAGCCTACGTCTACGGCGACTGGGAGACCGGAAAATTCTGGGCGCTGCGCCAGGCCGACGACAAACTGCTGCGCAACGACGAACTCTGTCAGACGACGCTCAAGCCCGTGGCCTTCGCGGAAGACCGCGACGGCGAATTACTCATCCTCGATTACAACGGCGGATGCTATGAGTTCGGTCCGAATACGGCACCCCCGGCGAACCTGGCGTTTCCTCGGCGCCTCAGCGAGACCGGGCTGTTCGCAGAACTGCCCACACTCACTCCCGCCGCGGGCGTCGTGCCTTACCGGGTGAACGCCGCGATGTGGCGCGATTACGCGAGCACCGAGCGCGTGCTGGGCGTGCCCGGCGATGGGGCTGTCGCCACCTCCGGCGGACGCGAGACCATCGCAGGAAGGATGTGGTTCTTCCCTTCGAACACCGTCTTCGCCCGCACGCTTTCCCTCGAAAAACAACCGGGCCAGCCCTCCTCGCGCCGGCGCGTGGAGACCCAACTCCTCCACTTCGACGGCCGGGCCTGGAACCCTTACACCTTCCGCTGGAACGCCGCCCAAACCGATGCCGACCTCGTCCCGGCCAACGGGACGAACGACGTTTTCACCGTGACGGACTCGGCGGCGCCTGGTGGACGGCGCGAAATCCCGTGGCGCTTCGCCGGCCGCGCCGAATGTCTCCGCTGCCACAACGCCTGGGCCGGCGAAACGCTTTCGTTCAACTGGCTGCAATTGAGCTCGCCCGCGCTGCCTTCGACCCTGGCGACACCAGGGCCGGGCGCGGGCCTCTCCGAAATGCAGCGCCTGGAAGAACTCGCCGTCTTGCGCGTCAAGGATCCACCCAAGCCGCTTTTCCAGCTCGCCAATCCTTACGACCTGCGGCTGCCCCTGGCGGAACGCGCTCGCTCGTGGCTCCACGTCAACTGCGCCGGGTGCCATCGCTTCGGCGCGGGGGGCGGGGTCCCCGCTCAGCTCAATTACGAACTGTCCCTCGAACAAACCCGCACCCTCGACGTGAAGCCCACCCGCGGCGATTTCGGCATCCTTGGCGCGCGCGTGATTGCTCCGGGTGATCCCTATCGCTCGGTCCTTTTCTACCGCATCAGCACGGAAGGGTCCGGCCGCATGCCGCACCTCGGTTCCCGGTTGGCGGACGAAGCCGGCCTGCAGCTCCTCCGCGATTGGATCCGGTCGCTGCCCTCCGGGCCCGACCACGATCCCGACGTCGCGGCCGCGCGCCGGCTCGCGACGCAAAGTTCGACGCTCCTGTCCCGCTGCCGCGGCGAAACCGGTCGCGACGCCATGCCAAATCTGCTCGCCGGTATGAGCGGCTGCCTCACCGTTCTCGGCGAAGTGACCGACCCCGCCTTGCGTGCCGAGTTTGCCAGGGCTGCCGCCGCCCACACCAATCTTCTGGTCCGCGACCTGTTCCAGCGGCTGCTCCCGCCCGAGCAACGGCGCCGGACGCTCGGGACTGACCTCAGCCCGCAGACCATCCTCGCCCGCGCGGGCGACGCGGCACGCGGCGAGGAACTCTTTCTGGGCGCGGCGCAATGTGCCCGTTGCCACACTTGTGCCGGCGCCGGACGCGCCTTCGGCCCTGACCTCACCGGCCTCGCCCGCAAATACAGCCGCGTTCAGTTGCTCGAACAGATCCTGGATCCTTCCAAAGTGATCGCTCCCGAATACAAAACCACCATGGTCACCCTGCGCGATGACACCGAGTTGACCGGCTTCGTGCTTCGACGCACGGCCACCGAGATCGTCCTGCGCGACGAGTCCCTCACCGAGCACCACGTGCCGCTGGCCAAGGTCCGCGAGACGCGCGAGTCCACTTTCTCCTCGATGCCCGAAGGACTCCTGGCACCCATGACCGCCCAGGAAGCGGCGGACTTGCTGGAATTTCTCGCGGTGAGCAAACCCTCCCCGCCATGAATCTCCACGCCGGCCTCTCGACCCTGTCTCCAGATTTATGAAACTCGGCTTCGTCTCCGCCATTCTTCCGGAGCTCTCTCTGGAACAGCTCCTGGCCTTTGCCCGCGAGGAAGGCTTCGCCTGCCTCGAGGCGATGTGCTGGCCCGTCGGCAAGGCCGAGCGGAAGTTCGGCGGCGTGACCCATCTGGAGGTCACCCGGCTCACGCAGGCGGCGGCCGACGACGTCAACGCGCTCTGCGCCAAATACCGTGTCAACCTCTCCGGCCTGGGCTACTATCCCAACCCGCTCGATCCCGATCCGGTGGTGGCGGCGCGCTGCGTCAATCACCTCAAAAAAGTCATCGCCGCGGCGCAAAAGCTCGGACTCAAGATCGTGAATACGTTTGTCGGGCGCGACTGGACCAGGAGCGTGGAGGATAACTGGCCGCGCTTCCTCAAGACCTGGCGGCCCCTCATCGCGTTCGCCGAGGATTACGACGTCCGGATCGGCATCGAGAATTGCCCGATGCGCTTCACCCGCGACGAGTGGCCGGGCGGAAAAAACCTGGCCACCACCCCGGCGATCTGGCGGCGCATGTTCGGCGACATCCCGAGCCGTCATTTCGGTCTGAACTACGATCCGTCGCACTTCGTCCTGCAGCAGATGGACCCCGCCAGCCCGCTGCGCGAATTCCAGGAGAAGCTCTTCCATTTTCATGCCAAGGACGTCAAGCTGCACCGCGACCGCATCAATGACGTGGGGATCTTCGCGCACCCGCTGGAATGGCACCAGCCACGGATTCCCGGCTACGGCGAGATGGATTGGGGCCCCTTCCTGGGCGCGCTGAGGGAAACCACCTACCGCGGCCCGGTCTGCATCGAGGTCGAGGATGACACTTTCGGCCGGACGCTCGAGGGCCGGAGGCGCGCCCTGCAGACGGCCCGGAACATTCTGCTCCCGCATTTTCCATGATGGGCCCCAGGCCGCCGTCGCCAAGCGTGGATACCCGCGGGCCCGGGCCGGTGCCCGGCCCCATCCCGCCCCGCCTCGCGGCGCGGGCGTGGGCGACCGTCCTGTTGCTCTGGCCGGTCGCGCTCCTGAATTATCTCGACCGCCAGATGCTGGCGACGATGGGATTGTCGATCAAGGCGGACATCATCCAATTGCAAAGCGCGGAGAAGTTCGGTCAACTTATGGCCGTCTTCATGTGGGTTTACGCCTTTTGCAGCCCGTTTGGTGGACTGGTCGGCGACCGGCTGAACCGCAAATGGCTCATCGTCGCCAGCCTGGCGGTGTGGTCAGCTGTGACGCTGCTGATGGGCCAGGCCGACACGTTCCAACAACTTTACGGGTTGCGGGCGGTCATGGGAGTGAGCGAGGCCTTTTACATCCCGGCCGGGCTGGCGCTCATTGCCGATTATCATCGCGGCACCACCCGCTCGCTGGCCGTCGGGATTCACATGAGCGGCATCTACATGGGCCAGGCCCTCGGCGGGGTCGGCGGTTGGGTCGCCCAGACTGTCTCCTGGCGGGCGGCCTTCGCCGGGTGTGGCGTCATCGGCGTCCTGTACGCCTTCGTGCTCGTCGGGTGCCTGCGGGAGCGACCGCGCGACCCGTTGCCGGAAGGGGCGTCCTCCCAGGCGGGCGCGCAGACCAGCCAGCAATCGGTGCATTGGCTGGGCTTCGTGACGTTGCTCATCTGTTTCGGTCTGCCGAGCCTGTCGGGCTGGGCCATGAAGAACTGGCTGCCCACGCTGCTGCAGGACCGCTTCCTGCTCGATCAGACCGCCTCCGGCCTTTGCGCCACGATCACCAACGCCGGCGCAGCTTTCTTCGGAGTGCTCCTCGGAGGCAAACTCTCCGACCTGTGGACGCAGCGAGCCGTGCGCGGACGGACCTACATCAGCGCGCTGGGAGTGCTCCTGACCGTGCCCGCGCTCGTCGGCATCGGCCTGGCCCCGCGCTTCGGCCTGGCCATCGCCTGCATCGCCCTCTACGGGCTGGGCTTCGGCATGTTCGACGCGAACAACATGCCCATTCTTTGCCAGGTGGCGCCTCCACGTTTCCGCGCTACGGGCTACGGGCTGATGAATTTCGTGGGCATCTCCTCCGGCGCTTATCTGACGCCGCTGCTGGGCAAGCTCAAGGATTATGGGGTCCCGCTCGCGCAAGGCTTCGCCCTCTGCGCCGTGCCCACGCTCTTGGCGGCGGTCTTGATCTTCTTGTTGCGTCCTGCTTCGCGGGATCGCGGAACGAATGCTTGATTATGAAATACACATACCAACAGCTGGCCAAAATGATCGACCACTCGCTGCTGCATCCGACGATGACCGATCAGGAACTGGAGGAAGGCTGCAAGCTCGCGGCCCACTATGGTGTCGCCTCGGTCTGCATCAAACCGTATGCAGTCAAGCGCGCGGTGGAGTGGCTCAAGGGCAGCGGCGTGCTCGTCGGTTGCGTCATCGGTTTCCCGCACGGCAACAGCAGCACCGAATCCAAACGCTACGAAACCGGGCTGGCCTGCCACGATGGCGCGGTCGAGATCGACATGGTGATCAACGTCGGCAAAGCCTTGAGCGGCGACTGGGATTATGTCGAGCGCGACATCCGGGCGGTCTGTGCCGAAGCCCACCAGCACGGCGCAAAAGTGAAAGTCATCTTCGAGAATGATTACCTGCACGGGGGCGGCGCCGGCTTGAGCGCCGACGACCTCAAACGCCAGCTCTGTCGCATCGCCGAAGGCGCCGGCGCCGACTGGGTGAAGACATCGACCGGTTACGGTTTCGTCAAAGGGCCTGACGGCAAGTACTCCTACCAGGGGGCGACGGAACACGATCTGAAACTGATGCGGGCGAGTTGTTCGTCCAAGGTGCAAGTCAAAGCGGCTGGCGGGGTGCGTGATCTCGACGGGCTGATCCGCGTGCGCGACCTGGGTGCTTCGCGCTGCGGGGCCTCGGCCACCGCGGCGATGCTCGATGAATACGGGCGGCGCGTTGAGTTCTGAGTTCAAGGTTCTGAGTTCAAAGTTCAAAGTTCAAGGTTCAAGGTTCAACAATCCTTGGTCACTTGTTCAGCTTGAAAGGTGACGGCATGTGCCATCCCCAGCCGCGGTTGGGAGGCTCATTGAACTTTGAACTTTGAACTTTGAACTCAGAACTTTGAACGTTGAACAAGAAGACGCGTTGCTTCGCTACTTGCGCAGTAGTGGCCGCATCGCGCCAGGAGAGACGCCTTGCTGCAAGCGGCTTTCGGGAGGCGTCTCCAATCGCACGGTGCTGGTGGAAAGACCCGGTGGCGAAGCGTGGGTGCTCAAACAAGCCTTGCCGAGGCTGCGCGTGGCCGAGGATTGGTTTTCCGATCCCGCGCGCGTGCATCGCGAGGCGCTCGGATTGCGGTGGTTGGCGCGGTTGCTCCCCGCGGGGACGGTTCCTGCCTTTGTCTTCGAGGATGAAACGCACCATCTCCTCGCCATGCAAGCTGTCCCGCAGCCGCACGAGAATTGGAAAACCCGCCTGCTCGCCGGCCGGGTCGAAGCGGACTTGGTGGACCAGTTCGGGACATTGCTTGCCCTCATGCACCGCCGGGCTTACGAGCAGCGCGAAGCATTGGTTTCGCTCTTTGCGGATCGCACCTTTTTTGAAACGCTCCGACTCGAGCCGTACTATCGGGTCGCCGCCCGGCGCAACCCCGAGGCCGCGTCCTTTCTCGAATCCCTCATCGAGGAAACGCTCGCCAATCGGCTGACGCTGGTCCATGGCGACTACAGCCCAAAGAACCTGCTGGTGCATCGCGGGCAGTTGGTCCTGCTCGATCCTGAGGTCATCCACTTCGGCGATCCGACATTCGATGTGGGCTTCGCCCTCACCCATCTCCTGAGCAAGGCGCGCCATCTCCCGCAACACCGCGAATGCTTCCTGCAGGCCGCGGGCGGGTTCTGGGCGTCTTACCAAGCAGCAGCGGGTCAGTTGGCGGGTCTGCCCGGGCTTGAATCCCGCGCGGTTCGGCAGACGCTCGGCTGTCTGCTGGCCCGCGTGGATGGCCGATCCCCTCTGGAATATCTCACCCCCGACCAACGACGGCGGCAGCGGGAGACGGTGCTGGCTCTCATGCGCCAGGCGCCGGGGCGCTTGACCGACTTGTTTGAAGCTTTCTCCGGAGAAATGAATCCGTAGAGTGCCTCGCGTCATGTTTATTGTCGAATCGTTGGCGGGGTTGGAGGTCCTGGACAGCCGCGGACGACCCACGGTGCAGGCCACCTGCCGGCTCGCCGGCGGATTCGAGGCGACCGCCTCGGTGCCGTCCGGCGCCTCGACCGGCCTCGCGGAAGCCCTGGAACTTCGCGATGGCGATCCCGGTCGTTATCGAGGCCTCGGATGTCGCCGGGCGGTGGGCCATGTGAGCGGGGTTCTCAATCGTGCGCTGGCCGGCCGATCGTTCCAGGATCAGGCGGCATGCGACCGGGCCTTGCTGGATCTCGACGGCACGTCCAACAAATCGAACCTCGGTGCCAACGCGATTCTGGCCGTGTCCCTGGCTTTTGCGCGCGCGTCCGCGCGGCAGCGTGGCCGGCCGCTCTACCAACATTTCGGCGACTTGCTCGGCCGGCCCGTGGGGACCCTGCCGCGCCCGACGATCAACCTCTTCAGTGGCGGCCAGCACGCCGGAGGCCAGGCGCCTCTCCAGGATGTGCTCCTGGTGCCGCTGGCCGCGCGAACCATCGACGAAGCCCTGGCCATGACCTTCGCGGTTTACCAATGCGCCGCCGAGTTGGCGCGACAAAAATATGGCATGAGACTGCTCCGGGCCGACGAAGGCGGCCTGGCCCCGCCCTTCCCAAACGCCGAGGCCATGCTGGAGGATTCGCTGGCGTCGATCACCGCCGCCGGACTCAAACCGGGCGCAGAGTTGGCCCTGGCGGTGGATGTGGCGGCGAGCCATTTCTGCCAGGACGGCTGTTATCACCTCGGCGCCGATTTGCTCGATAGCAGCGCGCTGATGGATCGTTTGGCCCGGTGGACGGACATCTACCCGATCGTGAGCCTCGAGGACGGCCTGGCCCAGGACGATTGGGCACACTGGCCGGAACTGCGGGCACGACTCGAATCCCGGGCCTGGATTGTCGGGGACGACTTTCTTTGCACCAACCCGGCGCGCGTCCGTCGGGCCGTCGAAGCGCAGGCAGCCAACGCGCTGTTGCTCAAAGTAAACCAGGTCGGCACCTTGACCGAGGCGCTCGAAGCCCATCGACTCGCCCGCGCGGCCGGTTGGCACGTGAGCGTCAGCGCCCGCAGCGGGGATACGGAAGACGACTGGCTGGCCGATCTGGCCGTGGGCTGGGAAGCAGACCAGATCAAGATAGGCTCCATCACGCAGTCCGAACGACTCGCCAAGTACAACCGTCTCCTGGCGATCGAAACGGAAACCGGTTGGCCCCTGGCCCGCCAGGAAAAGACCCGACGCGCCTTGGGTTGCGTCTGAGCGAATCCCCGCTAAAGATGGAGAAGCGCGACTGGGGCCGCCGCGGCGGCCAAGCGCGAACTGAAAGTGATACCAGCCTATGAACTTGGGAATCTGCAATACCGCCAATGAACGCGTGAAGGCCTGGGTCGGGGAAATGGCGCAGCTTTGCCAACCGGATCGTGTCTTTTGGTGCGAGGGAAGTGAGGCGGAGAAGCCAGCGCTCAGCGCCGAGGCTGTCCGGTCCGGCGTCCTCATCCCGCTGGATCCAACCAAGTGGCCGGGTTGTTACTACCATCGGTCGAACCCGAACGACGTGGCCCGGGTCGAGCAGTGCACCTACATCTGCACGCCGACGCGCGACGAAGCCGGCCCGACGAACAATTGGCAGGACCCGGAGGGGATGTACCAGCGGCTTTACGGATTGGCCAGAGGTTCCATGAAAGGCCGCACGATGTACGTCGTTCCGTACCTGATGGGCCCGCCGGGATCGAAGTTGTCCAAGGTGGGCTTGGAACTGACCGACTCGATCTACGTGGTCTTGAACATGCGCATCATGACCCGCATGGGCCAGGTGGCTTATGAACACCTCGGCGCGCGCAAGGATTTTAACCGCGGTCTGCACTGTCTCCTCGATGTCCACCCCGACCGCCGTCTCATCGCTCACTTCCCGCACGACAACACGATTATTTCCGTCGGCTCCGGCTACGGGGGAAACGTGTTGCTGGGCAAGAAGTGTCTGGCTTTACGGATCGGTTCGTATCTCGGCCGCCAGGAGGGCTGGCTGGCCGAGCACATGCTCATCCTCGGCGTCGAATCACCCGACGGCCAAAAAACGTTCGTCTCGGCCGCCTTCCCGAGCGCGTGTGGGAAGACCAACTTCGCCATGATGGTCCCCCCGAAACGATTTGCCGGATGGAAAATCTGGACGGTGGGCGACGACATCGCCTGGATGCGGCCGGGCGTGGACGGCCGTCTTTACGCCATCAATCCGGAGACGGGCTATTTTGGCGTGATGCCGGGGACCAACCGCAAATCGAATCCGAATGCGATGAA
>WNFZ01001910.1_pt1 | contig 19897 bp, 19 predicted proteins | sample 5400081 | NCBI WGS metagenome assembly WNFZ01 (sample SAMN13153365, study PRJNA577476) | soil metagenome | isolation source: 80 cm soil or saprolite under grassland replicate 1 | place: USA:California | collected 2016-06-15
GGTGGCCGAGGCCGGCCCGGAGGACGTCGACCTCGCGGTGAAGGCCGCCCGTGAGGCGCACGAGAAGCACTGGCGCGATCTCCCCGGCACCGAGCGGGCCAAGTACATCTTCCGGATCGCGCGCGCGCTCCAGGAGCGCGCGCGCGAGTTCGCCGTCCTGGAGTCGATGGACGGCGGCAAGCCCATCAAGGAGTCGCGCGACGTCGACCTGCCGCTCGCCGCGGCCCACTTCTTCTATTACGCGGGATGGGCGGACAAGCTCGAATATGCGTTCCCCAATCGCCGTCCTCACCCGCTCGGCGTGGCGGGGCAGGTCATCCCGTGGAACTTCCCCATCCTCATGGCGGCGTGGAAGATCGCGCCGGCCCTCGCGACCGGCAACACCGTCGTCCTGAAGCCTGCCGAGACCACCCCGCTCACCGCGCTGTTGCTGGCGCAGGTGGTGCAGGACGTCGAGCTGCCGCCGGGCGTTGTGAACATCGTGACCGGCGCGGGGGAGACCGGCTCGCTCGTGGTCACCCATCCCGACGTGAATAAGGTGGCGTTCACCGGGTCCACGGAGGTGGGCAAGGTCATCCGGCGGGCCCTGGCGGGGACGGGCAAGCGGCTCACGCTCGAGCTCGGAGGAAAGGCCGCGAACATCGTCTTCGACGACGCGCCGCTCGACCAGGCCGTGGAGGGCGTGATCAACGGGATCTTCTTCAACCAGGGCCACGTATGCTGCGCCGGCTCGCGACTACTCGTGCAGGAGCCCGTGTTCGAGCCACTCCTGGACAAGCTCAAGGACCGGCTCCAGACGCTCCGCGTGGGGGACCCCCTGGACAAGAACACCGACATCGGCGCGATCAACTCCCGGCAACAGCTCCAGAAGATCGAGGAGCTCGTGGCCTCCGGGGTGCAGGAAGGGGCCGAGATGTACCAGCCGGAGTGCACACTGCCAGAGCGCGGCTTCTGGTTCCGGCCCACGCTGTTCACGAACGTGTCGCAATCTCACCGCATCGCCCGGGAGGAGATCTTCGGGCCGGTCCTGTCGATCCTCACGTTTCGAACCCCGGCCGAGGCCGTGGAGAAGGCCAACAACACCCCGTACGGACTGTCGGCCGGGATCTGGACGGACAAGGGCTCGCGGATCCTGTGGATGGCCGAGCGGATGGAGGCCGGCGTGGTCTGGGCGAACACGTTCAACCAGTTCGACCCGTCGTCGCCATTCGGCGGGTACAAGGAGAGCGGGTTCGGCCGAGAGGGCGGGCTTCATGGCCTGGAGCCGTACCTGGACTTCGACGGAGCCGGCGAGTGAGCGAGCAGCGCGTTCCCGTTCGCCGCACCGCGAAGCTGTTCATCGGCGGCGAGTTCCCCCGCAGCGAGTCCGGTCGTTCCTACGAGGTGCACGCGCACGACGGGCGGCTGCTGGCGTGGGCTGCTCGAGCTTCGCGAAAGGACCTCCGGGACGCGGTCCGCGCCGCGCGCACCGCCCAGGCCGAGTGGGGCGCGAGGACCGCGTCCAACCGGGGCCAGATCTTGTATCGGGTGGCCGAGCTGATGGAGGGCCGTCGCCGGCAATTCGAGGAAGAGCTGGCCGACACCGGCGCCGCCGATCCGGCACGGGGGGTCAGTGCCTCGATCGACCGATGGGTGTGGTACGCGGGATGGGCCGACAAGGTCCACCAGGTGCTCGGGGCCACGAACCCGGTGGCCGGGCCCTACTTCAACTTCACGATCCCCGAGCCCACCGGAGTGGTCGGGATCGTGGCGCCGCAGGATCAGGCGCTCCTCGGGTTGGTCTCGCGTCTGGCGCCGGCCATCGTGTCCGGCAACGCCGTCGTGGTACTTGCGAGCGAGAACGCCCCGCTCCCGGCCGTCACGCTGACCGAGGTGGTGGCGACCTCGGACGTGCCCGGCGGGGTGATCAATGTCCTCACCGGCTTCACCAGGGAGCTCGTGCCCTGGCTGGCCGGCCACATGGACGTGAACGCGATCGACATCACGGGGGTCCCGGAGGATATGCGGGCCGACGTGGAGGTCCAATCCGCCGAGAACGTGAAGCGCGTGGTCCGGGCGAACGGGGGTGATGTCTTCTCGCCCGCCGCCCAGAGCCCGTATCTGGTCACCGCGCTGATGGAGTTCAAGACGGTCTGGCACCCCAAGGGAGCCTGACGGCAGCGGCCTGACCCGGCCGCTCTGGGGATGTCACGGAATCGCCAAACCCTTCCGGCGAGGCCGGCGGGACCCGAGGGTACGATTCGGTCACATGCCCCTCTACAAGGAACAGGGCGTCGTCCTTCGAGCGATCAAGCTGGGCGAGGCCGACAAGATCGTGACGGTCATGACCCAGGGCTCGGGCAAGGTCCGGGCCGTAGCCAAGGGCATCCGGAAGACCACCAGCCGGTTCGGTGCCCGCCTCGAGCCCTTCACCCACGTCTCCCTGATGGTCTACCGGGGCCGAAGCTCACTCGACACCATCAGCCAGGCCGAGATCATCTCCCCGTTCCGGGCCCTCCGGGACGACCTCGGCTTGTTCGCGGCGGGGGAGACCATGCTCGAGGCAGTGGACAAGGTGGCCGAGGAGCACGAGCGGAACGTTCGCCTGTTCCTCCTGCTCCTCACCGGCCTCCGAGCGCTCCAGGCCCGACCGGCCGATCCCGCGGCCGTCGCCGAATCCTTCCTGCTGTCGCTCCTTTCGCTGTCGGGGTTCCACCCCAGCCTCTCGGCATGCGCGGTGTGCGGCCGGCCCGACCCCGACCTGTTCGCCAGCGGGCAGGGCGGAGCGGTATGCCGCTCCTGCGCCGAGCCCGACGCGGGCCCGGTCTCGCGAGAGGCTCTCGGGCTCCTTGCCGAGCTGGGCGCCGCCGGCCCAGGCAAGGCGAGCGCCGTGATGATCGATCCAGATCCGTACGTGCGGAGAGAAGCCCGCGGGTTGCTGTTCGGGTTCGCCGAGTACCACCTGGAGCGGCGAATGAAGAGCCTTCCCATCCTGGCCCGGAGCCTGGCGCCGTGAGCACCTACCTCACCGACATCGACCGCGATCGCGTCCCCGCCCACATCGGGATCGTGATGGACGGGAACGGCCGGTGGGCCACCCAACGCGGGCTTCCCCGGACGGAGGGGCACGCCGCGGGGGAGCAGGCCATGTGGGACACGGTTCAGGGCGGCGTGGAGGTTGGCCTTGGCTGGCTCACGATGTTCGCTTTCTCCACGGAGAACTGGAACCGGCCCAAGGCCGAGGTCCGTTACCTGATGGAGTTCAACCGGGGGCTCCTCCGACGGCGGCGTGAAGAACTCAACGGCATGAACGTGTGCGTGCGGTTCCTGGGGAGACGCGACTGGAGGGTACCCCGCTCGGTGCTGAAGGAGATGGAGGTCTCCGAGGAGCTGACGGCGGCCAACACGGGCATGACACTCACGATCGCGTTCAACTACGGCGGCCGCACGGAGATCGCCGATGCGGTGAAGCGGCTGATTGCCGATCACGACGCCGGCCGCCTCGACGGCCGCAAGCTCACGCCGGAGAGCATCGCGTCCCGGCTGTACCACCCCGACACGCCCGATCCCGATCTCATCATTCGGACGAGCGGTGAGGAGCGCATCTCGAACTTCCTGCTGTGGCAGGCGGCCTACTCCGAGCTGTACTTCACCCCGGTCCTATGGCCAGACTTCAACCGCGAGTACCTGTACGAGGCCATCCGGGACTACCAGAAGCGATCGCGCAGGTTCGGCGGCCTCGCCGACAGCGACGAGTAGCGGACGCTCACACCTTCCACATCGGCAGGAGTTGCCGGGATGAAGCCTGCCTGCCGGTACACTTGGTCCCACGCCAGCGGCCGCTGCCAGCGGCCGGGAGAGGAGGTCCAACGCAATGCCCGACCTCATGGAGGTCATCACCGCCCTGGCCAAGCGCCGGGGCGTCGTGTTCCCCTCGAGCGAGATCTACGGCGGGCTCCGCTCCTTCTGGGACTACGGTCCCCTGGGGGTCGAGCTGAAGCGCAACGTCAAGGCGGCCTGGTGGCGGACCATGGTCCAACTCCGGGACGACGTCGTCGGCCTGGAGAGCTCGATCATCATGTCCCCTCGGGTATGGGAGGCGAGCGGGCATCTCCAGTCCTTCACCGATCCCCTGGTGGAATGCCTGAACTGCCACCAGCGGTTCCGCGCCGATCACCTCCCCGGCTTCCACGCCCCCCAGTCCGGACATGAGGAGGACGAGAGCACGGTCGACATGGCCGCCAAGCCGACATGTCCGAACTGCGGACACGATCGGTTCACCGAGGCGCGCAACTTCAACCTGATGTTCAAGACGTACATGGGCCCGGTGGAAGAGGAGGCGGCCGTCGTCTACCTTCGGCCGGAGACGGCCCAGGGGATGTTCGTCGACTTCGTCACGGTCCAACAGGCCAACCGGAAGAAGCTCCCGTTCGGCTTGGCCCAGCAGGGCAAGTCCTTCCGAAACGAGATCACGCCGGGGAACTTCATCTACCGGACGCGCGAGTTCGAGCAGATGGAGATGGAGTTCTTCGTGGAACCGGGGACCGACGAGCAATGGCATGAGTACTGGATCAACGAGCGGCTCCAGTGGTACGTGGACCTGGGGATCCGGAAGGAGAACCTCCGGCTCCGCGAGCACTCGATGGACGAGCTCTCGCACTACTCCAAGCGGACCGTCGACGTCGAGTACCGCTTCCCGTTCACCGATTGGGGCGAGCTCGAGGGCATCGCCAACCGGACGGACTTCGATCTGAGAGCACATTCCAAGGCGAGCGGTGAGGACCTGACGTACTTCGACCCGGATCGGGAGGAACGGTACTTCCCCTTCGTGATCGAGCCGGCGGCGGGGGTCGACCGGGCGCTCCTGGCGTTTCTGCTCGACGCGTATCGCGAGGAGGAGGCCCCCAAGGCCTCGGGCGGGACCGAGAAGCGCACGGTCCTCGCACTCAACAAGGACCTCGCGCCTGTCAAGGTGGCAGTGTTGCCGCTGTCGCGGAACGAAACGCTCACCCCCGACGCGCGCGCGGTGTTCGACCTGGTGAAGACGCTGTGGATGTGCGACTACGACGACGCCGGCTCGATCGGCCGTCGGTACCGCCGACAGGACGAGGTCGGCACGCCGTTCTGCGTGACGGTGGACTTCGACTCGCTCCAGGATCGGCAGGTGACCGTCCGGGAACGGGACTCGATGCGCCAGGACCGCATCCCCATGGACGGTCTCGTCGAATACCTCCGAGAGCGTCTGTGACCCGCGCCGACCACGTACCCGACGATGCCCCGGCCGTCCGATCCCGCCGCGGATGGGTGAGCCTGTACGCGGTGGCCTTCGCTCTCATGGGCGTCGCCGGGATCATCCTGGTCGTGGCATCCCTGGGGTCGCTGAACTCGATCGGGCTGCTGTGGGTCTCGGCCGGCTTCTCGGCCGCGGCGGTGGTCGCGGCGGTGGCCAGCGTGGCGGTGCCTCGCCGGTGATCGCGTGGGCCCGCGCACTTGCCGCCGCCCTGCTGACGGTCGTCCTCCTCGGGTCGGCATGTACCGGGTCGGGGTCCGAGCCCTTCGGGTCGGGGACCGGCGCGCCGGTCCCGTCGGCGCCGGAGACGGCGTCACCGGCCCCGACCGGCCCCCGCTCCGCGCAGGCCGCGATGGAGCGGCTGTGCCGGCGTCCGCTTCCCCAGCCGACTTCGACCGGCTCCGAGGGGCCCACGCCCCTGGCCATCAAGCAAGTCGAGGGCCAGGTCCAGCAGATGCGCGGCCTCGAGTTCACCGAGCCCGTCCCGGTCGACGCGGTCTCCCACGACGATCTGGTGAAGGGGTTGAGGCAGTCCCTCGATTCCTCGTACCCGGCGAAGCTCTTCGATCGCCGCAGCCGGGCGTGGCAGACCATCGGGGTCGTTCCACCCGGTACCAGCATCCGCCGGTCGATCGAGCGGTTCGCCGGTTCCCAGATCATCGGGTACTACGACCCGTTGTCGGGGCAGCTGGTGTTCATCGGTACGGAGAACCCGACCCCGGTGCAGAAGGTGACGCTGGCGCACGAGTTGACGCACGCGCTCGACGACCAGCACTTCCGACTGGATCGCCTGAACACGCTGGAGAGCGACTGCGCGGACGAGGCTTACCAGGCGGCACTGGGAGCCGTGGAGGGCGATGCCACGTACTTCATGATCCTCTACGCGCAGCGATTCCTGACGCTCGACGAGCAGCTGCAGCTGGGATTACAGGCGGCGCCCTCCACAGCAGGCATCCCACCGTTCGTGATGCAGCTCCAGACGTGGCCGTACACGGCGGGGCTGTCGTTCATCGAGGCTATGGACCGCCGGGGCGGGACGCAGGCCATCGATCGCGCCATGGCGAACTTCCCCGTTTCGACGGAGCAGGTCATGCATCCCGAGCGGTACCCCAACGACGCCCCCACGCCAGTGAACGTGGGTGACCTGGGGCCGGAGCTCGGCCCCGGATGGACCGACCTCGACGTGATGGGCGTGGGGGAGGCGTTCCTCTCGATCATGCTCGGCCTCCGACTGCCGCGCAGCACGTCCGACGCCGCGGCCGCGGGGTGGGACGGCGGCATCTACCGGGCCTGGTCGGACGGCGATCACGTGGCCGTCGTGCTCGCGACGGTATGGGACGGGCCCAGGGACGCGGCTGAGTTCGCCTCGGCGATGCGGCAGTGGCTCGGGTCGCGTGAGGGGCGTTCGGCGAGCGTCCTCCCGGTCGAGGGACAACGCGTGCAGGTGCTGTTCGCCTCCGATCCGGGGACGCTCACCCCCCTGGAGGCCGCAGCAGCGTGACCGGCCCCGGCTAGCTTGGCTTGGCGTACCCCGCGATCTCCTCGGAGAAGTCGACCGCAACATAGGGCTTGTCGCCCACAACCCAGGCGTCGTGCCCGGCGGAGATCTCGTACACGTCTCCCGGGCCGGCCTCGCCTTCGGCGCCGTCGTCCATGACCACGTGGAGTCTTCCCGATATCACATAGCCCTTGTGGTGGACCTGGCACGAATCTGTCTTAGCGATTGGCTTCACGTCGTTGGACCACCGCCAGCCGGGCTCGAAGGTTGCCCGCCCTACCGTCACGGAGCCGGCCTTCGCAACCTCGGCTTTCCCATGCTCGAAGGCCCGGACGTCGGCGTCCTTGTCGATGTTCCTCACCTCGAAGGTCACGGCTCTTCCTCCTTTTCGGTCGGCGGTGGAACACCCTAGTCGGATGGCCTCGATCGTGCCAGCCGGACGGCCTTCGGTTCCGGCCCAGATAGGTCAGGCTTTGAGATTCCGTAGACTGGCGGCTTCCGAGCCGCGGCCGGAGGCTGGCGATGACCAAGTACGTCTACGACTTCTCCGAAGGCAACAAGGACATGAAGGACCTCCTCGGCGGCAAGGGGGCCAACCTCGCCGAGATGACCAACATGGGGCTCCCGGTTCCTCCCGGCTTCACCATCACCACGGAGGCGTGCCTTGCCTACCTGGCGAAGGGTGACTTCCCCGAAGGCCTGATGGAGGAGGTCGAGCAGCACCTCCGCCGCTTGGAGCAGGCCATGGGGAAGAAGCTCGGTGACCCGGAGGACCCGCTCCTCGTGTCGGTCCGCTCGGGGGCGAAGTTCTCCATGCCGGGGATGATGGACACGGTCCTGAACCTCGGGCTGAACGAGGACTCGCTCCAGGGTCTGGCCAAGCAGTCGGAGGGGGATTGGCGGTTCGCCGACGACGCCTACCGCCGGTTCATCCAGATGTTCGGCAAGATCGTCATGGGCGTACCTGGTGAGGCCTTCGAGGATGCGCTCGACCGGGCGAAGCACCGGAAGGGTCCGAACGCCCAGGACACCGACCTCGACGTCGACGACCTGAAGCGGCTCGTCGAGGAGTTCCTCGGCATCTACAAGGAGCACACGGGGAAGGAGTTCCCGAGGGACCCTCGGGAGCAACTCCGGCTCGCGGTCGAAGCAGTGTTCAAGTCCTGGAACGGGAAGCGGGCCGTCGACTACCGGCGCCAGAACAAGATTCCCGACGACTTGGGGACGGCCGTCAACGTTGTGGCCATGGTGTTCGGCAACCGGGGGATGGATTCGGGAACCGGGGTGGCCTTCACCCGTGACCCCGCGACCGGCGAGAAGCGCCCCTACGGCGACTACCTCCCGAACGCCCAGGGTGAGGACGTGGTTGCCGGGATCCGGAACACGCTGCCCCTCGCCGAGCTCGAGCACCTCGATCCCGTCTCATACACGCAGCTCCTGGACGTCATGGACACCCTGGAGCGCCACTACCGGGACATGTGCGATATCGAGTTCACCATCGAGAAGGGAAAGCTGTGGATCCTCCAGACCCGGATCGGCAAGCGAACCGCGTTCGCCGAATGGGTCATGGCCCACGACATGCTGGACGAAGGCCTGATCGACGGGGATACTGCCCTACTCCGCGTCGACGCCAACCGACTGGAAGAGCTGTTCAAGCGAGTCGTGTCGTCCACGGCGAAGGCGGAGCCGATCGCGCGAGGGCTGAATGCGTCGCCCGGCGCCGCCTCGGGCAAAGTCGTGTTCAGTGCGGACGAGGCGGAGGAATGGGCGAAGCGAGGCGAGCGGGTGATCCTGGTCCGCCGAGAGACCACGCCCGACGACTACCACGGGATGATCGCGTCGCAGGGCATCCTGACCTCAGCCGGCGGGACGAACTCGCACGCGGCCGTGGTGGCCCGAGGCGAGGGCATCCCCGCGGTGTGCGGGGCCGACGCGATAAAAATCGACATCGGCTCCCGTTCGTTCAGGGTGGACGGGACGACGGTCAAGGAGGGCGACCTCATCACCATCGACGGATTCACCGGCAACGTCTACGTGGGCGAGCTTCCGCTCGAGGAGTCCGTCCTGGAGCGAGCCCGGGCAGGAGATCCCGCCGCCCGGAAGGAGAAGATCTGGAAGGCGTTCGAACGGGTCATGGCCCTCGCCGATGCGGCAAGGCGGTTGCGCGTGCGGGCGAATGCCGACACCCCCGACCAGTCCGCGAACGCGCGCGAGCGCGGAGCCGAGGGGATCGGCCTGTGCCGGACCGAGCACATGTTTCTGGGCGAGGAGCGGGTGGACGCCGTTCGCCAGATGATCTTCGCCGAGACGTCCGAGGAGGAGGAGGCGGCATACGACAAACTCCTCCCACTGCAGCGCAACGATTTCGTGGGCATCTTCAAGGCCATGGACGGGCTGCCCGTGACGGTTCGGCTACTGGACCCGCCGCTCCACGAGTTCCTGCCCAACCAGGTGGACCTGGCGGTCGAGGTGGCGGAGCTCGAGGAACGCGGCGAGACCGGGCCGGCGCTGGATGAGAAGAAGCAGGTTCTGAAGAAGGTCAACGAGCTCCACGAAACCAACCCCATGCTGGGACTCCGCGGCGTCCGCCTGGGGATCGTCAAGCCGGGTCTGTATGCCATGCAGGTCCGGGCCATCCTGGAGGCGGCCACCGCAGTCAGAGCCGAGGGAGGCGATCCGAGGGTCGAGATCATGATCCCACTGGTCGCCACGAGGCCCGAGCTGGAGCAGATGCGCCAGGAGCTCGAGCCGGCGGCGGGGAATGTCATGGAGGAGACGGGCCAGACGATCGAGCATCTCGAGTGGGGCACGATGATCGAGATCCCCCGGGCCGCCCTGACCGCCGGCGAGATCGCCGAGGTTGCCGATTTCTTCTCCTTCGGCACGAACGACCTGACCCAGATGGGCTTCGGCTTTTCCCGGGACGACATCGGCAAGTTCGTGGGGATGTACGAGGAGCGCAAGCTGGTCCCGGCGAACCCGTTCGTGACCATCGACCGAGCCGGGATCGGGCGCATGATGCGGATCGCCACCGAGGAGGGCCGGGCGGCCAACCCGAACCTCCACGTCGGGATCTGCGGCGAGCACGGCGGGGACCCCGCGTCGGTGGCGTTCTGCCACGAGATCGGCCTGGATTACGTGTCGTGTTCGCCGTTCCGGGTTGAGACGGCACGGCTGGCCGCCGGGCAGGCGGCCGTCGGCGCCGCCGAGTCCGCGTCGAAGTAGCACGAGCGGAAATCCCCCGCACGTCGCCGCCAGTTCACCCATCCTGGTGATTCGCAAACGAGCGCGCGTGCGCTAACGTGTGCGCCCTCCCACCTCCCCCGCGTGTGGACAGGAGGTGGATCGTGCGGGCGAAGGTGGGCACCTTCTTGCGTCGGCATCAACGGCGGGCCCTCCCTCTCATCGCGGTGCTCTCAGTAGTGCCGCTGCTGCTCGGGTGGCACTGGGCCAAGGCAGGATGGCGCGACTGGCATTACAACTACCCGGCCACGCCATACGGCTACAGTCAGATCGTCAACCGGTTCGGGCAACCCTGCAACGCGAACGCATCGGCCGTGTGGATGACCTGGATCGCCTCGGACAACGGCTATCCATACACGTTTCGCTTCCACCGGAAGCTCGGGGGATTCCCGACGCAGATGGTGAAGGGGAAGGGTGGAGCCTCGACCAACCTCGACAACGATGTCTATGGCCACATCCAGAACGCCCACCTCTACGGATACACGAAGAGCGGAATCTGGGGCTACCTCTGCCGTTACATCGGGGGCACCACCAAGTGGAGCACTCACGCGTTTGGGATCGCCATCGACATCTCGGCTTCCTATGAACCCCTAGGCCGCTGCTACAGCACCGTGAACAAGTACTTCGCGTACGTTTTCAAGAACCATGGCTGGCGTTGGGGATTGGATTTCTGCGATCCGATGCACTTTCAATACGCATTCGGATACTAGATCTCTTGGATTGTGAGAAGGGGAAGACGATGAGACGAATCATTGCGACGGCCGCAGGGTTGGCCATCGGCATCATTGCAAGTCTGGTCTTGCAGGCGACGATCGGCCGGACCGCGCCCCAACAACAGTCCTATGGGCCTCCGATCGGGCCGGTGATGTCCACGGACACCGGTGCGAGCGAGCTGCTGCTCGTCGTGTTGGGCGACATCTACCCGACTCGTGCCGACGCTGAGGCGGCGAACGACCAGATGCCCTTCGGTGACCTGGCCGGCTACTACGTGGTCCCGGTCGCGCAGTTCCGAGGGTTCAAAGAACAGGTGGGCACACCCGGCGACTTTGCGCTCGTGTCCGTGTTCCGGACCGAGCTGGGAGCGCAGGAATTCGTGACGTTCGCACAGTCGTTGGGTTATCCGGCCACGATCCTTCCGGATCGGGTCCGGAGCCTTGGGGGCCTCTATGCCGGATTAGGTCAGGAGGCGGATCCGAATGGCTTGGGACCCCTGACCCATCCGATCCCGGAATCGCTGCCGTGATCTTGAGGTCGACCCGACTTCCCATGCTCGTCGCCCTGTCGGTCCTGGCGGGGTGCACCGGACGGACGGCCGAGCAACAGACCGCCGTTCCCTCCTCCACGAAGTGCCGTCCGCTCGCCATGGCCCCTTCGGGGTTCAAGGTGATGGAGACGGTCGAGGAGCGTTACCCGGATCACATCGGGATCCGCACCACGTTCAGAGACGACCATGGACGTCTTCTGCACTCCTTCACGGGTGTTCCCGGAGAGTACGGGGAAGGCCTGCCGGTTGCCGGCTCCGCCCACCTGGTTTCGGGAGGGGATGTCTCGTTAATCGGCAAGGATCAGACCTGGGTTATCGCGTGGGATACGGGAGGGCTCTGCGGTGCGCACGCCTTGATCGGGAACGGATTTACCAGGGAGGGGTTCATCAGGGCCTTGGAGGCGTCCGGGGTGATCTGATCCCGAGGAGCGAGAAGAGCGCCGCCCGGCGGCGTTGCTAGATTGGGGCCGTGCCCGCGCTCCGCCGCCACCCTTTCCTCTCCACCGCCGTGTTCCTCGCGCTCGTCCTCGTGTTGGTGGTGGTCGCCACGTTCGTGGCCGTGTGGCGCGCGGCCCACACCGACGACGCCAGCACCGTGGAACGAGCCGACGCCATCCTGGTCCTCGGCGCGGCCGAGTATGACGGACGACCGTCGCCGGTCTTCGCCGGGCGCCTGGAGCACGCGCAGCTCCTGTACGACCAGCATCGAGCCCCCCTCGTGATGGTGCTGGGTGGGGGGCAGCCGGGCGACGTCACGACGGAAGCGGAGGCCGGCCGGAACTACCTGGTCCAGCAAGGCCTGCCTCCAGACGCGGTGGTGGCCGAGCCGGTCGGGCACTCGACCCTGGAGAGCCTTCGCGCGGCGGCCTCGTACATGCGTGACCACGGCCTTCGCTCGGCGTTCCTGGTCTCGGACCCCTGGCACAACTTGCGGGTGAGGCGGATGGCCTCGGACCTCGGCATCGAGGGATTCGTCTCAGCCACTTGGCACTCCGCGGCCCGGAGCGAAGAGACGCGGTTCGAGGGGTACGTCCGGGAGACCTTCGCCTACATCTACTACCGGGTGTTCGGACGCTGACGGCTGACGGAGCTGACGGCGCCCGGAGGTGTCGGAACCTCGCGCTACCATGGGCTGCATGACGGTCACGCCGCGCGAGCGCACCGAGGAGATCGAGCGCAAGACCCTGGCCCCGCACGCCACCCTGTCGGCGGAGTCCAAGGGACGCGAGCGCGACGAGGAGCATGACGCCCTTCGAACCTGCTTCCAGCGGGATGGAGACCGGATCGTCCACTCGAAGTCGTTCCGCCGCCTGAAGCACAAGACGCAGGTGTTCCTGGCCCCCGAAGGCGACCACTACCGGGTCCGCCTCACCCACACCCTTGAGGTCTCGCAGATCGCGCGGACGGCCGCCCGCGCGCTTCGCCTGAACGAGGACCTGGCCGAGGCGATCTCGCTCGGCCACGACCTGGGCCATACGCCGTTCGGCCACCTGGGCGAGCAAGCCCTCACGCCCTTCCTGGGCCGGCCGTTCCGTCACAACGAGCAGAGCCTGCGAGTGGTGGACTACCTGGAGGATGACGGGCGCGGGCTGAACCTCACGTGGGAGGTCCGCGACGGCATCGTGAACCACACCTGGTCCATGCCGGCGCCCTCCACCCTCGAGGCGCAGGTGGTTCGATTCGCCGACCGTATCGCGTACATCAACCACGACGTGGACGACGCGGTCCGGGCTGGCGTGATCGAGCCGACGGAAGTGCCGGACGACGCTCTCGGCGTCCTGGGCCGAACCCACGCCGAGCGAGTCAACACGCTGGTCACCGACCTGGTGGACCGGAGCGAGGATTCACCGGAGATCCGGATGTCCGACGAGGCCTTTCGGGCCCTCGACACGCTCCGGGATTTCCTATTCGAGCGCGTGTATCTGCGCGATGAGGCCCGGTCCGAGCAGGACAAGGCCATCGCGCTCGTCCGCTCGCTGTTCGCGCACTACCTGGACCATCCGGACCAGGTCCCGGAGGAGTACCATCGGGCCCCGGGAGACCTGCCGACCCGCGTGGCCGACTACATCGCCGGCATGACCGATCGGTACGCCCTGCGGGTCTATGAACAGCTCTTCCTTCCCCAGGGCTGGCTGCTGTAAGCGCTGGGGGAGTGGTGGCAGGAAGGATCAGGCAGGAGGACATCGAGGCGGTCCGGGAGCGGACCGACCTGGTCAAGTTGGTCTCCGGCTACCTCACCCTGAAGAAGGCCGGACACGACTCGTTCGTCGGCCTATGCCCGTTCCACACCGAGAAGACCGCGTCGTTCTCGGTGTCGCCGTCGAAGCAGGTCTATCACTGCTTCGGGTGCGGGGCCGGAGGCGACGCCATTCGGTTCCTCCGAGAGGTCGAGCACCTCGAGTTCACCGAGGCCGTCGAACGCCTGGCCAAGGAGTCGGGGGTGTCGCTTCGGTACGAGGGCGATACGCCGGCCGACCGACGGGCCGCCTCCCGGCGCTTGGCGCTGCACCGGGCCAACGAGGAGGCATCGGCGCTCTACCACCAGACCCTCGTGGACCGGCCCGAAGGGGAGGAAGCCCGAAGGTACCTGGAGACCCGGGGCATCGAGCGGGAGACCGCCGAGGAGTTCGGGATCGGCTATGCCCCAGGGGCCTCGGACTTCCTGCTCCGACGCCTGGCCCGGGGGTTCTCCCCGGAGATCCTGATCGAGGCGGGGCTGGCCCTTCGCGACGCCTCCGGCAACGTCCGGGACCGGTTCCGCGGCAGGGTAACGTTCCCGGTCCACGATCTGTCGGGAAGATCGGTGGGCATCGGGGCCCGGATCCTTCCCGGCGATCGGGACGAGGGTCCGAAGTACATGAACTCCCCGGAGACGCCGGTCTACCGGAAGGGCGAGGTCCTGTACAACCTGGACCGGGCCAAGGCCGCCGTCTCCAAGTCCGGCGAGATCGTGATCGTGGAGGGGTACACCGACGTCATCTCGCTCGCCCGTGCGGGCGTGGAAACGACCGTGGCGACGTGCGGCACGGCCCTCGGCGAGGGCCACTTCCGCCTGGCTTCACGATTCGCCCAACGCATGGTGCTGGCCTTCGACTCCGACGAGGCGGGGGCGCGCGCGGCGGAGCGGGCGTTCGGATTCCTCGAACGGTTCCCCATCCAGCCGGTCGTGCTGATCCTGCCGGAGGGGCTGGACCCCGCAGACTTCCTCCGCCAACGCGGCGCCGATGCCTTCCGCGAACTCGCCGCCGGAGCTCGGCCGATCGTCGAGTACATGCTCCTCCGAGGTGTCGGTCGCCACGATCTGTCGACCATCGAGGGACAGAGCGCCGCCGTGGCGGCGGCCCTGCCCATCCTGGAGGGCCTGTCCGATCCGGTCCGCCAGCGCGAGTACGCGCACCGGCTGGCCGAGTTGGCCGGCGTGGCCGAGACCTCGGTCCTGCTCTCGTTGGAGCGCCGGGCGTCGGGGCGCCCGGCCGAGGTTCGCCAGGCCATGAAGCGAGCCTCGGTCAACGACAGGGTCGAGCGGGAGATGCTCCGGCTGCTCGCACGCGACACGGGCATCTATCACGAGGTGTCCAAGCGCCTGGCCGAGGAGCACTTCCAGTCGGCTCAGAACCGGAAGCTGTTCGGGCTCCTGGTGGCGGCGGACGGAGACGTCCGGACCGTCGTGGCCGGCTCGGACGACGACAAGATGTCCCGTGTGGCCTCCGCGCTCGCCCTGGAGCCCCTCGACGGCGACCTCAGCATGGAGTACGCGGAGGACGTGTGGGCCAGGCTCCAGGAGTTCGCGCTCCGCCGTAGGAGCGCGGACCTCCGGCGGCGCCTGCAGAAGCTCAACCCAACGACGCACCCGGAGTACGATGCCCTGTTCGGCGAGCTCATCGCCACCGATGGCGAGCTCCGCCGGCTGAAGGAGCGGCACGGCGACGCCGCCTGAGGGACGCAGGCGCGCCCATGGGTCGCCTCCGGTGCGGTTTCGTACACTTCCGGGCGGCCACCATCCCCCGCCCGCGAGGAGACCCATTGACCGAAGTGGCGCGAGACCTCGGTCTCGAGGAGGCGAAGGAATCGATCGCCGCCCGCGGTCGGGAACGAGGGTTCGTCACCTCGGACGATCTGCTGGAAGCCGTCCCCGTCGATGACTTCACACCCGAGCAGGTCGAGGAGTTCCTGACCCAGGTCGAGGAACATCTTCGGAACGAGGGCATCGAGGTCATCGAGGTCCCCGGTGACGACCTCGTCGAACCGGGCGTCGCCGCTCGCCTGGACGTCGACCTGCTGAAGGCGCCGACGAACGACCCGGTCCGGATGTACCTGAAGGAGATCGGCAAGGTCCCCCTCCTCACGGCGGCGCAGGAGGTGGACCTGGCCAGGCGGATCGAGGCCGGCGAGTTCGCCACCGAGCTGTACGACTTCCAGGACGGCGAGGACAGCAACGGCAAGGTCGACGGCAAGCGCCTTCGGATCGTCGTCGAGAGGGTCGTGGCCATCCGGGAGCACCAGCAGGACAAGTTCGGCAAGGTCGAGGGCATCGGCCGGGATCGCATCCCCAAGAGCTGGAAGCCCAAGGCCCCGGAGGACCTGGAGGACTTCCTCCGTCGCGTGGAGCGGGACGGCCAGCTGGCCAAGAAGAAGCTGATCGAGGCCAACCTCCGACTGGTGGTCTCGATCGCCAAGCGGTACGTGGGACGCGGCATGCTGTTCCTCGACCTCATCCAGGAGGGGAACCTCGGGCTCATCCGTGCAGTGGAGAAGTTCGACTACTCGAAGGGCTACAAGTTCTCGACGTACGCCACGTGGTGGATCCGCCAGGCGATCACCAGGGCCATCGCCGACCAGGCCCGGACGATCCGCATCCCCGTGCACATGGTGGAGACCATCAACAAGCTGGTCCGAGTGCAGCGCCAGCTGCTCCAGGACCTCGGCCGCGAGCCAACCCCGGAGGAGATCGGCCGGCAGATGGGTATCCCCGCGGAGAAGGTCCGGGAGATCCTGAAGGTCTCGCAGGAGCCGGTGTCACTGGAGACGCCGATCGGCGAGGAGGAGGACTCACATCTCGGGGATTTCATCGAGGACTCCGAGGCAGTGGTTCCCGTGGACGCCGCCTCGTTCATCTTGCTCCAGGAGCAGCTCGAGGCCGTGCTGCACACGCTGTCAGAGCGGGAGAAGAAGGTGATCCAGCTCCGCTTTGGGCTCCTCGACGGCCACCCCCGGACGCTCGAGGAGGTTGGGCGGGAGTTCGGGGTCACCCGAGAGCGGATCCGCCAGATCGAGTCGAAGACCCTGTCGAAGCTGCGGCACCCCTCACGGTCGCAGAAGCTCCGCGACTATTTGGAATAGCGCACCGCAAGCCTAGCCTGCGGCCTCCCCGTCCCTGGCCATCCTGGCCTGGAGGCTGCTCCGGGCGCGGTTGACCGCCGACTGGCCCAACCGTCCGGCCGAGCCCGACAGGGTCTCGCCGCTTCGCCCCAGCTGGTAGCCGATGAGAAACCCCAGGATTACGCCGATCACGAACTTCATGGCAACGCCCCTTCGATCGGTGGTTCGGCAGAGCCTAGCGGAATCGCGCGCGACGAAAGGGCGCGGAGGCCCGTTGGTAGACTCCGTGGGTCGTTCCGGGGTAGCTCAATTGGCAGAGCGGCGGACTGTTAATCCGTAGGTTGTGGGTTCGAGTCCCACCCCCGGAGCCGCAAAACGCAAGTGGAAACGGGTTTTCGACACCGTAGGGCACCGACCCACCGGAGTGCCGAGGGACCGCGGGCTCGTGGTCTGAAGTCGTCACTCGGTCGGGACCGTGAGCACACACCGAAGCCTGCACCGATGAGTTTCCACGGGTGCGCCGGTCCTGACCGATGATGTGACGGCCGAGGAGGAGGAGACCGATGACGCAGGTGAACGCAGGGATCACGACCTCGCTGGACGGGTACATCGTCGGACCGAACGATGGCCCCGGTCGCGGTCTGGGCGATGGCGGTGAGCGATTGCACTACTGGGTCTTCGGTGGTCCGTGGACCTACGACGAGGAGCCAAGAGGCGAGCCGACGGGCGCGGACAAGGAGGTCCTCGACGATGCATTCGCTCGCGTCGGCGCCGTCGTCGGCGGCCGTAACACCTACGAGGCAGCGGAGGCGTGGGGCGGCCACAACCCGTTCGGCGTGCCGTTTTTCATTCTGACGCACCGGCCGGAGGACGCTCCCGCAGACGACGGATTCACGTTCGTGAACGGGCTGGACAAGGCGATCACCCGAGCACGCGATGCCGCGGGCAGCAAGGACGTGTTCATCATGGGCGGGGCGGACGTCATCCGCCAGGCGCTGCGCGCCGGAGTCGTTGAAGAGCTGTCGATCTCGATCGCGCCGGTCGTGCTCGGGGGCGGGAAGCGTCTGTTCGATGGCTTCGACGAGCCGGTGAGCCTCGAGCACCTGCGCCTGCTCCAGTCACCGTTCGCGACGCACATCACGTATCGCGTCGTGCGCTGACCGGCGTCGGCCGGTCATCCACAGTATGCGCAAAGGGAGGCTCACCATGGCCAAGTTGATCTACTCGGCGATCATGTCCCTCGACGGCTACGTTGCGGACGAGGAGGGCAACTTCGACTGGGCTGAGCCGGACGAGGAGGTGCACACGTTCGTCAACGACCTCGAGCGCAACGTCGGCACCTACCTCTATGGGCGCCGGATGTACGAGGTGATGGTCGCCTGGGAGGCCATGGACCTCGCGGATCAACACCCGTTCATCCAGGACTTCGCGAAGATATGGCGGGCGGCCGACAAGATCGTGTACTCGAAGACGCTGGAGACGGTATCCAGCGACAGGACGCGGCTAGAGCGAGACTTCGAACCTGAAGGTGTTCGGCAGTTGAAAGCGACGGGGGGACATGACATCAGCGTGGGCGGTCCCGACCTCGCCGCCCAGGCGATCAAGGCCAGATTAGTTGACGAGTGGCACCTGTTCGTCGCTCCCGCCGTGGTGGGAGGCGGTAAACAATCTCTCCCCAGAAATGTGCGCCTGAACCTCGAACTGCTGGACGAACGCCGTTTCGGAGGCGGCGTCGTCTACCTCAACTACCGCACCAAGACGTGAGGAGACGGGGACGCCGGCTCATTCAGGCTGCTGATCCGTAGGTTTGGTTGGGGGTTCGAGTCCCACCCCGGAGCCATGCGATCAGCTCCAGAACGTTCAGAAGTCGTGGCGACGGGGCTGCTTGAGGACGGCCTCCGTCTTCGGGCCGTACCGACCCACATCTCGTTCCCAGTCGACCATCCGCCGATACTGCGTGGGGCTCATGCCCACGTGGCGGTGGAAGGTCGTGGTGAAGTGGGAGAGGCTATTGAACCCCGCGTGATGGCAGATCTGAGTCACCGACAGCACGGAGTCGCGAAGAAGGCGGGTCGCGTAGTTGATACGGAGCCGGATCAGGTACCGGTAGGGCGGGACGCCGTACTGGGCCTTGAAGATCCGGGTCAGGTAGAAGGGGCTGAGCGCGACCTGCCGGGCAACCGAGACCATGTCCACGTCCCGTGTAATGTTGGCCTCGAGGTAGGCCCTGACCTCCTCCACCCGCGCCCGCACGTGCGGGCTGGGAGCACGATCCTCACGGAAACTTGCCAGCAAGTGCCCCACCCTCCGTCAAGTGGTACGCAAAGGCCCGGCCGGGATGGTTTGCGGATTTCTGTCCCCAACGGGTGGGGCGCGGTACATTCCACGCAGGGGGCGGTAGCTCAGTCGGTCAGAGCAGCGGACTCATAATCCGTCGGTCGGAGGTTCGAGTCCTCCCCGCCCCACGAGGAAAGGCTCAGGTGAGCGGCCTGTTCGAGGGCTCCGGGTTCAGGTGGCGTGCTGTTTCGGTTCCGGTTGGTCTGGGTCGTTGCGCGGCGTTTTTCGACGTCATGCGGGCATGTCCATCCAAGGCGAAAAGGAGTCTCCATGCGCGATACCCCGACGCGTTAGGCTTCCGCCATGGCCAAGGCCGTCTGGACCGGATCCCTTGCGTTCGGCCTCGTGTCGATTCTCGTTCGGCTCTACCCGGCGACTGAGCGGAAGGATGTCCGCTTCCACCTTGTGGACGCTGGTGGTCGCCGAGTCCGCTATCGGCGCTTCGTCCCGGCGGAGGAGCCAGAGAAGCATGGTTTGGAAGCCGCCGAGGTCGAAGAAGCCCATGTCGCGCCGGTCGGCGGAGGTCGTGAACCGGAACAAATGCCGTCGGCGGCCCTGGGGGGAGATTCGGGACTCGCCGAGGCGGAGGTCGCGTTCGAAGATCTCATGCGCGGCTACGAGGCCGAGGATGGCCGCATGGTGCTTCTGCGCCCCGACGAGATCGAGTCGGCCAGACCCGAGTGCAGCCATACCATTGAGATCGAGGACTTCGTTGATCTGGCCGACATCGACCCGGTCTACTTCGAGAAGAGCTACTACATCGCTCCTCAGCGGGGAGGGGAGACGCCGTACACGCTGCTGCTCCGGGCGATGGAGCGGGCAGGTCGTGTCGGCATCGGCCGGTTCGTCCTTCGGACGAAGCCGCATCTGGTCGCAATCCGGCCGGCCGGGGGAGTGCTTGGGCTCGAGACGCTGTTCTTCGGCGACGAGGTGCGAGATGGCCGTGAGGTGGCTCCGGGGGTTGAGG
>WNFZ01001912.1_pt1 | contig 19896 bp, 23 predicted proteins | sample 5400081 | NCBI WGS metagenome assembly WNFZ01 (sample SAMN13153365, study PRJNA577476) | soil metagenome | isolation source: 80 cm soil or saprolite under grassland replicate 1 | place: USA:California | collected 2016-06-15
TTGGAAATGGTAAAACAAAGGATAAAATGACAACTGCTCCTAGAGAGATAAGTAACCAAACTAAATAATTCATCCAGCCTATGTTATTATTGGTTCTACTCATTACCTAATTTTTCGTCGTTATAATATTTAACACATAACAGTTTTGCCATTTCACCTATTCTCCATTAGCGCTTATTGAATTTTTTATATACTCTAACCAATCTGCTCTAAGAGAAACAGATAAAATTAAAATGATAAATTAGATTAAGATAGGAGATACAGGACAGGAATTCAGAATTCTTATCACTTTCTTCTATTCGAAATGTACGTAGTTTAACACCCGAGACATTATATAATTCGTCAAGTATTGGCGTTGCATTCTCACCTCCAATTCTCTTAGTTCAGCTTTTAATTCTCTATCGGCTAATTATCTACTATTTTTGATTGTAAATATTGCCATCAAATAGTACCTATCTATGAAGCAAAGAAAGAAAGAAAGGACTTTGTTGAACCTTCCACGAGCCATTTAACGAAGATTAATCTATTACCGGAATTGAAAACGAAGACAATAACTCTCATTAAATGAAGAGCACTAGTAGACAGCACTTCAACAACTTATACAGGATGCCTAAATATTCATTTCATTTCAAACTATCTTTTCAGAGATCATATCATTGGGCCCGTTCGGAATTTGTGGAAAGATTTTTTGGATGTCTAGAAATCTTTTTCTTAACGTTACCACACTTACGTTTCCTGCCAAAGATATTTTAGATTGACTCATCTTTTCACCCTTCTCCAAGCATGCTCCGTATAATACTGCGATTGCAATAGCACAGGGATCCTTTCCAAATGAAATAGGATCATCCTTTATCATAGACATCATCTGTAATGCGTGTCTAAGTGTCTTCTCACTGATTCCTGCATTGTTGGCTATCCTGTACAAGTGACAAGCAAAATCTATTGACGGGAGACGGATCTTTAATGTTCTTATAAGTAGCCTGTAGCATTTTCCAGCAAAGATTTTGTCTGCATCCGATATTTCTGCAATTTCTTCAATAGTTCTCGGCACGTTCATTTCTCGACACGACGCGTACACACAGGCAACTATAAATCCCTTTATCGATCTACCTTTTATCAAATTTTGATCCAAAATCTTTCTATAGTAGTATGCTGATTTTTCAATAATGGTCTCACTCAAGGACAGCTTGTCTTTTATTCTTATAAGGACAGCGAATGCATTTTTAAGATTTCTATGATAGCTCCTATTGTTATTAGATATCTTGTTCCATCGTCTCATCCTCTGTATGGCTGAACGCTGATCGACACTTATTGCAACGCCATCAGCATCTACATTTGAATAAGAAATTAGTGTAGATAGATTTTTATCATAGTGAGCCAATGAGGATGGCGTACCCAAGTTTAAGTTACTTAAATTAGTATTAGTATTTAGTACAGGATCAACAAATTCTCTTTCTACTGAAAGAACGATTCCGCAGCTGCTACATATTTTTTCTCCGGTACCGTGATCAAAGACAATATTAGCGCTTTTACAATGCTCACATTCTAAACTTTCTTGATTAGATGTTTTGTTTGCTTGATTGTTTTTTGAAAAATCCAATACAGATGTCATAAACAAACTCATGAGCAATTCTATTATTAAGAAGTCAGTATACAATTCCTGAAAGACGCACACTTCGTAATTCAATCTAACACAGACGGTTGCAAACGACGTTTAGGATGGTGATCTTAGGCATTAATTCATAATTCCTTGTTAAATGGTTCATATGCAGTCAAGGACAGAATTGGTATTGAAGGATATTCATTCAAAATTTCAATTGAAGCTTGAAGTCCATTCGTATTACCATAAAACCTACAGTCAACCAAGCAGACGTCAGCTTGAATTTTATCAAATTTAGTCATAATGTTTTTAGCATTCAGGTAACAGGAACACCACCTCATGTCCTTGAACTTTTTATCAAATAATGGAAATGGTTTATTTAGATTCTCTAAAAGGTCGAGGACGATTATTAGGTATCATCATAAGCTCTAGATATATTGGTTCATATGACTGAGCGAATGGAGATTGTCATAATAATGGGTTACAGAGGTGGTTTTGGTTCAAGTCCAAAACCAGTTGAGATAGGGAAGGAATACGAAGTTGAAATATCTGAAATAAGTAAAAGGGGCGACGGAATTGCTAGAATCCAAGGATTTGTCATATTTGTTGCAGGTGCAAAGGCTGGACAGAAAACGAAGGTAAGGATTACCAGTGTCGGAGATCGGTCTGCAAAAGCAGAAATTGTATGAATTAAGTATAGATTTAATCTTGAAAAATAATTTCATTGCTATAATCAAGCAGAATTTGACTACGAAAATGGGAAAGTAAATAATAGAGCAGTTGACGATCGCAAATAAGCTGTTGCCTAATGGACGCAAAAGAAAACAATCCCAAGACTAAAGAGAGAATATTTCTCTTATGTGATCAATGTTTGTGGACAGTAACCTGTCTTTCCAAAAAATATCTTGAAGAGTTATCTGAAATATCCGAAACAGAATACACTTGTCCAGTCTGCAATCAAGACCAACTATCCAGCTTTCCTATATCTCCCAATGATTCTTACGAGTACGCCTATTCTCAAAGTAGGCGACTTGGGATAACATTTCGAATCAAAAAATAAATCCAAAATTCTCTTGCAAATACTTTAAGGTTTAGAAATAAAACGGCTTACCCGTTTGTTTACAACACACGGATTAGATGCTTTAGCTTTTATCAATTTTATTGTGTATTACTATAATACGACAGGAACTGGAACTAACATTGACAAAGTATCGAAGCTGCTTGACGTACTGGACAAACATATTAAGGAAGAAAAATGCCAACATACTCCTAACGAGCTCCTTAAAGAATACGAAAAAAATTAATGAACTATTTATACTGACAACAATTGAGTTTACTGGAAATACGGGTTCAAAATCATAAATTATAGCGTTATCAGTTCTACCGGCTCCAGAACCAACAAATTAGATGTGATTTAAATGATTCTCTGATGTTTGACTAAGTTTTAGAAACGGATGCCTTGGATTTCGCCCTGACCTTCTTTAATTCCAAAAAAATATTCATTCAGAGAAATCAGAGTGTTAGTATAAAATTGTATATTTGATGTTGTAAAGTCATACGATATAGAAACCAACTTCATGAATCCATTAATTGTATTAGCACAAATTTTGAGAAACTATCCTTTTTGAATAATATAGTAGTTATATTTAAGGGCGGGTATGACGAGAATGGAAATTATGCACTTCACCAATGGCGTTGGAAGTAGTACTACAATATTAAATTATTTCATGACTAAAGTACCCGGATAAATCAAGGAACAAACTTCTTATGACGATCTGTTGGATGCATTAAGATTAAGTTTGAAAGGTTATAACATCGAATAAATAATAAAAAAAATTAAATTCCAAAAACAAACATTTATAGCTTGATTCATCTTATTATACAATGAATCTCTTTATAGGACCTCTAGCGTTACTATAACGACCAGCCCCATGTTAATCTTTACATTTTATTTAGTCATTCTTCTACAGAATATAATAGAAAATAATTGTTAAGTCAAGCATCGACAAGCCAAAACATGGATGATGTTACAAGTCCTTATTACATGTTCAAATATTCAATCTGTTCTGAGCAAATTCACAGCTGTCCTTACCTGGCCACATGAAGCCTAAAGAAAGCTTAGACTTCTAGTATATGGTCTACAGGTGTCATGGTGACTTTGGCAATTAGATTTAATTTCGGTACTTCTTCTCCAGGCGCGGCGTAGGTTTTGAAAACTACAACTACGTAATTTGTGAAAGCTGAGACATATCAGTACTTTACCAAAGACTCCACGTCAAGCCCCTTATTATTTTTCTGGAATCGCTGACACAAAGGGTACGTAGTAAGTTAAACGAGTGGATCATACATCAGCTTTTTTGCTCTCAACTTTAATAGTCATTTTTTTCCAAAGAGTCCACGATAAACATATTATTTTTCTTGAAAACGATTGATCCAAAAAAGACCAAATAGCATACGTACTAAATCAGCGGAGTTCTCTCTTCCAAACAACCACGCACGATAGTAATTTCCTAAAAAGCTGTTAAATTAAAATTCTGAAGTACACAAAATAAGGCACGACTAATCTTAACCAATGTATCTACGTAGAAATCTCCTAGAGGTCCATTTAATTATTCACTATTGATTGGCTGACTTTACATTACTGTACAATGAAAAAACCTCAAATCATTGAAAAAAGATGATATTGATTGGAGTCAATCCCGGATTATATTCATAGCACCTTTCTACACAACATATCAGCGAAAGGCGATTGAATTAAAAGACTTACCAATAGAGTTATGGAAAATAAAGAAATACTCAAACAATACTATCCTTTTTAATCAGATTCAGCATCCAGAAAAAGGCGATTCCATAAAGACAATTAGTCAAAAAAGTGAAGTTATCAAGAATGTCAGTAAGGAAGTTATGGTTTGTACAGAAGAAATGCATCTTTAAAATAGACCAGAACCGGTATTAAGACTTTATAATGAGCTAAAGGAAAATATCTTTACCATAGGGCAGGACATCACTTTAAAACCAAAAAGAGTATATATTGCATTTATAAGAAAAACAAATTTTGTTGATGTAGTTCCAAGAAAATCAGAGATCAGTTATTTCTAAACCTCAAGGAAGGCGTGTTAAATGACCCAAGAAAATTGGCAAGAGATATCTCAAAATTAGGCCATCATGGAAATGGAGACTACGATATAAAATTGAGTGAAACAAAAGATATGGGTTATGTCATGTCTTTAATAAGACAATCATACGATAAGAACTAATCCATTGACTTTACCTTGTCAAATTTGATTCACACTCCGACGGATTCAGACTTGAATTTAAATGATGATAATAGTATCGATTTTTAATTTAAGCCAAAAATAAAAAATTTCTTTATCAACAAGTTTTAAAATTGCTTGTGACCAAATCAATCTTAAGGTAGAATGAGTAACCTGAAAGCGGCATTGGTAACAGGAGGTGGACGTGGTATTGGCAGGGAGACAGCTATCTTGTTGTCAAAGAAGGGTTTGAATGTGATTATTTGTTCTAGGACCCAAAAAGAGATAGATTCTGCAGTAAAGGAAATTAAATCATTTGGGAATGGTCAAATCATCGGAAGAAAATGTGATGTAAGTGTCTATTCCCAAGTAAATAATCTTGTAAATGAAGCATTGGAAATTTACGGACGAATTGATGTACTGATAAACAATGCTGGAATTACATATGTCAAAAAACTAATTGATACTAGTGAAGAGCAGTGGGATCATACACTAGACGTTAACTTGAAAGGAGCTTTCCTATTATGCAAGGTAATTGTTCCACACATGATTGAAAACAATTGTGGAGTTATTATTAATGTAAGTTCAGGTGCAGGGAAAGTTGGGTTTGAGGATATATCAGCATATTGTGCGAGTAAATTTGGGATGATTGGTTTAACAGAAAGTTTAGCCCGGGAGGTTGCTAATTACAATATTAGAGTAATGACAATATGCCCTGGAGAGGTAGCAACAAAAATGCAAGAAGATGTCGACGCTCGATATTATGAATTGAATAAGGATAAAATGCTTCATCCTAGGACGGTTGCAGAAAAAATTACAGAGATGATCTTTAATGATAATAAATACGAAACTGGAATTACTGTGGATCTTCCTAACTGAAGAACGATTTGTAAAAAAACTTGAATCCTAATATATTAGACGTTTCTTGAGAAATTAAAAATCGTTACGCAAGACTATTCGATAACGTGCTTTGCCTGATTCAAGGTGTGCCATTGCATCATTAACGCGTGAAATTGGAAACTGTTCTATTGTTGGTTCAATTGCATGACGACTGCAAAAATCAAGCATCACTAGAATCTCGCCAGGACCTCCTATAGGTGAACCACCTAGAGATTTCTCACCGGCAATTAATGGAAATACAGTTGCCTTTACTTGTGGAGCTGCTCCAACAATATGTAACTTGCCACCAGGGCGAAGTGTACTAATGTAGGCATCCCAATCTACGTCCACATTTGCAGTAACCAATACCATATCGAACTGATTTGAATATGGTTTTAGAGCTTCGGGAGACTTTGAGTTTAAGAAATGATCAGCTCCAAACTGTTGTGCTTCCTTCTCTTTATTAGGATTGGTAGATATAGCGGTAACCTCACAGCCCCATGATTTAAGAAATTTAATAGCCATATGTCCTAATCCACCAATTCCCACAACAGCTACATGATCTGTAGGTTTGATATTATTTTGGATAATCGGATTGAAGACTGTAATTCCACCGCAAAATAATGGACCGGCAGTCTTGATGTTAATATTCTTAGGTAATTGAAAGGCCCATAACGCTTGGCAGCGTACCTTATCTGCATAAGCTCCATGTCTGCCAATCATCACGTCTTCTCCCTTAAAGCAACGGTTATGATGGCCGCTCAAGCACTGGTCACATACTAGGCAAGAGCGAGATCGCCAGCCTAATCCTACATATTGCCCAATTTCTAGATGATTCACCATGTTTCCAATCGCAGCCACTTTGCCGATGGCTTCATGTCCTGGCACAAATGGGTATCTTGTAAAGCCCCATTCGTTTTTAAGCATACTCAAATCACTATGGCAAATACCACAATACTCTACATCGATCTCTACTTCATCAGGTTTTAAAGAACCTAATTCATACTCAAATGATTCTAGTTTTCCACTTGCTTCATGAGCCGCATATGCTTGGACTTTCATAACGATATACTGTCTGTGCGTGTATAAATAACTAGTTGCACACAGGCTGAATCCTCAATTATTATCGGATTTAAAAAATAAATGCCAAGTAATAGAACCCTAATACATGCAGGGTTCAAATCCCGACGTCCGAACTCTTGATTACTTTTAATATTTTGGCCGAATGAACATTCTAGAAAATCTAACTTTACTCTGGGATTTCAGGTTCAACTAGTTTTGCTAGATTATTCAGTGATTGCTGCCAGCCTACATAGCACGCTTCAAGAGGAATGACAGTGGGCAAACCTTCTTGCACAATTGTCATTTCTGTTCCTAGTGAAACCTTCTTCAAGGTTACTGTTACTTGAATTTCTCCAGATAAGTTTGGGTCATCAAAATTATCCGTATAACGTAAGCGTTCGTTTTCAACCAGCTCGCGGTATTCTCCACCAAATGACATGCTCTTTTGAGTAGTAAAGTTTGTAAAAGACATCTTATAGGTTCCTCCTACATTTGCATCCATGTGATGAACGCTGCAAGTATAACCATTGGGTGGTAACCATTTAGCCATGGCATCACGGTCAAGAAAAGCACGATAAATTTTCTCTGGCTTTGCTGTAAGTACACGATGTAAATGAACAGTGTTAGTAGACATAGGTTTCTTACCGCAATATACTATTAAAGTATTCTGTGCTTATTAGGTTTTGATAACTAGACATACATCAGATACTGATGATCTCTTGATCTATGAAATATTTCCACTTTTGCATTCCCTTATTAGGTTTCCCATTTTCTTTAGGGCAAGTCCTTTTCTAGAGACTAATTTGTCTTTAATCCTTCTCAAGAAGTAATTAATAAATAAATTAACATACTGTAAACTTGTAGTTATGTTAGTAACAATAGAACCGACTTACCATTTAGAATATAAGAAAAAGTTCCGATTGAATATTCAATCGGATCCGACGAACCTGAATTCGTTGAAAAGGAGAAAACTTTAATTCTATCTCATTCGTAATATGTATCTGAATCCAGTAACAGGACTAATTTCATTGCTCATACCGACGGCTGAAGACTAGCTAATTTGAGTTTGAAAAATAGCTGATTCCAGAACCTTTAGCGTTATAACTGCCAATTTCGTTCTACTGATTAATTTTATAACTCAACGCATTAGTAACTCTTATGCTGAACTTATTTTATTGTGTAGATCTCATTAACATTACTTACACTTAATCCAGGTGAAGATCCTCCACCAATTACAAAAATTCTGTTATCCACTGAAACGGCTGCCAAACCATGACGTGAATTAGGCATAGGTTCTTGTGATGTCCATTTACCATCTTCAGTATCATATTTTTCATTGTTATTATATGTCTTAGTAAGATCCTCTCCTCCAAAAACAAAGAAGCTATTATTTATTGCAGAAGCCGCAATTCCACTCCTTTTCGACGGCATGGATCCTACCTCTGTCCATTTTCCTGTTTTGATATCATACATTTCGTTAACATTTACATTTACTAAAGGAGAAGAACCGGCTATTCTTCCACCTATTACATATATCTTGTCGTCAACCGTTGTAGACGCGGCATGATGTCTCCCAGTTATCATCGGTGCTTTAGAGATCCAGCTATCTGTGAGTGGATCGTAAGCTTCATTTATATTCAAAATTCTAGCTTGATCCTGCCCACCTACCGCATATAAAGTCCCCTTAACAAACAAAGCATTCAAAGCACCTCTGGGAGAAGGCATCGATTTACCCTCTGTCCACTGATTCCTTATTGGATCATAGATGAACAATTGATTGGTTGGAATCCATTCTCTTGAGATAAATCCACCTACCACGTATATTTTTCCATCATAACTCGCGGCAGCAGTATGATGCAACGGCTGCGGTAGAGGTGCTATTGATTCCCAAGAATTGTTCTTGACATTATAAACTTCAACAACATCCAAGACGTTGCCGGATCCGTCAAACCCGCCGAGAACATAAATATCATCTCCTATATTAGTAGCAGTAATTTCTGATCTTGCAGTCGGCATAGTCGTTCCCTCTGACCAAGACTGTGCCAAAGCGGGCGATGTTATCAATGGAATGAACAAGACTACCAGAATTGGTGAAACTGGTATTGCAACAAGTAATTTTTTCACGATCTAATTAGCATTTTCTGACTAATAAAATTAGTTACTGGATCCGTACTGTTAACAATATGGTTTTCGATGGGCTCAAATAACGCTTCATCTTTTTAAGTCTAATAAATACTAGTTTTAGAAATACTTTAGGTTCCGATTGAATATTCAGTCATATCCCGACGGCTTCAGTTCCTAGCGTATGATATAGCGTCTTATGCATTTTGTTTCTTTGAAGAGATTTCAAATTAATAATAGCAAAGAAAAGAACGAATAATAACTAGAAAGCATGAACAATTCTAGTGTCCGAGGGATTTATAGATAATTTTTCTACTCAATCAAAGGAATATTCTTTCTCGAGACCAACTTATCCTGAATCACTTTTTGAATTCTTATCTAAAGTAACACCCCAAAAAAATCTCGCTTGGGATTGTGCTACCGGAAACGGACAGGCAGCTATAGGACTCAGCAAATATTTTAAAAAAGTAATCGCAAGTGACGCCAGCAAGAATCAGATTCAACACGGCTTTCAGAGAGAAAACATTGATTACAAGCTATTTCCAGCTGAAAATGCAGAGTTAGACAATGATTCTGTCGATATTGTGACTGTAGCCCAAGCATTACATTGGTTTGATTTTGATAAATTTTACTATAATGTAAAAAGAGTTGGAAAAAAAGATGGAATCATAGCAGTTTGGAGTTATGATATGCACAAGATAAATCCCCAAATAGATAAGTTTACCGACAGGCTTGATGTAGACGGTGAAATTCTTGGTAGTTACTGGAACAAGGAAATCAAATATGTTAAAGAAAAATATAAAACAATCCTTTTTCCATTTAAGGAAATTTCTGTTCCTGCATTTAAAACAACACTTTATTGGAATCTGCATCAACTATGGAATTATATGCAAACTTGGTCATCAGTAAAGAAGTATTATTCTGAAAATAAATCAGATCCTTTGGATCTTGTAAAATCTGAAATGAAAAATTTATGGGGAGATGAGCTTGACAAAAGAGAAGTTACTTGGAATATAAACATCCGTGTTGGAATTATAAAATAATATGAAAGCTGTTTTGTTACATCTTAAATTAAAATGTGTGTGATTTTATGATTAATCCCTCATGGTGTAATTCAGATTTTACTGTTACTGAAATTTTCATATTTCCATCTAGTACACCCTACTATTCAAAAACACATGTATGAAGTGAGGTAAATCTCTAGGCTCATCCAAGACGAGGAATCTACATTGGATATACCGCAGTCACTTACGCCCGTAATTTCCTGTTATTAATTCTACGTATCTTCAAGTCTTCCAGTCAAATATCAAATCTAGAACCATGCCAAGGACATTGAACTATATGATTTTCACTCTAATGCAATTACCTTGATTTTTCAAAGATGCAATCCTAGCTAGCAATGATTAATAGACCGATGCGGTTGAGTTCATGGCAGGTGTGACCACATGAGATGCGAGAACCATGTCATGAATCAGATCCTCGATGCTTACAAACCAATGTGGTCGCTAAATCATGCCATTTCTCTAATGGGTTGGGACTTTGAGACTTATATGCCTAGGAAAGGCACGGAAGAAAGAGGAGTGGCCAATTCTCAACTTCACTTGCTGCATAAAGATCTTTTGCTAAACAAAGATTTTGTTGGTCTTGTTGAGTCAGCGAAGAAATTGGAGAGCCTTAGCGATTTAGAGAAGGGCATTGTACGAGTACTCAACAGGGAAATAACCAAGCAGATCAAGATACCCAAAGAGTTGACTGAAGCAGAATCTCTGGAAAGAATAAGGGGCAACATGGCATGGAGGGAGGCGAGAGAAAAATCTGATTACATGATGTATGCACCCCACTTGAAGAAAATGATAGATATAAAGAAGAAAATCGCTGAGAAGATAGGTTATGAAAAGCATCCATACGATGCGCTTTTGGATTCGTTCGAAGAAGAGCTTACAGTAGATGAACTGGATAACGTATTCGTTGCGTTGACTCCGCGTCTTCAGAAGATTCTGAAAAAACTCGCAGATTTAGGCAGCCCGTTTTGCAAAGAGAGTAAACTTGGAAAATCAAAGTATGATATCCAAAGAGTTGATAAGCTCAATCATGGTATTTTGACTCTCCTGCAATACGACACGAAACGTTTCAGAATGGATGTATCTACTCATCCTTTCACTGAGACTATTGGCCTCAACGACGTCAGAATAACTACTCGATATGAAGGGACTGATTTCAAAAAGTCGATATGTAGTACTATTCATGAAGCTGGTCATGCCCTATATGATCTGCAATGCGATCAGTCGTTATCTGTGACTCCTCTTGAGGGCGGATCTTCGCTTGCGCTCCATGAATCTCAGTCAAGGTTTTGGGAGAATATTGTGGGCAGAAGCCTGCCTTTTGTTCAATTGATAGCTCCATTGATTAGAAAGCAAGTAAGTTTTGCAAACCAAGCAACAGATGACGAGTTGTACATGTATTTCAACAATGTCAACGCTGATTATATACGAGTTGACGCCGACGAAGTTACTTACAATCTCCATATAGCATTAAGATATGAGATAGAGAAAAAAATATTTGGAGATGATCTCAGTGTCTCTGAGATTCCTGAATTCTGGAACGATAGAATGGAGCAGCTGCTTGGAGTGCGACCAACTAAGGATTCACAGGGAGTGCTTCAAGATACACATTGGAGCAGTGGCCTCTTTGGCTATTTCCCAACTTACACTTTGGGAAACTTGGTTTCAGCTATTATTGCTTCAAAGATGCGCAAAGATCTGGAGGATTACGAGGAAGAAATCAGGAGGGGTAATTTCAAGCCTATCAGAGAATGGTTAAGATTAAAAATACATCAGTACGGATCTGTTTATGCCCCCAAAGTGCTTCTTAATAAATCCTTAAATGAAGGCTATAACTCAGATTACTTTGTTACCTACATAGAGACTAAATACCTTGCGCCCTGAAGTCTAGCCTTTTTTGATTATAGATATATTCTTACTCTTTTTATACTATTTTTTATGATTCCTTTGTTAGAACTGGAATACTTCGCAGATAACCTTTATAGCTTGGTCTTTACTGGTATATAGGAACTACTTTTAGCACAGATATCGGAACTAATCCCTCCGAACCTCAAAAAGTACCGCTATAATATTCAGTCGTATCCCGACGTAATATCTTAAGAATCGACCAAACTTAGAGGTAAAAAGGGTTGTTGTAAGCTATCTATTTTCTTCATGATAATTTGGTAGGCTTCATCCACTAGTGTCCTAAGCTTGTCCGGGTCTACTTTTCTTTCTTCGGATAGGAACATCTTCACGTTTACTAACGCACTCTGGACTCTCATTAGTTCATCCAAATCAATTTCCATTAATTATAAATGCGCAACAGTAAACTTTAAAGCTAACTTTTACCCTCCACTAGATAGAATCCCAATTTAGAACCGATGGCATCGTGGGTACCGACGGTTTCAGACCTTGACTTGTTACTTTACAATGACGTAAAATGTTGTGGTTTAGGAGCTGAATTGCCATAAAATGAGCCATAACATAAAAATACTGCATATATTGATACAGGATATGGTAATGGTTTGTCATTAATTACTACCTTGCGTTTGTTAACAATTTTTATTTTTCTCTCATTAAACATTGGCAATGTAAATTTGGAGGACAAGTTTTTTGAACCTTTTAGTGCTCAGGCCAATATCAATACAAATGATAACTCAACTGATTCAAACAGCATACAAAATAACATTTCACTAATTACAAATATCTTGGCAAAGAATCTTGAAAATCGGATTCAAAAAACAGGTGCCATTCTTGAAATGACAAGCAGATTACCACAGGTAAGAGATGTTCCCTATGCACAATTGCTTAATCAAACATTAAACACATTACATGGAATACCTCAATATGCAGACATAGAAAAAAGACAATTAGTTAAGAACATACTATCTAGCAATAATGATTTGTATGAAATTTTCCTTCTTATGCCAAATGGAAATATGTATTTTCTCGAGCCTTATTCTATACAACAGACTCTTGCCGTGAACAATTTTGCATTTAGAGATTATTTCCAAGGGGAAATCAGAACAAATGACACCTATTTGGGAAACGTGCATACTACTGCAGCTGCTTCTGGTGCTAGAACAGCAAAGATTGCCGTTCCGACGTATTCCTTAAAGGATAACTCTACTATTGCTGGAGTATGGGCTGGTAGTATTGACTTTAATGTTTTAAATAAAGAACTTCAATCACTTAATCTTACATCTTTAGGTGACAGTACACGTGTTGTCTATGTGGATGGTAATGGACAAAAGATTGCTGATTCTGATATAAATAAAAGTACAATTTCTGAGTCTTTTGCTAATCAGAAGGGTTTTGAGGCTGCTGTAGGTGGACATGCTGGTTCAACTATAGATACAGTGAATAACACAAAGACGTTGGTATCATACCAGCCAGTAAATACATTTCATAATACTTGGGTTGTTCTTTTGATGCAACCATCACTACCACTATAATAATTAGCGGCTATTTAGTTTCATGTAATCGAAGCTTTAGTAACACGTTAAGTTTTGTTATAATAGTATTCTAAATCATTTTTACAGCGTCATATAGTCTTCAAAGGGTAACAATTTAAAACGCTCAACAACAGTGTTATTGTTAAATAATTTGTTGGAGTCTTCAGATTATTGTCTAAGATCCAAGTGAGGGCTAAGATTAAAATTCCATTTGGTATGTTGGGAGAATACAAAAAATATGTAGCAGAGCATATCAATCGAATAAAGGAAAAGGATAGTGGGACTCTTCAATTTGATTGGTTCATTAGTAGTGACAAAACAGAGGTTGAAATATTAGAAGTATATGCGAGTTCTGAAGCTGCTTTAAAACATCAGGAATATCTTGGGGAATTACAGGGAATAATTTTTAAAAAATTTGGCGCTCCTTATTCGTTGACGATCTATGGCAATCCCTCAGCGAAACTTTTAGAAAATGTAAAAGCTAGCAAAATGGATGTAAAAATATTTTCTTTTTTACAAGGACTTAAGACCCCCTGAAAGTTAGAGTGCTTTTAAGCGCTAGGAAAGAGTTTGTTAATATGATAACAAATTTTTACACTATTTTAATTTAATTAGCTTAACGCGTCCTTTTTCTGAGAATCGGAAAAGCTAAATTTCAAGTTAATAGAATTCTACTACATGCGAGGTTCGAATCCCACCGATTCCGGACGTAAGTATTGCTTTTCCTGGTTTTAGTAAAAAAATAATCTATTTTGAACCGTTTTTTAGGGTCAAAAATGATTCACAAACGACCAGCCTGTTACCATATTTATAATTGATATCTATGTTTTATAAAACTTGCAGTTTACCATTATAACGACATAAAAATAAGAATTATTTATTGCTGCTGTTACTGCTGTCCTGTCCTAATACGCCTATTGTAGGATTTTCGGTTAGTCCTTTGCTGGGATCAAATCCTCTATAATCTTCTACTACAAAATCAAAATTCGCTGTTTTAGTCCCATTGGCGTCAGTAACTGGTTTCGTTATTAATGTATCTTTTACAGCAAAATCCCTGGGTTGCCCTTCAAAAAATACTTGTGTAGTAATCATGGGTTGACCTGGAACTCCAACTATTACATGGATGTGACTGGGACGAGTTATGTTGCCATCTAGTTGTAATCTTACGGGATAAATAGTATCCAATACGTATTTACCGTCCTTATCAGTTACTATCTTACCTCTGAGATTGAATCCTTTATAGTCGTAATCTCCGCTTGAATTGGTTTGCCATAAATCTAATACGGCTCCTTGTACTGGTTTACATGTAGCCAGATTCAATACCCTTCCACTTAGTTCTAATCGTTGTCCTTGTAACCCATTGGCAAAATCCTGTCCTTGCTTGGATGGTGCTCCTGGTTTATATTCTGGACCTTGTGCTGTCGACTCTGTTACTTTACAGGGAAAAGTTAATACTTTTGGTTGTGCTGTGGATGTCTGATTTGTATTTGTTGTTTGTGCGAAAGAGGTCTGTGATAAGTTAACAAGAGTCACATATGTTAAAAGGAGAGTAAAAGACAGAATAGTTATCACTGTTGTTGCTGATATCGTTGTTAATCTTCCTTTCAGTTTATCAGTATCTAATGTCATAGACAGTTTTCATCCTCTTTTGATTTTGAGTCCAATTCAGATATCATTGATAAAAATCTATTATCAGATTAATTTATTGTTTGTGCAAGCCAAAGTTATGTTTTATGACAATCAATGCATTATTTGTCCAGTCTTAATTCCGTAACTGCAAATAATGGGTAGCAGAGTAGATTAGAGCAACAAATAGGTTAGTTAGAATATGATTTTGTTAAATATGATGCCAAGCTAAAATTACTAGTAGACTGAGGTTGAGTACTGTTATAATCCTAATTGGAGTATTGGACAGGCATAATGTCGTGTCCGTAATACGCCCGTAGATGAACCCTTCTATATGGAAGGTTCAAATCCCACCCAGTCCTAAATTCTTAATTCACTATGCAATTTATCGGCTTTGAGTATAGAATGAGTCTGATTTATTTTAAGTATAATTTCATTGCATTATTTTGGTATTGAATGTTTTTATATCTCAAATATTGAATCAAACAAGAAACTATTTGACTATCGATTCAAAACAATACAAGGAGGAACTACGCCATGGTTATGATAATGCGGCTCCTGGTTGGCAAAAGTGGTGGAAGACAATCGAAACAGCCACGGAAGGAGTTAGTAAACGCTTAGTGGAACTCTCAGGGATAAAACCAGGTTCTAAGGTTCTGGATATTGCGACAGGTATTGGAGAACCAGCTCTTACCGCTGCAAAACAAGTAGGTAAGACTGGAAACATACTAGCCATAGATATTTCACCACAGATGTTATCCTTCGCAAAAGAAAGAGCTATCACTTTAGGTCTACAAGACGCGGTTGAATTTAAAGAGGGCGATGTGGAAACAATTGATTTACCATCCTCAACATTTGATGCAGCACTTTGCAGATGGGGATTGATGTTTTTACCAAATCCTAAGGCAGGTTTATCTAATATTTACAGGTCTTTAGTAAAGGGTGGTCATTTCGCAGCCACTGTTTGGGCTTCGCCAGAGAAAGTTCCTTTCATTTCCGTACCTATGAACATCGTACTGAAAGAAACAAGCAGTCCTCCTCCAGGAACGCCTGGACCGTTTAGCATGTCGGACCAAAACAACCTTAAAAAATTCTATGAAGAATCAGGATTCATCCATCCTGTTATCGAAAGAATAAACGTGGTTTCTGATTTTGATTCAACTGATGACTTTACAGCCTTTACAATTGACCACGGTGGTCCTGCTCTTCAAAAAATCCTAGCAGGAGAGTCAAACGAAAGAAGGGAACAAATAGTGAAAGCAATTAGTAAGGGTTCAGAAAAGTATGCTGACAGTACTGGAAAAGTTAGGTTCGAGAATGAAGCTATACTAATTGTTGGTAGAAAATAGAAAGGTTATCTCATCAAAGTGCTAACATAGAAGCATGCTATAGTTTACAGATGCCGAACGAATTCATGTTAAGAGTCTAGTTGCCTCATTATCGATAAAGAGAATACCTGAAGCAGAAATAATTAATGAAATATGTAGGCATTAAGATAATTACATGGTATTTTTGATTTTCATGTATTACTACCAAACGAAACAATATTTTAATAGTAGATATAATAAAGAGAACTGAAATGTTAAAAAGAATCAATTCTAGAACAATCATGATAATCTTAGTTTTGGTATCTGTATCATTACTTGGCTACTTACATGAAGCCAAAGCTCAGTACACAGCAGTTGTTGACCCGGACAGTGGAATTGGTATTATTACTTGTCCTACAGGCGAGCAACATGAAGGACCTATTGCTTTTGAAGGATACTCTACTCCATCCTTTAGAGGAGCCTTTGATATTTCAACATCTAATGCCTCAGCTTCAGGTGAAGTACTTAAATCGAGTCTTATTAATTACGTCAAGATAAATTCCTTAGGTGAATTTATCCTCAAAGGTAAAGAAACTAGGGATGATATATGCGACGGCTTGGGTACAGTATCCTCTATACCCATTGAAATAACAGGATTATGCGATTTTACTCCGGAGCAAGATTCATTTATTGCAAAGCCTGTTACTATTAATCAGTTATGACAAAGAATAAGAGATGAGTTTCAGTTTTATCAATAAGCATCGAGTCCTATGATTACAAATAATTTTTTCATTTTGCTATCCCTTAATTCGTAGTAATTCCAGCGTTTACCACTGAAGGAACTAGATTACGAGCATTCGATTAATTTATTATGAATACAAATGGTTTCGTGACATTACCGGGCTGCCTATTCTCTGTTAAGTAATAAACAGTGGCAGTCGCTGGAGTATTTCCAGCCTTGATTGCTTGATATATTGTCCCAGATGCTGGACCGGCTACTGTAACCTCATGTCCTGGGTTTAATTCGAATGGAGGTGATTTGGCAGTACAACCTTGTGTATGTTTTATAACCACATTATTAGACATAAAGAACGCAGTTAAAGGTGAATCGCAAAGCCCAGCAGGTAACAGTATCGTCTCTGGTGAATTATTAATTACTGTTGATAATATTTCAAATTTGCTGCCAGCTTTTACATTTGCTGGCGAGGGATGAGTGTCTTTTAGGTCAACTCCAGAGCCTGTTGCATTTGCGGTGGAATTGGTTTTGGAAGATTGGGAGTGTGCATATGGAACTTGGTCCAATGAAAAACTGAGGATAGCAATAGTTATGAATGTGATTAATAAGGGTAATTTGATATCCTGTTTTAGTTTGCAAAGTTGCATGAAGCATTATATTTCCTGAACTATTTGTGCCTATCCCTAGCCTGTCGAGAAGTCTGGCTTCATAGAAAAGATAAATGGTTCTTGAATGAAAATATCAGATTATAATGTATATTTAAATTGTTAACAACAAATTATAAGACAATTTAATTGGCCCGGTACTGAAGCTCTTTTAAATGTGGAAACATATTTGGTATCCATGGTTGAAACAAAAAAAATTGTACTCAAAATGGATATAGAGATTGACATTCCTAAGGATATTATGTCAGATAAAAAGAGGCTCAGAAAAGTACAGGAGGGCATTCTAAAAGTCATATCCAAGGGTCCTTATGAGGAGGGGCTTCTATTCAATATTGTAAAGGCAAAATTTGATATATCGCCAAATTCATCAGAAAATAAGCCAGAATCTGGGTAAAGCTAATTACAGTAGGTTCCCAGCAAACCGACATGTAACTGTTTTAGGGTTTAGCTCACAAGCTACCAACGCCGACCAAAAAATAGGGAGTTGAAAATACGCAAGTATTTACAATAAAAACTATTGAGGCAGGGCCATTAATTAATTCACTTAAAATTGATAGACGTGCAGTTCGTCTTTTACCCTTTGACACAATCTATTAATGGTAACGGGTTTGTCAATAGATGAATCTATTATACCTTCTTTCATATATTTTAGAAATAATATATCTTCATCAAAATTGTAAGCGCTCATCAATATTGTCCTTACCCTAGGATTTGAGCTCTTTACCTTCTTCAGTAGCTCTAACCCATTAAGACCCGGCATTCTTAAATCAGCAATTACCACAGCGTAGGCATCTTTGTTAGCTACAAAGTGTTCTAGAGCAATGACAGGGTCGTTAAAAGAAACAACAGAAACGCCATTAACATTTTCATATAAAGCAATGTGAAAGAGCTTAGTGATTTCTAAATCATCATCTACAACGCTAACAATTCTCTTATTAGCAGACACTGAAGGCTAACAACCTTCTACCATTCCTGTGATGCTCAATCTAAATTGATTATGCAACCCGTCTGTTATAAGTTCTACTAGAGGAGCTATATAACATCCAACAATTGTTTACGTTCATTATTTCTTATTTGGCATAAAGATGCTCCTAGTTTTTATTGTAATTCTATTACGAATATAATGTAGGGTTCAATCTATGTAATATAAGAGGACTCCTTATGACCATCCCTAATCTGTTTTATTTTATTCTCAACTGTTTCTGCTTCTCCTAATAATGATGCTATATCGCAGGAAAGACCAGGAACTAATTTAGTTACTGCACTAGAAATCAGTGCAGAAGCACGAAAATCTGGAACATCTGGCATTGTGTTGACCAAAAGAACAATCACATCCAGTCCTAGCAGCGAACCTTCATTTAGCAGTGTTGCGGGAATTCCACCTATTGTTCCGCTTTGTAGTTGAATAAAATTATTTGCCTTTGCTATCTTTGCAGCTGACGGGGTGCTTGAGACAGCAAAAATCCTTTTTTCGTCAGGAGTAACTGAAGCATTATCTCCTTTATCTTGCTTGGCACCTAAGATTCCAGCTGCGCTTATAATCAACCTACATCCATTCTGCATCGCCCATTCCAAAATTTTTTTACCCATAGTACTCTGCATTCGTGGGTCAATATTAAATTCGGATATGAAAAAAGCCACCTTTAGTCCTTCGTTGACGTGCAATCTAGCTGGAAAGTGAGGCATGGAATTACTGATTATTGATAAAGGAGGAAATTCAGGTGAATCGATAACTGCAAAAAGTTCAGTACCTGATGACCGGATTAGACATTCTGAAGCAATAGCATTTAGTAATCCTGTGCTAGGAAAGCCATCCAAGACTATGCCATCCTTTATGTTTAATTTGCTGGCTCCCCTGAGATTCCTAATTTCAATGGACAATTATTATTTTCATCTCAATGTACATAGTTCAAATAAAGATATAAAGCAATAATTCATTTACTTTTAAGTTTCAAATTCTAATTTAAATTAGTATGCAGTATGTCATCATCTGAACCTTTTTTAATACTGTGAATTATGTGGACATAATGACATATTTTCAGTTAATTGCTTTATTAGCACTTGGAGCATTTTTGCCAGGTTCCATAGGTATTCTTAAGTACTATATGGAAAATGAAGTGTCCGGGCAATATCCAATTATCGATGGTA
>WNFZ01001913.1_pt1 | contig 19891 bp, 22 predicted proteins | sample 5400081 | NCBI WGS metagenome assembly WNFZ01 (sample SAMN13153365, study PRJNA577476) | soil metagenome | isolation source: 80 cm soil or saprolite under grassland replicate 1 | place: USA:California | collected 2016-06-15
CTGCCGCGCGCTGGGGCGTAACGCGCGCGCCAGTGGTGCCCACTGCGGCGCACGAGGGGAACCGGTGCCGCCAGGGCGCACGAACGCCGGTCAAGTGCCCGCAAGGCCCCGGGATGGCCGGCGGTGGCAGGAAACGTCTGCGCGACTCCTCATGGGCGCGGCTGAACGCAGGCGCACACTGCTTGTCGATGCGGGTATCAGATTCGCCGGAGACCTTGCCCGTGCTGGCGCCGCACCACGGTCGATGACGTCCTCGGCGCGGGCGCTGCCGCCTGCACGGGGCGACGGGTCTGTGCGGCCGTGCTCAGCCCTGCGTTCAACTCCGGACGCGGTTGCGGACAACGATCTAGACAGCCTGCGGATCTGTCCATGAGCACATCCCGCCTCGCCGCGATGCTCACGCGGGTCTGGGGTGTGATCGCCTCGCGCTCGTTGATCGCAACTTGCTGGCCCAGCGTGGCCACCCCGGGCACCTCGGCGCCGTGGTGCTGCTGATCGCGGGGTTCAGTATCACCTGGGGCCGCGGAAGCCGTCGCCGGCGTCTCGGCGCCAGGCCGTGACCGGCGCCGATCCGGCTCATTTCCCGATCTCAGCGCTGATCGTGCCGATCGCGGCAATGATCATCACCAGCACCACGTGCCAGGTCTTTCCGCGCTGCATCCTGGTGGAAGATCACCCGTGGCGGCGCCTGCTCAGCGCAGGGGCCGCTAGGGCAGACTGTGCTCATGACGTCGGGTGTGGTGCTTGGCGGCGGTGGTATCGCGGGTGTCGCCTGGGAGGCTGGAATCGTCATCGGCCTGCGGCGGGCGGGTGTCGATCTGTCGTCGGCAGAGGTGATCGTCGGTACGTCGGCCGGGTCGATCGTTGGTTCGCATGTGGCCTTCGCCACGGATTTGCAGGCGCTGGCCGCTCTGACGTCCGCCCGTACGGGAGCGGAAACCGCCGCTATGCCGGCCGTCGACCTTGACGTAATACTGAACGCGCTCGCGCCTCTGTTTGACCAGGCACTGGATCCCGCGGAGGCGCGCCGCCGGGTTGGAGCCGCTGCCCGTGCGACGGCTGGCGACGAGGAGGCGCACATTGCGCGGATCGCCTCTCTGCTGCCCGCCGCTGAGCGCTGGCCGCAGCGCCGGCTCCTGGTGACGGCGGTGGATACCGAGTCGGGTGAGCCTGTTGCCTGGCACGGTGGCTCGGGTGTCCCGCTGGGTCGTGCGGTCGCGGCGAGTTGCGCCGTGCCCGCCGTCTATCCGCCAGTGACGATCGGCGGGCGGCGGTACATGGACGGCGGCGTGCGGTCCGTGACGAACGCTGACCTCGCGTCCGGCGCCTCGGCGGTCATCGTGCTGGACGCCGTTGGTCACCTGACCCCGCGTGGGCCGCTCCAGGATGAGCTGGCCGCGCTCGGCGCCGCGAGCACGTTGGTGATCACACCAGATGACTCGGCCGCCGCTGTGATGGGCACGAACCTGCTCGACGGTGCCATCGCGGCGCCTGCGCTTGGAGCGGGCCTTAAGCAGGCGATGTCCTACGCCGAACCGGCCCGCGCCATCTGGCCGGCCGCCTAACGCACCACTGCCGCTGGCGTCGGTTATCACCGCTGGCAGCGGGCAACACAGCGTTAGCGCGGTGGCCAGGCCCTGTGGGCCAGGAGGCACACATAAACGCCGACTATGGGCGGCTGGCTACCGTGCGGCGGGGTTTGGCGGGTGCAGATCGGCCGGTTCTGTATGTCCTAGCGCGGGGCCGGGCGTTCGAGCGGCTCGCGGGCGTGCCTGGGCCACGCTGGCCCGCTCGCATTGATTGGCGTCCACCCTGTCGCACGTGGGCGAGGGCCGGTGCTCGCCTCTATCGGCACTAGTGATCGAGGGCGGCTAGGTCGAGCCGGCTGAGGCGCTCGGGGTCGGCGAGCCCGTCGATGGCAACGATCTTGCCGTCCGCGACGGTGAAGCCCATGACCGATACGTCGGTGCACCGATCATCATCGGTGACCGGCTGTGGGGGGCAGCGGTCGTGAACTCGCCGGCCGGTGCCCGGCCGGCCGCTGCTGAGGGACGCATCGCGAACTTCGCGGACCTGATCGCGACGGCGATCTCGAATGCGGAGACCCGGGCCGAGCTCGCGGCGTCCAGGGCTCGTGTCGTGGCCCGCGGACGAGACCCGGCGGCGGCTCGAGCGTGACCTGCATGACGGGATTCAGCAGCGCCTCGTCTCGCTCGCGCTGAAGGCCCGCGCAACCGAGACGATGACCCCCCAGCCCCCGAACCAGATCCAGGGGGGAGCTGTCGCTCCTGGCCGACGGTCTCGGCACCGCGCTGGACGAGCTGCGGGAGATCTCGCGCGGTATCCACCCGGCCGTGCTGTCCGAGGCCAGCCTCGGCGCAGCGCTCAAGGCGCTCGCCCGCCGCTGCGCCGTCCCGGTCGCCCTCGACCTGAATCTCGGCCCGCGGCTCGGGGAACCCCTCGAGGTGGCCGCCTATCACGTCGCGTCCGAGGCGCTCACCAATGCCGTAAAGCACGCCCAGGCGTCGGTCATCGAAGTCCGCGTGGACGGCCGCGACGGCGCCCTCACCCTCTCGATCCGCGACGACGGCATCGGGGGCGCCGATCCCAGTCGCGGCTCCGGCCTCATCGGCCTCAAAGACCGAGTCGAGGCACTCGGCGGAACGATCTCGGTCGTAAGCCCGCCCGACGGCGGAACCACCCTGCACGCGTGGCTTCCGGCCGATCCGCGCGCCGCAATGCCGTCCCGGGGCAGCGTCACGCCGCGCTAGCCGTCGTGCAGCCTTATCCCAGACGGCTGACGCTGGCGTGGCTGCCCGCATAACGCGGCGCCCGCTGGCCCGGTGCGGCTTTGGCGGCGATGTGCACGTTCCCGGCCATGACACAGGAGCGGGACGCGTGCCCGCGGCCAATAACGCGGGCGGGCGTTCCGGCTAGCTGGTATCCCGGGATGGCAGCCCGCCGGGCGCGCATGCGGGTGCTGGCCGCCATGACGACACCGGGCCGCTTCCGCGCGACCCTTGACGTTAAGGATCGACACCACCACAGGAGGGTTAGGGATGTCACAGATACGGATCACCAAGCAGCGCCAGACGGCCAGCGTACGCCGGCGCGGGCAGGTGGAGCGGGTCGCAGATGATCTGCGCGCTGGACCCGGCGCAGGGATGTCGCTGTGAGCCCCTCCTCGGTCTTCGTCACCACCTTCCTGGCCGCGGCTATTGAGGTCATCGAGATGGTGATCATCGTGGTCGGCGTCGGCACCGTTCGCGGCTGGCGGTCGACCTGGCTTGGCGCCGCCGCTGGCCTGGCCGTCCTGGTGGTGCTCGTCCTGGCGCTCGGCACGGCGCTGACGCTCGTGCCGATCGGCGCGTTGCGGCTGGCGGTCGGGTCGCTCCTCTTGGTGTTCGGCCTGCAGTGGCTTCGCAAGGGGATCCGCCGAGTCAGCGCCGGCGGTTTCCGCGGCATGGGCGCGCGGTCTGCGTCCGCCGACGGCATCCCCAGCCACGGCGTGGACTGGACCGCGTTCGTCCTGTCGTTCAAGGGTGTGCTGCTCGAGGGCCTGGAAATCGCGCTGATCGTGGTCAGCTTCGGCGCGACCGCGCAAGCGTTTCCCATCGCGGTCCTCGGCGCGGCCGCCGCCTTCCTGGTCATCGCCGGCGCGGGACTGCTCGCTCGCGGGATCGTGGAGCGCATCCCGCGCAGTGCCCTGCAGCTCCTGGTGGGAACGCTGCTGTCCAGCTTCGGGACCTTCTGGGCGGTGGAAGGGCTCGGGGTTGCCTGGCCGGGCGGAGACGCCGCGATCCTCGCCCTGGTCGGGTGGTACGTGCTCGCCGCGGCCGGGTACATCGGGCGTCTGCGGCGGCATGCCGGCAAGCTCGTTCCCCAGAACACGAGGTAAACCATGATCCTTACCTGGCTCAACCGCGTCGGGACCGTGATCATGGCGTGGCTCACGGGCTTCGGCCGGTTCTGGTACCGCTTCATCATTGGCGACGACTGGACGGTCGCCGCGACGGTAGCGATCGCCCTTGCGGTGACCTGGCTGCTGCACATCGCGGCCGTGGCCGCGTGGTGGTTGCCGCCGCTGGCCGCGGTGGCCGTGGTCGGGGCGAGCCTTCGCCGCGTCAGCCGGTGAGCAGCAGGCGGCGTGCTTACGCCAGTCCGTGGCCCTCGGCTTCAGGTGAAGGTGCCGGCGGTGCCGTGTCACGACGCGGAGCCGTTAAGTAATCCATATACCGAACGGCTGCGCGGGGCGGACGTCAGCCCGAAAGATCAAACCGCCCGAACAGCCCCCTCTGCGCTGCTGTGCGCCAGGGTCGACCTGTGGCAGATCCATTGGCCGATCGAGCACGAGATCGACGTAGCGCGGGGGTGACAGCCGATAATCGTCAGGGTGACCGTGAGCCGTACCCGGGTGGCTCTGGCGGAAGACGACGTCCTTCTGCGCGAGGGTTTGGCGAGCCTGCTCGAGCGCTCGGGCCTTGAGGTCGTCGGCCAATGCGGCGACGCGTCGCAGCTGATCGCGCGTGTTCGCGAGCACCGGCCCGAGCTTGTCATCGTGGATACGGAGAACGCTCGCCGCGTCGAGGAAGGCATCGTTGTCATCAACTAGCAGGCACCGCAGCCGCACTCGATCAGGGTGGCAGGGACCACGGCGCCGCCGCATTGCAGCTAGCAGGAATTCCGCATCTTCTCCCGGGACGCGGCTCGCGAACCGCCTCGGTCAGTCGACGAGTGGACTCGGCATCGCCGGGCGCCACGGGCTCGTGGCCCACCCGGTCATCCACTTCCGGACCGCGTTCAGCGGACCCGACCGGTGAGCCCCGGATTGGCGCGATGCAACGCCTCCCCGCCGGCACGGCAACCGAGGGGCGCGGAGTCTCGCTGGACCACCTGTTTCTGAGACGGTGCCGCAGTTCGGCACGTCGGGTCGTCCCGTGCCCCACGGCGAGCGGGGCGCCGGGAGTGGTTGGGCCGGCAGGACAGCGGCGTCGGGGATGTCGCTGCTCGCCCCTTGTGTATTAAGGGCCGACGTGGGCGTCGACCTGTGTGGTCACGCGGGTCAGCGGGGTGGTGACACAGTTACCTTCGAGCACGGCGATCACCTGAGCGGTGCCGGTGAGGTCTCCGATGACGACCGCACCGGCGCTGCTGCCGGTGGTGTCGAATGTGCCGGCCATCGTGGTGGTCCCGCCGCTCGCCGGGATGCTCAGGACGAACTCGCCCTGTCCGCTGAGTTGGGTGCAGTTGGCGATCTCCTGGATGTTGACGGCGAAGGCACCTGGGCCGGTGACGGTCGCCCCGTTGACAGTGCCGGTGCAGGTGGCGGTGCCGGTCAGTCCGTGGGAGGTGACGGCGACGTGCTGAGGTTGTGGGGTCACCCCGGGGTGGACGTCCACGGTGACGGTGATGGTGCAGTCGAGGTTGGCGCCCGACACTGGGGCGCCGAAGTCGGCCCAGGCAGGAGCGGCGGGCAGGGCGAGCAGCGCCCCCGCTACGGCGACGAGCAGCACGCGGCGGGCGTGGTGACGCGGTAGATGAATCATCGTTCCTCTTTTGGGCCTCTCCTGAAGACGGCCGTATGCGGGGAGTCGAATAGCTGGGGTGCCGGCCGGTCAGGGACCGATGTGGACCGTGTCGACCGCGCTCACGCTGGTGCGTGGCATGGTGACGCAGTCGCCTACGAGCGCGGTCACCACACCCGTGCCGGTGATGTCGCCGGACAGGACGGCGCCAACGCTGGTGAACGTGCCGGCCACCGTCTTGGTCCCACCGGTGGCCGGGAGCCGCAGGACGAACTCGCCGTGTCCGCTGGCCAGGATGCAGTTGGCGGTGTCGGCCTCGTTGAGGGCGAAGGTGCCGGGGCCGGTGACCGTTGCCCCGTCGATGGTGCCGGTGCAGTCGGCGGTGGCGGTGAATCCGTGGGTGGTCAGCGCGACGTGGCGCAACCGCGGGGTGATGCCGGGGTGGATGTCCACGGTGAGGGTGATGGTGCAGTTGAGGTTGGCGGCCGAGATCGGGGAGCTGGCCCGAGCCGGGCTGGCGGGCAGGGCGAGCAGCGCAACAGCTCCGCAAAGCGCCGTGGCGGCGAACAAGACGCGAAGGACGGAGTGACGCAGTGGGCGGATCATGATCTCTCCTCGGGGGTGAGGCCCGTGACAACACCGGATGCGGTACCGCCCGATGGCGGTGTCCGCGGGCGGCACGTCGCCGGTCTGACTTGGCCAGCCGGGCTGCGCCGGAGCGGGGCCCGTTCAGGCGGTGACGGTGACCGCAATCACCGACCTGCTGCGGGTCAACGGCGTGGTGACGCAGTCGCCTTCAAGGAGGACAGACGACACGACGGTGCCGGTGAGGTCGCCGGTGAACGCGGCGGTGAAGGGGGCGACAACGGCTTCGGTGAATCGTCCGGTGATCGTCTGTCCGCCGGTGGTGGTAGGGATCTTCAGCACGAACGTGCCGGTGAAGCTGCCCCGGGTGCAGTTGCTGACGCCCTGCAGGGTGTTGCCGAAGCGTCCGGGGCTGGTGACCGGTTGTCCGTTGACGGTGGCTGTGCAGGTGGCGGTGCCGGTCAGTCCATGGGTGGTGACGGCCTGGTGGCGGGCCTGCGTGGTCAGGCCGGGATGGATGTCGGTGGTCAGCGTGATGGTGCAGGCCAGGTTGGCGCTGGGCGCCGTCTTAAGCGTTGCGGCTGGCGCTGCCGCCGCTGGCGCGGCGGGCGCTGCGAGCAGTAAGGCCGCCCCGGCTGAGCAGGAAAGCGCATACCAGATACGCCGGCCCGGTATGTGGATCACGGTTCCTCCTGCGGGGTTGGCGGCCCGCACAAGACACTTGTCTGCGGACCGCCGGAGGCGCGGTACCGCTGGTGACGAGCGTTGATCCGATTGCCCGGCCGGGCTGACCCGTCATGGAGTCACACTTTACGTAATCACTTGATCGCGTTGGGGTCAATCAACGGTGGCGGCCATATTTCCTCGGGACGGCGTCGAGCCCGTCGCACAGCGACCGGCGCAAGCGCGACTCCCGCTGCGCAGCGGCCAATGCGATGGCGGGATGAGCCGGGAGGGGTTCGCTGTCGAGCGCGAGTTCTGCGCCCAGGGCGACGGCGTGACCCCATGGGCAGTGCGTACCATCCGGATCCAGCCCGGGCTGGATCCGGCGGCGGCGATCACGCGGTACCTCCATACCGTCGTGCGGGCCGCCGTTCGACACGATCGCGGTCACCGCCGCGGGCGGGGTCAACGTGGAGCGCCCCGCAGCAGGGCAGCGCGAGCACGAACGACGTTGAGGCGCCTAGCCACACCGCGGGCGCTTGCGATCGCCCGTAACCAGGCACAACGCCGCATGGTGGCGCAGGGGTCAGGCCTTTGAGCGTCCAATAACCCGCACCGATGTGGTGGCGCAGTTATTTGTGGGATCGGGGTCCACGAAGTCGGTGGTTTCGCGCGTGACGCACACCGTCAAAGATGCGGTCTTGCTGCCAGTCGCCAGGACTATCGCCGTGTAGACGGTCGTGCGCTGTTCTCCGACGCTGACCGGCCCGTACTGGCAGAAAGGACCATCTGAGCTGATACCCCGATCGCACACGACGCCGACCACCTCCAGGCTCACGGCCTGAGTAGGGTGAACATCGAGCGAGTCGGCGGTGATTGCGTCCGGGCCGTTGTTCACGGCCGTGCTGGTGAATGTCACCACTTGGCCCACCTTGGCGCGGTGGACGTCGGCAGACTGCGTAATCGCGATATCGGTAACGGATGGGTCTGTCGAGGCCGACGCCACCCAAGGCGACGCTACCGAAGTCACCGCAAGACTGATCAGGACCGATCCCAGGATCGCCGCTCGGCGTGCCATGTCGTCCTCCTTTCCTCGTGCCGAGGTAGGACTCAGCCACCCCGCGTCTGGGAAGCTAGACCCCCCACCCCAGCCGGGTCAATAGGCGGCTCCGGAAGATCGTTGAGGTATCACTCCAACCCCGTTCGCAGAGATGGGGAGAGCACGCATGGCGGTAGAGCCAGGGCTACTCCAGGTAGGCACCCACGGCTGCGAAGAACCGCGCCGAGACCGGCACCACCCGCTGTCGGCCGCCCTTGCCCTCGGCCACGAACAGCCGTCGCTCACCGGCGCTGAGGTCCTCAACACGCAAGCCCAGCACCTCGCAGCGGCGCAGCCCGCCCAGCAGCATCGCGTCGACCATGGCCCGGTCGCGGTGGGTCCGCAACGCGATGATATCCACGTCAACGTGCAGGTAGACCGGCATGCGGCCAAGCCTGCCCAGTGCAGCAGCGATCGTGGCCGGATCGGCGGGGACGCGGCGAACCTGGCTGGCGGTGAGGGCGTCGCGCTCGGCGGGGTCGAGGTCCCTGGCATCAGCGAGCACGACGTCGCTGTCGGCCACCGGCCGCAGCCGGAGCGGGTCGCAGATCGGCTCGGGGCGCCCGGCCGGCCAGCATCGCCAGTGGCATGCCGCCGAGGTACCCGGTGATCGTGGTGGCCGGGGTGTTGAAGTCGCCGTGCCCGTCCAGCCGCACCACCGCCACGTCGCGCTTGCGGCGCTGCAGCCCGGCCACCGCGCCCAGGGCGGTGGTGCAGTCGCCGGACAGCAGCAGTGGCCTGGCGGCCCGCGCCACCGTGTCGGCGACCGCCTGGTACAGCAACGTCATGCCGCTGGGCGGGGAGCCAGCGGGAAGGGGCGGGCAGGCTGGCTCGGGCGCGCCAGCCGGGACCGGGAAGGCCGGGATGTGGTCGTCGAGGTGCCATGGTGCCCCGATGAGATCCCAGCTGCCGCCGGTGTTACCGGCCATGGCGTGCCTCGTTTTTCTTTTGCTGGGCGAGCAGGTCGAGCAGCCGTTGCAGTTCGGCGGCGCCGGCGCGCAGGTGGGCGATCAGCTGCGCGCTGGCCTGTGCCCGGTTGCCGCGCAGCGCGTCGAGCAGCTGCCGGTGATCGTCTGCGGTGCGGCCGAGCTCGCGGCTGGAGCGCTCGGCAAGCGACAGGGCCAGGCGCTGCTCTTGCTGGAGCTGGGCGTGGAACCGCTGCAGCCGGGGGCTGCCGGTGGCGGCGACGAGGGTGGCGTGAAAGAGCCGGTCGGCGTCGAGCACGGCGGCGGTGTCGCCGCGCCCGAAGGCGTGTTCTATCTGATCGGCCAGGTCGGCCAGCTTCCCGTAGACGGCGGTGTCCCGGCGCGCCATGAGGGCTTCCACTCCGGCCGTCTCTACGGCAGCGCGGGCGGCGTAGATGTCGCTGACATCCCGCCCGGTGACGTCCGCGACGACGATGCCGCGGTTCATCTCGTGGCGGACCAGGCCCTCGCTGCCGAGGATCCGCGCGGCTTCGCGGATGGTGTTGCGGGAGACGCTGAGCTCGGCCGCGAGGGCGGCTTCGCGCAGCGGGGTGCCGGGCAACAGCCGGCCGGACAGGATGGCCTGCCGGACGGCTTCGGCAACCTGGTCGGTGGTGCTCTGCCGTTGGATCGTCACGCCCAGGCCGGTGATCGGGCTCGCCATGATCACGATTCTCCCAGCGCAATGTCCCGGCCCGCGTGGTGCTCGCCGGCTAGCCGGGCGGTGAGGGCGGCCACCGCGGCGTCCTGGATGCCCAGGCCGGTCAGGTCAGCCACGGTCAGCTCATCATCGTCGGTGCGCCCGGCCAGCCGGCCCGATGCCACGGCGGCGAGCTCGCTGTACACGGAGCCGACATCGAAGACGCCGGCCTCGAGCGCGTGGTGCAGCTCACCAGATGTTGCGGCGGCTTCGATGCTGTCGGGCACGTACTTGCCTGCTGCGGCCAGGATCCCCGGGTCCAGTTCCTGCTTGTGCGGCATGTCCGAGCCGACCGCGGTCACGTGCGCGCCGCGGGCCAGCCAGCCGGCTTCCACCAGGGGCACGGCGCTGCTGGTCGCGGTGATGACCACCTCGGCGCCCGCCACGGCCTCCCGCGCGGTGCCTGCGACCGACACCGGCACGCCGGCCGCCGCCATGTCGCGCCGGTACCGCTGGGCGGCTTCCCGCCTGCGGCCCCAGACCGTCACATGCTCTATGGCGCGTACCTCCAGCAGCGCCTGCAGCTGGTAGCGCGCCTGCCCGCCGGTGCCGATCACCGCCGCCGTCCGCGCGCCCGGCCGGGCGAGCAGGTCGGCGGCCAGGGCGCCCGCCGCCGCGGTCCGCAGGTCGGTGAGCAGCCCGCCATCGGCGATCAATACCTGCAGCCTGCCCGTCGTGGCGTCGTGCACCATGGTCATCCCCCCGCTGACCGGAAGCCCAAGCCCGGTGTTGCGGTAGAAGCCGGTCGCGGTCTTGACCGCGAACACCGGGGCGCCAATCAGGTAGGCCCCCTTCACGTGCAGCTCGCCGTCGACGTCGGGCAGGTGCAGCTCGAACGGCGTCGGCATTACCGCTCGGCCCTCGTCTGCCGCGGCGAACGCCTCGCGCACTGCCGCGATCACGTCCGTGATGCTGACAAGCCGCTGAACGTCATCGCGGTCAAGGACCTGGACCACCGAACCGCCTCTCCTGTTGAAGTCTGGCCTTCTCCGGACTAGATTGCCATATTGTTGAGCAATCCAGCAAGACGATCGGAACCTGCCATGCCAGTGCTCGGGCTGCGCCGAGAGGACTTCCCCGTCCTGGACCGGCTCACCTACCTCAACACCGCCTCCGCTGGCCTGGTGCCCGCCTCGGTGGTGGCGCCCGCGCACGAGTTCGAATTCGAGCTCGCGCAGGCGGGAACCACCGGCATGGACGAGGAGACCGAGGTCGGCATCCTAGAAGACGCCCGCCAGGGCGCCGCAGGGCTGCTCGGCGCTCACCCGGACACGATCGCGATCGGCACCAGCTTCACCGAGGCGCTGTGCCAGGTGGCGTGGTGGCTTAAGCCCGGCAAGGGCCAGAATGTCGTGTCATCGGAGGTGGATTTCCCCAGCGTCACCTACCCGTGGCACCGCATCGCCGAGGACACCGGCTGCGAGGTCCGCCTGGTGCCCGTGCTCGACGACCCGGAGAGCTTCGATGTGAACAAGATCGCCGACCAGGTGGACTCCTCCACCGCGGCCGTCTGCATCAGCCACATCCAGTACCTCACTGGCCACGTGCTTGATCTGGGCGAACTCGCGGCGCTGGCGCATGACAACGGAGCGGTCCTGATCGTGGACGCGACCCAGTCAGCCGGCCAGGTGCCGATCGACGTCTCGGCGTCCGGCGTGGATGTCCTCATTTCCGGTTCCTACAAGTGGCTGTGCAGCACGTTCGGCGCCGCGGTCTGCTACCTCAGCCCCAGGGTGCTGGAGACGTTCCGGCCGCCGTTGGTGGGCTGGCGCAGCACCGAGCGTCCCTACTCCCTGGATGCCCGATGGCTGCCCCTTGCCGCCACCGCGCGGCGGATGGAGTACTCCACCATGTCCTACGCCGCGGCGATCGCGCTCGGCCGCGCCATCCGCTATATCCGCGGCCTCTCCCCGGGCGAGGTGGCCGAGCACAACGCGCGGCTCGCCGCCCAGCTCGCCGAGGGACTAATGGAGCGCGGTGCACGCCTGCTCACCCCGCATGACCAGCGGCGCCGGGCCGGGACGGTCACCGCGCGCTTCCCCGGCCGCGACGGCGAGGCCATCGCCGCGGAGCTGACCCGGCGCGGCGTGATCGTCTCCCCCCGCGTCGGCTCCACACGCTTCTCCATGCACTTCTACAACAGCAGCGATGACGTCGAATGTGCCCTCAGCATTCTCGATGAGGTTCTGCGGTGACCATCGCAGGCATTGCGGGCGAACCCTGGGCGCCCCGCATCGACCGGGCCCGGGAGGTAATAGCCGCCCACCTCGCGGCCACGCCACTGGTGGCCAGCCCGGCGCTGGGCGACGGGCTCCTGCTCAAGCTGGAAACCTGGCAGCCGACCGGCTCGTTTAAGGTGCGCGGCGCCCTCGCCGCGCTGTCCGCGGCCGGGAACACCCGCGGTGTCGTGACGGCCTCCACCGGCAACCACGCGCTCGGCGTCGCCTGGGCTGCCCGCCGCCTCGGCGTTCCGGCGACCGTCGTCGTCCCGGCCAGCGCCTCGCCCGCCAAGCTCGCCGCCTTGCGACAGGGCCCGGCCACAGTCATCGTGCACGGCGACAGTTACGAGCACGCCGAGCAACACGCCCGGTCCCTGGCCGAGGACGGCCTGCGCTACCTCTCCGCCTCCAACGATCCGGACGTCATCGCCGGCCAGGCCACCGCCGGCACCGAGTTGCTCGCCCAGCTGCCCGGCACCATCACCGTGGCCTGCGGCGTCGGCGGCGGCGGTCTCGCCTCCGGGCTCGGCCTGGCCGCCAGCCGCAGCCGCCGGATGACCATCATCGGAGTCGAGGCCGCCGCCTCACCCGCCATGTCCGCCGCGATCAGCGCCGGGCAGGTCACACCGGTCCAGGTGCGCCCCACCCTCGCTGACGGCCTGGCCGGAAACCTCGAACCCGGCTCCATAACCGTGGACCTGATCCGGGAGCACATCCGCTCTCTCGTCTCAGTCACCGAGGAACAGATCGCCAGCGGCATCCGCTACCTCGCGCACGAGCACGGCCTGATCGCCGAGGGCGCCGGCGCCGCACCCATCGCAGCCATCCTGGCCGGCAAGATACCAATCTCCGGCCAGACCGTGGCGATCATCAGCGGCCGGAACATCGCCGCGCGGACGCTGGCCGAGGTCCTACTCAACAGGTAGCAGCCGCAGCGATTCACCCGGGCCATCCAGCTGCACAACGTCGCCCTGGCGTCCGGCGGCGCCGGTGAACGTCATGGCAACCGAAACACCGCTCAACACCGGCCACGGCGGTGACTCCCAGGCAGACCGGTCACACCACACTCAGACCGCGTCCTGTGACCCGGCACTTGCGGAAGCCGGGGCCCGTTCCGCAGATCACGAAAAAGCCGGGGCTGCGAGGCCTGCCGACCCTCAGGTATCGGCGGGGCGTCTGGTCATTGATCGCCGCGGCGGCGCCGGCCCGAGCGAGGGATCGACGGCCAGCGTGCTCGGGCGGCCGGGGACCTCGCGGGGCTGCTTGATTCTCGCCGAGCCAGGAACCTACGCGGGGTTCGGCGTGCCCTGCCACAAGGATCAAGCCCCGATCCCAAGATCGACTCGCCCATGAGAACGGCATAAGAGCCGTGAATCAGGCACAGTGAATCAGGCTGCCGGGAACAAGGCATTCTTCTTAACGGCTGCGCTGCCTTGCCCCCGCCGGTACGTGCGCCGTTTACCCGCCGATGACCCCTTCTGCCGCGTGGAAGGCCTCGAGTGCCTCGCCGGGAGTGTCGTAGCAGGCGCCGGGGCCGAGGGCTGCGCCGATGCCGTAGCGGTCAAGCTGCTCGCGCACCGGGCCGAGGACGGTGCTGACGGCGAAGCGGATGTGTCGTTTGCGGAGGTGTTCGATGACGCGGGTGAGGACCGCCGCCGCGGTGTAGTCGACATCGCCGATGGCCGCGAAGTCGAGAACGAGCCACCGCAGCGGGCTTCCCTGCGCGGCGAGGGCCGTGACGTCGTCGAGGAGCCTGGAGGCATTGGCGTAGTAGAGGCTGGTGCCGAACCGGTAGACCACCAGCCCTTCCTCGGTCCGCGCGCCGGGCAGGACCGGGGCAGGCTGCCAGTGCCCGGCTGGTGACTTCACCAGGACGCTGTTGCGTGGGTTGTAGCTGTGGCGCAGATGGTCGATGACCGAGGCGACGACGGCAAGCAGGATGCCTTGCTCGACCCCGAGGACCACGACCGCGGCGGCCGTGAGCAGGGCAATGGCGAACTCGTGGCGCCGGCAGGCCAGGATGCGCCGCATCCCCCTGATGTCGATGAGTTCGATGGCGATGAGGAAAACCACCGCCGCCAGGGCGGCGTCCGGCAGGTAGGCGAGCGGCCCGGTGAGCAGGAGCAGGACAATCAGGACCACCACGGCGGTCGTGAGGTGGGCCAGCTGGCTGCGCCCACCCGCGCTGTCGACCATCTGTGTCTTGGTCGGGCTTCCGTTGACAACGAAGGTGCCGGAGAACGCGGCCGCCACGTTGGCGGCGCCCAGGCCGACCAGGTCGGTGTGCTCGCTGAATGGCTCCTCGTATTTCACGGCGTAGGCGCGCGAGGTCGCCGCGCTCTGGGCGAGGATGACCACGAACATCGACGCCGCGGCGCCGAGCAGCGCGGCGTCGTCGTGCAAGCCGAGCGCGGGCAGCCCGAGGTGCGGAAGCCCGCGCGGGACCGGCCCGACTACGGTCACGCCGCGGTCGGCCATATCCACGGCCCGGCTCACGCTGATCGCGGTGATCACCGCGATCAGCGGCCCAGGGATTTTTCGTGTGATCCGGCGCGCGGCCAGCACGATCACGATGACCCCGGCCGACACTGCCAGATCTGCCCCGTGTTCCTGTGGGAGCGCGCGCACGATGTCCACGAGCTTGGTCAGGGTGTTTTTGCCTGTGGCAGTCACCCCGAGCATGTCGGGGAGCTGGCCGGCCGCCACCTGGATACCGACGCCGGTGAGGAATCCGACCAGCACGGTGCGGGAGAGGAAATTCGCCAGGAACCCGAGCCTGGCCAGCCGGGCCAGCAGCAGCATCCCGCCGGCCAGCAAGGCCGCGAGCCCGCCCAGCCGGACGTATCGCTCCGACCCAGCTACCGCGAGCCCGGTCAGCGCGGCGGCGAGTATGACGGCGGTGGCGGAGTCCGCACCGACGACGAGATGGCGGGACGAACCGAGGACGGCGAACACGGCCATCGGGAGGAGCATCGTGTACAGGCCGGTCACCACCGGCATCCCAGCGATCTTCGCGTACCCGAGAACCTCAGGGATGCCAAGGGCGGCCAGCGTCATGCCGGCCAGCACGTCCGCGGGTACCTGGGACCGGTCGATGGGCAGCACCCCCTGCATCACGCGCACTGCCCGCAGCCATCCCCGCTGGTGGCCACCGCGCGAAGCCGGCACCGTCTCGCCCCCGCCCGTTTCCCTGCGGTTTCGGATTCGTTAATCATCCCTCCGCCAGGCCGTTTCATCGCGTCACCGCGGCCCCCGGGTTTCTGCCCGCCCTGGCCTCGGGTTCCTGCCGGCCGGCGGCCCCGGCCCGGCCTCAGGTCGGCCTGGCCGCTTGGTCTGATGGGCGCCGAGGGGGCGAGCTGGCGGCCGCTCCAGGCGTGGGCTCCCCATACCGGCAGCAGCGACCGCCTCGGCGGCCGTGCAGGGAAGCTCTCTCCTGCTATCTGCGCGGCGGTTCGGCCCGGCCAGCCCGCGGAGCTGGGCGAACCGGTCGTCGATCTGGCGGACCGAGATCCGCCCGCCCCGCTCGGTCAGCCACACCGCGGGATGGCTGCCCGTACCGTAGCAGGGCCGCACCACTTCCAGGCACTGCGCTAACCCGCCGGCTGCCCACGGCATCACCGTGGCCACCGCCCGGCGCCGGGGCGGGCTGCCCTTCATCGCCTTGCCGTACCGGACATGGCACACCCCGATGCTGCCGAACGGGCGACCGGCGTGAGGAGAACACACCCCCCAACGGTCTTGAGATGGTGAGGGAGGTGGAAATAGCCGCACGGCACATTAAGCTGGTCTTACCGCAGGTTTAGGTGGGCTTAAGCTGCCCCCGTCGGGAGACCGGCATGGAGATCCGGGAGATCGAGGCGTTCTTGGTGCTCGCCGAGGAGCTGCACTTTGGCCGCACCGCCGAACGCCTTTATGTGTCCCCGGCCCGGGTCAGCCAGCTGATCCAGGCGCTGGAGCGCCGCGTCGGCGCCCGCGTGGTCGAACGGACCAGCCGGGCGGTGCGGCTGACACCGGTCGGCGAGCAGCTGCTGCGCGACGCCGGTCCCGCCTACCAGGGTCTTGGCCGGGCCGTCACCGGCGCGCAGATCGCCGCCCGCCAGCAGGGCGGTGTGCTGCGGCTGGGTGTGTGGCAGACCATCAGGAGCACCCTGCCCAGCGACCTGGGCGCGGCCTTCGAGGCCGACCACCCCGGCTGCCAGGAGCAGGTCACCATACAGTCGCCGGTCGATCTGTACGAGCCGTTGCGGTCCGGCGAGGTCGACGCGCTGCTGATCCGCCTGCCCGCCGCGCCGGAGGCGATGCCCGCCGAGCCGGGCATCGCCGTTGGCCCGGTGTTCGCCACCGAGGACCGGGCGGTGGTGATGGCCGATGACCATCCGCTGGCCAGCCGCGCCGAGGTCAGCCTTGAGGACCTCGCCGATCACGAGGTGCTGGGGATACCGGACGCGTTTCCCGGCTACTTCCAGGATCTCTGGGTTCCCCCGGTAACGCCGAGCGGGCGCCTCATCCTGCGGACCAAGGGGTGGTCGTCCGGGCACCTGGACGATGTCTGGAACTTGGTCGCCCGCGGCCATCTGGTGTACCCGACCATCGCGAACATCCTCGACCTGTTCCCCCGGCCGGGCCTGACCACGGTGCCGCTGACTGGCCTGCCCCCCTGTCACACCGTGCTCGCGCGGCGCGCCACCCACTCCGCCCTGGTCGATGCCTTCGTGGCCACCGCCGCCGCGTTCGCCGCGGACTCACCACGCCGGGATCTGCCGCTGTCCGCTCCCCCCGCGAAGTGAACCTCGCGCGCCCGGACGAGGTCCGCAGCGAACGCGCGCCCGGATCCGGGCCGGGCCTGCGCCCGCTCGTCCAGCTCCGGGCGAGGGCAGCCCGGCCGTGAAATGCGAGTTAACGGTCGTGTAGCCGATCGTCGTTGATCGCGGTGAGATCCGGGAGCAGCCTGGGGTCGTCATTGGCGGGTCTTCGGGAGTGCTGTGGACGACAGGGCCGTGGACGGCAGCAGGGCCAACGAGCCGGCTTTCATGCTGGCCACCGAGCGTTTCGTGCTCCAGCCGGCGGCGAGCACGACGGTGGGTGAGGCGGCCGGCGCTGGTGGTGTCACTCGGGCTGGCGGTGGTGGTCGCCGGCGTGGCCGTTTCTACCGCTGCCAGGACCACCGCTACCGGGTCTTCGACTCGTCCGTCCCGCGAAAGGACTCATGATGATCTTGGTAACCGGAGCCACCGGAAACGTCGGCGGGAATCTGGTCCGTCTGCTGGCCGATGCCGGAACTCAGGTACGCGCCCTAACCCGTGACCCGGACCGGGCCGCGATCCCAGCGGGCGTCACCGCGGTCACCGGTGACCTCAACCAGCCGGAGAGCCTGTCCGCCGCCCTGGCCGGGGTGAGTGGGGTGTTCCTGCTGCCCGGGTACCGGGACATGCCCGGCGTCCTGGCCGAGATCCGCCGGGCCGGCGTGGGCCAGGTCGTGCTGCTGTCGAGCAGTGCGGTCCCGGGTGGGGAGATGAGCAACGCGATCACCCGCTACATGATGATGTCTGAGGCCGCGGTCCGTGACGCGGGAGGTCCCTGGACGGTGTTGCGGCCGGTCGGCTTCATGTCCAACGCGCTGCAGTGGGCTCCACAGCTCCGCGCCGGCGAGGTGGTGCGCGCCCCGTTCGCCGGCGTGCGGCGAGCGCTCATCGACCCCTACGACATCGCGGCGGTAGCGGCGCGGGCTCTGCTCAAGGAGGAGCACCAGGGCCACAGCTACGTGCTGACCGGCCCGGAGTCGCTGCTGCCCGCCGGCCAGGTCCGGGTGCTGGCCGCGGTGCTCGGCCGGGGTCTCCGGTTCGAGGCGCAGCCGGACGCCGAGGCCAGGGCGGAGATGCGCACCACGATGCCCGCCGAGTACGTGGAGGCGTTTTTCCGGTACTTCGCCGACGGCACGCTCGACGACTCCACGGTCTACCCGACCGTCGAGGAGCTCACCGGAACACCGCCCCGCACCTTCCAGCAGTGGGCGACCGCCCACGCCAGCGCCTTCCGACTCGAGCGGTCACCGTCAAGCAGGTCCGGGTATCTCACGATCCGCACCCCTGTTCAGTCATCCTGAAGGAGTCCTTGCCCATGGAGCCCCGCGCCAACGTCGCCGTCATCTACTACTCGGCTACCGGTCATATCGCCGAGATAGCGAAAGAGATCGCCGAGACCGCCGAAAAGGCCGGCGCCGAGGTCCGGCTGCGCAAGGTCGCCGAGCTCGCGCCGCTGGCCGCCGTCGACGACAACCCCGCGTGGGCGGCCAACGCCGCGGCGACCGCCGACATCCCCCTCGCCACCGCCGAGGACCTGATCTGGGCCAATGCCGTGATCATGGGCTCGCCCACGCGGTTCGGCAACATCTCATCCCAGCTCAAGCAGTTCCTGGACACCCTCGGTCCGGTGTGGCAGCAGGGGCTGCTCGCCGACAAGATCTACAGCGGCTTCACCTCCACCGGCACCCTGCATGGCGGGCACGAGTCCACCTTGCTGGCCCTGTCCCACACCTTCCACCACTTCGGCGGCATCGTCGTCGCGCCCGGCTACACCCACCCCGACAAGTGGCGTGACGGCAACCCCTACGGCACCTCCCACTACGACGCCGGCGGTACCCAGCCCGTCGACGACACCACCCGCGCCGCGGCCCGGGTCCAGGCCGACCGCGTGGTGAAGCTGGCCCGCGCCGTCAGAGCGGGCTCTGCCGCCGGCTCATGACCACCGCCACCGGCATCGTCATCGAACGATAACCATAGGGAGCGAGAAGGGCGGTGCGGGACCCTGCCGTGGGCGGGGCTCCGGCCGGGCGGGCGGGTCCTGGGGAGGGGCGTTCGGGTTGGCGCGGGTGGCGGCGCGGGGAACGCGACCTGGGCCAGGCTGGGTGGTACCGGTGGTTGGGTCTGGGCGGGCCCGCCGGGTTGGGTCACCGGGCGCGGGCTCGCGGCTGAGCGCAGCCGTTCGGCTGCTATTCGCGCGGCTGCGGCTTGGGCGGCGCAGTCGTAGGCGTCGGCGGCCTGGCGGATCACCCGGCTGCGCAGCACGGTGGCGGCCGAACACAGGTGCCGCGCCAGCGGTGCTGCGGCTTGGGCAGGGTCAGGTCTGCGGCCAGCTTGCCGCCGCTGTACCACACGGGTGCGCCCGCCTTGGTGGTGTCGCCGGGCAGGGCGACCGCCTACCCGGTGACCTGGCCGGGATTGCGCGTGCTGAGCCGGGTGCGTACGCAGGCCGCCAAACGGGATGAAGCAATGCTCTCGCCACCCTGCGCACGTAGCGCCCGCCCGTGCCGATGAGCGGGCGGGTCCCGCCGAACGCTGGTTGCGCGCGATGGGCAGGCACAGGACGAGATCACTGACGCACTGGAGATTAGAGGAAGAGCCCTCAACGGCTACATGTGTCTGTCCGGAGCCTGGGGCTGGCCGGTCGACGAGGCGAGTAGGTTTGATGCCAGCCTTCGCTGACGCGGCGTGCTCAATGGTCGCGCGCGCAGCGCTTGAGGCCGGTGTAAGGGCGGGGACGTATGAACGAGCTCATCGGAGCAGCAACACTAGTTGTCACTGCCGTCGGTCTCTGGTTCGCCTACAACTACAGCCGCCAGATGGCCCTGAAGTTGTCTGAGACCCGTCTGGAGGCTTATTCCCGCCTCTGGGAGATCACCGGAGTCGCCGCCCCTAGGCGCCTCGATGGATGGGGCGATGATGGATATCTGCTGCTCGATGAGCGGCGCGATCTGTGGGCAGCGATGACGGATTGGTACTACGCGAACGGCGGCGGGATGCTCCTGACGGCAATCACCAAGGATGTGTACCTCAACGTCAAGCACAACTTGATCTGCGAATCGTCTGACCTGCGCCCCGCTGACCTCGCTGACCAGATCAAAAAGGAACTTCCCGCCGGTCACGAGCTGGATGACAAGGTCAGGGGAACCTTGGCGATCAGGCTAACCTCGTTGCTGCGCACTCAGCTCAAGAGCGACCTAGTACTCCAGCCGTAGATCGTGATCTTAGATCTTCTGTCGGCGGTTAGTGCGTGGGCCTCCACCTGACGAGGTAATCGGGCCCGTCCAGGTGATACCGCGTTGTGCGATTGTTTGGCTGCCATCGCCACTCGGCGGC
>WNFZ01005372.1_pt1 | contig 19889 bp, 18 predicted proteins | sample 5400081 | NCBI WGS metagenome assembly WNFZ01 (sample SAMN13153365, study PRJNA577476) | soil metagenome | isolation source: 80 cm soil or saprolite under grassland replicate 1 | place: USA:California | collected 2016-06-15
GTCTATGTGGAATATGGCATAGCAGACTGCGGCGTAGTTGGACGCGACGTTCTGCTTGAATCCGGAACCGATCTACTTCAGCCGTTAACTCTCGAGATTGGCCGTTGTCGCATTGTAGTTGCAGCGCCAACCGGAGTGTTGTTGAACGATCTCGGCATGTTGAGAGTAGCGACAAAATACCCACGCATTGCCGGTACTTATTTCAGCGCTCGCGGGCGGCCAGTGGAGATCATTGAACTATCCGGGTCGGTGGAACTAGCCCCGGGGCTGGGTCTGGCGGACTGCATCGTGGACCTCGTGGAATCAGGCAGGACGCTTCGCGAAAACGGACTTAAGGAAATTGAAGTTATCGATGAGTCAACTGGAAGGCTGGTGGTTAACCGCGCCAGCTATCAATTGAAAGCAAAACCAATCGCCAGTCTCATTGGCGCGCTGAAGCACGAGACCGACCGATGAGGGGCGACCGCCCGGCGGTCGTTTTGTCGAAGGAGTCTGAAGGGTGATCGAAATCATTCGCAGTCAGGAAAGAGACCGCCTTGCAGCGAGGTTGCAAGCGATCCGAGATCGCAACGTAGCCTTCGACGACGATCTCGTTACGGAGGTAGCGACGATTATTCGCGACGTGCGCACACGCGGTGATGCGGCGCTGATTGATTACACTGCGCGTTTTGATGGCGTGCAGCTGCGAGCTTCTGATTTGCGCGTTCCGGAAGACACCCTGCACCAGTTTGCCCAAAGAGTTGATTCCTATGTGCTCGAATCCTTACGTGAAGCTATACAAAACGTGCGCGCCTTTCACGAACACCAAAAGGAAGAGTCCTGGGAAATTACTTCGGCTGAAGGGGTGCGGTTGGGCCAGCGCGTTAGTCCAATCGCCCGGGCCGGTCTTTATGTGCCCGGAGGAACCGCCGCCTACCCGTCATCGGTAGTGATGAATGTCGTGCCCGCGCAGGTCGCCGGCGTTCGCCGCATTCGGATAACAACTCCACCACGAGCGCTGACTGAAAACCCTGCTGTCGCCGCGGCGCTGGTCGAACTGAATGTTACTGAGGTCTACACGGTCGGCGGGGCGCAGGCGATTGCCGCGCTGGCCTACGGGACCGAGACAGTTCCGCGCGTGGACAAGATCACAGGGCCCGGAAACAAGTACGTCGCCGCAGCGAAGAAGCTCGTTTTTGGGGCGGTCGGCATCGACTCCATCGCCGGACCAAGCGAGGTTGTGATTATCGCGGACACTTCGGCCCGAGCGGACTTTGTAGCGGCAGATCTGCTGGCGCAGGCGGAACATGCACCGGACGCTTCAGCAGTTCTGCTGAGCACCAGCGAAGAACTCGCGCGTGAGACGGCCGCGGAGATGAAACTTCAGGCGGCATCCCTGTCACGCCGAACTATTCTTGAGCAATCACTCGCGCGGTATGGCGCGATAGTTTTCGTAGCCAGTTTGGACGAAGCCTGTGAGATTACGAATGAGTTGGCGCCGGAACATCTGGAGCTTATGACGAACGACAATGAAGGCGTCGCAGCGCAAATTCGCGAGTCGGGAGCGATCTTCTTCGGCGCGCACACTCCCGAAGCCGTCGGCGATTACCTTGCCGGACCAAACCACGTTTTACCTACCGGCGGCGCAGCGCGCTTCTCGTCGGCGTTGGGCGTCTATGATTTCGTGAAACGCACCAGTCTGTTGCGTTATTCGAGTGACGCCATCAAGCGTTCGGCTGGAAGGATTGCGGCGTTGGCGGCGGCGGAGGGCCTCGATGCGCACGCGCGCTCGGCGCTGATCAGACTGGAACAGGAAGAATCATGAGTAAACCAGTAAGTATCTCCAACTCAATCAAAGACTCAGTTCGCGCGCTGCGGCCGTACACCCTGGCGCCGCATCGCGCCGCGGTGAAGCTTAACCAGAACGAGAACCCGTGGGATGCACCACTCGCGATCAAGCAAGAGACTCTGAACCGCATGAAGGATCGCGCCTGGTCTCGCTATCCGGATTTTGCGCCCCAGCGATTGCACGAGCGACTAGCCGAGTTTAGTGGCTGGCAAGCGAATGGAATTATTGCGGGCAACGGTTCAAACGAATTGATTCAAGCGCTTTTGATGGTCACGATTGGAGAAGGGAAACGCGTTCTCATTACCGAACCTACCTTTGCGCTCTACCGGCAGATCACGACAGTACTGGGCGGCGAAGTCGTGAGTGTTCCGCTCCGCCCCGATCTTCAGTTTGACGTGCCTGCATTGGTTGAAGAGATTGAGGTAAAGCAACCATCAGTAACAATCATTTGTTCGCCGAATAATCCTACCGGGTGCATGATTAGCAATGAAGAATTGGTTGTGCTGTTAAATGCCGCTCGTGGACTGATCGTTGTGGACGAGGCGTACCACGAGTTTGCCGACGCAGGGTCCACCGCGGGACAGCCCCGTTCGGGCCGTGGTCATTCCGCCGTTCCGCTCCTCCGTGATCATGAAAACCTTGTGGTGCTGCGCACTTTCTCCAAGGCAATGGCGCTGGCGGCGTTGCGTGTCGGTTATCTCCTGGCGTCGCCTGAGCTGGTGCGCGAGATCGCGAAGGCGGTGCTGCCTTACAACCTAAACGCCCTTTCGCAGACTGCGGCTGAAGTTGCCGTTGAGCAGTTCGAGGCCAAGCTCCTGCCTCTGGTAGTGGCGATTTGCGCCGAGCGTGATCGTTTGTATGTTGAGCTCGCAAGCATTCCGGGACTCGTTCCGATTCGGTCGCAAGCGAACTTTATGGTGGTGCGCTTGAACGACGAACCAAAGCGAGTTTTTGCCGAGTTACTGCAGAGGGACATTTTGATTCGAGACGTTAGTGGCTATCCGATGCTGAATGAATATTTTCGCGTGAGTGTTGGAACGCCAGAAGAGAACGATCGGTTGGTCAGGGCACTCCGCGAGATTTTGAAATGAAGAACTTGTCTTTACTCTGTGCATCCTCAGTGTCCTCTGTGTCTCTGTGGTGATTGTTTCTCCTGGTAATTTCACCACAGAGACACAGAGGACACTGAGGATGCACAGAGAAGACAAAGCCGTCTTTTCCAGAAGACTCCATAGCAGGCTGATTGAGTCTACCGATTGGATGATTATGCAGACACAAACAGAAACTCAACCGCGCATAGCGGAAGTCCACCGCAAGACAAAAGAGACAGACGTGCGTGTCGTCCTTAACCTCGACGGCAGTGGACGGTCTCACGTCAACACCGGCTTGCCTTTTCTCGATCACATGCTTGATCTGTTTGCTCGTCACGGCTTGTTTGATCTTGAAGTCGATTGCAAGGGCGACCTCGAGATCGACGATCATCATTCAGTGGAAGACATTGCGATCACTCTCGGGCAGGCATTGACCCAGGCACTGAGTGACAAAGCCGGTATTGCTCGTTATGGCGAAGCAATCGTGCCGATGGATGAAGCGCTGTGTCGTTCCGTTATCGATCTGTCCGGCCGGTTTTATCTGGTCTACGAAGTCCAGACGCGCAGACAGAAAATCGGAAATTTCTCCGTCGAGTTGGCAGAACATTTCTGGCGCTCACTGGCTGAGACGGCGCGCTTCAATCTCCATATTGACTGTCTGCGTGGTCGCAACACCCATCACATTCTTGAAGGCACTTTTAAAGCAACCACCCGGGCATTGCGACAAGCTGTAAACCGCGATTCGCGCATCACGGGTGTATTGAGCACGAAGGGAGCCCTGTAATCATCGCAATCATCGTGGCCAAAATGGGAAGTGTGGCGATCATCGATTATGGAGTGGGAAATCTGCGTTCGGTGGAAAAGGCTTTTGCCGCAATGGGCTGTGACGCTGTCGTGACTTCTGACGAATCGCTATTGCGCCGCGCGGACCGGCTGGTGTTGCCCGGTGTGGGCGCCTTTGCTGCATGCATGAGAGAACTCCGCTCGCGTGGATTTGATGAACTTGTTCGCGAGCGCGTGAAGGAAGGGACACCACTGCTCGGCGTTTGCGTTGGAATGCAGATGCTGTTTGAGGAATCAGAAGAGTTTGGAAACACTTGTGGATTAGGTTTGCTGAAGGGACGTGTGCGCCGCTTTCCCAGCGATCTGGTTGTTCCTCAGGTTGGTTGGAACCAGGTGCGACAGCGCCGGGTTCATCCGCTGATGGCTGACGTTTCGGACAACGCCTTCTTTTACTTTGTTCATTCCTATTCCTGCGAAGCAGATGACTCGGCGGTTGTCATTGGCGAGACTGAATACGGCGCATTTTATCCGTCAGTAGTTGCCCGGGAAAATATCTGCGGGGTGCAGTTTCATCCCGAAAAGAGCCAGGCAGCAGGACTGCGGCTCCTGGCTAATTTTGCAAGAGGTACTCGGTGACGACAGAGGCGAAAAGCTTGTTTTCCATTTATCATCTGACATTTCTCATTTGACATCGCCCGCATTCATCGCACTCTTGGAGACCAGCGACAAATGGAATTTCACGATTGTTTAGAAAGCGGACTTGTCCGCCTGCGCGGCGGGGGCACAAGTGCCCTGTCTAAACGGAGCGCCGAGAAACTCCTGACATGAACAGCATCATCTGAGAAAAACACTTGCGTTGCACTTCTAAATTGAATTCGCGAATGTCAAATGAGAAATGGAAAATGAAAAATGGAAGATCAATTCGACGGCTGTTCTACCTGGTGACCACTCCATGTTAGCGAAACGAATAATTCCCTGTCTCGACGTTGACCGCGGTCGTGTGGTCAAAGGAATACGTTTCGTTTCGCTGGTTGACGCAGGTGACGCCGTGGAACAAGCGCGCGGCTACGATGCCGAGGGCGCGGATGAGTTGACGTTTCTGGATATCACTGCGTCGTCCGATAAGCGGGCCATCATCATGGACCTGGTGCGTCGTGTGGCGGATGAGGTCTTCATACCTTTAACTGTTGGCGGTGGCCTCGGCTCCAGCGAAGACATTCAAGCGGTATTGGGCGCCGGCGCTGATAAAGTTTCGCTGAATACCGCTGCCGTTGAACGGCCGGATCTGATTAGTAGAGCCGCTGAGATCTTTGGCAGCCAGTGCATTGTCGTTGCCATTGATGCGCGCCAACGAAGCGCCGGCGATTCCTCAAGTGGCTGGGAAGTTTTCACACACGGCGGACGCAGGAACGTAGGGTGGGATGCAGTCGAATGGGCGCAGCGAGCCGAGCGGCTCGGCGCCGGTGAAATACTGTTGACGAGCATGGACAAGGACGGCACGCGCGACGGATACGACCTTGAATTGACGCGCGCAATCAGTTCGACGGTGCGAATTCCAGTTATTGCTTCGGGCGGCGCGGGCCGGCTCGAACATTTTTACGCAGCGCTCACGGAAGGCGGCGCGAGCGCTGTGCTCGCGGCATCCCTTTTTCACTTCGGCGACTACAAGATTGCGGAGGTGAAGGATTATTTGCGGGCGCGAGGAGTGGTGGTGAGATGAAGATCGCAATTGAAGATGTGAATTTTGATGCGGCTGGTCTGATTCCGGTCGTAGTACAGGATGCCGCCACGCAGCGTGTGTTGACGCTCGCCTACATGAACGCTGAGAGCCTGGCCAAAACACTTGAAACTAATGAAACGTGGTTCTGGTCACGCTCACGTTCCTGTTTATGGCACAAGGGAGAGACTTCCGGGAATACTCAACGAGTTGTGGATGTGCTTTTGGATTGTGATCGGGATGCGCTCACTGTGCTGGTTGTTCCGAATGGGCCGGCCTGCCATACGGGCGCCGACTCGTGTTTCCACAATCAGATTCAGGATGCCGGTCCGTTTGCGATCCCTACGCTTGAGCCTGGCCCGGCAATGGGTCCAAACGGTTTAGCCGACGTTCTCGATAGTCTCTATGCGTTGGTTGAATCGAGAAAGCGTGAAAGACCGAAGGACTCTTACACTACTTATCTTTTCGATCAGGGGCTGGACAAGATCCTTAAGAAGGTTGGCGAGGAATCGGCGGAAACGATCATCGCCGCGAAGAATGACGATCTGAGCGCCCTGGCGAAAGAGAGTTGCGATCTGCTTTATCACCTGGTGGTCCTCTTCGTTGAGCGTGGATTGTCTTTGGAAGAAGTGCGCGATGAACTCGTAAGCCGAGAAAAAAAGTAAGAGGCATTCATCTAGCCCGCGCAGCGGGCAACAGCATAAAGCCAGGGGTGAAGCGCAGCGAAACCCCAGGTTGCGCGGTAGAGAGCATTCAGAGCCCGTGAAGCGGGCGATAGAGATCGAATAGCTAGAGACCTTCTGTCACCCGCTGCGCGGGCTGGACGATCATCTCAATACGTTACCCAGGGTTTCGCTGCGCTCCACCCTGGGCTTTATGCTTCCGCCGGCTCCGCTGGCTCGTTGAATGCTTTCGAGAAATACTGGATGGTGACAGACAGAATGGAACTTAACCAACTCCTGGACTTCGCTGTGGACCTAGCGCGCGGAGCAGGCGAAATCACCAGGCGTCATTACCAGGGATCGTTTGTAGCGGAACGCAAGGCTGACAACTCGTTCGTGACGATTGCGGATCTCGAAGCCGAAGCTTACCTGCGCACTCGTATCGCAGCAGCTTTCCCTGACGATTCAATTCTCGGTGAAGAGGAAGGTGAGGAATCAGGTTCATCGAAGCGTCGTTGGATACTCGATCCTATAGACGGCACGTATTCATTCGTGCATGGAGTACCGCTTTACGGCGTGCTCATAGGATTGGAGTTCGAGGGTGAACCGGTCCTGGGTGTAGTCAATCTTCCGGCACTAGATGAGATTGTCTATGCCGCGCGGGGATTGGGCTGCTTCTGGAACGGCGAGCCGGCTCATGTCTCTGCAACCAGGTCGCTGGATCAGGCATTACTTTTGTCGACTGACTTTGGAGTGTGCGAGCAACACGGCTTTGGTCCCGCGGCAGAGGCGTTGCAGCGACAGGTTCATGCACGGCGGACGTGGGGTGATGCCTACGGACACGTGCTGGTCGCAACCGGCCGGGCCGACATTATGCTCGACCCGGACTTGAACATTTGGGATTGCGCTCCTTTGCTTCCCATTCTGGAAGAGGCTGAAGGCACATTTACTGATTGGAATGGAACGCGAACGATTCGCGGAGGCAACGCAATTTCCACAAATGGACTGCTGTTTGATCAAGTGATGGAGGCAGTAATAAGTAAGGAATGGAAGCGGAAAGATGAAGGATGAAACGATTGGAAGCCACCGCCGGACCTGAGATTTTCATCCTTCGCCTTCCTCCTTCCCAGGCTGTATCCCATGAAAGTTCAGCTGACGCCTCTCGTAATAATCCCTGCCATTGATTTGCGCGATGGTCACTGCGTGCGGCTAACTCAGGGCCGCAAAGACAACGCCACGGTGTATGACGGCGATCCGTGCGAAATTGCCTTGAGCTATGAGTCCAGTGGCGCACAGATAATTCACATAGTCGATCTGGATGGCGCATTCTCCGACTCCAATTCGCGAAATCGGCAAGTGCTTCGCGAGATTATTAGCGGGATAAGAATTCCAGTTCAGTTTGGTGGCGGCTTGCGCAGTCTCGAAGCAGTAGCGCGGGTGCTTGAGCTGGGCGCGAGCAGGGTAGTGGTCGGCACTTTAGCAGTAGACTCGCCGGATGCGCTGGCAAAACTTGTCGACATGTTCGGCTCGCGAGTGTGCGTAGGAATTGATGCTCGCGACAATCAAGTTATGACCCGCGGCTGGGAACAACGACAAACACTGACCGCTGTGGAGCTTGCTAAGCGCGTTGCAGCATTCGGAGTGGAGCGGATCATTTATACGGATGTGTCGCGCGACGGCATGCTCGCCGGCGTCAACCTGGAACAGACTCGCATGATCGCGCGTGAGTCCGGATTGAGAGTCACCGCCTCGGGTGGGGTCTCTTCGCTTGCTGACATCATCAGTCTTAGAAGGCTGAATGAGAGCCGCATTGATAGTGTGATCATCGGCAAGGCTCTTTATGAGGATAGGTTCAGCCTCAAAGAAGCCATCAATGAAGGAAGACGCTTAACGCTGGAGCGATAATCGCCGCTTGCGGTCAACTCCTGACGTTATGCCGCGAGGTCTTGAATCTATGCTGAAATCAAAAAGGTTATTACTCATGTTGAATCGCGCCACCAAAGTCTTACTCGTTCTCATTATGTTAGCTCTTTGGGGCATTGCGCTCCGCCCTTTGTTCAACCTCTATCCTGTGCAGGCTCAGTCGCCCGCCAACCAAGGCGTCAAAGACAACGAGGAGTTAAAGCGCCTTTCCGATGAAGATCAATCCGACCGCACCCCTCCTGAAGGGAAGTCGATTGATTGGGCAACCGTCAGCCCTCGTGACAAAGCGCGGCTAAAACGAGTGAAACAACTCTACACGCAAAATCTCTTACACACCGCTGATGATTACGACCGGGCCGCCATAGTTCTTCAACACGGTGAGGTGCCGGAAGATTTCCTGCTGGCGCATGAGTTCTGGGTCGTTGCTATCAGCAAGGGCAAGAACGATAAAGACACTCTGTCAATGGCTGCGGCCAGTGAAGACCGCTTTTTGATGAACATCGGTCGTCCACAGCGCTTCGGCACACAACTCCGATCAGAGGGAAATGGCCCTATCCAGCTTTATCTGGTGGATCCTGGTGTCAGCGATGAATTGCGGCGCCTGATGATTGGGCATTCTTTAGCAGAGATCAAAACAAGGGTAGTTGAAATGAACAAGAAGTGACGGTCTAAGCTGAAACATCGCCGCGCTCAGTAACTCCCTTCCGCGCGATTGCATTGATTTTGAAATGCGTTTAATCCCGTAATCTGTGCACCAGCGACAAACTTTCCGAAAAAAACTTCCCCACACTATCGATCTCCCTGTTCGATTAAATGATGAAGAGCCTGACGCAGCCGCTACGCAAAGCGACGGTGCTGGAGCTCGACAACGATAAATCAACGAGAACGCAACAATAAAAGGAGAGACTAATATGACAGCAAATGCGACTCAGACCGGGGCGGCCGCGACGTCAAGAGATGAACGCACCCAGCCACGCACGCAAAAGATCACTACGTTCCTGTGGTTCGACAACAATGCTGAGGAGGCGGCGAATTTCTATGTCTCCATTTTCAAAAACTCCGGCGTCTTGAACGCTACGCGTTATGGCGATGTAGGCCCCGGCCCGAAGGGAACCGTCATGACTATAGAGTTTCAGCTAGACGGTCAGGAGTTCACCGCCCTGAACGGCGGGCCGCAATTCAAATTCACCGAGGCCATCTCCCTCGTCGTTCACTGTAAAACGCAGGACGAAGTCGATTACTTTTGGGAGAGACTCTCTGAAGGTGGCGAGAAAGTTGAATGCGGATGGCTCAAAGACAAGTTTGGATTATCGTGGCAGATTGTGCCCGATGTTTTGTTAGAACTACTGCAAGACAGCGACAGCCAGAAATCGCAGAGAGTCATGAAGGCCATGATGCAAATGAAGAAACTTGACATTGAAGGCTTGAAACAAGCGGCTGAAGGACGATAGTTGAGCCGCGAAGCGGAGGAATGTGATAGCCCCGGGCGTCAGCCCGGGGATCACGTTCCCAACAAGAATCTTTCGCCCGCGTAAGTGTCCATGATCTCGTTAGCACCACGCTTCAGTGCGGTGACTCGGAAACCAATTCGAAAGCGAAAACCATTTCAACAGTTTTCTTATGTATAGGCATGTGTCATCGGGCTGAAGCCCGGTGCTAATCAGATCGCACGGCCGCCGCGCTCGCGATCGAATGCCTTATGCGGCCTTTTCGGAGATTGCCATCCACGGGATGCCGAAGCGATCGACACACTGGCCGAAGCCGGCGGCAAAGAACGTCGGCTGATATGGCATTTCGACCTTACCGCCTTCTGCCAACGCCTTAAAAACGCGCTCTGCCTCAGCCGGGTCCTTGTAGTGGAGAACTACGTGAATGCCCTTCGGTTGCTCGTAGCCATCTGGCGGCAAATCGGCTCCCATCAATGTTGAGTCACCGAGGTCAAGCGTTGCGTGCAGGATGGAGCCCTGCCCTTCCGTTGGCATGTATTTAGCGGCAGGAGAGTCGCCCCAGGTTTGCATAAAAGTGATCTTGCCACCCAGAAGCTGCTCATAGAACTTGAATGCAGCCTCGCATTGTCCGTTGAAACTAAGATATGGATTCGATCGCATGTTGCCCTCCGTTGTTTCCGAGTTTCGCTGCGACCCCCGGAATCCTGGCGAAATCGGCGATTTTGGTTTTCTACTGACAAATCGAATAGGGGAACGCAGGATCGACAGGTGAAAGATATTTTTTTCATATTCACCCCACGCCGCAAGCCTGTTGCCTTACTCCGGCATCTTCCCAGTTGACAGGAAGCGCCATCGCTTAGGCTTACGGCAACTCGCCACATAGTTGTCCATGCGCAGCCTTGGCATATTCCCAGGCACAACGTCGGAAGTGTGGAGAACTGAAGCTTTCGAGGAGCTGCCCGGTATTTCTGAAGCACAAGAGTCCTCCACGACCGTCCCAAAGTCCTGAATTATCCGGAGAAGTCCGTTTTGAAATTCAACCAAGGTCGCCATCTCGACGATTATGCCTTGATTTATCTCGCCGCTCGTCATTAACAATTCGTCTGTGCCATCCCCATTGAGGTCCGTCTTGCGCACGATGTTGATTCTGAAGTCGGCGTCCACATCGGCAATAAGTTGTTGACCCGAGAAGAGGGCGACTCGCTTGGTTCCGAAGTTGTCGGCGTGAGAAGCGTTACACTCGCTAACTGAAATAACGTAGGCGATCTCCTGCCTCCCCGCTGCCGTAAAACTTCCTGTTGCCATGTCAGCGATCGACGGAACTATTTGGCCGGCATCGCGAGCGGCCTTCAAAGGGTCGGTACCGCTGCTCGCGTCGAACTGAGGATTGCATTTACTTTCGTCAGCTAGATATTTCCGAAAGACCTTCGACAGCACGTTCCTCTGAGTTGCCAAGGGGATTTTAAGAGGAGCGCTCTTCCGCTCGATTCTAAAATCGAAAAGTACCTGGCGCGCCTTTTTTAGCGGCACGGCTTGCCTTTGGGCCATGAGGCCGGTAACGGCAAGCCAGAAGATCGGGAGTATGAAGAGGATTCGTTTCATTGGTATTGGGTCCTTCTGACCTGGTCCAACTTGGATCTTAAATGCCGGGATTGTGAACCTCTCAGCAATCAAAGACAAGGATCACAGCGTAGCCGCGGCAGACACTAGCCGCGGGTAAGTCGCAGCCCGCCACCCCGATCAAAGCGCCATTCTCCTTTACGCTGAAGCCGTGACAGATCGCGCATCGTGGGTCCGCGAATGCGGAACCGGAGCGGTAGCGACCGGATCAGGGCACGTCACAAGTCCCACCTTCGATGTCCAAATCCGATCAGAAACGGAGGCCTCCCCCAAGGTGCCTTTCGTTTGCAGTCATTTCACCTCTGGCAGAATGTTGCTGATTGGGTATTACGCATCCCGTCGTTACTGCTCCGGGTTGCGGAATTTGGGTAGTGTCCTAATTTCAGTTTCTCTGTGAAACCTCCGTGTGCTCTGTGCCTCTGTGGTGAATAAGCCTTAAGCAAATACTCACCACAGAGACACGGAGAACACAAAGGAAGCACAGAGAATTTCAAATTAGGACACCACCGGAATTTGAGTACTGATGCAGTTTGGCTAGCAGCACAATTAGCGAACGCTGATCATCGTTCGTCGCAGTGACATGAGGTCAGTACCACCTCGCGGTAGCGGGTGGGTTCCGCCTGCCAGCAGGCGATTTCACGGCCGCAATGCTCGATATGCCGCTGTGTCCAATTGCGAATCTAACCGGAATTTGTTGGTCATTGCATATTGAGCTCTTGTGTCAACAAGCCCGTCTTCGTCGACCCACGTTTCCATGAGAAGATGAAAATGTGACGAGAAACAGATGAAATGAGTAAACGAGGAGTCCAGGATTTGGAGAAAGATCGGCTGACGTCAAGGATCGCGTGTGTGGGAACACCCGGACCAGAAAGCGAGTGATTTCTGTGCCGCGACTGGGAGGTGTGTAGGCAGGTGGAATTATTCCCTCTGAAACCTGGTACCCTTCGCGCTACAGCTATAAGGACGGACTGAAGAGCGGGACCCGTTCGTTGGCCACCGGGTTTGGAATAAATCTGGTACGCGAATTCATTATTCGCTGGTAGTCAACCTCGCTTCACAGCTTCTGCAAAAAAGAACTGCGCGCCGTGCTGCTTCCAACTTACAAAGACATCGTCGCAGCCCGCGAATTCATCGCGTCGTACTTGCCAAAAACACCGCTCGTTCGTGTCGCCAAGATTTCTGAAGAACTGCGCTGCGACTACTACGCGAAGTTAGAAAACCTGCAACCCGTCGGCGCCTTCAAAGTTCGCGGTGGCGTCAACCTGATTGGCAATGAGGTCAGTACTGCCGGCGGTAGCGGTTGCGTTGATGACGCGAATAACGCTACCGGGCCCGTCAACAACTCTACCGAGCAAACCACTCTCATCACCGCCTCCACTGGCAATCATGGCCAGTCGATCGCCTACGCTGGCCGGCTCTTCGGCACGCGGGTGATAATTTATGCTCCCGCCGAGAATGTAAACGAATCAAAAATGGAGGCGATGCGCGACCTTGGCGCCGAAGTTCGTTTGCATGGCCGCGATTTTGATGAGGCGCGACTGGAATGTGAGCGCGTCGCCCGCGAAGAAGGTTACCGTTACGTCCACTCAGCGAATGAGCCGAAGCTGATTGCAGGCGTCGGCACGATTGCTCTCGAGATTTTCGAAGACCTGCCCGACGTCGATGTGATCATAGTGCCCGCGGGCGGCGGCAGTTGCGCCTCGGGTAACTGCATAGTCGCGAACAAGGTTAATCCTCGGGTTCGCGTAATTGCGGCTCAGTCTGAGGCCGCGCCGGCAATGTGGCACGCCTGGCGCAATCGCACATTGGATCCTTACCCGACCATGAAGACCGAGCATGAAGGTTTGGCGACCCGCGTTCCTTTTGAACTGCCGAACAAGATTCTTTGGGAGCTGCTCGCCGATTTTGTGTTGGTGACTGACGAAGAGATCAACGAAGCAATTCGCCTGCTCGCGCGCCATGCCAGGCAAGTAGCCGAAGGCGCCGGCGCCGCCTCCCTTGCCGCCGCGATCAAACTTCGCGATGGGCTGCGCGATAAGAAGGTAGTGGGCATCGTGACGGGAGGAAACATTCCACTCGAGCGCTTTGCTGCGTTGATGTCACGCTGATCCCAGGCGTCAACGACGCGCGATAGCCCAGGGGAAAGTGCGAAGCGCGAAGAGATGGCGGGTTTTGCAGTTTTCAATCGGCAAGATGCGAGCGTAATTTGTTCGATCAAACCATCGCGATTTTGACCGGGAGGATCCGCAAACATCGCGTCATCGATACGTGATTGCGACACGATGCCTTCCTTTGCCAGGGCAATGAGTATTTCGTGAAACTTGCGGTATCTTTTGACAACGTATCGTGAAGACAAGACTCTAGTCTTTCCGACATCATGAAAAGGGTTCGACCTCTTCTTAATCGAAGAGACATGCTTGCTTTGATGGGAGCCATCGCCACGGCAAAGCTGGTCGGATGTGCGGGCGGCCGGGGTGGATTTTCAGGTCCTTACACTCAGCAAACCATTGCGGGCTGTGTCTTGAGTCCCCAGCAAACCGAAGGTCCTTTCTTCGTGGACGAAAAACTCAATCGTTCCGACTTGCGAGTTGACCCGGAAAATGGTTCAGTCAGCCCCGGTGTACCGCTTCGTTTGGCGCTTCACGTCTTTCAGATCGCAAACAATTCCTGTACTCCTTTGCGCGGAGCCACTGTAGACGTTTGGCACTGCGACGCGCTCGGTTCTTATTCTGATGTTCGGGAGAATGCCGGCAGCGCCGGCGACACGCGTGGGAGGAAATTCTTGCGTGGGTATCAGGTGACAGACGGGCAGGGGAACGTCGAGTTTCAGACCATCTATCCTGGTTGGTATCAGGGACGGACCGTGCACTTGCATTACAAGATTCGCACTAACCCGAGCTCCGAAGTGGGTCACGAACTTACTTCACAGCTTTACTTCGATGAAGCGATTACCGATCAGGTACATGCCCAGCCGCCCTACGCGCAAAAAGGCCGGCGCGATACAAGCAACTCGGGCGATGGCATCTTTAGCCGCGGCGGCAACGATCTGATGCTTGCACTGAGCAAGGACGCCGAGGGTTATAGCGGTATCTACAAGGTTACGATGCTCATGACATGAACAATTGAGACACGCGGCCAGCGAATCAACCAGGCCGCGTCACTGAGGTCTTCGTGTTCCGCAAGGGGCAGTATTTTAAGGCTGCAACATTGGTGGCGGAACGAAAGTTGGTTCGAAACCGAGCGCTGCCGGGAATGAAGCAGTTGTTGGCCGCACTCCGGTTCGCACCCAGCCATCTATTGCAGCTACCGCGGTGAGAAATTGTGCTCCGGTGAAAGCGCAGTGACCGTTTCCGTTTGTATAGGTCTGAAATAGCGCGTCTTCTCCCGTCGCCGCAATGAGTTCCGCATACGCCGACTCGTTTGCTACAACCACAAGCGGATCGAGTACGGTGTGCATTGTCAGCACCGGGTGCTTGATCTTTCCGCTATAGTCGGTATTCAGTCTTAGATAATTCCGGGCTGCCGGCGCAGCGATAATATTTCTGCGCGCATTCATCTGAGCGAGCCAGCCGTCGACGACGGCAGTAGGAATCCCTAACGTTGACAGGTAAACCTTCTCAGCATTCGTAAGGCTGTAGAGGTGATTTACATTCTCAACAAATGGTCCGCCTGCCCGTCGCTGTAGTTCGGCACGCGCTTCGGTAAGGAAGAAGAAATCCGTGAAGAGCCAGCCGGGATAGAAAGCCGGTGGTGGCGGTGCCGTTATGCCACGACCAGGGGTTCCGGCGACCAGGCGGATGAATTCAAACTTAGGAAAGTTCAAAGGATTACTGACTTCAGTCAACAGCTTCGGAAAGACTTCAGTATCAAAGTCGAGATCGTTTCTGACCTCACCAACTGTGCCCCACGTCCCGGGGACACCAAAGATAATGTCGTATGCGAGATAGGCTGGAACGCCGCTATCCCAGATGCGAGTTGCTCCTGAACCCGCGCCGCAGGTGCAGAGTGCGCCGTCGTAAATGCCGCCAAACTGCTCCATGCTCTTGAACGTAATAATGGTTCCGAGTGACTCTGCCCAAAGGATTGTTCGATCCGGTTTTGCGATAGTTTCGCGGAATAACTCTGCGAGATCTTTCGTATCGAGAATTCCTTCTCCAATAGCCCAGCCGTTGTCGCGATACGCAGAGCCGGCCAGAGCAAAGCCCTGGGCCAACAGCGATACTTCGAGTGCAGCGCTCGGCGCGATATCGGCATTACGGTTGTCTACTTCACCGGGATGGTCGGCTTTATCGCGGTAACCGTGCGCAAAAATCAAGAGCGTTCCATTCCAATTTGCGGGCACACGGATTCGGTATGGGGCGCCATTGAGGCTCCCGGAAACATCGAGTGGGCCAATCTGTGCGCGCACTGAAGTCGACAGCGGGAACAGGAAACTAAGTGAGAGCAAAAGAGCGATAGTTAGAACTGACGCGATTCGGACAGCGTTTTTCATTAGCTTTCTCCTGTAGGAAAAGCACGTTGTCTGGTGGGGGAAAACTGGGAATGGGCGGAGCCTATCATTTCGGGTTATTAGCGGCAAGAGGGTGGCGCCATAGCCTAACGGTCTCATGAGGTCAGTACCACAGTGGGGTTGTTTTCGATGCGCAGTCTCTCTTGTCTCGGGTCCATGAGGTCAGTACCACCCGCTATGATATTGATTCACACCGCGGCTGAGTCTTGGGAGCAGGCAACAGCATAAAGCCTGGGTGGAGAGCAGCCCACCCCATCCGACAACAATACTCATCACGGTGTAGCCCTGACAGGCAGTAGCCGGGGGTAAGCGCCCAGCGCTCCATGCGCGGATCGAAGCTATTCTCCTTCAAGTGTAAGCGTGGCGGATGCGCAAGACTTCAACATCCAATGACCGACAAATACGGAACCCGGAGCGGTAGCGACGGGGTGCGTGCTAGACAAGACTTCAACGTCCAGGACCGACAAAGTTGCCCATCTACACGCGCCTGTTATCGCTTGAACCCGGTCGCTATCGAGACTGTGTGAAAACTCAGCCGCATTCTAACCCCGGTCGCGGCGGGGGCAAGCCACCCTTCCCAACCTCGAGACTTTCATACTTGAGTGATTACACAATGGTGTTGGGCGCTAAAGGTTGTCGAAAATGCTGTGTGAGAAGCTTTCAAGTCTTTGCGCAACTCGATCAAGTTTGAAAGTCTCGAGGTCGGGAAGGGTGGCTTGCCCCCGCTCTTCTTTCGATGCTGATCAACTTTTAGTTTTCAAACAGCCTCGGTAGCGAATGGGTCTCAAGATCAGCGGGCTGCCTGAGAAGAAAGGTCTGCGCCACTTGCGGGCGAGTTGATGGAAATATCTGCCTTGACTAGGGCCCAGCACCCGACGTAAGCTCCGCGCGTAATCCGAACCGATACCTCGCCAGCATCTTCAATCTGTAGACGTACGCTCATTCAAACAAAGAAGGGAGATTCCAACTATGGGTCGAATCTTTGCTTTTCTTTACGGAGTGATTTGCTACCTGCTCTTCCTCGTAACATTTCTCTACGCGATAGGTTTCGTCGGGAATGTTTTTGTTCCCAAGGCGATCGATACCGGCACCTTAAACCGCCCTCTTAGCACGGCGCTAATCATTGACGCTGTGCTACTCGGTCTGTTTGCCGTTCAACACAGCGTTATGGCCCGGCAATGGTTCAAACGCTCCTGGACCAGGATCGTACCTCCGGCGGTCGAACGCAGTACGTACGTTTTGCTAGCGAGTCTTATCTTGCTGCTGCTCTTCTGGCAGTGGCAGCCGATGGGACCCATCGTATGGGAAGTGCGAAACGCGACCGGCCGCACGCTCTTGCAAGCTCTATTTTGGATTGGCTGGGGAGGTGTTTTGGTTTCTACTTACCTGGTCGATCACTTCGCCCTCTTCGGACTCAAGCAGGTTTACAACCACCTCAAAGGTAGAGATGAAGGACCCGTGCCTTTCAAGTCGCCAGCTCTCTATAAGATGGTACGCCATCCGCTCTATCTTGGATTTATCATCGCGTTCTGGAGCACACCGCGCATGACCTTTGGCCATTTGTTCTTCGCGGCAATGACCACTGGCTACATTCTCGTGGCGATTCAGTTTGAAGAACGGGACCTGATTCAATCCTACGGCGACACTTATCGCGTCTATCGTCAGAGAGTGGCAATGCTGATACCGTTCCCTAGAAGAAGATAGGACGTAATGGTGGCCTGTGCGAAAGCAAGGGCGCTTGTGGATACCATCTGCGTCAGCGGGTGGTCTTCGCGCCGGAGGTGTGAAAGAAAGTAGCCGGTGGTCGCAGACCAGCGGTCATCGTCCAAAGATGCGATGCACAAAAGGTAATTCACTCGTCCGCTAGTGTGAGTAAGTCGGACGAACTCAAGGTCATTCGATATGTTAGCAACCAGGAAAAGCACCACCAAAAGCGAACCTTCTAGCAGGAGTTGATTACCTTGCTTAAGAAGCATGAGGTTGAGTACGACGAGCGATTTCTGTGGAATTGATCAGGAGTGACGCACCTTCGGCGCTTTAGATTCGTGGTCGATTGAAACCACGCCCTTACGGACGTGGCTACTTACTCTCGGCCCTTCGGGCCTCTGCAAGATTCCTTGTAGGGCTTTAGCCGCCGCGGGCGGACCCCCGGATTACGCTCGCATCGCTCGCTAACCTGGGGATATTATTTACCGCATCACGGTACGACGAGGAGGAAACTTATGACAACGAAACGCCCGTATGCTTTCACACTGGAACCGCTCCTTTATGTGCGTCGCCTGGTCTTCTTTGCAGTTACTCTTGTTTTTGTGCTGGCGTCAGCGCCGTTAGGACGAATTGAAGTTACGTATGCTAAGAACGACAAGAACCCAGCGGCAGGGTCGCGGTTTACGAAGCTCGATGGCGCGCGCATACATTATGTGAACTACGGCAAAGGCGACGAAGCGCTGATCTTGATTCACGGTTGGACCTGCAACCTGGATTTCTGGCGCGACCAGGTGCCCGACTTCGCCAAGCGGAATCGCGTGATTGCGATCGATCTTCCCGGCCACGGCCAGAGCGATAAACCAGAAATTACCTACAGCATGGATCTTTTCGCGCGCGCCGTTGATGCCGTCTTGCGCGACGCCAAGGTCAAGCGCGCCGTGTTAGTGGGCCACAGCATGGGAACGCCGATAGCCAGACAGTTCTATCGCAAGTATCCGGAGAAGACGCTCGCGATTGTCGTTGTTGACGGCCCGCTGCGGCCGTTTGGCGACAAGGCAATGATGGACCGCATGATCGCGGGTTTTCGCAGTCCAAACTACAGGGAGTCGCAGCGCCAGATGTTCGCGGGAATGTTGGGTCCGAATCTTTCGGCCGAAGCTAAGGAGCGAATTATGGCCTCGTCTCTGAATGCGCCGCAACATCTTTTAGTAAGCGCGATGGAAGGAATGGCTGATGCTGCGATTTGGCGAGAGGACAAAATCAACGTTCCGGTGCTGGCGATCATGACTAACAATCCGTTCTTCGGGGCCAATATCGAAGAGTCTTATCGCGGCATTGCGCCCACTTTGGATTTCCAGATGTGGGATGGTGTGGGCCACTTCATCATGATGGATAAGCCGAAACAGTTTAACGAAGCAGTGTTGGCGTTTCTGGATAAGAATAAGTTGATGAACAGTAAATCGTAAATCAGAAAGCAGCAGTTAGAAGTCAGAAGTCAGAAGGATTTCATTCACGCCACGTCTTTAGCGCGGCGGCAATGTCGCTGCTAATGTTCGAGACCGTTTAAACGGTTTCCCCCATTCATTGACCGCCTTCACACCTGGCTGAAGCCAGGTGTTAATGAGAGGAAAACGAAAGGCGATACGTCTTTCTAAGTTGAATTTGGCTAACCGCTCACCTAATCCCAACCAAACCCTGCACCGATTGAATTAACTTATCTGAGTCGTAGCCGACGCCGTCTTTGAAGACGATCTCGACCTTTTCAATGTCGGCAATATTAGCGGCGGGATTTCCTTTTACAACCATCAAGTCAGCTTGTTTGCCCGGAGCGATGGAGCCGATGCGTGCGTCCTCGCCAAGAAACCTGGCGCCGTTAAAGCTGGCAATCTTGATCGCCTCTAACGGAGTGAAGCCGGCTTCGACCAGCAGCTCGACCTCGCGCAGGTCGCCGAAGCCTGCCACGATGCCACCGTTGCCCGTTGGATCGGGGCCGGCGAGTAATAATCCACCGGCCTGGACAAAGGCGCGTTCGAAATCCATCGCCTTGCGCAGCAGCGCCGTGAAATCCGAGGTAGAAGAGACTCGCGCCCGCGCCGACAAATAACGAACGCGCGCATCCGTTGACATCACGCCAAGCACCCGAGGATTCATAAGCGCGCTCGCCGCTCCGATTCCGCTTTGCGACGATGTCAACGGCGCAGCGGCGGCTTCGAAGACGGGCAGAGTGGATGTGAGCGCAACCTTCTTCGCGACCAGCGTGCGGATCATCTCCTGCACTGGCGGGCTGTTCAAATCCAATTGCCGCAGGCTGGCAGCCAGCGCGGCGCCTCCCGGACACTGATCCGGCTTCTTGTCAGGAACAAACTCCGAATCCGGAAACAAGCCGTGCTCGAGGTTATCAATGCCGATCTCCGCCGCTTCGCTATACCCGACTGAACATAGATGTCCTGTAACTTTAAGCCCGCGCTTGTGTGCTTCTTCCACGACCGCGCGCAGCTCGTCGCGGGTGATGTTCATGTAGGCTTTGAAAGAGGTTGCGCCTTGATCAGCCCAGAAGTTCACCATGCGACGCGCATCGTCAGCGCCGGTAAGCTCGTGCA